>Ga0209754_1000059_pt1 | contig 159737 bp, 134 predicted proteins | sample MesohylBB_FD_187295 | JGI IMG/M metagenome (GOLD analysis project Ga0209754, IMG submission 187295) | Host-associated microbial community of the marine sponge Aplysina aerophoba from Gulf of Piran - sponge mesohyl, lysed by bead beating... | ecosystem: Host-associated > Porifera > Sponge >... | reverse complement strand
CTCATCAAGCGAGTGTCGTTCGGGATCACCAACTTCGACCACTACCGAATCCGAGTCCTGCTCTATGCAGGCAAACCCGACTGGACCCTCCTCGACACCCTCACTCCACGCTAAAACGCGAAGAGCCGGTAATCAGTCACGAAGTCCCCAGATCACGTTCACCAACCCACACCAGCGGTCATCGTACGATCTCGCGCCGGACTGCGAAAGTGTCAGCCAAGGTGGCTCGACCGGCTGAAGCTGGGTTCACCCCTCCGAGACTCATGGCTCAAGGACAACCGTGGTAGACGTTGGATCGGTTGGCTGTCGCTGAGGTTTGGGTTGCTCGAACATGTCTTTGGAACTGAAACCCGCAGAGGTGTTTCCACCCGGTGTGTACTTGCGCGACGAACTAGCGGAGCGCGGCTGGACTATCTCGGAATTCGCCGTCATCGTCGGACAACCGTCTCAGGTTGTCTCGGCGATGTTCGAGGCGATGACGCCGGACACGCGGGACGTAGCACCCGTACTGTCCGACGCACTCGGCGCATCGACGGCACCGTGGCTCAGCCTGGAGATCGCCGACAGGATTCATCGGCCGCAGGCGGGCGCGGCTCCGCAGGTGCTCTTGCTTGACGGCCAACGCTCACGTTGCGGAGGGAACAATGCCGATAGATCGATGGACTGATTCCAACGGGGTTTTGGCTGACTACGTAGCCGACCAGTCAGAGCGAACCCTCGCTTCGTATCGCGAACAGCCGAACCTGGTTACTGAACACGCGAATGTTGAGCAGGACACGGCGCAGGGTGGATATCGCAATCGGCAGCTCTTCGAACTCGTCCAGAACAGCGCCGACGCGCTCTGGCCTGACCCCAACGCGGAGCTGAACAGCGACGACACCTCGCGTCGTCGTGGCGGGCGTATCGAAGTCCTCCTGACCAATAGCGATCTCTATTGCGCTGACGACGGGGATCCCATCAGTCCTGACGGTGTCACGGCTCTCATGTTCTCGCATCTATCGCCCAAGAGGGGAACCAGCCAGATTGGTACTTTCGGCCTCGGCTTCAAGGCAGTGCTCGGTGTCAGCGACTCTCCCGAGTTCTTCAGCCGCTCCGGCTCATTCCGTTTCGATCGTAAGCGCGCCCGGGAACGGGTGAGAGATGTCGTCCCCGACGCAGATCGATGTCCGATCTTGCGCCTGCCCGAACCGATCGATCCAGCCGAACGCAGCGAGCAGTACGACGAACTGCGTGAACTGATGGCATGGGCAAACAACATTGTGCGACTGCCGCTCAGGGATGGAGCGCGCGAAGACCTTCTCCAGCAAATGAGGGACCTGCCGGCCGAGTTCCTTCTGTTCGTCCCTCACCTGAAGACGCTCACGCTCGCGGACAGCACCACAGAATTGAACCGAGTTCTCGAATTGGAGAACGTGGATGACGAGTACCTCCTCGCTGAAGGGGATTCGACCAGCCATTGGAAGCTCTTCGAGCGAACCCATTGGTTGTCGAGTGATGCGCGTGCCGACCGCCGCCCCGGCGACGATCGAATGGAGGTGCCAATTTGGTGGGCCGCACCCGTCGACCGTCTCGACCGACCCGGAAAGTTCTGGGCCTTCTTCCCGACGAACACAGCGAGCCTCGTTCCGGGCATCTTGAATGCTCCTTGGAAGACGAATGAGGATCGTCAGAACCTCCTCAGCGGCCCATTCAACGACGAACTGGTCGGAGCAGCTTCGGATCTAATCGCGGACGCATTGCCACAATTGCGGGCGGACGATGATCCCGCCCGACACTTGGACGCGTTGCCTCGTCGACACGAGGCAGGCGACTCCGAGCAGGCCAGCCTGCTGCGAGAACTCCTATTCGAAGCCCTCGACGATCAACCCATCGTTCCCGACCAGAACGGCGAGCTCCGCCGAATCCACGACATCTCCTATCCCCCGTCGCGGCTGACCCCAGATCGCGGAACAGACATGACGCCGTTCGATCGATGGGCCGCATATCCGGAACGGCCACGGGCATGGCTGCACCACAAGGCGATAACTCGCACAAGACTCGCGACCATCGAACGGCTGCATGGAGGGACCGGTCAATCAGGACGGACGATGCGGCGCATGCGCCGGGCCTCAATCGCCAGTTGGCTCGGAGCATTGGTCCTGGACCAAGTGCCGGGCGATGCGGTTGCCGCTGCGACGGCCGCTATCCAGGCCGCCGCGCTCATTCCCCTCGAAATACGCTCGGGCACAGAACTCGGCTCGATCGTGCTCTCGGCAAGAGGGGGCTGGAGGTCGCCAGATCCGGACCTGGTGTTTCTGCCAGACGGGTTTCCGACCTCGAGCGACGAGTTCGATCTGGAGTCCTGTGTTCATCCGGCACTCGTCGCCGACGGCGACACACTGGCGGCACTCAAGGAACTAGGTCTGAAGCCGCCATCGGCCGAGAGCAGATTTCGACTTACGGCAGAAAGTGTGTTGGCACAACGAGGTCCGTCGCGTCTTGACGACAGCCTCTACGAGAACTTTTGGGCGCTTGCTCGAATACTGAGCCGCTCATTGGTGCAGGACGTCGTTCGCGAGTACGCACGGTGGCCGAGCAACTTACGAGTACGGACGCGCTCCGGCGATTGGCGACCAACGCACTCGGTCTTGCTGCCCGGAGACATCGTTCCGGTCGATGGCAGCCGGGATGGCCACGTAGCCGTCGATTTCGACTTCCATCAGCGCGATGTCGAACTTCTGCGCGAACTCGCGGTCGTCGACTCACCCTCAGGCGACCGCGACATGGGCTCGGAGCCGTTGTTCAAGGAATATCAGGACCAGTGCGAGAAGCAGTACCGCCGACGAGATGATCTTCCGGCCCGGCCATGGTGGGGGTACTTGGCATTCACATCAACCGAGGGCGTCGGCCCGTTGACCGTGCTCACTGAACTGTCCGACGAGGGACGAGCACTTTTTACTGATGCCCTGTTGGGGCAAGAATCTTTCGACCGATGTTGTGAGATGTGGCATACGGGCGGGAATAGGAACTCCTATCCGAAGGAACTATTTGAGTCATTGACGGTCCACGCCATCCGGATACACGGACGCATCCAGGCCTCCAACGGCGTTGTGCCGTTTGCCGACGCCCTCGGACCACAGCCCAACTGCCCGGAGGCCCTGCACGTACTCTTGCAGCATCCGAATGCCGAAAAGATCAAGGCGGCATTCGATCTCTCGGAGCCGATACCGGAATTCTTGGGCGAAGGAGAGCCGGTCCCGCTGACCGATGTGTGGCCTGGGTTGGCTGAACATCTCCCGGCGCATCGGCGGACCAGTCGCCTAATTCTCTGTGAACAGATCCTTGTGGCGGGAGCGGTGCGCGATTGCGTCACTCTCGGGTCCGACGTGTATCTCGTCGGCAACATCGACGACGATGCGCGGCGTGCACTTGAGCTCGTCACGGAGGTATTGGGTCTCGGACTAGCCGACTTCCAGATTCAAGCAGTCCTACAGCGCAAGACGCCCGCCGAAGTTGAAGAACGGCGCGCCGCAATTCGGCAACTTGCAACGGATGCTGAGCGACTGCTCGCTGCCGTCGGCGAAGCATCCCTGCGATTGGGTCTTCCTCGTTTACTCCTGGATGTTCTGAGCAATGATCGAGAGACGCTGACTGGGGTCGAAATTGCAGAGGCCGCCATCGCGACCTACGACACTGGCGCTCTCAAACATTTCAAGCGGGCCTTGGACAATCTCGATCCTCCCGCGACGTGGTCCGGGTCGCGGCGCGCTATTGAATTCGTCCGCTCATTGGGATTCTCGGAAGCATGGGCTGGCGAACGCAATAGGCGCCGCCCCCAGTTCGTCGAGGTCGAAGGCCCTCGGACCCTCCCCCCGCTTCACAACTATCAACGCCTCGTGGCCGACAACGTCCGCAAGATGCTTCGCTCCGAACGCAGTGACGGAACCGAGCGGCGCGGGATGCTGAGCATGCCCACCGGGTCCGGCAAGACCCGCGTTGCGGTGCAGGCAATCGTGGAAGCCATGCGCTACGACGCATTCCAAGGAGGGATTCTCTGGGTTGCGGACCGCGACGAGCTGTGCGAGCAGGCTGTCGAATCATGGGAGCAGGTGTGGAGGAGTGTCGGCGCAGAAGCAGAGCAGCTGCGCATTTCCAGACTGTGGAGCGGGCAGCCCCGACCATCGCCGACAACTGAACGTCATGTCGTCGTCGCCACCATTCAGACACTTCATGCCCGTCTCACTCGCCAACCGGCCGACTACGACTTTCTGAGAGAATTCGAGCTGGCCGTCTTCGACGAGGCCCATCGGTCGATCGCCCCGACATTCACGGCAGTCATGCAAGAGATCGGTTTGACGTTCCGCCGCAAGGAAGATGAGCCGTGTCTGCTGGGTCTCACTGCGACGCCTTATCGCGGGCACGACGAGGCAGAGACGGACAGGCTCGTCCGCCGCTACGGCCAAAATCGCCTTGACGCCGGAGCGTTCGCTCACGATGATCCCAAGGAGGTCATCGGCGAGCTGCAGGGGATGGGGGTGCTCGCTCAGGCTGATCAGGAGCTCATCGAAGGCGGAACGTTTCGTCTATCTGATGCGGAACGGGACGAGGTCTTGAGGTTCGTTCGAGGCCCAACGCGCTTGGCGCATCAGTTGGCGTGGCTCCCGCAGAGCGTGGAGGATCGCATCGCTCAGGACTCACACCGCACGAGACGCATCATCGAGGCGTACGAGACGCATGTGGGCCCAAACTGGCCTGCGCTCATATTCGCTACGTCGGTAGAGCACGCCCAGACTCTGGCGGCGCTGCTCAATCAGCGAGGAGTTACCGCGCGATCTGTGAGCGGGAACACCGAAACGGTGACCCGTCGCCGCGTGGTGGAGGGCTTTCGTCGCGGTGACGTAAACGTCCTCGTCAACTACGGAGTCTTCCGCGAAGGGTTCGATGCGCCCAAGACTCGGGCCATCATCGTGGCCCGACCTGTGTACAGCCCAAATCTGTATTTCCAGATGATCGGAAGAGGCCTGCGGGGCCCCTTGAACGGCGGTGACGAGCGCTGCCTCGTACTCAACGTCCGAGACAACATCGAGAACTTCGGCAAGGAGCTCGCTTTTTCCGAATTGGACTGGCTATGGGATCGCTGAGGCGATGTCCTCAAGTCCGAGCACCGTCATGCGTAACGCCGACATCAGCGGACATCCGTGCAGCGATCCACGATGAGCGGACCGTCATGTGTACGCCTTACAGCCCTGACACCGGCTTCAGTGCTGGAAACGCCATGGGTCGAAACAAGCTGATCTACGCACAGTCAGCACTTACGCTTGTAGTCGCCAGCGACAACGGCAAGGGCGGCACATGGTCAGGCGCAACCGAGGCGCTCGACAACAAGTTCGGCCGGGTTGCCGTGTGGCGAGGACCGGGCGAGGGATCAGGTAACGAAGCTCTTGACCGGCGTGGTGCCGCCTCCGTCGCCACTGTCGACGAACTCAAGTCGTTGCTCGATGGAGATGGTCCGCTCACTCGTGCCGATTTGCCATCGTCGAGCGGCCATCTTGAGCAACGAAGTCTCTTCGACGACCAGCCGGCCGTGCCTTGAGAGGAAGTCGAGGTGAGAGCTCACTCGCCGGAGCGCCGTAGCGAGTCTGCGTGGCGCTCCGTGATCAAATCGGCCGCTGCTGCGACACGATCTCGATGGTCTGCCACGTCGGGCGGTGCGAGGGTGTGCTCGATGAGGTGTTGCACTACTTCGGCGAGGGCCTCGTCGTTATCCGCGCCGGCGTCGAGCGCCGCTTGGTAGACGGCGAGCTGGTGGCTTGCTGAGGTGCCTCGCTCGCAGATGGTTCGCAGGTGAAATATCTCATCAACGCAGCCGAGCGCCTCGGCATCGGGGCTCACCAGCTCGATAAGTTCGTCGACTAGGTGCTCATTGGGCACCAGCGTGCCCTTGCCCAAGTCGATCAGCGAGCCGCCGATGCCGTAGCGCTCCGCGCGCCACAGGTTCTCGCCGATCAGGAAGTTCGCATAGCTGCGCCACCGCTGATTCCCGTCTCGCAGCCGCCACAGCATCCGCAGCAGGCAGACATACGCGGCGGCGATGGCGACCGTGTCCTCCATGCGGGTCGGCAGGTCGGTGACCCGCATCTCCAGGGTCGGATACCGCTCCGAGGGCCGGATGTCCCACCAGATCTTCGATGAATCCTCGATGATCCCGGCATTCACGAGCACATCGACATGACGCCGGAACTCCGCCCAGGAATCGAACTTCGGGGGCAGGCCGGTGCGCGGCAGCGTCTTGTACACCGCCGACCGGTAGCTGGCCAGCCCCGTGTCACGGCCCTGCCAGAACGGCGATGAGGTGGACAGGGCCAGCAGGTGCGGCAGGAAATAGGTCACCTGGTTCATCAGGTCGATCCGCAGCTCCGGGTCTTCAATGCCCACATGGACATGCATCCCCGAGATGAGCAGCTGGCGCTGGATCTCTTGAAGATCGTCGGCGAGGATCCTGTATCGCTCCTTGTCGGTGATGTCGAGCTCGTGCGGCCTGGCGAACGGATGGGTGGACGCGGCGATCGGCGCAAGCCCGTGCTCTGCCGCGGCCTCGGTAACCGCCAGACGCAGCAGGCCGACATCGGCGCGCAGGTGCTGCACGTCGCGGCAGACATCAGTGCCGATCTCGATCTGCGCGCTGAAGAGCTCCGGGCTCACGAGCCCGTGGCGCAGCTCGGCGACCCGCTCGATGAGGCCGGGCGGCTGGGATTGCACCAGCGCACCGCTGTCGCGATCGACGAGGAGATACTCCTCCTCGATCCCCATCGTCCAGCTCGGCTCGTCGATCATCGCCCACGAGTTTGCCAAGCCGTGCGTCCCCCTCGGCGACTACCCAGTCGGCACCCGCCTCATGGGCCGCGGCGGCTTAGTCGCGCCTACCGAAAGCCCTGCCCGACGTCACGCGCCCACTGTGCTGTCCACCGTCGGGTTTTCCACCGACCCGTTGGAGATGGGCGCCTGCACCGCGCTGGTCCTCACTGCTCTGCCGGAACATCGTCGGCAGTTCGTTCGAGCGATTCGAAGAATCAGACAAGGGACCTCAACCCGAGCAGGCGTTCTTTGTGAATTCAGACGCAGCTCGCGCTGGTTTGGTTCCCTGCGAGTCTCTTTCGACTGAGCGCTGCAGCAGCGGGACTCGGCCGCCGGATCTCAATTGCTGGCGGTGACGATCCAGGCCGCGGCGGGGAACACCACTCCGCGGGGTGTCTCAAATGGCGCGAGGGCTGCGGTCACGGCCTTGCGTACTTGGGCGTGCACCTCCGCGGGATGGCCCTCCAAGGCCCGGCGTGCAATGCCGAGATCCATCGCGAATTCGACCGTCTCTTCCAGCGGTCCGGTACTGAACAGAACTTCGGTCTCGTGGGATTCCAGCGAGATATTCGACCACCCCGCATCTCCGAGCACACCTCGCACGAAGTCGGGATCGGCGAATGCGAACGGATCGACCGACGGCCCCCCGCTGGGCATCTCCACAATCTCCAGCACCGCCCGGTTGACCGTGACCAGCCACGGATTCTGTCGTGGCGTCTGCCAGCAAGCGAAGGCGAGCTGGCCGCGGGGCCGAGTTGCCACCCGCAGGTTGGCGAACGCCGCCACCGGGTCCGCAAAGAACATCACGCCGAACCGGGAGTAGACCAGATCAAAGCCGTCGAAGGCACCGTTTCCGCCAGAAGCGATGGCGGCGATGTCCGCCGTCTGAGCGTCGGCCACCTCGAAGGCGACAGGCGCAGCCGCGGGGAGCCGGGCGGCATGCGCAGCCGCCCGCTGCCGAGCTACCTCAACCAACGTCTCGCTGATGTCGAGGCCGAGCACTGAGCCTGTGACGCGTTCAGTCCACTGCAGGGAGGTCTGACCGCAACCGCAGCCAATGTCGAGCACGTTCGCACCGGCCAGCAGACCCTCGACCGCATCCATCGCCGCCGCGCCGATATGAGTCAGCTGAGCGTCGAGTCGCTCTTGCTGCTGCACCCAGATGTCGGCGTTGCGCCAGAACTCGCGCTGCTCTGCGTTGGGGTCGTCATGCACACTCATCGGGGGTCCCTCCCTGAGGCTGCCTTCTTCTAGCAGCCTCGGCGCACGACGTCACTGCGCTGCGACACATGACTCGCATCCCATGACAGCCAATTGACGCTGCGGTTCAGAACAGCGTCGTGTCGGGTCCGGCGCAGGCCGTGGCGTAGGTCGCCAGCGCCGTGGGGGTGTCGCAGTGCGCTGCACTCGGCACGGGCTCGGCGTTGGGCAATGCGTCGGCGAACGACCAGCTCAACCGGTGGAGGGCGCAGGGGCCATGCGTGGCGAGCGCTGCGCGGTGGACCGGCGCCGGGTAACCCTTGTTCGACTCAAACCCGTACGGCGGGAAGTCGGCCGCCAGACCCGCCATGATCCGATCACGGACGACTTTGGCCATGATCGACGCCGCCGCGATCGACAGGCAGCGCCGGTCGCCTTCGACGATCGCTTCGCTGGGACGCCAGTCCACGAAGTTGAAGCTGCCGTCGAGCAGGACCCGGTCGGGGTCGGCCCCAAGTACTCCGAGGGCCCGCCGAGTTGCCAGCCGCAACGCATCGGTCATGCCCAGTTGGTCGCACTCGGCCGACGTGGCGTGCCCCACCGACCAGGCCCGGGCCCAATCGTCGATGCGGTCGAAGAGTTCTTCGCGCACCGAAGGCCGGAGCTCTTTCGAGTCGCGGATGCCGTTGACGCGGCCGTGCGGCGAGACAACGACTGCGCCGACCGTCAGTGGTCCTGCCCAGGCGCCACGGCCCACTTCGTCGACACCGACGACCGTCGCTTCACCGGCCTCCCAGCACCGCCGCTCGAAGGTCAGGCTCGGCCGCGCCGTCATGGATTCGAAGCTAGTTGGCGACTCTGTGCCGCTCTGGACCTGCGCCGCTTCGGAGCCCTGCCGAGATCGGTCGCTGCTGGGGCGCCGCTATCGGGCCGGTGACGGCATCGGCGCGAGCAGCGACTCACCACGCCAACCACTCGCAGCGAACGCCGGGTCCAGTCCGGGCGCCGTGACCGTCGGCGCCTCGCCGTCGGGGTCGTGCGGCACCACGTCCCACAGCAGTGCCGGCCGCTCGCCGTGCCAGCGCACCGCCCACGACACGGGGCCGATCCGGGTCGGAACATCGTGCACCTCGACCGGCTGGCCCAGCCAGACTGCTGGCCAGTGCGCGGCAAGCCGCAACGCGGCCGGCCTGCGGCTCGCCACGCCGCTGTCGGGCACATCGACCAGCAGTCGCAGCAACGCCCGCACAAACATTCCTCCCACCACGAGGTCGTGCCCTGTCCCGTTCGTGCCCGTGTGCAGATCGGGATGCATGAACGTCGGCCAGCTCAACGTCGGCGATGCCACTGAGACCAGAGCGTCAAGTCGCTCGAAGGCACGCCGCGGCGCAGGTCGCGCCTCAGCGAAGGCGAGCAGCGCTGTGGCCACGATGTCATGGCCACACGACGCAGCAGTGTCCTCCACGAAATTCCGCGGTGTGCTGTCAACCAGCTCAGACCCCACAAACGGCAACGGCGGCGCCCACGGCACGGCGGCATGGATCCACAGTCCGGTGTCCTGCGAGAGCCATTCCCAACGTTGGCTCGGGGCCGCCGGGGCCTCATCCCACGATGTCTCCCACGGCACGCGCCCCATGGCGTCTCGGTAACTCGACGGGGACTCGGGAGCGCCCTTCACGTCGACGCACAGTGCCTCGGGCAGCGACATCGCCTCACGCCGCAGAGCATCCGCCGCACGCCTCGCTCCCAGCCGAAGCAACAGCCGGTGGCCGGCTCGCAAGCCCTCTCGGATAGTCCATGGCTGTTCTCGCTGGTCAGCGCGACGCGTCAGCAGCCATCGGGCGCTCGATGCCGCAAACTCCCCGATGGCCTCGGCAAACGCCGGGTCGGGATGCAAGGACAGCAGATGCTCGGCGAGCACGAGAGACGTGCCCGTCACCGAAGCGCCCATGCTGGAGGACTCGCCTGACGAATGCTGCGCTTGGGCCTGCCGCAACAGCAGATCCCGGACCTGCGCGGGCAAGCCCGACTCGATAAGCGCCAGCAGCTGCACGAGGTCGTCGCCGGGCAGCTGCCCATCAGCGTCCAACGCCGACGCAAGCATCGGTCCGACGATGCCGGGGCCGTCATCGAAGGGAGCCGTCGACAGCAACTGCGAAGCGCGTGCGCCCAGCGCAGCCTCCGCCAGCCGGCCGCCGGGCAGCTCAAGTCGGCAGCCCGCCTCGACCCGCTGGCGCCAGCCATTGGCCACCCGCTCCACGCCGGGAACCGCATCGAGCACAGCGCCACCGAGCGCGGCGCTGCCGGCATCGTCCCATGCGATAGCCGAGCCTCGCCCGACGACAACGGCGCGCAACGTCGCGCCTGCGACCAGCGGGAAAATCGCTGCGGCGTTGGCCAACCGTTTCGGACACATCACCGCGACCGGGTCGCGATCGACTTGCGATGCTCGTGCCGGATCGGCGGAAGGCGCGCCTCCCCCGATGCTGACCGGCGTCGCACTTGGGTGACCCATGGCGACATGGCCGTCAGCCTCCACAAGCCCGGTCGCGCCGTCAGTCCCGTGACTTCCGACGACGACGTCCCCCGGAACGCGATCAAGGATCACCGCTGCGCGGCCCACCGCATGGCTCAGGCCGTCGTCGATCGCCATCACCCGGCCGACGACGGAGATCTCGCCGATGCCCCACGCGTCCGACCATCCCCAGATCTCCCCGTCCGCATGCCCGAATGCGCCCAGGTGGTACGGCCGCGCGGCGAGTGCAACGGCCACAGGCGCAGGGGTGCGATTGGCGATCTCCACCACGAACACCTCAGGAACGGCGCTCGCGCCGTCGCCGGAGGGCTGTCTGCCACGCCGCCGTCTGACATGCCGTTCCGCGTCATCGATCCGTACCGAGGCACCCCGAGCCGCTGCCACCCGGTGCACAACGTCGCCGCCGCCGACGCGCAAGATCGTCTCAACCACCGGCATTCCGTCCACCAGGCGCTGCCGCACCGACGCCGCCCGGGATGGGAAGACCCACTCCTCACCGGCACGCACCCACCAATCGAGCGACCATCGCGACCACACCACCAGCCCGCGGGGGTCGACGTTGGCACGGTCGAGCGTCTCGGGAAGCCCGATGGTTGTCCATGATCGGCCGAGGGTGTTGGACAGCACGCTGTCGGTGACGTGCTCGGAACCGCTCCAGTAGCGGACTTCGCTGGGCTCAGGCGCATACGCGGCCGAGCCCGGATCGAGCTGGCGCTCGGCCCACCATGCGCGCACCCACCCGTCAGGAGGTTCAGTCAGCACCGCCTTGTCCTAGCAAACCGTCGGCCCCGATCCTCGGCAGACGCGGCTCGGGCCCAGCCTCGTCGATCCCCGACTGCACCGCAGTCCGAAGCATCCTCATACACTCGCCGCGGGTGACTGCAACCGGCGTCACGCCGACCGTGCTCATACCCGTGAAGGGCTTTCGACTTGCGAAGGGCCGACTCGCGGATCGCCTGAGCGGGAGCCAGCGCCATGAGCTGGCCCGAGCGATGGCGGCCCAGGTCGTCAAGGCTGCAGGCTCGCTGGCTGTCCGGGTCGTTTGCGACAACGACGAAGTGGCCGACTGGGCCTGTTCGGCGGGGGCAGAGGTGCTGTGGATCGAGGCCAAAGGTCTGAATCCGGCCGTCACCGCGGCCGTTGGAGCGCTTGAAGCGGAGACCGGCCCTGGTGCCGACGGCGCAGGTCCCGGTCACGTGCTGATCGCTCATGCCGACCTGCCCCACGCGGAGACGCTGGCCGGCCTCGCCGAGGCTGGCACCGTCACCATCGTGCCTGACCGCCATCTCGACGGCACCAATGTGATGGCGCTCCCGCTGGGGACCGGCTTCGAGTTCCACTACGGACCGGGCTCGTTCGCGGCCCACTGCGAGGAAGCCCTGCGCTGCGGCCTCGACTTGCGAGTGCGCCGGGTGCCCGCCCTTGAGTTCGACGTCGACACGCCCGACGACTTCGACGCCGCCGGCCTCGACCTGCCCAGGCCCTCCGATGCCTCCGAAAGCTGACTCCACTGAGTCCGGGTTCTCCGTGGACCTGCGGGTTCCGGCCTCCGCACTCGTCATCGCCGCCCATCCAGACGACGCCGAGTTCGACTGCGGGGCAACGCTCGCAAAGTGGGCGGCTGCGGGGACGGTCGTGCATCACTTCATCTGCACCGATGGTTCCAAGGGCACCTGGGACCCCGAGTGCGACCAGGCCGCCCTGGTGCAGACCCGTCAGGTCGAGCAGCGCGCCGCCGCGGCTGCGCTCGGTGCCACTGGAGAGGTGCGCTTTGGCGGCCATGTCGACGGCGAGCTCGACAGCGATCTTGCAACCCGTGCGCAGATTGCACAGGTCATCCGCGAGCTGCAGCCCGCTGTCGTGCTGGGCCACGATCCATGGAAGCGCTACCGCCTGCATCCCGACCATCGGCACGCCGGGCTGCTGGCCGTCGAAGGCGTCGTCGCCGCACGTGATCCGTTCTTCTTTCCCGAACAGGGCCTGCCGCCGCACCGGCCCGACGAGCTGCTGCTGTTCGAGGCCGACGAGCCCGATCACGCCGAGAACGCCGAGGGCTGGACGGCCGCCAAGACCGCGGCGCTGCTGTGCCACCGCAGTCAGTTCGTGACCACCCACGACATCACCGACCCCGACGACCCAGCCCAAGTCCAGCGCTTCGCCGACTGGGTAGACGCCGTGGCGGTCGCCAGCGGCCAGCAGGCGGGCCTCGCCTACGCCGAGCTGTTCAAGCGCATCGACAACCTGTAGGGCGAAACGCCCCGGCGCGCTCAGAACGCAGCGTCGACCTCGGTGTCGTCCCAATAGCCGGCCAGCGGGGCAGCAGCGCCGTCGCCATAGGTGCGGAGGCGGCCGGTGGCCGCGTCGTCGAACAACTCGATGACGTCGAACACCGTCGACGGTCCCAGCGTGCGCAACGCTCGGTCGCCCTCGCCACTGCGGCGGGGCAGGTGCGGCGTCAGCAGCAGCAGGCGGGCGCCAGGGTCGGCAGCCCTCAGCACCGACGCTCGCCCCAGTGCCTTCCACAGCGTCTCCGCGCGCAGCAGTCCGGGGCGCACCGTCGTGAAGGCGCCCGCCACGTCGATCCACCACTCGCCGCTCGCTCCGTCGGCTACCAAGAAGCTGAACTTCACTCCCGAACCGCGCACTGTCGCGGGGCTTCGCACCACCTCGAAACCGCAGCGCTCCAGCAGGTCGCCGGCGATGTCGTGGGCCTTGCGACCGGATTCGGTGGCTTGACGGACAAACGCATCGGCGGTCATCGCATCGGCGATGGGAGCGGGCGCCTGCGCACTCTCCTCGGAGCGGGCCATTGATGCGGCCAACTCAGGTCCCGGCATATCCGGCACCGCTGATACGTCCCGTGCTGTGGTCCGAAGCGCACCCGGCTCGAACAATGGCGGCTGTTCGGTACGACTCGGCACCTCGGACGGTGCCGACGCAGCGGCCGCGAGACGTGAGCGGGCAAGCGCCACGTAGTCGGGATCGAGGTCGTAGCCGACGCCTCGCCGGCCACACAGCACGCTGGCCACCAATGTGGTGCCCGAGCCCATGAACGGGTCCAACACCAGGTCGTCCTCGTAGGTGTAGAGGTCGATCAGGCGACGGGGCAGCTCGAGCGGAAACGGGGCGGGGTGCCGCACTCGCTGGGCGCTCTCGGGACCCATGTCCCACACGTCGAGCGTGGCTTCCATGAACTCATCCGTGGACAGGCTGGTGCGGAACGGCAGGCCCTCGGCCTCACGCTGGGACGCCGAACGCGCCCGGTCAAATCTGCCCTTGCTGGCGATCACGATCCGCTCGGTGGTGTCGCGCAAGGTCGGGTTGGATGGGCTGCGGAACGACCCCCATGCGCACGACCCGCTCGAGCCCTTGCTCTTCTGCCACACGATCTCGCCCCGCAGCAACAAGCCGAGTTCCTCGAAGATCTTGGCCACGTCACCCGACAGGCTGCGGTACGGCTTGCGTCCCAGGTTTGCGACGTTGACGGCGATGCGGCCGCCGGGCTCCAGCACCCGGACGCACTCGGCGAACACGTCACGCAGCATGTCGAGATAGTCGAAGTAGCTGGTCGGGATGCGGCTGTCGGTGCCTGCTGCAATGGCGTCCTCGTAGGACTTGCCCACGAAATACGGCGGCGAGGTGACCACCAGCGCCACGCAAGCATCGGGCAAGGCAGACATCTGGCGGGCATCGCCGCAAACGCAGCCGTCGCCGAGGCGTTCGAACAGCTCAGGGTCGAGCTCGGGCCCACGGGCCACCGTGTCGTCATCGGACAGGACCGGCGGCGTGAAGCGTTCATAGAACGCCGACGCGTCGTGGCCCTCGCGCCGGGAGGCGCCGAATCGTGACGTGGCCGTCCGGCGAGCGGATGGCGTGACGGTACGCGTCCCGCCCAATGGCTCCCGGGGAGTCATTTCCCACAAGGTACCGAACAGACGCGCGCCCGCCAAGACCGCCCTAGCGCAGCTCTGGAGTTGCCGACAATCCGAGATGTGCGCGTATCTGAGGAAGTCGGCAGCATCTACGGCGACTGCGAGTCGGCGTTCGTGGCCGGCATGGAGGAGTTCCGCCGGGGCGAGTTCTCCTTCCAGGAGGATCGGCACCGAGACCGTCTTCGTGAGCACACTCAGCCTCGGTGAAGCAGGCTGAGCGAGCGGATCATCGAGATCCAGCGGCGGCGGATCGTCACCGAGATCGAAGTTGCCACCGCAGTGCCCGGCGAGGGCGGTACATGCACGGCTCCATTCCGGAGACCACGCGCCCGATTCCGCTCCGGTCGAGTCATGCGAGCGCGATGCGACTGGCAATCCCGTGGCGGAATGACACCCCTCGGTCCGCGCGGCCGCAGCGAATCATGTCAGCTTGCGTCATCCCCTTTCGGCCAACGCTCCCTCCTCGGCGAGAGACGCATGTCATGACGCGAGACGCGGTAGCGCGAGACCACATCGAGGGCAGCTACCTCGCCGCGCTCGACTTGACGTCGTGGCCATATCGCCCGTTCGCATGCTCATCCCGCGGCGAACCCGGCCCGCGCGCTGGTACATCGAGGTTCGGGAGATTGAGCTGCTCATTCCGCGTGCGCCCGGATAGAGAGTCGACATCGCCGCTACCGCCTGAGCCCAGTCCAGCGCGTCCGCAAGCTCGCTCCCTGACGCGAGTCGGTGCACAAACGCGGCAGTCAACCAATCCCCGGCCCCACCGGCATCGACGGCCGCGACGCGCGGCGACGGGACCCGTCGACAATCGCCGTTAAGTTCCAGAGTCGCACCTGCAGCACCATCGGTGATGATCCGAACCTCGCCTTCGGCAGTCGGCGGAAGCCGGTCGCCTATTGTCTCGCTGTCTGGACGGCTGATCTTGACAATCGTCGCTGCCGCGCATGCACGCCGGTGCGCTCCGGAGCTCGCTTTCGTAGCAGGCTCATATACGACATGGCGGCCTGCAGCCCGGTGCGCCTCAGCGACGACGGCATTGAAGCGGCATGGTCTGTCGAACACGAAGACATCGCGTAGGCCAGCGTTGAGCACATCGAAGGCTGCCTTCTCTGGCAATGGCCGGTGTACGGCTGCACCGCGCCGACATTCCGAGCATCCGTACCTGTAGCGCGGAACTCCATCACGAGACGAGTGCTCAATCAATGGTGTCACGGTTTCGGCATCGAGCCAGAGAGCGTCGACCGCGACGCCAACCGTTCGCAGGTCCGCCACCACGGCTTTGCCTGCCGGATCGTCACCAATTCGAGCAGCGATCTCAGACTCCCACCCCAAGAAACAGAGGTTGGCTGCGATGTTCGCGGCGGTACCGCCGGCGGCCCGCCGTAGCCCCCATGGGCCGTGCACAACGTCGAGCACTACGTACCCACCACACAGAACTCTTGACATCACGCGCGGTATGGGCTTCCTTGAAGCCAGATGGCAGTCATGTCTGTTGTATCCCGTACCCACTGATCGTCCGGGGCCTCCGGCAAATGGTGGCTCCCGCTTGCAGTAACGACCGCTATCGGTTGCTCGATTGACGCAAGGCAAGCACCGATCGAGAGCATCTTCGAGGCATGGACCGATGTAGTCACACTCACCTCACCAAGGGGTGCGAGCAGATCCGAGGACCGCAGGTATAGACCTGTTAGTACGCGATAGCAGTCGAATGGGTTCGCTTCCTGGACGTAGAGCAGGTTGCGCTTGTCCGTTTCAAACACGTCGAATAGCAGCTCCCGGTGTTCGAGGATGAGGCCGTCAGCTCGCCGCGGATCACGCGCGGGAAACGGCAGGATCGGGTACACCTCGTCAGGTCCGAGGTACTCATGAATCGCTCTCAGCTCTGCTGACGAGGATTCGCCGAGGACCGGTGCCCAGATGGTGTTGACATCCGCTGCGTCGGTTCCCAGCGCGTGACGAAACCCGACGATGGCGCCGGGCTCGGTTGTTCCTTCTGAGCGAATCATCTGGTCTAATTCAGGATTTTCCGCCACCGTTACGAGGAACTCACCGGCGCAGCGCTCGCGAATCTGCTTCTCGATCGCTCCGATAAGTGGGAAGAATCGGCGTGTCGGAAGCGCTGACACGTCGAGTACCACCGCCTCGCCCACCTTCAGGATTCCGTCGGCGATCAGGGCTCGCGCCTGCCGTGCACCGACGGTGAGGGAGTCGGCTTCTTTTGGTTCGCCAACGTGATGAGTCGCGAATCCGTACTGTTCACGTAGTTCAGCAAGTATTTCGCGGTTTGACCGTGCAAGCGCCGACGAGTCCCCGTGCCCAACGCCGGAAGGGAGTGCCATGGTGGTGACGCGGAAGTCGATTTCAAGCGTGAGGCATCGACTAACGATGTGCAGGGTGCGCTGATCGAAACCGTCGCCGATCACGAGGTGCAGCGGTTCATCGACGCATCTCGCTGCGGCGAGCAACATGTCATCCATAACGGCGTCTCGGCCCATTGTGTAGTCACCCCACAGCGCGCCTGGCTCAGACCCGGTCATAGGTCGAACAGCGGAGGTTCGGGCGCCGCTGGTTCCGCATCGTCACCATCGAGGAGCCATCCGGCCACCTCGGCGACCTTCTGTTCACGGAAACTCCCGCGGTTGAACGGCAGACTTAGGCGAGGGCAGAGGATTCGATTGAGGTACAGCACCATTACCCGTTTGTTCTTCACCGAATAGTCGACATCCGCGACCAGGACGTTTCGGGCGATAGCAACGCCGAGCGCTTCGAAGAGTTCGTCACCGCCTGGAATTCTGGCGCGGGCGTCCGGGTCGACGAGGCGCATGCGGTCCTCCATCGTGATTGCGATTCCGTTGACACCAGGGGGATATGGTGCGTTCGGACGCCGTGTCTCCCGCTCAGAGACCCGCGCAATCCGATTGACTAGCCGGATTACGTCGACGTATCGCGGCAGACGGTCTGGCAGTTCTCTCCACACGCGTTCGCTGGCGGTGCGAAGGATCCGGTCTTGCTCCTCGACGGGAACGTTCGGCGGCTCGTCCAATGTGATCTTGGCCAACATGAATTCAAATACGTCACCGCACACGCGTAAGAACTGTTCAACATTCTCCGAGGCAGCGCGGATGATTGTGTCGGCCCCTGCATAATACGGCACATTGTATTCTCGTGCGAGAAACAGGCGAGCCGCGCCCTTTACTCCGCTGCTCAGCTCCTGCGCTAATGAAGGCCCCTGCGCTGGGTCAAAGAGCGTTTGTTGTGGCTTTTTTCTGGAGCGCTCAATCAAAATCTCGGCACCGCGCAACAGAATCGCTGATTCGAGGGCCGTCTCGCCTTTCGCCTCGTCAACCCATCGCGAGTGCAATGTGTTTGAGCCCGCTGCATCCTTGGCGGAATTGCGGATGGCCTCCAGCTGCTTCTCCTCAACAACGACGGGGGCATCAAGAAACTCAAAGAAATCTCGCTGGCTACGCGTGTATTGGTCGATGTGCCAGCCCGCTCTGAGATTGCCGATTTCCCGAAGGATGCGATCAAACCGACGACGACCCGTGCGGGCGTTCGCTCGGGTTGCCTTCTCAAGCTCCAACAATTGGTAGTCACGACCTCGAGTCTCTCCCTGCAGTACCTCAGACGAGTCAAGCGCCGAGAGACGCTCGGCATACCAACGCGCAACGGAGAGCTTGCGATCCTGCAGGGCTGTCAACACTGCTGTGCGCTGATCCTCCGCGAGCGCATGGCCGTCATCGAACAGTATGTGAACGGGCGGCACGGTCTCACTATCGAAGCGGAGTCTCGCGGACGAGAGAAGCCTCAACGAATGCAATTGCGAATGCCCGCGGGCGGCGCGGTCCCAGTCGATCGGCGTCAGCGAGTCCAGTATCTCGACAATCTCCGATTCAACCGCGCGACTTGCCTCGACCAACGTCGAGCCGTTAAGCCCGCCAAGGCGATCGGCGGCTACAGCCGCACGCTCATCGCTCTCATCGAGCTCGAGGTGCAGCCGACCCGCATCGTCGGGGTAACGCCCCGCGCAGGAGCCGACGGCTGCACGGACCACCGCCGAGATGATGCGGGCATCAAGGAGCCGAAAAAAGAGCCGGTCAGCAATCTCTGGCGGAGCACCCGACATGGCGATTGTGCGGTAGTCGCGGCTGAGGTTCAGCAGCACTCCAAGATGGGTCGGACTGTCCGTGAGTGCGCCGACGCGATCGAGCTGCTCTGCGAGGCCGCGCAAATCGTCTCGCCGAATGGTGACTTCCCGCAGACTCTCGGCGGTGAAGACCCGCAGCAGGGTTGTCTTGCCTCCACCCGAAGCCGAGCGGATGATAAGCGGTCGATCCCACAGCGAATCGGGAAGCAGTTCAAGGACAGCAGCGCCGACATGTCGCAAAAAATCAAAGGTCTCCCGTTCCTGTTCAGAAGCTCGGGACAGGAACGGGTTGTGGAGTGTCCTCACGGCCGCTCCGCGTTATGACGATGCCGGCGCGGAAACAGCCCGCGCTGAGATCCGCCAAGATGCCGGCTATCCGCCCAAAGTAGGGAAATCGAGTTGTTGGGAGTGTTGTGAGACAGCACGACTGGCAACTTGCCACCGCCGAATCCGTACCGAATATCGCCGTCAGCGACCTCGACATGGGCACCGAGCTGGTCGAGCAGCCGATCGTCAAAGTACTTCTTACACATCTCGAGTAGGTCCGAATCCTCGACTCGCAGCGACCTCGGCAGCACCTGTATCGCCTCGATATGCCACGACCATTCAACCTGATCCAAAAGCTCTTGGATATGCTCGAGAGCCATCTCGCTCGCACAGTAGAGCAGCACGCTTATGTTCGGCTCGGCAACCACTGCGACGTCAGTCAGCCGATCGAGTTGTTCCTTGGCCTTGACCAGACGACCCGTAATCGAACCATCATCTCTAGGCCGCATCATCGTGACGCCACTCGCGGAGAAGTCGTCCACAAGCACCACGTGCTCGAATAGCGCAGCTTCGTCGTCAAGCGCCCTTCGAAGGTCATCTCGCATTCGCTCTGCCGAAGACTCAGCCATTTCAGGTGCGATATAGAACTGCTCGTTCGAGAATTCGCTTGTCCTCCGCAGCTGGTCGATGTGCGCTCCGTCACCAAGCCCCAGAATCAACGTTTGGCGGTGCAGCTTCGTGAACTCGTCTGAGGCCTTGATTCTCGCTAGCTCCCACGGCTCACAACCCAGCCGTACGGCTGCCGTTCGGAGCAACGCCGGCCGGATGACATCGGGGTAGGCGGTCTCGATGAGGTGGTCAAGCTCAGCAGTTGAGATGAAGACCAACTTGTCGCGCACAAACTCGGCCGCTCGTTGTCGGTCTTCCGTGGACATCTGGCCGAGCCAACCAGTGAGATTTTCGAGAAACCCCTCTCCTGCCCGATAGCCACCGTATTCGTCATACTTGAGGCCTGCCATTGCTTGGTATTCGCCACCCCGCTGGGCGACGTCGGTCGCTTCCCAATTGAGGACGCGAGCCAAGAGCTTCTCGAGCAGTTGGTCCTTCACGAGCGAGGTGGTCGAAATCGCCAGCCGGAGGATGTCTTGCTCAGTGCCCGCAGATAGGTCACTAGCGCTTCCGGGCCCCGCCGTCCCGAGCGAGACAGGTTCCAGCATCGTGTCGGGTCACCGCTGCAACGGTCGACTGTGAGGGACCATCGCCGCGCAGCAAGCATCTCGAAGTCGTTCCCATCGACGTCTCCCCGGTCTCCAATGGCCAGCACCGGCTTGCCGCCGCAATTCTCAAGCCTCTCGACAACTGTCACTTTGGATGTCGTGGCCGCGACTACATCGACGGAATGGCCCGATTGCACGACCTTCAGGTCGGCTACTCCTGCGCGAGCCAGAACCTCTCGCACCCAGCGCAAGACCGACGCGGCGCCCAGGCCGGTCCCTGTCACAGGCCGCACGGAGACTTGCCAGGCCCGTTTCTCGATCTTGACGCTTGTCGCGAACTCAGATTCACGGAGTAGGTGGCCGAGTTGATCCAATTCGGCGCAAACTGAACGGTCGGTAATCGGGGCAGGGTCGCCAAGGCCAACGACGACGGCTCCGTTGTAGAGCCCCATGGTCACGCTTGGCCAGAGGTCTTGGGGAACCAATCCGCGAAACTCCTCGAGCAGTCCGACCCCACGCCCAGTAGCGACTCCGAGGAGGCAACCTTCGCCCAAGAGTCGAATCACTTCGGAGCGCACGTCGGCCGGTGGACCGTCAAAACGATTTTCAGTCCCACACATCGTGCCGTCGTAGTCCAGCACCACGCCACCGAATCGCGTTGCGCTGATGTCTCGGCGCCATGCCTCATAGCTCAGAGGCACATCGCCGGCCAGAGAGCTGCGAGCGGGAATCTCGGCAGCAGCTACTTTGCGATCGACCGCGTTGACCACCTCGACCGCGATATGTCGGCGCGCCGACAGGTGATAGAGGCGCCTTCCGAACGTCGGAACCCGCGGCCGGGCAGGATCAACGCCGACTGCTGTCGCAGTCTCCCCCACAGTTCGCATCGACGCGCACAGCAGATCCAAGGCGCCGACGAACCCTTCTCTCGACGTCCATAGGCGATGAAGCCGTACGCCTTCGGGCAGTTCCGTGAGCACCGCTTCAGCTAGAGACTCTGTCGCAGGACCTGCAAGGGAGACAATCGACGTGGTTTCTAGGTTCCGCGCGAAGCCTGTGTGTCTCCCGTGGGCAAAATTTCGATAGTCAGCAACCTGCGCACTGGCGAGCCCGATCTCCGAGAGCCGAGTCTCGAGATCGATCGCTGCCGAGCGTTGGCCCGGACCGTGAAGGACCAAGACACGATCCGTCTCAATCGCTGGGACGGGGAGCTTGAGCCATGGCAGGGCGGGCAGCACCGTCGCAGGATCCGCGGCTCGAACAAACAGGGTGGCCATCGCCAACACGCTGTTCGTCGCGAGGAAGCCATCCGGCACAACGGACTCAATGTGAACCGTATCCGAGAGATGCTTGGCCACGTCACGCTTGAGCGAAGCCGGGTCACGATGCGTTACAAGCACAACGGGGTAGCTGTGACGTTGCCGGGCGGCTGCGAGGCAAAACGAGACGTCGGGATGCGAGGCCCGCGACGAAATCACAACAACCGATGCATCTCGGACTTGAGCCTCGCTCACCAGAGCGAGGGGCGTAACCGCTGTGGCAAGCGCCCCCCACGTAGCACTCTGCACCTCGGCGGCCAGCTGGGCGACCGCGAGGCTTCCGCCAGACGCAGCGAAAATCGCTGGGCGCCCCCCCATGCACGCTTGTAGTTCGACGAGCTGTGCGATATCCGCCCGTCGGGCTGACTCGTACGTGTCACCTAGTCGGGCAAGCTCCGCCAGGTAAGTTGGTCGTCTCACACTATGAGTCTCGCCGTGTCTTCACCGCGCCGGAACGATACTCCTGAACCGGCTGCGAGAGAATTTTCGCTTTGGCCGTTGGAGCGAGCGTGACTGGCACTTGTTCGGGCCTCCACGGTTTCTTTGAACGCCAAGCGACTCGCGACTCTCTCGCGTTCCTCGCTAGCCAAGAACGTATCGCACTGGTCGTTGGTGCCGGAGTGTCGCGTGAATCCGGACTGCCCGGGTGGGCCGATCTGCTTGAGCATCTACTCGGCGAGGTTGCCTCGACGAGCGAGCCATTTCGAAACCACAAACGAGATCTCGAAGGCGGCCTCACGACGCCAGACGACGAGGCCGCAATCGAGCCACACCTAGCCAGCTTCAAGCGCCTTGTGATGGCTACTCACGGCTTGCTTGGCGCAGCGTCCATCGTGAAGAGCCACTTCCCACCTGATGACTACATGCGCATGCTTGAGCGAGCGCTGTACGAGCCCGCGATGGCTAGCCAGCTGAATATCACACCGGGCGCGACGGCGCGCGAGATCGCAGCGCTGTGGAAGGAACGTGGACCCGACCGGCTGACGGTCATCACAACCAATTATGACCTGCTCATTGAGCTCGCCCTCCTAGACGCCGGAATCGAGACGTCCGACGTCGAGATCATCTCAGGAGCGCCGGACGACGAGGTCGGAATCGAGACGTATCGGGTCATCCATCTCCACGGCGTCATCCCACATCCCGAACAATTCACCGCGCTCTCGGTGCCAACGGGCGGCATCGTGCTCGCCGAGGACGACTACTTCGGCGCGCTAGACAGCGAGCCTGCGACGACAACTCGACATTTCTGCCAGTCTCTTCTCAATTGCATTTCGAGCGTCTTCGTGGGGACAAGCCTCACCGACCCCAACCTGCTCTCCTACTTGCACAGCACCGCCAATCGGACGAACGACGATGTCCGTCACTTCGTTCTTGGAATCGGACAGGGCGACCAACCCCCTGGGGTTGATGCGACTGACCTTGCCCTCGCTGCAAGTCGTTGCGCCTCCGCACGGCGCCTCGATGGCATGCGGGCGGAGCACCTCGCCGCAGACTTCTTCTGCCAGACCAGCCTGTTTCTTCGCGAACTCAGGCGCAACGCGGCCGGTGAGGCCGCCCTCGTCGAGGAACTCGCGAATTGGGCCAGCTCAGCTGTCGAGATCGGTGTCCTCCCTGGCACAGCCTTCGCCGCGCGCCGATCATCCGCCCGCTTCGCGCTGTCGGAGGCCGCTAGAGCAATTTCACACAACTTCGCAACTTCCGGCGCCCTCCACCACAAGGACGAAACACTCGCGCTACATCTCTGGGCCCACGACCCAGGCGCGGGCGAACTCATCCTCGTCGCCCGCTCCGATCTTGAGTTCCATGACGAGAACACCCTCGAGCGCCACTCTCTCAAGATGCCATTTCATCGCCTCGTTGTCGAGGCAGTCTGCAGTGGCGCGCCGCTCGAGGCTGACGACCCTGCCCTGGCTTCTTCGAAGTGGGGATCAATGCTCGTCGTGCCGATCAGTGTCGACACCGGTGACGTGCCCTACTCAGCTGTCCCGGCGGGCGCAATCGTGCTCGCATCTAATCTCTCGGCCAATGCCGGTCTCACTCGGCTCCGCAAGACGCCTGCAGAACGAGCGCACCTGCTAACGACGCTTTCGAAGCTCGGAGTATTGCTCCTGACCAAGAGGCACGAGCCATCGTGACAGACGAATTCACAGACGCGATCCCCCGGCTTCAGCCAGGCACCCGACACGGCGGTGGCCTGTCGCCCGACTCAGACCTGCCGGAACGCTGGAATTCCGTCCTCGTCGCCGCCTCCGACGCCCTTGAAGCTCCGCCCGATGCTCGGCGCCGTGACTCGGAGAAGGACTGATGGAGCTTATTGACTGTAAGGGTGTCTCGTGAGTGGCCATCCCGATTGACGATCCAGAGCAGCAACGCAAGGCCCGGCGTCATAGGACGGCGCGCCACCGCGCCGCGCTGGATATGCATCGCTCTCTCATGCTTGTCGTACCAGATCGGGTCAAGAACCCTGAGCGCGTTGGCGGGGAGAACGTGTATTAGCAGGTCAGAGGCGGGATTGAGTCAATATTGCTGCGCCGATCCCCGAATCAAATCCCTTGGTGTGCCCGCTTGCAAGTGGTCCGGGTACGTCCGGATGGCGGCCCACCACCGGGCGACCACGGCTCGCGACACAATTCGTGAGCGTCCTCCTCGGAGGTCCGCAGCGCGGGTCTCGTCGAATCGGTCGAAGCTTTTGGCGATGCCGACGACAACCCCGTCGGGACGACCGAAGCATTCCGCAACCGCCGCCGCTGGCACTCGACTCCGGAGGGCATGTTGCCCATCGGATCCGTACGCCGACATCAACGCCAAGCTTTCGCCAGACTCCCACGAGCCGGGTCCGACAACGGAGAACCTGGCCAACTCGACCAACTAACGGGTCGAGCACCAGGTCGTCCTCGTAGGTGTGGGGGTCCCTGCGTTCGGTGGAGGCGGATTACTGGATTCATGCTGCGGGTTGGTGTTGGTGTCGAGCTTTGAATTCGATGGGCGTCAGCATGCCAAGCGAGGTGTGCCGTCGCTGCCGGTTGTGCCAGATTTCCAAATACTCGAAGATTGCGTTCGCCAGCTCGATGCGTGTGCGCCAGCGATTGCGGTCCAGCAGCTCGACTTGCATCCGGGACCAGAACGACTCGACCATCGCATTATCGAAGCAGTCCCCGACCGAGCCCATCGATGGCAGCAGCCCTGAGTCGATCGCACGCTGGGTGAATGCCCAGGAGGTGAACTGGGTGCCCTGGTCGCTGTGGATCACGGTCTCGCCGGCTGTGGGGTTGCGATTGTCGATCGCCATCCCCAAGGCGTTGGTCACCAGCGAAGCGGTGGGCCGTGAGTCGATCGACCAGCCCACGACGCGTCGACTGAAAGTGTCCAGCACCACTGCGCAGAACACCTTGCCTTCGCGGGTCGGATGCTCGGTGATGTCGGTCACCCACAGCCGATCTGGTCGGGTCTCGCGAAGTCTCAATCCACGAGATCGGATGCGGTCCCCGCGTTGGGGGCCTTACGGAACTTGGGACGCCCCGAGATGCCCCGCAGCCCTGCGTGTCTCGTCAGCGTCTCGACGGTCTGGCGGCACACTGCGATGCCGCGGCCCAAGGTGAGCTCGGCATGAACCCGGCTGGTGCCGTAGGTCTCTCGGGAGCCGGCGTGGATCTCGCCGATGACCGCGCTCAGCCAAGCGTGCCGGATCGACCGAGCCGACCGAGGGCGCCGCCGCCAGCCGTAGAAGCCCGATACCGACACGCCCAACAGTTCGCACGCCCGCTCGACGGGAAGTTCTTCCGCGGCCATCACTTTGATGGCCGCGGACGTTCTATTGGGTCGATACCCCCCTTCAACAGCTCAGTCGCGCGGCGGTGAACCGCCAGCTCGGTCTCGAGCTCGCGGACCCGTTTGCGCAACGCCATCAGCTCCGCGTGCTCAGCAGTGCTCATGCCGGGCTCGACCCCGGCGTCGATGCGCGCCTGGAGGCGCCACGTATCGATCGACTGGCCGCTGATGCCCAGATCAGCCGCCACTGCAGCCACCGGCCGGCCGGACTCGACCAGATCGATCACACGCCGCCGAAACTCCGCCGGATATCCCCTCGGTGCCATGAAGCCTCCTCCAGCTCATGACAGCAGAATCCAGCAACTACCCCGCGCGAAACCCAAGGAGCACCACAGCCTGCGCAAGACCCAGGGTGAATCAACGAGCCCACAAACGCCAGCTCGCCAACCGCGTCATCCGCCCAATGCGGCGCGACGAACAGGCCCGAAATCTGCCTTACGCACTCGCCGCTTGACAAGGGAGCGTCCTTCACACCACGAGCGGCTAGCCCGTCTTAACCACCTGACCGGTCAACGGGAGGAAGTGCCGGGCTAGGGAACGCCATGGGCGCTTCGGACGGGGACAAACGCCGGATCGGCGTGTACTTCCAGTGCGAGTCAGTTGCGAACAGAGCATCACGGTGTCCCCGCGGATCAGTCCATCAGCAACGGTTTCCTGATCTGAGCATCTGGCATCGGCTAATCGGATGTTGCAAGGCTTTTGGCGATGTGCTTGAAGAACCGCTGGTTGATCTTCTCGCGCTCGCCGTCGGCGATTGCCCCATGGACGCTCATGCCGGCAAGCGTCTTGACGACCCTGCTTGGCTTCTCGTCGGGACTGAAAGCAGCAGGAATCATTATGCGGCGTTCTCCGAAACGAGCACCGGTGACGCAGATGCGGCTATCGCAGCCGCTTGCTGACGAATCGTGAATTATGAGGTGGCTGGGCCGCGGTGATCGACGCGCCGACTAGAAAGATGGCGACGGCGAGCCCGACTGATGTTGCTGTATCGGGCGAATGAAGTGTCAACGCCCAAGCACTTGGCTCTCCGGTTTGGACACGACCGAACAAGACCACCGCCATACCCGCAAGGAGCGGCCCTGCGCTCATGGCCCGTGTTGCGCCGATTGCACGGGAGACACATGCGAGCCCGAGGTAGATCAGCGAATTGCGCGCCCAGATCAAGTGGGCGGAGGAATCCATCAGCCAGCTGCCGACCAGGCCGCTCAACAGTCCCACTGTCGCCAATGCGACCAACAGCCCGACATCAAACAGGTGGAATCTGACCAACGGGCACGCAATCCGGTCTCCCTCGTCGGTGTCGAGAACGACCTGCACCATGGCGACCATGATGATGGGCGCCAGTACTGCTATCGGAGTGTCGATGAGATCGCCGAGCAGCAGATCAGGGAGCGGCACCAGTGTTTGGGACGCGAGCAATGGGTGTATTGCTTGCAGCGCGAAGATCGCCAGCATCAATCTCGGTCGGCGGGCACGCAGCCACAGTCTCATCCCCAGCACGCGGATCTTCAATCTGCCAAGCGGTCCAAGTTCTCAGTGTCAACTGAGCTACAGCCGAGAATTGCTTGAACGCTCGTTTCGACGAATCTTGATGCACGGTCAGGTTCGGCGAGGACGTAGTCGACAACTTGCCGCTGCTCGATGGTGAGTGCCGGCAATTGGCTCGTGTCGCCCGCGACCGAACTCCACGCGACAGCTCGAGCCAGCGGTACCAGATCCTCTGTGGATCTACGTTCATCATGAGACTGTGTATGACGTGCTCTACAGATCGGCCGCGGAATGACCGCATTCGTAAGTTGTGCGCGCAGCGCTCCCGGCACCTCAAGAACTCTTGGATGAAGTTGCCGCGTCCACGTGTGATCTTGCCTTCGTTCAGGCACCGTGGAACGGTCAATGCGTTTGTCGTAGAACCATTCCGCAGCATCTGGTGCCTCGGTAAAGGTCCCGGGTGTGTTGATTCCCGATTCGCCCAGCCGGTCGCGAATAGTCGATGCTTCAGCACCGACAGCTTCAAACAGTTCCTCATGCTCTGGCCACAGGCACACCTGTGTTGCGCCGTGCTGCTCGCATGTCAGCTCCGATGAGGACCGAGGAACGACGCTATCCAAACCAAGGCGTTCCACCATCTGGATCCCGACGGCCAACAACACCACGACGGGCAGCACCGCAGCAGATACCCACAACACCGGCCGCTGAGAAGAGAGCGCCACGGCGATAATCGCAGACGCTGCAGCGAGCAGCAGCGTCGCCGCGATGGCATTCATCGACAAGGCCTCGTACGCTGAGCAGCAACCTCCAAATGTGCCAGTCATGTGACGTGTCCACGCCAAGCCGGTTGACGGCGGATACGCAATTGCGAGCCACGTCACAATCACTGACGACGGAACTGCCAACGCTGTTGGCACACGAACTACTACCGCTGACCAGAACGCAAACACCGACAACAGCACCAAGTACGGCAATACGAGCGCCAAGACTCCGCGGGCAGTGGTCGGCACACGACTCACTTGCCAGATCTGCACCAGAGCGAAGACGGCGAATCCCAATACAATCGTCGGTATTGCCGCATGGAAAATGATTCGCCAATAGCTCTTCAGCGCATCGACCTGCAAAGTATTGCTCTTTTTGAGCTTACCGATTTCCCATGTGAGGAAACCAGCGAGTATGGGCATCAGCAGAGATGTCAGCAGATTGTTGGTATCACCCAAGCGGTCATCGAGGTAATAGTCCAACGCGCCTGAATCGGCATCAAAAATGGTGTGGGACTGCGCCGCCAACGCGCAAAGAAGGACACCCAACACTATATGACGGGCGTGTCGCCTCACCAAAGTCATGTACTGCGCTTTTGAATCATCTAGGCGGCAACGCCACGTAAGGCACTAATGTATGCCTCGGTGTAGCTGGAATGTCCCTTGACAAACTCATTAGCGGCACCGCGATAACAAATCTGACCGGTCGACATCACAGTGACGTAGTCGAAGTGCTCGAAATAGTCGGCTATTCTGTGAGTTGATAGCACCAGTGCTGAATAACCGCTGAGTTGGCCAAGTATCGCCCCGAAGTGTGCTATTTCCACGGGGTCTAGGCCGGCAGTCGGTTCGTCGAGCAAGATGATGGTCGGTTCATGCACGAGCGCCTGCGCAAGCCCTACCCGCCGCATCTCCCCTCCGGACAACTCGGACACGTATCGATTAGTGAGCGCAGATAGATCCACGCGTTCAAGCACACGGTCGACGCTCTTTGCGATACCCGAACGTGTCATGCCTTTCAACCAACCGGCATACGCGACCTGTTCCTTCACTCGCATTCCTGGATAGGGGTACGTGAATTGCGGGAGCCAGCCCACGACTCGGCGAAGACGGCGACGAGGCTTCCGCCTGGACACATCCTCGCCGTTGAAACGCACAGCGCCGCTCCGCGGCGTCATCACCGACGCTGCGAGGGCCAGCATCGTCGACTTGCCTGCCCCGTTCGGACCGAGCAGCAGTGTCGCCCCCGCGTCGAAGTCATAGTCGAAGGATGTAAACACAGGAGTATTGAAGCCATATCGAAAGGTCAAGCCGTCAAATTCAAGCGGAGTTGAATTATTCGCGGGCCGCATTAGTTCGTCAAAGCCGTCGTAGCGGTAACAGAGTGATGCCCTAAGATAGGTTCACAACCATATTGTCGAATCATGGCGAAATGGTGAGAAAGGTGCGATCAAGAGTCGCTTCGTCGCCGCTTCGCTCTCCCATTATCTCGTCCAGCTCGAGGAAGAATGTTCCATTATCGTCTACGCCGATCCAATCGTGATAATCTTCATCTGTGCAGTCGAAGAATTCTTCGCCGTAACTCTCATCAGGCCAAGCAGTAATCTGCCGCCGCAACTCAAGAGCTACGGTATCGTCGTAGTCAATATCGCCTCCGTAGGTGCGACAGTCGTACAGGTTGACTTCGAGATCGTAGTAGTCGATGTCGTTGTCCTCATCTTCCCATGTAGGAGTATCGTCACCCAAATGAGCATCGGTCCATAGGTCCTTGTGTTGCCAATAGTTCTTGAAATAGCCGGCACTGGCGACACTCGGGATGGCAAGTATTGCAACGATCACCAGAATCGCTGTTGCTGTTCGAATTCTTCGCACACTCGCTCCACTCGCTCGTACACGTCGCCTCTGACATGAGTTAAATTATATATATGAGTAGGGTCTATACGATATCCACATCTTATGCAAGTGAGAGCCCGCTGCCACCGGATGGCGTGACGGTACGCGTTCCGCCCAATGGCTCCTGGGGAGTCATTTCCCACAAGACACCGAACGAACGCGCGCCCGTCAAGAGCGCCTTGGGTGTCGGTGAATCGCTCCGGTCTTGGTGGAGGCTCTGGGGGTCCCTGCGTTTCGTAGAGGCGGCAGAGACACATTTGTGACACAACTCGTTCTTACGTTGCACAGCACGACAACACCTCACGAAAGGAGTCAGACATGAGGTGGCTGAAACGACGGAACAAGAAGGTCATTGCGGGAGCGGCAGCGGCGCTCTTGCTCGCCGGGGCGGCGCTTGCCAGCTGTGCCTCGGGCGACGATGACGCACACCGAGAGCAGGGCGAGCATGGCAGCGGCCAGAACTCCGAGCGCGGTGGCGAGCACGCGAGCGGCGAGGCGTCCGAGCGAGGCGGCGAGGGCAGCTCGGTGGTGGCGCTCGCACCAGATGAGACCTACGACGAGACCCGCAACGGCGCTCGGCTCATCCTGAGCTACGACGCTGCTGCCAACGCCTTCACCGGCAACGTCGAGAACACCACCGACCGTGTCCTGACCCGGGTCAGGGTGGAGATCCATCTCTCCAATGGCACCGAGCTCGGCCCGACCACACCCACCGACCTCGCGCCGGGCCAGGTGCTCGAGATACGGCTTCCCTCCACCGCCTCTTCATTCACGAGCTGGACGACCCACGCCGAGATCGGCAGCGGCGAGGGAGGCGACGAGCACGGCTCCGGCAGCGATGGCAGCGGCAGCTAGGCGTCGTGCAGCACCATGCGGACTCGTTTGTTGCCCTTGCCTTTTGACTCGGTCTTGGTGATCTCGAAGCGGCCGACTGCCCCGGTGGACGCCACGTGGGTGCCGCCATCGGCCTGCCGGTCCAGCCCCACAATGTCCACCACGCGGATGTTGGTGACCGACTCGGGGATCAGGTTCACCTTGGTGCGAATCAGTTCAGGATCGGCGAGCGCAGCCCCGCGCTCCAGGAAGCTGACCTCGATCGGCCGGTCGGCCGCAATCTCACCGTTCACCAATTCGGTGACGCGGGATGCGAAGCCCTCTGGCAGGGGGCCGAACTCGAAGTCCATCCGGGCGGACAGCGGCTCCATGTTGCCGCCGGTCACCAGCACCCCCCACTCGTTCCAGATGACGCCGCACAGGATGTGCAGTGCGGTGTGGGTACGCATGAGCTGCAGGCGCCGCTCCCAGTCGATCGTGCCGGTGACCGCTGTTCCCGCCGGTGGCGGCGTGCCGTCCACCCAGTGCCAGAGGAGGTCGCCCTCCTTGCGGACATTGAGCACCTGCCACTGGTTGCCCTGCGAGTCAACGAGCGTCCCCGTGTCATGGGGCTGGCCGCCACCGGTCGCGTAGAAGATCGTCTGGTCGAGCGCTACCGCATCATCGCGCGCAGCGACCACCGTCGCCTCGACGCTCTGCAGGTACGCGTCGCGCAGGTAGATCTGCTCAGTGATCTGATCGGTTGCCTGTTCGGCCTTCGGTGCGGCAGTCATCGGCGCCGACGATACGGCTGTGACGCTGTGCGCCGACGTCGTTGAGTGCCGCGGGCAGCTCGCCGCAGCGTGTCGACCGTTACGGTGACGCAGTGCGGATCGTGACCTGGAACCTGTGGTGGCGCTTCGGTGACAACTGGGAGGCTCGCCATAAGGCGATAGCCGTCGCGCTCGCCGAGCTCGAACCCGACATCGTGTGCTGCCAGGAGATTTGGGCAGAGCGCGATGGCGCCAACCAGGCCGACCTGCTCGGCGAGGCGCTGGGCATGAACGTCGCTCACCATCCGAGGTTCGGGCGTCGGGGACTGTCGTTCAGCAACGCGATCCTCGCCAGCGCGCCGATCAACGCATCAAGCTCGCACTCACTCGCGGTGGGCGACCAGGCCGCTCACCGCACGGCCGTGGTGGCCCAGGTGGCTCGCCCCGGCGGCGACATGACCGTCATCTGCACCCACCTCGAGCACCGATTCCACCTCAGCGCGATACGCCAGGGGCAGGTGGCCACGCTGTGCGAGCTGGCGGCGCCGCATCACGACCCCGAAGGCTTCCCGGTGATCATGGCCGGCGACTTCAACGCCGTGCCGACCTCCGAGGAAATCCGGCTGCTCACCGGCGAGCGGCCGCCTCCCGTTCCCGAGCTGGTCTGGAGCGACGCCTGGGCGCAGGCCGGCGACGGCCCGGGCCACACCTGGAACAGCCAGAACCCCTACCTGTCCCAGGCCATGTGGCCGAACCGGCGCATCGACTACGTGTTCGTGTCGACGCCCCGCCCAGTCCCGCTGGGCAACATCGCATCCATCGAGATGATCGGCGCCGAACCGGTCGACGGCGTAGTGCCCTCGGACCACTACGGGCTGGTCGTCGACCTCATCGACTAAGCCCCGTCGACCGGGCCGAATCGGCCGGTCCGTATCGAGTGGGCATCATGCGCCGCTAGGTCTCGTAGAGCTCCAGGATGGCGGCGGCGGCTGTCGGGCCGGCTTCCGCCAACTCGGGCGGCAGCTCTGCTGCATTGATGATGCGCGTGTCAGTGCCGAGGCGCAACAGCATCTGGCTGAGCACCCATGGGCTGCGGATGGCATAGGTCACCGTGCAGCGATCCCCGTCGGGGGTCACCTCACGCGACGGGTAGGCCTCGACCCGCCACAGGTCACTGCGGGGAATCGACAGCACCACATCGGTGGTCTCGTCGGACTCGGCGGGCGCCACGCTCACTGCCTCTCCCACTTCGGTGGTGCGGTGATGCCGTTCTCCGGTATCGGTGCAATCCTCGATGCGGTCGACCCGGAACAAGCGCAGGTCCCGGCGCAGATGGCACCAGGCCCGCAAGTACCAGTGGCCGTCGTGCAGCGATACCTCGAGCGGATCCACCCGACGCTCGGACACCTCGTCGGTATTGGGCGTGAAGTACTGGATGGCGACGGTGGTCCGGGTGCGCAGCGCTTCGCGCAGCGTCGGCAGGCTGCGCGGCAGCGGCAGGACGACCGACACCCGGACCCGCTCGCCATAGACCTCTGCCAGCTTGTCGAGCGCGGTCGCCAGCGCACCTGAACGGTCGGCGCCACGTAGTGCCAACGCGGACTGGCCCGCCACCAGGATCCCGAACGCCTGGGGCACCGACAGGTTCAACGGGCGGTCCAGCATGGCGCCCGGCTCGACGTGCACCCAGGCATCGCTGGCGTCGCTGTCGTTGCCGTTGTCGCCGAACACGACGATGCCGAGATTCTCATACGCCCCCGCTCCCACGACCTCGTAGCACATGGCCGCGAGCAGCAGGTCGTACACGGCACCGGGTCGCATCTCGAAGCGCTCGGCGATATCCGCAACCGTGGCGCCACCCCGCTCGACGACCCAGGGAACGATCGCAAGCAACCGCTCGATCTTCGACGACGTGCTCGGCCCCCTCACTGCTCGGCCCCCCCTGCTCCGGCGGCCATCGCAGCGAGCCACGAGGTGATGTCGCCCACCAGCTCGGGCGGCGACTCCACCACGGCGTGACGGCCCATGTCCAGCAGCCATGTGCGGAACGCGATGCGGTTGCGGACACGGGCCTCCACGGTCACCGATCCATCGTCGTGCCGCTTCACGACCGTGCCGCGCTCGGCGGTGGGCTGGGGGGCCATGGTGGCGTCGATGCGCACCCGGGCTACGACGTCTTCGCCGAAGTCGATCTCCATCGGCTCAGACGGCAGCAGTGCGGCCACGTCGACATCGGCTCGCCCGAACGCGCCCCGCTCGCCCACCGCCACGTCACCCTCCATGCGATCCACCCGGAACGTCTTGGCCGTGCCGTCTTCGATGGCAGCGAAGTACCAGAATCCGGCCCGGCACAGCAGGCCCAACGGCTGCACGGCGCGCGCACGGCCGGCGTAGGTGAACTGGACCGCCGCTCGCTCGGCGGCTGCAGCGGCCAACGCGGGCAGCAATAAGCCTGCCGACTGCTGAGCCGCAGCGGCGGTCTCCAGCGCCAACTCGGCCTGCGGCTCGTCGATGTCGGCGGCCGGCTCTGCGGCGACTTCGCTCGTGAGTTTCGCGACGGCCTCGAGGTCCCACGTCTCGCCGATGTCCACCCTGGCCGCAGCGAAGCGCAGCGCCATCTGCTCGTCGGGCGTGAGCTGCAGGTCTGGCAGGAAGTAGTCGTGATGCCGGATCGTGTACGACGTGGCGCCGTCGTGCTCCATCGACTCGGTGATGCGCACACCCAGATTGCGAACCAGCGCCTTGTCCCGCTCGAACGAAGCGCGGGCGCTCTGCAGCAGGAGCCGGTCGCTGGTTCCCTCCGGCGCGTACAGCCCGGTGTCGCGCCAGATCTCCTCGCGGGTCTTGGGCACGTCGCGAGCCAGCAGGTACATCATCAGTTCCATCACGCGCTCGGTCGCGTCCGGCCGTGATCGCGTCGCCACGCTCGGGAGTGTAGGACTGCGCCATTGCAGGGCCGGGCGAGTATTGGGGCCGGCCCGCAGGCGGCTGGGGCCGGCTGATCAGGCGGTGACGCCCGCCTTGCGCAAGGCCGCCCAGACCCGCTCGGGCGTGAGCGGGAAGTCGTCCATCCACACGCCCGTTGCATCCGCCAGCGCCGCTGCGACTGCGGGTGCGTAGGGGATCACGCCCATCTCTGCCATGCCGCGGGCGCCGAATGGGCCGAGCGGGTCGGCCAGTTCGAGCACGACGCTTTCGGTGGTGACGGGGATGTCGCCGATGCCCGGGATCAGATATGTGCTGAAGCGGGGGTTCAGCAGGCGACCTTCCCGGCTGCGCAGGTGCTCGCTGAGCACATGGCCGTGCGCCTGCGCCACTGCGCCCTCGACCTGGCCCACGACGAAGCGGGGGTTGATGGCCCGGCCAACATCGTTCGCGTTGATCACACGGTCGATGCGGATGTGACCGGTGTCGATGTCGACGGTCAGCTCGACGTGCTGTGCGACGTACCCGTAGGTGAAGTTCGGGGTTCCCTCGCCGGTCTCGGGGTCGAGCTCGGTGGTCGGCGGGGGCGTGAACCGGAAGTGGCCGATCGCCGGTCGATCTCCGTCGCGCCACGCCTTCTCGGCCTCCTCCGCGGCGCCCAGGATCGAATTGCCTGCCATCCATGTGAGCCGCGATGCCGACGCCGAGCCCGAGTCGCCCGACGTGCCGGTGTCGCTGAAGCGGCCCACCACCCTGGAGGGGTCGACACCGGTCGCCTCTGCGGCCATCTGCAGGAATGCGGTGTGCGCACCTTGACCGACATCGGCGCCGGCGTGCGACAGCTCGACCGATGCCGGAAGCTCGTCGCTGGGCTCGCCGTGCAGCACGATCGTCGCCTCGCAGCGCTCGGGGAACCCGAACGAGAAGCCGACGTTCTTGAATGCGCAGGCGAAGCCGCTGCCGCGCCGCAGCGACGACGGCTTGGCCGGTAGCGAGCCGAACGGGCTGAACAGCGCTGGGTCATCGGACGGTGCGACGCCGGGTTCTGAGCTGCCGCCCTCGTTGGACGCAGCGGTGCCGGAGCCGGCAGGCAGGGCGGCGGCGTGAGCACACGCCTCGATCACCTCGGGCATCGTCACGCCAGCAGGCATGGGCGTGTGGGCGATGCTCGGCGATCCCTCTCGCAGGGTGTTGACGCGGCGGATGTCGATGGGATCCATGCCGAGCGCTTCGGCCAGCTTGTTCACCTGGCATTCGGTGGCGAAGGCTGCCTGCGGCGCGCCGAAGCCTCGGAACGCTCCACCCGGCGTGGCGTTGGTGTAGACCACATGGGTGTCGATGGCGGCATTGGGCAGCTCGTAGGGCCCGCCGAGGCCGAGGTGCAGGTTCCCCATCACCTTGTTCGACGTGTAGTTGTAGGCGCCCGCGTCCAGCCACGCTTCGGCCTGTGCGGCGGTGATCTTGCCGTCACGGTCAGCGCCCCAGCGAGCCCAGATGCGCCCGCGGTGGCGCTTGTGGTGCCCGACAATGGATTCCTCACGCGACCACTGCATGGCCACGGGACGGTTGATGCCCCGCGCGGCCAGCCGGGTGGCGGCCAGCGCCAGGACAATCTGCATCGAGGTGTCCTCGCGACCGCCGAACGCACCACCGATGGCGGGATAGCGCACCCGGACGCGTTCTTCAGCCAGGTCGAGGGCGTGGGCGATCTGCTCGCGATCCTCGTGTACCCACTGACCTGCGATCTCGACGTTCACGATGCCCTCGGCATCCACCCACGAAGTGCCCGCTTCGGGCTGCAGGTACGCGTGCTCCTGGTAAGGCACCTCATAGGTGGTCTCCACCACCACGGCTGCGGCCGCGAAGCCGGCTTCCAGATCGCCCTTGCGGGTACGCATCGACTCGTACAGATTCGAGCCGATGCCCTCATAGGGGTGCACGAGCGGCGCGCCTTCCGCAAGCGCCGCATCGAGGTCAGCCACGACTGGCAGCGGCACCCACTCGACCTCGATGGCGGCAGCGGCTGCACGCGCCGCGTCCAGGCTCTCCGCGACGATGAGCGCCAGATGGTCGGCCTCCCAGCGGGACACATCGCAGGGCACCGCACTGCGGCCGCTGTGTTCGAGTCCGACAAAGACCGGCTGGTCGAACTTGGTCAGCCCGTACTCGTTGCGGGGCACATCGGCCGAGCCGAGCACGGCGACGACGCCAGGCGAGCGCTCGGCACCGCCGAGATCGAGGCGGCGAAGGCGAGCGTGCGGCTGGTCGGTGAACACCGCGAACGCCCACAAGGCGTCGGCGGGGATGCGGTCGGCGGGATAGCCGGCGAGGCCGGAAACCTTGGCCGGACCATCGGCGCGCGGCGGCGACTGTCCCAGGCCGCCCGCAGTCGGCCTCGCCATCTCGAGCTCAATGGCTGCGCCGGGCGTTCCAGGAGCGGCGCCCTCCCTCACGACGAGCCTCCCGAGCCAGGCGCCTGAGGGACAGTCCCTGCATCAACCGCGGCGGCCTGCACCGCTCCTGTATCAACCGAGGCGGTTCGGACGGCCTCGATGATCGAGCAGTAGCCGGTGCAGCGGCAGAGGTTGCCCGACAGCCCGACGGTGATCTGCTCAGACGTGGGCTCCGGTATTTCCTCCAGCAGCGCCGCAGCACTCATGACGAAGCCCGGCGTGCAGAATCCGCATTGCGCCCCGCCGGTGTCCACCATGGCCTGCTGGAACGGATGCAGCTCACCTTCTGGCGAGGCAACTCCCTCCACGGTCGTGATCGTGGCCCCCTCCGCACGCCCGGCTGGCACCAGACACGAGAACACAGCTGCCCCGTCGAGGTGCACCGTGCAGGCGCCGCACTCGCCCTCTGCGCAACCTTCCTTGGTGCCGGTGAGCCCCAGATCGTCCCGCAGCCAGTCCATGAGGGTCTTGCCCGCGGCGCCTGCAGCTCTGCGAACCGAACCGTTCACAGCCGCCGTGACGACATCGTCGGCGTCGTCCAGCGCTGTCGACGCCCGTGCAGCAACGGGCTGCTGTGCCGCCGGCGCCAGTCGCGGAGGCTCATGCGGCCACCGATCGGCCTCGGTACCGCCGGCCAGCGCTGCAACGGCGCGTTCCACCACGACGCCGACAGCATGCGACCGGTACTCCGCACTGCCGCGGATGTCGTCAATCGGTGTCGCTGCACGCCGGGCTGCGCCGACGATGTCGTCGGCCGCCTCGTCCAGCTCCCGATCCATCGCCAGCTCGTTGGCTTCAGGCACGGTGATGATCGTGGGGGCGACGCTGCCGAGGGCGACGACGAGATCGACGATGTCGAGCCCCCGCAGTTCCACCACTACCGCCGCGTGAACCACCGAGATGGCTTGCGCCCGGCGCAGACCCAGCTTGACGAATACACCACGGCGACGATTGGGCCGGTTCGCTCCGTCGAGTGCATCGAACGCGACGGCGGTGACGATCTCGTCGTCCTCGAGCACCGTCTGGCGAAAGCCCGAGACGAACTCGGTAACAGGGACCGTGCGCTCACCCCGCACCGACGCCATGGTGACCTCTGCGCCCAGTGCAACGAGTGCTGAGATCGTGTCGTTCGCGGGGCTCGCCGTGACGATGTTGCCCACCACGGTCGCCCGATTCCGAAGCGGCGGCGACCCCACCTCCAAGCAGGCCTGGGCCAGCGGCAGCCCCGCGGTGAGCATCGGCGCCGAGGCGATCACATCGGCATGGGTGACAAGCGGTCCCAGTGTGACCCGACCGCCTTCGTACGAGATCCGGTCGAGACCCGCCACGCCGGAGAGGTCGACCAGTAGCCCGACACCGGTACGAGCCCCACGGCTCAGCTCCAGCATCAGATCGGTGCCGCCGGCGATCAGCCGCGCCGCGGCGCCGTGCGATGACAGCAGCTCGACTGCCTCGCTCAGCGAACTGGGTGCGACGTAGCGGGTCGGCAGCGGGGCCGCCCGCTGCACCTCATGAAGCTGAAACATGCCGCATACAAGGGTGTCAGATGTGCGACCCGCAGGCGACACCAATGCCCGGCAGCAACTTTCGTGCTGTCAGAAAGGCTGGCCTGGGGCGCGGTCTGCTCAGGGGCCGCCGTGTGCTGTGAGTTCGTGGCGCAGCAACTTGCCAAGCGCATTGCGGGGCAGCGCCGCGATGCGGTACGTGCGGCGCGGCCGCTTGTAGTACGCGAGCCGCTCGCCCACGTACTCCTTCAGCTCATCATCATCGAAGTCCCGCTCGGCGACGACGTAGGCGACAACGACTTCACCCCACTCAGGATCGGGTTCTCCCCCCACGGCGCATTCGATGACATCGGGGTGGGAAGCGATGGCTTCTTCGACCTCGCGGGGATACACGTTGAAGCCGCCGCAGATGATGAGCTCCTTGGCCCGTCCCACGATTCGCAGGTAGCCGTCGTCCCACACGCCGAGATCGCCGGTGCGGAACCAGCCGTCGTCGAAGGACGCTGCGTTGTCGTCAGGCCGTTCCCAGTAGCCCGAGAACACATTTGGCCCCCGCACCAGAATCTCAGTCGCGCCAGCGCCGGCCATCGGGTCGCGTTCACCGTCGTTGGCGTCGAGTGCATCGAGGCGCACCTCCACGCCTGGAAGGGGGAAACCGACAGTGCCGGCGCGGCGTGGCTCGTCGTGGGGATTCGACACCAGCATGACGGTTTCCGTCATGCCGTAGCGCTCGATGACATGCTGACCGCTGGCCTCCCGCACGGCGTCGTGCAGCTCAGCAGGCATCGGCGCCGAACCAGAGACGCACAGCCGCAGCGCCGACAGCTCAGCGGCACGCGGCGAGGCCACCAGCCGGGAGTACATAGTCGGAACGCCGAAGAACATCGTTGCCCGATGCTCAGCGATCGCATCGAAGACGTCGTCGGGGTCGAAGGTCGGCAGCAACACGGCCCGCGCACCGACGGTGAGCGTGCCGTGCAGCCCGACGCCGAGACCATGCATGTGGAACAGCGGCAGCGCCAGCACAAGCACGTCATCTGAGGTCCAGCGCCATGCCATTTCCAGCGCCCGCACCGACGCCAGCAGGTTCGCATGACTCAGCACCGCTCCTTTGGGCAGTCCAGTCGTGCCGGACGTGTAGCCGATGAGCGCCGGCTCGGTGCTCGTGCGCACGCGGGCCTGCTCCGCGACGTCCAGATTGCCAGCGGCGAGATCGACAGCGGCACTGCCTTCGCCTTCGATGTCACCGAGTCCGGCGGCGTCGAAGCGATCGGTCAGCACCGTCGGATCCGCCGAGGTGATCCACTGCTCCCACTCGCCCGGACTGCCGACATCTTCGATCAGTGCCGCCGCAGGACGGCAGTCCGTCACGACATTGCGAACTTCGTCGGCGCGGTAGGCGCCGTTCAGCGGGACCACCACCGCGCCAATCCCCGCCAGCGCAGCGTGGGCAGCAACGAGCCGCGTCGAACTCGGCCCGCTCATCAGCACCCGGTCGCCGGCGACGATGCCCACGCCCACTAGGCGCTGCGCGACCTCTTGTGCGCGCTCAAGCAGTTGGGCGCCAGTCACCCAGCCCTCGCTCGCATCCCACACCACTGCGCGCTGCGGATCCGATGACCAGCGGTCCAGCCACACCGCCGGCAGCGTGCCGCCCGCGGCCAGATCGACATCGCCAGCGCTCCAGCCAGCCGGCAGGTGTCGGTGCCAGTCCGACGCCCGGTTCGAATCGAGTTCAGGGTTCGAAGCGGGCTCAGGACTCATCGGGAGCGGTCAGCATTCTCTCGGCGGGAAGCTTGTCGAGCACGTCGGCGACAAAGGTGACGAGCGCCTCCTCATTGTGGACTTGGCGGCCTGCCGCTGTGGAGCGCTCGTAACGATGCTGGATGAACTCGTAAATCAACTGCGCGTTGTCGAGGCGGTCCCGGTAGTGCTCAGGAATGGCATCGATGACGGGCTCATAGCGCTCCGACAGCCAGCGGTAGGCCTTGACCGCCTCAGGCAGCGGTGCACCGGCTTCGCGCTCCAGCAGCAGCCCGTACGCATCGAGCGCGTTGAGCAGCGTCCGGGCCTGGTTTTCCTGCACCTCCAGCCCGGTGAGCCTCCGCAGGCGCAGGTGCGCGTGGCCTTCCTCCACCACGACGGGGCGGATGCGCAACCGGGTCCCGTCGGCAGACCGCACAATCGAGAGCTCTTCGACATCGAAGCCAAGCTCGTTGAGCCGTTCGATGCGGGCGTTGATGCGCCAGCGCTCCTCCGCCGACATGGTCTCTTCGTGGGTGAGCTCCGCCCACAGCCGCCGGTATCTGTCGATGAGCTCCTGCGCGGTCTCATACGGATCGATCGAGTCGTCGAGCAGGCCACCGCTCTGGGCATCGAGCAGGCCTCCGGCGATGTTCTCGGCGCCGGCCTCCAGATCGTGGCTGCGCATGGCGTCGCTCAACTGCGGATGGCACTCAGCCGTCTCGGCATCGACGAGATACGCCATCAACGCGCCTGCGTCGCGACGAAACAGCAGGTTGGCAAGCGACATGTCTCCCCAGAAGATGCCGTCGAGATGCAGCCGTGACAGCAGCACGACCGCCGCATCCAGCAGCCGGTCGCTCAGCATGGCGGCCGAGGTTGTGTGAAACAGGTGCTGGTACGGCAGCGAGAAATCCAGATAGCGAGTGATCAGCACAGAGTCCAGCTCTGCGCCGTCACAAGCCGTGCGGCCGCCTACGACACCGACCGGCCGCACCGCGGGCAGCCGCTCGTCCTCGAGGTGGCGTAGCACCCGGTATTCGTGGGCGGCGAGCCGATGCGGCAGCTCCTTCAGCGCGTAGACCCGCTCGTCATAGCGGACCATGCGCACGACATGTCGGCTCTGCCCTCTGCGGACATCGACCAGGCGATCCGTGACGCGATTCCACCCTGCGAGGGGATGCTCCCACGGCAGATCCAGGAAGTCTGGGTGCCCTTGCCGGGTCACTACCGACAGGTCCGCGGCAGCAATCTGAGACGCTGGGCCGGTCGCTTCAGCGAAGTGTTCGGGTGTCACCGTGATTGGGGTCCGATGCGCCGAGCGGCCACGAGCACCCCCAACGGGATTCGAACCCGTGCCGCCACCTTGAGAGGGTGGTGTCCTTGGCCGCTAGACGATGGGGGCTGGTTGAGATGCGAGGAGCCAGCATACCCACCGCCCGGCGTGGGCTTGTGGGCTCCGCAGGGGCCGACGGGTCGGCTGCACTGGTGCTTCGGGCGCGCGTTGGGGGGTCGCTAGTTCTGCGCGGCAGGCGGCCAGATTTCGGTGTCGGGATGCAGCCCGTACCAGGCGAACCAGAACGATTGCGACGACACAATGCGCGGCAGCCTGAGATCGACGCGGTTGCGCCCGTCCACGCCATTGACGCGCAGCTCGTCGTGCAGCACGCCCCCGGGGGCCACCTCGACGAGCGCCCCGTGACGCCACGCCGCAGCCGGCACTCCTTCGACGTCGGCCGCGCTGTACACCCTGGCCCCACCCCGGTTCGGCACGATTACCAAGGGTTCACCGCCGAGCACGTAGACGAACGGGCCCATGTCCTCCAGCTCAGCGAGCCCCAACGCCAGTGCGAGGCCATTGCGGTCGATGGTGACCACTTCCTCCTTGAGCTCGAACACGTCGGGCGTCTCGAAGGTCGGGAACCACAGGTCCTCGCTGGAGTAGTACGAGCGGTACGCCGCGTCCGGCGTGTAGTCATAGGCGATCGGCGGGCGCTCGGGCATTTCCGCGAAGTACGTCGGGGGCGGCGTGTCGAGGGTGAACGTGTCGGGATGATCGGCCAGCCAGTCCGCCCAGCGCACCGTGGCCACCGGATATTGCTCCAGCTTCGTGCCCGTCAGCGGCCCAGCGAACGCCGTGCCCGAAAGGTGGTTCCACAGGCTCTCGGTCTCGTTGTCGATCATGATCTTGTTCGAGTCCATCAGCAGGCCCGATGTCTGAAACGTGATCTCCGAACCGTCGGGCAGCCGCCGGTCGAACATGAGCGCTGTCAGGCACAGCGTGCAGTAGCCGAGCGCCACCGGCACGCCGCCGACGACATCGTTCGCAAGCTCGTGGCGAGCGAGGAAGCGGACCGGATAGGCACCGGCTTCCCCGCCGATGACAAAGCCCAGCACCAGCTCGTCATCGGTCATGAAGTCGGCCTCGGCTGGGGTCAGCCGTTCGGGGTTGTTCAGCTCGGGAATCCCGCCTCGGCGCACCCCGCCGAACTGGATTGCCCCCAGCGTGACCCGATCGGTGACCTGGGCGAGCATGTCGCCGAACCGGAAATCGAGGTATGCGTACAACTCTTGCTTGAAGACCTCGTAGCCCTCACCCGGATCGACGCCGCGGGAGCGGTACCACGAGCCGTATCTGACGTAGTCGGTGTTGAAATCTCCCGAGCTCTCGATGCCCGTGAGCCGTTCCAGAGCCCCCATCGAAGTATCGGACACGTTGCGAGAACCGCCGGTGCGCATGATGTCCATGACCCACGCAACCCAGCGCGGATCGCCGCTGAGGCCCATCTCGCCGGCGACGTTCGCAGCGAACGCCGTGTTGGGCAGCTCCAAGAATTCGTCGATCTTCTCCAGCAGGTTGAGCTCGAGGAATGGCCGCCCGTCTTCGGTCCCGGGAAAGAACGGCTCGGTCGTCGTTGTCGTCGTCGTGCTGGCTGGCGCGGCGCCGGCTGTCTCGTCTGGGACCCGCTCGGCGTCATCGGTCGTCTCGCTGGGCGCGGCGGCCGTCGAACTGGTCTGGGGAGCCGACGCATCGGCGGCATCATCCGGAGCCGAGGTGCAAGAAGCGACCAGCACGCTCGCGGCCACCGCCGCACAGATCAGCCTCCTCATATCGCCGTCGAGCCTACGGCAGACCCCCGAAACGTCATGGTCGGGCCAGGTGGACTAGAACGGCGCCAGTGCCAGCGCGAGCCGACCTCACACGACACGCCGGCACGTCGGCTGTCGATGCCCGGACTGGCGCGGCACACAAGGGGGAATGAGCAATGGCCACCGAGACCAGCACGCTGAGCAGCGATGCGATACCCGACAACACGTCGGGCTACGTCTGCCTGACCTTCGACTTCGACGGCCCGTCGTTGTGGATTGCCCGTCGCCAGACCACGCCGACGCCCATCTCGCGCGGCGAATTCGGCGCAGTTGCCGTACCGCGGATCCTGAAGCTGCTCGCGAAGCACGACATTCCGTGCACGTTCTTCATTCCCGGCCATTCCATCGACACCTACCCCGACGCCGCCCGGATGGTGGTCGACGCCGGCTGCGAGGTGGGCCTGCACGGCTACGCCCACGAGTACAACCCCCGCCTCAGCGAAGACGAGGAACGGGCGATTCTGGAGCGAACGTTCGCGCAGATCGATTCGCTCACCGGCGCCCCGCCCCAGGGCTACCGGGCACCATCGGGCGACATCAACCCATGGACAATCGACCTGCTGATCGAATACGGCCTCAGCTACGACTCGTCGCTGATGGGCCACGACTACGCGCCCTACTGGCTGCGCACCGGCGACCAGTTCCCGACCGACGGGCCCATGGAGTTCGGCGACCAGGTCGACCTCGTCGAGCTGCCGTTCAGCTGGCACCTCGACGACTATGTCCACCTCGAGTTCGTCACCTTCAAGAACACGATCCTGACCGGGCTCGAAAATCCCGGCACCATGTTCGACACGTTTCTCTCGGATGTGAAGTGGATGACTGACGAGGTGCAGCACGGCGTGTGCACCGTCACGTTCCACCCCCAGGCCATCGGCCGCGGCGGGCGACTGTACGAAATGGAGCGCTGGATCGAACAGATGACCGACCTCGGCGTGAGCTACACCCGCATGTGCGATGTGGCCGAGGCTTGGCGAGCCGGCCGCCCGCTCGGCATCGAGTAGCGGGAACGGCGTCGACTGCTACCAGTCGACGCCGTCGAGCATCCGGCTGATCAGCATCTTCTGCACCTCCGAGGTGCCTTCGTAGATCTGGTACACCCGCACGTCGCGGTAGATCTTCTCGACGGGGTAATCGTCGAGGTAGCCGTAGCCGCCGTGGATCTGGATGGCCTTCGACGCCACCCGCTCGGCCATCTCTGAGGCGAACAGCTTGGCCATCGACGCCTCCCGAGCGCACTCGAGGCCCTGGTCGCGCATCTGGGCAGCGTGCAGGTAGAGCTGGCGGGCTGCCTCGATCTGGGTGGCCATCTCGGCAAGCGTGAATGAGATCGCTTGGTGTTCGACGATGGGGCGGCCGAAGGTCTCCCGCTCCTGGGCGTAGGCGTGAGCCGCCTTCAGTGCCGCACGTGCGCCGCCGGTGGCTTGGGCGGCTACGCCGATGCGCCCGAGCGACAGGTTTCCCAACGCGATGCCGAGGCCCCGCCCGATCTCGCCGAGCACATCGGTGGACGGCACCCGCATGTCTTCGAACACCACCTGGCAGGTGTCATTCGTGCGGTGACCGAGCTTGTTCTCCTTGGCGATCACGCGGTAGCCGGGATTGTCGGTAGGCGTGATGAACGTCGTCATCCCCCGCTTGCCAGCGCCCGAGTCCGTCACTGCCACGATCATCGCCACGTCTGCGCTGGAACCCGCCGTGATGAAGGCCTTGTGTCCGTTCAGCACGTACTCGTCGCCGTCCCGCTCGGCTCGGGTGCGAATGGCCGCCGCGTCCGAGCCGGTGTGTGGCTCGGTGAGGTGAATGCAGCCCAGCCACTCGCCGCTGGTGAGCTTGGTGAGATAGTCGCGTCGTTGCTGATCTGTGCCGGACTGCTCGATCGCCACCGCAACCGGCGAGTTGTTCGCCGCCATCATGTTGCTGATGCCGCCGTCCGCAGCGGAAATCTCCTCAATGGCCAGTGCGTACGACACGAAATCGGCGCCCGAGCCGCCCCAGCAGGGATCGACCATCACCCCCATCAAGCCGACTTCGGCCATCTTGGCGTACAGCTCGCGAGGCGCTCCCCCGGCGCGGTCCCATTCGGCCGCGAAGGGGGCGATCTCGCGCTGCGCGAAGCTCCGCGCCACGTCGCGAATCTGCTGCTGCTCGTCGGTCAACTGCACTGCACTCTCCCCGTAGCGAGCCTTCCGAGGCACCCTGCACCGCGGCGACCCGGGCAGGCATCGCTGGCCCGCAGCGACCTAACGTACCGCCATGTCAAACCGCGAATCAGGAAGTCGCATCTCAGAGGCCGGCTTCGACCTTGATCAGGTGGACCGTCTGCTCACCACCACACGAGCCGTGCGCAAGCGGCTCGACTTGGACCGCTGGGTCAGCGACGAAACCATCTTTGAGTGCATCGACCTCGCCGAGCAGGCGCCCACCGGAGGCAACGATGCGAGCCGTCGCTGGATTGTGATCCGCGACCAGGAGCTCAAGAACCAGCTCGGGGAGCTGTACGCCGAAGTCGGCACCATCTTCATCAACGCACGCGGGCGCCTCGACGGAACAGGCCACCCCAAGGAACACATCGTCAGCTCCAGCGCCTACCTCGTCGAGAACTATGCGAAGGCGCCAGCGCTCGTGATGCTGGCGATCTGGGGCATCCACGACGACAGCGGTCGACCGGGATTGTTCGACAGCGCCATCCCCTCCGCGTGGAGCTTCAACCTGGCGCTGCGATCCCGCGGGCTCGGCACTGCCTACGCGACGATGCTCAACAACAAGTCCGACGAGGTCGCCGAACTGCTCGGCATGCCACCGGGCCTGACCACGCTGGTGTGCTTCCCAGTCGCCTACACCAAGGGCACCGAGTTCTCACCCGCAACCCGCAGGCCAGCCAGCGAGGTCACCTACTTCGACCAGTGGGGCTTCACGCGCCAGCAGCCGAGCGACGACGGCACCGCCCGCGTCGCCGACGGGCAGGGCGTCGTGGCCGAGATCGACACCGACGCCCGGCCCCGGGCCGTCTGGGAGGTCATCTCCGACATCAACATGCCCGCCCAGTTCTCCAAGGAATTTCTCGGCGCCGAATGGACCTCCGACGGCCCCCCAGGCGTCGGCTCGACCTTCAAGGGCCGCAACTCCATCCCCGACGTGTTCGACTGGGAAACCGACTGCATCGTGACGGCATGGGAGGAACGCACGGCATTCGAGTGGCGGGTCACCGACACCGAGAACCCCGGTGCGGTCTGGCGTTTCGATCTCGCCGAGCAAGGCGGCGGCAGCAGGCTGCGATTCTCGATGCTGATCGGGCAGGAGAACAACGGCACGGTGCCGATGGCCCTGCGTGATGCTGCCAAGGAGCAGCGGGTGCTGAACCGGCGCCGGGAGACTCTGCGAGCCAACATGCAACGCGTCGTAGACGGCGTCAAGGCCATCGTCGACGGCAGCTGACGCGCCTGCCGCTGGCGGGCCTGGTGTGGATCTCGACACCACTGCCCGAGCGCCGGGCGGACGCGAGAGGGCCGGCGGGCATGTGCCCGCCGGCCCTCTGCATTGACCGCTTGGTCAGCTAGGGAACTGGACGCAGCAGCGTCAGGTCCCTAGTGGGGATTGCCTATCGGCAACCACCCTCATCCTTGTCCCAGGCGCAGTTCGTCGACTTGCCGTTGACATCCACGACATCGCCGACCTGGTTCCAGGTCTGCTCGGTGGCGTCGAACTTGCTGAAGTCCGAACCCTCAACGAAGTACGCGTCAGCGTTGCCGTTGAACTGGGTGATGATGCCGTCGAGGATCATCGGGTGGTAAATGTCAATCGACCGCACCGCCAAGATGAAGTTGGTGCGAGTCAGGCCACCGGGAAGATCCGCAGCAATGCGCAGCGCCTCACCGTAGGGGTAGCCGTAGGTGTAGCCGATGGCGTACAGCGACACTGCCGGATCCAGACCGGCTGCCTCGAGGTTCGAGTTCGCGAACGCAATGAAGGGCTCATCGATGAACTTCGGGTCGGTCGAGTCCTTCGACCCGCCGCCGATGATCCACCAGTCGTCGGCGAAGTCGCCGGCCGGCTTCATGTAGGCCTCGATGCCCTTGCACACCGACGGTGTGAAGAGCGCGCCGCCCTTGGCATTGATGTCGTCGTAGAGACCGCTCTGGCCGGCTTCCTGGATCGCCAGCAAGCACGGGTTGCCCGCCGTCATCGAGATGAACACATCAGGCTCGAACGCCAGGATGGTCGTCATCTCGTTGGTCAGCGTCGGAGCCGCCGGGTCGTGACGCACCGGCAGGTACTCGCTCACCACATCGGAGTTGGCGTGTGCCCACTCCTCGAAGCCGAGCTCGTAGGCCAGACCGAAGTCGTTGTCCATGACCAGACCGGCAACCTTCACCGGCAGCAGATCAGACAGGTTCTCCTTGATCCAGGCGCCCCACAGAATCGACTCGGTCGAGTACGACATCTGCATGATGCTCGTCCACGGGTGGTTCACCGGGTCGCCCCAGGCCGGGTGGCCGGTCATCACGAACGGGTGCGGGATGCACTCCTCGTTGATCTTGTCGTACACCGCCAAGGTGTTCGGCGAGCCCAGCGTCAGAATCGAGAACACGTTCTCCGCCTCGATCAGCTCATCCACGAACTCGATCGTCTGAGCGGCGACGTAGGCGTCGTCCTTGATGATCAGCGTCAGGTCACGCGGGGAGCCGCCGACCATGATCGGGTCGTTGTCGTTGATCCAGTTGAAGTAGTTCTCCCAGCCGTAGGCGATGTTGCCGTAGGCGGCGAGGTTGCCCGACTGGGCAGTGGTGTGACCGATGCGGACCTGCGAGTCGGTGATGCCTGTCGTGTTCGACCAGTCGTCGGGACACGCACTGATATCGATCTCGAAGCCTGCAGGACCACGCAAGACGCCGTCGTCGCCGACGCCGTACTCGCCGCTCTCCATGGCGGCAGTCAGCTCAGCGACTGTCTTGGCGCGACGAGCAGCGGCCTCTTCGAAGATGCCTTCGAGGGTGGAGCGATCAAACATCTCCTCCTCTTCCATCTCCTCTTCGGTCATCGGCTCTTCATCGTCTTCGCCTGCTACAGCCGCCTCGATGTCTTCCTCGGCCGCGGCACCACCGAGAGCACCAGTGGCACCCTCGTCGTCTTCCTCTTCGGCCATGTCCTCGTCCATCGCATCGTCCTCGCTGGGCGCGGCGGTGGTCTCGGTGTCTGTCTCGCCAGCTCCGTCGTCCGCGTCGTCATCGCCGCCGCCGCACGCAGCGGCAACTAGCGAGAACGCGAAGAGCAGAGCCAGCAAGCGCCACATTCGACGCTTGATCATGTTGTGTCTCCCCTATCGGTTCCAAAAGAACAAACCGGCCACGGAATCACACAGATGCCCCAACCGGTCCACCGTGACGCTAGTTCCCGTCTCTGAACTGATCACCGGGCGACCTATGTCAATTCCGCAACGATTTCGAAACTGCAATTGGCTCCCAGAGCGCGCCAAGGCCGGCGGGCTGTTGCCCGCCGGCCCTGTTGCGCCGACCCGAGGGTCAGCCAGTTTCCGTCAGCTACGGCGAGTGCCTAGCGGCAGCCGCCGTTGTCCTTGTCCCAGGCACAGTTCGTGGAACGCCCGTTGACGTCCACGATCTCGCCGATGATGTTCCACGTCTGCGCACCAGCGTCGAACTTGCTGAAGTCCGAACCCTCGATGAAGTACGCATCAGCAGCACCGTTGAGCTGGGCGTTGATGCCGTCCAGCGCCTGCGGGTGGTACATGTCGATCGCACGCACCGCCAAGATGAAGTTCGTGCGGTTCAGACCGCCCGGAAGATCCGCAGCAACGCGCAGCGCCTCGCCGTACGGATAGCCGAACATGTAGCCGGTTGCGTACAACGACACCGCCGGGTCCAATCCGCCAGCCTCCAGGTTGTCGTTGATGAACGCAATGAAGGGCTCACTGGTGTACTTCGGGTCGGTGGAGTCCTTGATGCCGCCGCCGACGATCCACCAGTCGTTGGCGAAGTCGCCGGCCGGCTTCATGTAGGCCTCGATGCCCTTGCACACCGACGGCGTGAACAGCGCGCCGCCCTTGGCCCGGATGTCATCGATCAGGCCGTTCTGGCCGGCTTCCTGAATAGCCAGCAAGCACGGGTTGCCCGCCGTCATCGAGATGAACACATCAGGCTCGAAAGCCGCAACCGTGGTCATCTCGTTGGTCAGCGTCGGCGCAGCCGGGTCGTGACGCACCGGCAGGTACTCGCTCACCACATCGGAGTTGGCGTGTGCCCACTCCTCGAAGCCAAGCTCGTAAGCCAGACCGAAGTCGTTGTCCATGACCAGACCGGCAACCTTCACCGGCAGCAGGTCAGCGAGGTTCTCCTTGATCCAGGCGCCCCACAGAATCGACTCGGTCGAGTACGACATCTGCAGACCGGTGGTCCACGGGTGGTTCACCGGGTCGCCCCAGGCCGGGTGGCCGGTCATCACGAACGGCTGCGGGATGCACTCCTCGTTGAGCTTGTCGTACACCGCCAAGGTGTTCGGCGAGCCCAGCGTCAGAATCGAGAACACGTTCTCCGCCTCGATCAGCTCATCCACGAACTCGATCGTCTGGGCAGCAACGTAGGCGTCATCCTTGACGACAAGTACGAGATCGCGAGGCGAGCCGCCGACCATGATCGGGTCGTTGTCGTTCATCCAGTTGAAGTAGTTCTCCCAGCCGTAGGCGATGTTGCCGTACGCAGCGAGGTTGCCCGACTGAGCCGTGGTGTGACCGATGCGGACCTGCGAGTCGGTGATGCCCGTTGTGTTCGACCAGTCGTCGGGGCAGGCGCTGACGTCGATCTCGAAGCCTGCAGGACCGCGCAAGACGCCGTCGTCGCCGACGCCGTACTCGCCGCTCTCCATGGCAGCGGTCAGTTCAGCAACTGTCTTGGCGCGACGAGCAGCGGCCTCTTCGAAGATGCCTTCGAGGGTGGAGCGATCAAACATCTCCTCCTCTTCCATCTCCTCTTCGGTCATCTCGTCTTCTTCATCTTCGCCGGCTACAGCCGCCTCGATGTCCTCTTCGGCCGCGGCACCGCCGAGAGCACCAGTGGCGCCCTCGTCGTCTTCCTCTTCGGCCATCTCCTCGTCCATCGCCTCGTCATCACTTGCCGCGGCGGTGGTCTCGGTGTCTGTCTCGCCAGCTCCGTCGTCCGCGTCGTCATCACCGCCGCCGCACGCAGCGGCGACTAGCGAGAACGCGAAGAGCAGAGCCAGCAAGCGCCACATTCGACGCTTGATCATGTCGTTTCTCCCTGTAAATGGATGTGATGTGCCGGCTCCCCCCAATTGAGCCATGCGAGCCGGCGCGCTACGAAATTAGTTCTCCCGCTTCCGTCGATGCCGAGCAGGGTGTGTCAGTTTCGCAACAATTTCAAGCGCGCGTTCGATTTCGACGAAAGCGGGGAGCACGCTCGCCGGTCCGTCGTGTGAACATCCCGATGAGACCCCGCGGGAAGACAAACGTCAGCGCGATCAGCAGCACGCCGAATACGAACTGTTCCTCATCAAGCAGGCTCAGAAACTGGCTGAGCGGTCCCAGACCGCCAACATTCTCGAAGAGCGCGCCGAGCCACGAGAAGACTTCCCGGATCGCCACGCCGAGGACTGACCCCCACAGCGACCCCAGTCCTCCGAGCACAGCGGTGGCATAGAGGACCAACGACTCTGAGAATGGGTACGACTCCTGGGAAGCAAACGGCACCAGCACGATGTGGAGGGCACCGGCAAGTCCGGCCAGAGAAGCGCTCACGGCGAACGTATTCACCCTTGCGGCGACGAGATTGACCCCGTACACCGCCGCTGCGGTGTCGTTGTCGCGTAGTGCGCGCATCGCCCGTCCGGGCCGGCTGTTGATGATGTTGTGCGTCAGCCACATCGCCGTGATCACCACCGCCAAGCAGATCAGGTAGTGATAGAGCCCTTCGGCCCAGCGACTCGTTCCGAACCACTCGGGCGGCACCAGTTCCGCTCCCACTGCCCGCCCGCTGACGCCGCCGGAGAAAGCGGGGAAGCGTTTCGCGAGCGGTTGGAACACGATGGCCAGACCGAGGGTTACGAGCGCGAGATGGATTCCCTTGATGCGCAAGGCCGGCAACCCGACCAGCGCACCGAGCGCGCCTGCAAATGCGGCTCCCGCAATAATCGAAACGGCCCACGGCAGCCTGAGGTCGTCGACGGCGTAGGCCGCGGCAAAGGAACCGACGGCAACGAACACGCCGTGACCCAGGCTGATCATGCCGCCATAACCCGTGGCGATGTTCACACCGAGCACCGCCAAGACCATGACCACGATCTGCGTGTTCTGCCGCAGTTCGGTCACGCTGCTGGTCAACGGCATCGCCACCAGCCAGATGCCGAGCAGCGCGCCGCCGATCCAACTGAGCGGGCTGATGCGCCGTCGGAGCGGGGGGCGGGGTGCGTGGGGGCCTCCCGTCCCGAAATGCTGTACGGCAGCACCCGCTGCGGGCGGGTCCGGCGGCTTGAGCGTCACGCCGGTCGTGGTGGTTGCGGGCGGCGGATCGGGCGATTCACTCGTCACACCGGCAACGCTGAAAGCAGATGGCCCCGTCTCCGGGTCCGAGGATGGTGCGAACACTCCCGGCGCGCCGGCGTCGGAATCTGACGTCTCGTCGTCTGCCGGCCGCGGGAACGGCTTCGGCCAGTCGTCGCCGCTCACACTCGCTCGATCCGCTCGGTGCCGAACAAGCCAGCGGGCCGCACGATGAGCACGATCACCATCGCCAAGAGTGCAGGCAACACGCTCAGCTCGAAGCCGATGAAGGGGACATAAGCCGGGATCAGCGTCTGGCTCAGGCCGATGATCACGCCGCCCACCAGCGCACCCTTCGGCGAATCCAGCCCTCCGAGGGTTGCCGCCGCGAAGGCGTACACCAGCACCCGGACCATCATCGTGGGTTCGAGCAACACCGAGTTGGCGCTCATGGTCGCTGCGATGGCTCCGAGGCCTGCTGCCAGTGCCCAGCCGTACATCAGCGTGGGTCCGACGCGGATCCCGTTCAGCGCAGCCGACTCGGGATCGATGGAGACCGCCCGGAACGCGAGGCCAGCGCGGGTGTAGCGCAAGAGCAGAGCCAGCAGCGTCAGGAGCGCGAACAGCACCAACCATGCGCCGATGGTCGAGAACCGAAGCCTGGCCCCGGCAATGCCCAGATGGTCGCCGGGCGCTGACGGGAAGAAGGGCGGGAAAACGCGCGGGCCGGTGCCCCACCACTGCGCCATGAGCGAGTTCAGCGCGAGCAGGATGCCGATGGTGACGTTGACGAGCGCTAGCTCGGGCGCGTTGCGTAACGGGCGGATGAGCACGCGCTCGGTCGTGGCTCCAGCGGCGATGCCGATGATGACAGCGCCGGCGATCGCCAACGGCGTCGAGAACGGCGCTCCGAACCACCCCGCCAGTCCGCCGCCGGTGACGCCGGGCGCCGCACCGGCGAGCAGCACAAAGGCGATATAGGCCGAGAACGTCGCCATCTCGCCCTGGGCAAAGTTCAGAAGCCCGGTAGACCGGAAGATGATGACCAGCGCCAGCGCCAGCGAGGAGTAGATGGCGCTGTTGAACAGGGCGTCAAAGATTCGCTGCAGCAGCAGAACTTCGTCCATCACAGCTGTTCAGCCTTCTGTTGCGTCCGCCGAGCCTCAGCGCCCCGGCAGAGGCGGAGGGCTCAGCGTCGCTTTACGACTACGAAGAAGCGTCGACTTCTTCAGGTGCTGGCGCGGGAGCGGTTTCGGTTTTCTCGTCGGCGAAGACGAAGTACCGCAGGCCGATGACGATCGTCGCAACGATGACGATGATGCTCAGCACCATCGAGAGCACACTCTGAGTCGGCCAGCCAATGAGCCAGAAGCCCACCGGCGTCTCGGAGGCATCGATCGCATCCGACGCGACGTTGCACAGCTCGGCTACCGACATGTCGCTGATCTCGCCTGACGGCGAGGTCTCGCAGAATTCGCCTGCCGAGCCCGAGAAGTCTTTCGCTTTCGCGGCCTCGCTGACCATGGGGATGGCGGGGATCGTCTTCCCGTCCGGATTCACCGCTATCGATTCGCGGGCAAGGTGACCGACATGGTGCGCCCGCAGAGCGAGGTTCAGGGCGAACGCCTGGATGTAGGCGAAGCTGAGCACCCCCAGCACCCCAGCCGTCTTGGCCTGGGAGCTCACCGCGTCGGCGTTCTCGCCGCGCAACCCGGCTTTGACAGCTCGGAGCTCGTTCATCGCTACGAAAATGATGACGGGCGCGAGCACCACGATGACGAAGCGAAGTGCAAAAGCCAGCGTGCCGACGAGGAGGCTGTCGATGTTCATCAGCACCCAGCCGATGATCAGCAGCACCGGGCCCGCGACGGCGAAGCGCAACGCCCAGGTGGCTCGAGTCGATGAAGAACCGGGGTCGAGGTCTGCAAGCGGAGTGATCGGTTCGCCGGCCGGTGTGAGCGGGACCACCTGGATGATCTTCTTCTGTATGGAGGTGACCATCGATGAGATGCCGCCTGGGGCGAAGAAGGTGAACAGAATGAGGATGAGCCCGAAGATTGCGGCGGATAGCGGGCCGTCGCCGTCGAGGGTGTAGAAGCCCAGCGGGATAGAGATTCTCTTCGTGAGATCTCGTACCCACACGACGAACAAGCCGCCGAAGATTGATCCTTGGAGGGTGCCGACACCGCCGATCACCAAACCGATGATCAGGTCGACCGCAAGCAAGAAGGTGAAGTCCTGGCCGGCCACGAAACCCTTGTCCATGCACCACATGAGGCCCGCCAGCGAACCCAGCGAGGCGCTCAAGGCGAAGTTCACGGTCTTGTACATCGGCAGGTTCACGCCGTACACGGCGGCACCTGCCTCGCTGTCGCGGATTGCCAGAACCGCCCTGCCGGGCCGGCTTCGCATGATGTTGCGGACCAGTGCGATGACGATCGCTGTCATCACCAGCAGAATCCAGTAGCGGTACGCATTGGCGCCACGTGCACCATCGACGCCGGGCAGCCACTCAAAGAAGCTGGAGAAGCCGCCTGCCTGTCGATCGACTTCCTCGGTGACGTCTCGGCCATTCGGGCCGCCGGTGCGACGCGCGATGCCCAGCTCGTCAATATTCACCAGCGTCGGGAACACCGCCGCCTGGGCGATGGTGACCAACGCTAGGTAGAGGCCTCGCACACGTAGCGCGGGCAGTCCGACGATGATCCCGATGGCGAATCCGACGATCACGACCACCGGAATGACCATCCAGAAGTCCCAGAGCTCGTCTTGGACCATCGAGGCAGCAACGAATGCGCCGATGCCCATGAACGCCGAGTGCCCGAGCGCGAGCATGCCGTTGAAGCCGACGACCAGGTTGACCGCGAGCACGGCCACCATCAGCACTAGCGCGCGGTTCATCTTGCCGATCTCAAACGGCTGCAGGACCAATGGCACCAGGACCGCCAGCGCCACGGCATAGCCCCAGCTCAAGAACTGCCATTGGCGGTGCTGTGTGCTGCCCTTGGAAACAATGAGCAGTGGTGAACTCATACCTCAGCAACTCCCCTTGGGTCGTTGAGCTAGACGCGCTCGATACGGCGGGTTCCGAAGAGACCCGCTGGACGGAACAACAGCACGATCAGGATCAGCAGGAATGCCATTGCCAGCTGCAAGATCGAGAAATAGGCCTGGCCGAGCACGACCACGCCGAACCATGAGACCAGGACCGACTTGACGAGTCCGACAGCCAGCCCGCCGATGACCGCGCCGCCGAGGCTGTCAAGGCCACCGAGGGCGGCCCCTGCCAAGGCGTAGATCAGGATGGTCAGCATCATGTTGGGATTGACGCCGCCCAGAGCCGGTGCCACCAAGGCGGCCGACAGCGTGCCGAACACAGAGGCCAGCGCCCAGCCGAACCCCAGCGTGCGGCCGGTGTTGACACCGACGAGCCGGGCCGACTCGGTATTGGAGGACACTGCGCGGAACGCCAGGCCCGCCTTCGTCTTGCCCAGGATGATCGCAAGTGCAATCAGCGCGAGAGCAAGTGCGATCCACGTGCCGATCGTTCGGTAGTGGAGGCGGGCCCCGATGACCTCAAAGAAGGTCCGTCCCACCATCTCGCACATCTCAGCGCCGGAAGTCCCCGGTGCGACCTCGGCGAGCTGGCCCTCGGAATTCGTCAAGCAGGCAATCGTGCCTTCGCTGGACGTCTTGAGTTCGCTGCCATTGGGCACCCAGCTCGGGAACTGGCCGAAGGGGTCATTCACCCGCCGGACCTGGTAGTTCCAGATGTCGCCCGCGACGGCGTTGATGATCAAGAACAAGCCCAAGGTGATGAGCACGACCGGTAGGTGATCCGCCGGATCGAACGGTCTCACAAGCGCTCGCTCGACTGCCGCACCGATTCCGGCACTGATCAGCATCGCTATCGCGATCGAGAGCCAGAGCCAGAGACCCTGCTCGATGTTGAGCACGTACACAAAGAACGCACCGAGCATCGCCAACTCGCCAGTGGCGAAGTTGATCAGCGTCGTGGCCTTGAAGATCAGCACCAACGCCAAGGCGGCGGCGGCGTATACGGCACCGTCGCGTAGGCCGTTGAAAATGAAATCCGGGAGGATCTCGAAGTTCCAGTTCACGGTCTGCCCCCGTACCTACGAATCAAGCGCCCAAGTACGCTTCCTGCACTGCAGGATCGTTCTTGAGCTGTTCGGCGGGTCCGTGCAGAGCGATCTCGCCGCTCTCGATCACGTACCCGTAGTCGGCCATGTCCAGCGCCAGGTTGGCGTTCTGCTCGACGAGCAGCATCGTCAACCCGGTCTCCTTGTTGAGTTGGGCGAAGCGCTCGAAGAGGTCTTCGATGATGAGCGGCGCCAAGCCTAGGGAGGGCTCGTCGAGCAACAGCAGCCTCGGTCGGCACATCAGTGCCCGGGCGACAGCGAGCATCTGCTGCTCGCCGCCTGAGAGCGAGCCGGCGAGCTGGCCGCGGCGCTCCTCGAGCCGAGGGAAGATCTCGAACCAGCGGTCGACATCCGCGTTGACCTCATTGTCCTTGCGGGTGTAGGCGCCGATCTTGAGATTGTCCATGACCGAGAGCTCGGGAAATGTGCCACGGCCCTGGGGCACGTGGGCGACGCCGCGCCGCACGATGTCGGCCGTCTTGGCACGGGAGATGTCGTCGCCCTCCATCGTGACCGTGCCGGTCGTCGTGCACATGTTGCACAGCGCCCGCAGCGTCGTGGTCTTGCCAGCGCCGTTGGCACCGAGAATCACCACGACGTTGCCATCGGGTACTTCGAAGTCGAGGCCGCGTAGGACCTCTACCGCGCCGTAACGGGCGTGGAGGTCCTCGGCCTTCAGCATCATCTCCGTCATGAAGAACTCCCCAGGTACGCCTCGATGACCTCCGGGTCGTTACGCACGACATCGGGGTGACCGTCAGCGATCTTGCGGCCGAAGTTGAGCACGACAAGGTGCTCGCTGATGTTGAGCACCATACGCATGTGGTGCTCCACCAGCAGGACCGACAGGTTGTGCCGGTCGCGGATGTCTTTCACGTCTTGAGCGAGCGAGTCGACCTCTTGGTGCGTCAGGCCCGATGCCGGCTCGTCGAGCATGATGAGGCGCGGGTTGGAGATCAGCGCCCGGGCCAGCTCGATTCGCTTGAGCGTGCCGAAGGGCAGCCCGGCTGCGGGGTGGTAGGCGTGTTCCTCGAGGCCGAGTTCCTCGAGCGCCTCCCACGCGCGGCGACGAAGGTCGTTTTCTTCGCGGCGGGTGCCGATGCGGAACGCGCCGGTGAAGAAGTTCGCCTTGGTGTTGGTGTGGTCGCCCACCATGACGTTCTCGATGACGCTCATGCCGCGCCAGAGCGCCAGGTTCTGGAATGTCCGGTAGACGCCGACGCGACTGATCCGGTGCGCAGGCATGGAGAGCAGATCGTGGCCGTCGAACGTCACCGAACCGGTGGTCGGGTCGTAGATCCGGCTGACCACGTTGAACAGGGTGGTCTTGCCCGCGCCGTTCGGTCCGATGAGTCCGAGGATCTGTCCTTCTTCCAGAGAAAAGGACAAATCGTCGAGCGCGCGGATGCCGCCGAACTGCACGGAGATGTCTTGGACTTCGAGCAACGCCACGCGCTGAACCCCCTCCGGTCCGAGCCGGTCGGGAGACCGGCCGCAGGCAAGTTATCAGGTCGGCTCGTATTCGTGAGGTTCCGTGGGGAGCCCCATGTGGGCCGAGCCAGCGGGTGATGTTAGGTCACAGAAACGCGTTTGGTGCAAATCGGTCCAACCACGCCTACAACGTTGATGTTTGATTGCCACGTCGAGCGCGCGACTCATGGCGACGACGCCCCGGCGGCCTGGTTCGGGGAGGAGGACTCGAACCCCCAATGACTGGACCAGAACCAGTTGTGTTGCCTATTACACCATCCCCGAAAGCGCACACAGGTTAGCGGCGCGGCCAATCGCGCAGCCCCCCGATATTGCGTGTTTCGACTCAGGGAGCGAGCCGGGCCTGGGCCGCGACGACACGCGCGAGCGTGGCGTCGCGGCCGAGCAGAACGAGCGATTCGAACAGCGGGGGACCCACCCGGCGGCCCGTGACCGCAACGCGTACCGGTGCCTGCGCCTTTCCCAGCTTCAGGCCGAATTCCTCGCCGATCTCTCGCAACGAGGCGTGCAGAGACTCGGCGTTCCATTCCGCCCCGGCGAATTCGGAGCTGGCTCGGTCGAGGATGTCGCGCGCGGGCGGGACCATGGTTGCGTCCCAGTCGTCGGGATCGATCTCGGGCTCGGCGAAGAGAAACGCGATGCGATCGGGAGCGTCCGACAGCAGACGTGTGCGTTCTTTGATCAGCGGGGCGACATCGCTCAACGCCGTCGAGTCGAGATGGGTGCCCCACGGCTGTGCGCTGACCCACGGCTGGATCGCAACCGCGAAGTCGGCATCGTCGAGCGCACGCAGGTAGTCGCCGTTGATCGCGGTGAGCTTGTCCATGTCGAACATGGCCGGTGCCGCGTTCACATCGGCAAGATCGAACAGCTCCACGATCTCGGCGAGCGGCCGTACCTCCGTGCCGTCGGGCGGCCCCCAGCCCAGCAAGGCGAGGTAGTTCACCATCGCGGCCGGCAGCACGCCCTGATCGCGGTAGCTGGTGAGCGACACGTCGTCGCGTCGCTTGGAGAGCTTCTTTCGCTGCTTGTTGACGATGAGCGGCAGGTGGGCGAACGTCGGCGCGTCGGTCGCGCCCAGCGCGGCGCGCAGCAGCAGTACTCGGGGCGTCGTGTTCAGCAGGTCCTCGCCTCGCACGACATGGGTGATGCCCAAGTCGAGGTCGTCGACGGCATTGGCGACGAAGAACGTCGCGCTGCCGTCGCTGCGGCGGACGACGAAGTCTTCGATGGATGCATTCGGGAACTCGACGCGGCCACGCACGATGTCGTCGAAGACTGTGACCCCGTCATCGGGAACTGCGAACCGCACCGCGCCGTCGTCGAGATACGCCAGGTCGTTGTCGAGCCAGCGCTGGACGGCTGCTTCATAGAGCGCGCCGCGCTGGCTCTGGAGGACGGGCTCGCCGTCAAAATCCAGGCCCAACCATTCGAGCATCTCGAGGATCTGGTTGATATGAGCAGCCGTCGCGAGTTCGGCGTTGGTGTCTTCGATGCGCAGCACGAGCTCGCCGCCGCAGTGGCGGGCATAGAGCCAGTTGAACAGCGCTGTGCGAGCCGTGCCCAGATGCGGCAACCCGGTGGGTGCGGGTGCGAACCGCAAACGAATGTGCGGTGGCGCCGAGACACTCCCGGACGATTCACTCATGAGAATGCTGCGGCGGTACGTCGTCAGCGCTCGAGGCGCCGCTCAGCACTGTCCGGTACTGCAATTCGGATCGCTCGCGTCGACCCAGCGGCCTACGGGCCTGCCGGCCATCGCGAGCAGCCGCTGCAGCGGCGGCGTCGACACGTCGACCTGAAGCGCATCGAGACCCGGCCAGACCGGCACTGCGGGGGCCGCCACGAGAATCCGATCCACCAGCAGTTCGTCCAGCCCGGTGCCGGCACTGATGGCCTGCTGCAGGTCGTATCCCAGAACAGTGAGCTCGGTGACTCGCGTCCAGAGCAGGCCGCGCAGCCGCGGGCTGAACCCGGCGCCGGCATCGAGGCTTGCGGCGACCGCGAGCACCGTTCGGACACTCTCGACGATCGGTTGGGTGGGGTCGGGACGTTCGTCTGGACGGGCGCCCAGTCCCAATCCGAACCCGGTCGCGGGAGTCGAGACTTGGACCGGCGGCGGCACCGGCTGACCGCTCATCTGGGCTGCAGCTGCGAGATTGCCGTCTGCTGCGCGCGCCAGCAGGTCGGCCACGGTGTAGTCACCCAGCGGCGGTGCCAGCGGCATCGGAATGTGCTCCCATGCCGGCAGCCGCATCCGCGCGGCGAAGTCGGTGCACGCCCTGCGATGCAGTCGCAAGAGCTCACGGTCGGCGTGGTTCGGCGTCTCCGAACTGGCCGGCGGAGCGGTGGTCTGAGTATCAGTCATCTGGGCCATCTGAATCTCAATCGGTGTTGGGTTCGTCGGCGTTGCCGGCGTATTGAGTGCTCTCGGAAACCCTGTGCTCAACCCTCGGGATCTCGCGTCAAGCTGAGTGGATCAGTCTCGTAGCGACGCCGTGACTCCAATGGCGTCAGCGCAAGCACGTCTGCGGGCACACAAGCGACAAGCTTGCGCACGTGGTTGTAGTGATGTGCATCTGCAACACCCTCGAAGAGCTCTTCACGGCGCGCTAGCAGCTCCGCGGGAGGTTGCTGGTCGAGGAATCCGAAGGCCAAGTATCCCGCTTCGAGGTCCCACACCACTGGTGCACGGCCGAAGATGGAGGCGCGCTTGAGCGCCACTGCGACACAGCCGGCGTCGATGTCGCGTCGATTCTCGCCCGAAGCGAGGTACACCCGATCGTCGAAGAGGTGAACCAGGCCGAACGCGTATCCCTGGTCGGGACCTTGATGGCCTCGCAACGCCCCCGTGGGCTGGCCACCGGCAAGGTCGCCTGGGCGTGCAGCATTCCAGTGCCGGGGGGTCACTTCCGGCGAGCTGTACGAACGGACTTCCGCGAGGGGTCCGACCCGGACGTGGCGTGGCGCAGCCATTGCCGCGCAGTCTAGGAAGTGCCGGCTAGGGCGACCGCGTCGGTCACCTGCTGTCGGGTCACTCAGCCGCTCGCCGCCTCATCGAGACGGTGGCGCATGAGGGCGTAGATGATCGAGTCGCGCAGAGCCAGCCACGAAGCCTCGATGATGTTCTCCGAGACGCCGATGGTGGTCCACGTCGTCTCACCGTCGGTCGAATCGATGAGCACTCGCGTCACCGCTTCGGTGCCGCGATCGGCGTCGAGGACTCGCACCTTGTAGTCGGTCAGGCGCACCGAGTCGAGATCGGGGTAGTCGTCGCGGACCGCTTGGCGGAAGGCGTTGTCGAGCGCGTTGACCGGGCCGTCGCCCTCGCCGACGGTGACCCGACGCTCGCCGCCCACGATGATGCGCAGCGTTGCCTCGGTGTCGAATTCGGCCTCGCGGCCCCGCTCGACGAGCACCTTGAACGACTCGACCTTGAAGAAGTCGAACGTCTGGCCCGCGGCGCGACGCAGCAGCATTTCCAGCGAGGCGTCGGCGACCTCGAAGTGATAGCCGGCGTGCTCGAGGCGCTTGAGCTCGTCGACGACGTCGGACATTGCAGCCTTGCCGATCTCAATGTCGAGCTCGGCAGCTTTTAGCTCCACCGACGCTCTGCCCGACAGGTCCCCGAGCAGGAACCTCGTGCTGTTCCCGACAGCTTCGGGGTCGATGTGCTCGTAGCTGTCGGGGCGCCGAGCGATGGCGCTCGTGTGCAAACCCGCCTTGTGGGCGAATGCCGATGCCCCGACGTAGGGCTGCTGGTTCTGGGGCGGCATGTTCACCAGTTCGGCCACGTGATGCGCAACCGAGGTAAAGCGGGTCAGGCACTCGCGCGGCACTGTCTCGATGCCCATCTTGAGCGTGAGATTCGGCACGAGCACGGTGTTGTCACAATTGCCGGTGCGCTCGCCGTAGCCGTTCACCGTTCCCTGCACGTGCGTGGCGCCGGCGACCACACCCGCCACCGCGTTCGCCACGGCGCAGCCGGTGTCGTTCTGCGTGTGCATGCCGATCTGGACGCCGTCGAAGTGCGCCACCACGTCGCGCACGATGGCCTCGACCTCGTGGGGCAGCGAGCCCCCGTTGGTGTCGCACAGCACCAGGCAGTCGGCGCCCTTGACCGCCGCCGCCTCGAGCACCGACAGCGCGAACTCGGGATTGCGCTTGTAGCCGTCGAAGAAATGCTCCGCGTCGAAGAAGACCCGCAGCCCCTCCCCCTTGAGGAACTCAACCGAGTCGCCAACCATCGCGATGCCCTCGCTGAGCGGCTGCCGGAGCGCTTCGGTGACGTGGTAGTCCCACGACTTGCCGACGATGCACACCGTTGAGGTGCCAGCGGCCACGAGCGAAGCCAGCGTCTGGTCATCGTCGACACGTCCACGCGGCCGGCGCGTCGAGCCGAACGCAACCAGGGTCGCATGCGCCAGCTCGAGTTCGGTGGTCGCCCGGGCGAAGAATGCCTCGTCCTTGGGATTGGAACCCGGCCAACCCCCCTCGATCCAGTGGATGCCTAATGCGTCGAGTTGGCGTGCCACCTTCAGCTTGTCGTCTGGAGACACCGAGATGCCCTCGAACTGGACACCGTCGCGCAGCGTCGTGTCGAAGATCTCCACGTGGCTGGGCCAAGAAGAATCGCGTGAGCCCTCGCGCACGAGCGGTGGGGCTGAGCCAAATTCGGGACTTGCAGCCCCGCTGTCTGTGGAACTCATGACGAGATCACCCCTCAGAAACGCCGTCGAGGATCGCCTTGGCGATCTCGTCGGTGCCTACATCGGGCACGGCCTCGTCGGCGATCACAGCGTCGCACGCCTGCCGAACTCGCTCAGCACATTCGGTCTCGCCCAGGAACTCCAGCATGAGCACTGCGGAAAGGACCGCAGCGGTCGGGTTGGCGAGACCCTTGCCGGCGATGTCGGGCGCCGAACCGTGGACGGGCTCGAACAGCGACGGGCCGGTGCGGGCCGGGTTGAGGTTTGCTGAGGCGGCGAGGCCGATGCCGCCGGCTACGGCTCCGCCGAGATCGGTGAGAATGTCGCCGAACAGGTTGTCGGTGACGATCACCTCGTAGCGATGCGGATCCTCCACGAAGTGAATGCAGGCTGCGTCGACGTGGCTGTAGGCAGTCTCCACGTCGCGATACTCGGCGGCGACCTCGTTGAACGTGCGCTCCCACAGGTCGCCCGAGAACGTCAGCACATTGGTCTTATGGACCAGCGTCAGGTGACGGCGCTCCCGCTCTCGCGCCAGTTCGAATCCGTACCGGATGGCTCGCTCGGCACCCATTCGCGTGTTGACCGAGCCTTGGGTCGCGATCTCGTGCGGCGTGCCCTTGCGCAGGAAGCCGCCCTCGCCCGCATAGGTGCCTTCGGTGTTCTCGCGGATCACCGTGAAGCTGTGGCCGTCAGGAAGGGTGAATGGGCGCAGGTTCACGTACAGGTCCAGCTCAAAGCGGGCCTTCAGGAGCAGCCCGCGCTCGATGACTCCGGGCGGCACATCAGGCGTGCCCACGGCGCCGAGCAGGATGGCGTCGAAGGTGCGCAGCTCATCGAGGGTTTCGTCGTCGAGCACGGTGCCATCGCGCAGGTAGCGATGCCCGCCCAACTCGAATTCGGTCGTCGAGATGCCGGCTCCGGCGGCGGTAATCACATCGAGCGCGACCGAGATGACCTCAGGTCCGATTCCGTCTCCGCCGATGACTGCGATGCGATGGGTCACTGTGGTGTCCTTTGCCGGATCGTGCTGGCAGGGATGCGCTCGACGCCACTGCGCTGACGGGTGTTCAGATCAGTGAGACGCGATTGCGTGAGTGAGTGTGCCAACAGAAGCCCTCGGTAACCTCGCGGGGTGCCCGAGATCCAACACATCTCAGCGGAAACCCGTGATCGACTCCAGGCCGAGCTCACCGACCTGACCGGTCGAGGGCGCATCGACATCGCGGCCCAGATCGAGACAGCGCGGCTGCTTGGAGACCTCTCAGAGAACGGCGACTACCACGCCGCCAAGGAAGAGCAGGGAAAGATGGAGGGCCGCATCATGCGGCTGAAGTCGATCCTGGAGAACTGCGAGATCGTCGAGGAGTTCGACGACAGCACCGTGTCACCGGGCGTCGTGGTGTCCATTCGATTCGAGGGGGATGACGAAGTCGAGCAGTACTTGTTCGGCTCGATCGAGGAACGGCGCACGGGTATCGAAATCGTGTCGCCAGGTTCGCCCATGGGCCGGGCCCTCGAAGGCGGCCGGGCAGGTCAGACGGTCACCTACGAGGCCAACGGCAACGAGTTGAGCATCAAAATCGTCGCCATCGAAGCGTGAAAGGCCGCGGGCTGCCCGCTGCGATACCTGCAATCACGTTGGAATGACGGGCACACAAGGTCCATAGTGAATGCCGTGACAGACAACAAGACGTCGGCCGACAGGCCGAGCAACGACGCAGCGGCGGGGCCGCGAACCCTCAGCGAGAAGGTCTGGGACCGCCACGTCGTTCGCACCGGCGGCGGCCAGCCCGACCTTCTCTACATCGACTTGCACCTCATCCACGAGGTGACCTCGCCGCAGGCCTTCGACGGGCTGCGCATGTCTGGGCGCACGGTACGGCGACCCGACCTCACCGTGGCGACCGAGGACCACAACGTCCCCACCGCCGACCTGCACCTGCCCATTGCCGACCCGATCTCGGCCAAGCAGGTACAGGTGCTGCGAGCCAACTGCGACGAGTTCGACATCACGCTGTACCCGATGGGCGATCCCGGCCAGGGCATTGTGCACGTGATCGGCCCCGAGCAGGGTCTCACCCTGCCCGGTATGACGGTGGTGTGCGGCGACAGTCACACCTCCACGCACGGCGCTTTCGGCGCACTGGCCTTCGGCATCGGCACCTCCGAGGTCGAGCATGTGCTGGCCAGCCAGACGCTGCCCCAGGCACGGCCGTCCACGATGGAAGTCTCCGTCGAGGGCGAGGCGCCGGCGGGCGTTACTGCGAAGGACATCGTGCTGGCGATCATCGGGCGGATCGGCACCGGCGGCGGCATCGGGCACATCATCGAGTACCGAGGGTCTGCGATACGGGCTCTGTCGATGGAAGGGCGGATGACCGTCTGCAATATGTCCATCGAGGCGGGGGCAAAGGCAGGCATGGTGGCGCCCGACGAGACCACCTTCGAGTACCTCGCCGGCAGACGGCGCGCGCCGGACGGTGCCGACTGGGACGCAGCAGTTGCCGACTGGCAGTCGCTCGTCACCGACGAGGGCGCAGCCTTCGACCGTTCGGTCTCCATCGACGCCGCGTCGCTTCGCCCGCATGTGACCTGGGGCACCAACCCCGCCCACGTCATCCCGATCGACGGCGCCGTGCCGACGCCCAGCGACTACGACGACCCGGTTGAGGCGACCACGGCTCAGCGAGCGCTCGACTACATGGGCCTGGCTGCGGGCACACGGCTCGCCGACGTCGCCGTCGACACGGTGTTTATCGGCAGCTGCACCAACTCGCGTATCGAAGACTTGCGTGCGGCGGCGGCCGTGGCCCGCGGACGCAAGGTTGCGGACGGGGTGCGCACGCTGGTCGTGCCTGGGTCGTTCGCTGTCAAGGTGCAGGCCGAGGCAGAAGGACTGGACGCAGTCTTCACCGAAGCCGGCTTCGACTGGCGCGAGCCGGGCTGCTCCATGTGCCTGGCCATGAACCCCGACAAGCTCTCCCCCGGGGAGCGCTCAGCGTCGACGTCCAACCGCAATTTCGAAGGTCGTCAGGGTCGGGGCGGGCGGACGCACCTCTGCTCGCCAGAGGTGGCAGCAGCGACAGCCATCGCCGGGCGCTTCGTCACGCCCGACGACCTCGGCTGAGCGAGAGAAGGGAAACAGCCGATGGAGCCAGTACGTGTGCACGAGGGGCGTGCAGTGCCCCTCGACCGCTCCGACGTGGATACCGACCAGATCATCCCCAGCGATTGGCTGAAGCGCGTCGAGCGCACTGGCTTTGGCAAGGGTCTGTTCAGCGAGTGGCGTGACGAGCGCGACTTCGTGCTGAATGACGAGCGTTTCGCGGGTGCCACAGTCTTGGTTGCGGGATCCAATTTCGGCACCGGGTCCTCACGCGAACACGCCGTCTGGGCGCTCATGGACTACGGCTTCGTGGCCGTGGTCTCGCCCCGATTCGGGGACATTTTCCGCAACAACTCCACCAAGAACGGCTTGGTGCCGGTGCAGGTGTCCGAAGAGGCAGCTGCTCGTCTGCGAGCCGCCGTGGATGCCGACCCCGATCTGGTGGTGACCGTCGACGTGGAACGCCGCCTGCTCAGCGCACCGGCTGCTGGCATCGAAGAGCCCTTTCCGATGGACGACGCCACCCGGGAACGCTTTCTCGAGGGTCTCGACGACATCGGTATCACGATGCGCAGCGCGACCGAGATCGACGGCTACGAGACAACTCGCCCCGATTGGATGCCCGCGACCTAGCCCCGATTGAGGGTGGGTCTCAGCCCGCTCGATTCGGCAGCCTCAATCTGAGCCGGCGAAGAAGCGGAGCATCCACGTTGCCGCGAGCTCTTGGTTGCACGGCGTGGCCAGGCTGGCCTTGGCTTGCGCAACAGCTTCTTCGCCGAGAAGCGCCGTGCGGCTGTCGTACAGCGGACCGACGAAGGAGGGCTGAAATTCTGGGTGGCCCTGCAAGCCGACGAGGTGTTCTCCCACCGCCAGCATGGCGATCGGGCAGCGATCCGCTCCGGCCAGGACGACGCCGCCCGGAGGCAACGACAGCACCTGGTCTTGGTGGCTGTGGATGAGACGGATCTCGTCGGACGGCGGATCCATCCAGGAGCGGCGCTCGTGGAGTTTCCAGACATTTGCACCGACCGTCCATCCGTGCGGTGCCCGCTGCACCGTGCCGCCGAGTGCGTGGGCGATCATCTGGTGCCCGAAGCAGACGCCGAACATCTTGCGACGCTCGGCGTGCAGCTGCCGCACGAAGTCGGCGAACCGGTTGATCCAGGGCACGTCGTCGTAGACCGAGGCTCGGGTTCCGGTGGTCATCCAGCCGTCGAAGGCGTCGAGGTCGCTTGGCCATTCGCCGTCGGGGAGGCTGAAGGTGTCCATCTGGACACTTGGGTCGACTCGGGCGATCACGTCGGCGAACATGTCCGAATAGGTGCCGCAGATGGACTGCAGCTCCGGCACCGGGTCGTCGCAGCGAAGCAGGCCCAGGCGCAGCGGCCGATGCCCGTCCGACGCGCTGACTCTGTCTCGCGAGTTCGGCCGCATTCTCAGCTCAGCGGAACGACGAGACCAGGGCGTCGTCCGAGCCGTGTGCGAGCTGTTCGAGCAGCCCGCGTTCGCGCAGGATCGGCATGACGCCCTCGCCGAACCAGTACGCCTCTTCGAGGTGGGGGTAACCGGACAGGATGAACTCGTCGAATCCCAGCTCGTGGTACTCCGCTATGCGGTCGGCGATTTCGCTGTAGCTGCCGACCAGCGCTGTGCCGGCGCCACCGCGGACGAGACCGATGCCGGACCACACATTGGGATGTATCTCGAGGCGCCCGGTGCCTTCGGCATGCAACTGAGCCATGCGGCGCTGACCCTCCGACATCGTCGTCGCGAAGTCGGCCTGGGCGGCGGCGATCGCCTCGGGGCTCATGTGCGCCAACATGTCGTCTGCCACGGCCCAAGCGTCGGCCGCCTCGGGCCGGGTGATGACGTGGAAACGGATGCCGAAGCGCAGTGTGCGGCCGTGATCGGCGGCTCGCGCCCGCATACGTTCCAGCCGCTCGGTCACCATGTCGGGAGGCTCACCCCATGCCAGGTACACATCAACATGCTCTGCAGCGATGCTCTCGGCGGCCGGCGAGGCGCCGCCGAAGTAGATCGCCGGCTGCGGATCGGGCACATCGCGGGTCGTGGCGGCAGCCACCTTGTAGAAGTCGCCTTCAAAGTCAAACGGCTCGCCCGACCATGCTTCCCGAACGATGCGCAGGAACTCGCCGGTCCGGGCGTAGCGGGTGTCCTTGTCAAGCCAGTCGCCGAAGCGGTTGAGCTCGCGGGGCTCGGCACCGGTCACGATGTTGATGAGCAGCCGACCGCCCGACAGCCGCTGGTATGTCGAGGCCATCTGCGCTGCCAGTGTGGGCGAGAGGAAACCGGGACGAAACGCCACAAGAAACTTGATGCGCTTCGTCACCGGCACGAGCGCGATCGTGGACAGCCAGGCGTCCTCGCACATCGTGCCGCAGGGCGTCAGCATTCCCTCATAGCCGAGCTGGTCGCAGGCCGTCGCCACTTGTGACAGGTAGTCCATCGACGGCGGTCGCCAGTGGGCGCCGGGCTCGTCGGGCAGGACATCGCGCGAGTCGCCGCCGGTTGGCAAGAACCAATGGACTTTCATCGGCCACGCACCTCGCACGTTTCGCGACGCCCCAAGGGCTGAGAAAACGGCCGTCCCCCTACATGAGGGGATCGCCCGCGCTACCGTACCGCGACGCTCCGGGTGTGCTGCCCGAATGATGTCCGATCAGATGCGGGCGGGCGTATGTGAGAAGGAGCAACTGATGAAGAAGTGGCGATTGGTTGTTGCCGTGCTCGCCGTGTTCGCCTTGGTCAGCGCAGCGTGCGGAAGCGACGATGACGACGACGCTGGTGCGCCAGCGACGACGGCAGCTGCGGACACGGGCACCGATGCCGGCGACGACATGTCTGATGACGACATGGCCGACGACGACATGGCCGAAGACGGCGACGACATGTCTGGCGACATGGACGACGACATGTCCGACGAAGACATGTCTGACGAAGACATGGCCATGGCCGCCTGCAATCACGGCGAGAACGTGGGCGGAACGCTCATCATCGGCAGCACGCAAGTACCGCGCCACCTCAACGGCACCGTGCAGTCGGGCTACGCGACGGCCGTGCCCGGCACCCAGCTCAATGCGAGCCCGCTGCTCTACGACGACGAGTACAACCCCATGCCGTACCTGGCCGAGAGCTGGGAGATCTCCGATGACGGCATGACGGTGACATTGCATCTCGTCGCGGACGCCGTCTTCCACGACGGCATGCCGATCACGTCTGCTGACGTGGCGTTCTCGATCCAGACCGTGCAGGCCAACCACCCGTTCAAGCCGATGTACGCACCGGTCACCAGCGTCGACACGCCCGACGAGCACACCGCGGTCATCAATCTCAGCCAGCCGCACCCGGCAATCCTCCTGGCGATGTCACCCGGCCTGCTGCCGATCATCCCCAAGCACATCTTCGATGACGGCCAGGACATGAAGACCCACCCGCGCAACACCGAAGACTTCGTGGGCTCGGGGCCATTCCGCCTGGCCGAATACGAGCCGGGCACCATCATCCGCATGGAACGGTTCGACGACTTCTTCATCGAGGGCACGCCATGCCTCGACGAGATCGTGATGGAGATCACACCCGATCCCACCGCCATCGTGCTTGGGCTCGAGAACGGCACAACCCACCTGTCCGCGACGCTCGGCCCGCAGGCGAACGTGCTGCGCCTGATGGACAACCCAGACGTCGAGGTCAGCGCAAAGGGCCACGAGGCCATCGGCCAGGTCCAGTGGATGGAGATGAACGTCAACGATCCGGCACTGTCGGACAAGCGCGTCCGGCAGGCAATCGCATACGCGCTCGACCGGGAATTCTTGGCCGACGTCATCGACCTCGGGCTCACGTTCCCGGCACCTACCGGCATCGTCACCGCTAGCCCGTTCCACAACACCAATGTGAACCACTACGACAAGGACATCGATCGGGCCGTTGAGTTGCTGGCCGAAGCGGGATATGGCCCCGGAGAGCTGCAGCTCTCCATCGACTACATCCCGCCGACACAGGTGATCTACGCGGAATATGTCGTGCAGGCGCTGGAGGAAGCAGGCATCGTGACCGAGCTGAGCGTCTCACCGGACTTCCCAACCTGGGCGCAGCGAGTTGCGGCGGGCGAATTCCAGATGACCATCAACAACGTCTGGAACTGGGGCGATCCCGTCATCGGCGTGCACCGCACATATCTGTGCGACAACCGAGTCGGCGTGATCTGGACGAACAACACGGGTTACTGCAATCCCGAAGTCGACGGCCTCCTCGCCGCCGCTGGACAGGAGCTCGACGCGGCTGAGCGAGCCAGGCTGTACGCCCAATTCCAGGACATCGTGGCCGAGGAGGTTCCGATCTACTTCCTGACCACGCCGCCCTTCTGGCAGGCGTACAACCCATTGGTGATGAACCCGCCGACCAACAACATCTGGGGACAGATGTCACCCATGCACACGGTCTGGCTCGACCAGTAGCGGCGACGTAGACACGCTCCGGCGGCGCTGACGCCGTCAGTCAGGGAAGCCAGGTCCCGTCGATGTTGAGGTCCATCGCCGCCAGGATCGCCCAAGCGCTTGGGCTGATCCTGGCGGTGGTGTGCCTCAACTTTCTGCTCATCCACATCACGCCTGGCGATCCCGCCACGGTCATCGTGGGCGAGAGCGGTGCCGGCGACCCCGAACTGCTCGAGCAGATCCGCGCCCAGTACGGGCTGGACCGGCCGGTCATCGTCCAGCTCGGTTCGTACATCGGCCAAGTCGCTACCGGAGACTTGGGCGATTCGTATTTCTTCAATCAGTCGGTGACCTCGCTGATCCTGCAAAGACTGTGGCCAACGGTGCTGCTGGTCGGCACTGCGCTCACGTTCGCCGTGGCAGCCGGGACGATGGTGGGCGTCGCGACTGCGAGACGCCCTGAGAGTCCCCTCAGCCACGGTGCCACGGTGCTGGCGCTGGTGGGCTTCTCGATGCCGGTGTTCTGGACCGGCATCATGCTGGTGATCCTGTTCGCCTCGGCCTGGAAGCTGCTGCCGGTGCAGGGCTGGCACGACGTGAGCTACGCCCCGGGGCTGCTCGGCAATGTTGCCGATGTGGCCGAACACCTGGTGCTGCCGGCGCTCACGCTCGGGTTGATCTACCTGGCGCAGTACAGCCGGCTGTCGCGGGCATCCATGCTGGAGGTGCTCGAGTCTGACTACGTGCGCACCGCCCGGGCCAAAGGGCTGGGCGAGCGTCGAGTGGTCTACAAGCACGCATTGCGCAACGCCATCATCCCCGTGGTCACCGTGATCGGCCTGCAGTTCGGGGCCTTGCTGTCGGGAGCGCTGCTCGTCGAAACGGTGTTCAACTGGCCTGGCCTCGGACGGCTGGCATTCGATTCGATCCTTCGACGGGACACCTCTGTGTTGTTGGGGGTGCTGCTGGTGTCGTCGGGGATGGTGATCGTGGCCAACCTGCTGACCGACCTGCTGTACACCGTCATCGATCCGCGCATCAGGCTGCGGGAGCGCACCAATGTCTGACGTTGCGGGGCTCGGGGACATGGCATCGGCTGACCTGCCGGTGGCGCCTGGGCTCGGGAGCGGCGACGGCGGGGCAGGACGGCCCGGGCGCGAGACGCTGCGGCTGTTCGTGCGCAACCGGGCCGCGGTTGCCGGCGTCGTGATGCTGCTCGGGATCATCTTCATGACCGTCGCCGGGCCGCGCATCTACGACCATGATCCGAAGGACATCGTCGCAAGACCCCTGACGCCGCCCGGTGAGATCGCCGAGGCTCGCTTGGGCACGGACTACCTGGGGCGTGATGTGCTGGCCGGCGTGATCGGCGGCGGTACGACGAGCTTGACGGTTGCCGCCATGGCCGCTGCGATGGTGCTCGTCATCGGCATCTCCATCGGGGCGCTGGCCGGCTACTACGGCGGCTGGCTCGACAGCGCACTCATGCGTTTCACGGAGTTCTTCCAAGTGCTGCCCGCGCTGCTGTTCGCCATGGTGCTCGTCGCTTTGTTCGAACCATCGATGTGGACGATCGCGTTCGCCATCGGCGTCGTCGCGTGGCCCGGCATCGCCCGCATCACGCGCGCGGAGTTCCTGAGACTCAAGAATCTGGAGTTCGTGCGTGCTTCACGCGCCGTTGGGGCAACCGACTGGCGCATCATCCGCCGGGTGGTGTTCCCCAACGCGCTGCCGCCGCTCATCGTGTCGGCCACCCTGATCATGGGCACGGCGATCCTGTTCGAGGCCGGGCTCGCGTTCTTGGGTCTCGGCGATCCCAACAACACGAGCTGGGGTCTGATGATCGGCCTGAACCGGGGCAACTTCCTGACCGCATGGTGGTCGGTCACGTTTCCGGGGCTGGCGATCTTCTTCACGGTGCTGAGCTTCAGCCTGATCGGCGACGGACTGCAGGACGCCTACAACCCCAAGCTGCGGGGGCGTTGAGCCATGAGCGCACCATCCGCCGCCACGCCGGACACCGCGGGCCCAAGGCTTCAGGTGCAGGGTCTGACGGTCGCATTCGACGACTTCGTCGCCGTCAGCGACGTCTCGTTCGACCTCTACGACGGCGGGACGCTGGCGGTCGTGGGCGAGTCGGGTTCGGGGAAGTCGGTCACCGCGCTGTCCATCATGCGGCTCATCGAGATCGGCACCCGGGCAGAGATCCGCAGCGGCGAGGTCATGTTCCGCCACGACGACGGGAACGTCGAAGACCTGCTGCAGTTGTCTGAACCCCAGATGCGCTCGATCCGCGGTGATCGCATCTCGATGATCTTCCAGGAACCCTTGACCAGCCTGAACCCTGTCTACACCGTGGGCAGCCAGATCGGCGAGGCGCTGCGCCTGCACCGCGGACTCAGCCGGAAGGAGGCTCGGAACCGCACGCTGGAGATGCTGAACCGTGTCCGGATTCCCGATGCGGCTCGCCGGATCGACCAGTACCCGCACGAGATGTCGGGCGGCATGCGCCAGCGGGTGATGATCGCCATGGCACTCGCATGCGACCCGGCAATCTTGATCGCGGACGAGCCCACCACGGCCCTCGACGTCACGATCCAAGCGCAGATCCTGGCGCTGATTGCCGAGATGCAGCGGGAAACCGGCGCTGCAGTGCTGATCATTACCCACGACATGGGCGTCGTGGCCGAGATTGCCGACGAGGTGGTGGTGATGCAGCAGTCGCGACTGGTCGAACGCGGCGATGTCTCGGACATCTTCGAACGGCCGCACGAGCCCTACACGCGATCACTGCTGGCGGCGGTGCCCAAGCTCGGCTCCATGGCGGGACGCGACGAACCGCAGCGTTTCGAGCTCATCGATCCCGACTCGCTCGAATCTCCAGCCGCCGCTGGCTCGGCCAGCGACGGAGGCTCCGCGCTATGACCGAGCAGGTCTCGGGGACACCGATTGTGGAAGTGAGTTCGCTGACCAAGCACTTCCCCGCTTCTGGGGGTGCGCGCGTGCACGCGGTCGAGCAGGTGAGCCTGCACATCGACCGGGGCGAGACCCTGGCGGTTGTCGGCGAGAGCGGCTGCGGCAAGTCGACGCTCGCGTACCTCATCATTCGCCTGCTCAATCCCACGAGCGGCACGATCCAGCTTGACGGCACCGACATCACCAACCTCGGGCCGAAGGCTCTGCGCCCGCATCGGCGCAAGGCCCAGATCGTCTTCCAAGATCCCTTCGCCAGCCTCGATCCCCGCCGCACCATCGGCAAGGCGATCGCTGAGCCGCTGGAGATTCACCGTGCAGTGCCGCGGCGCGAGATCAACGACGTCGTCGCCGACTTGTTGCGTCGCGTCGGCATGTCGCCTGACGACATGGCCCAGTACCCGCATCAGTTCTCCGGCGGGCAGCGTCAGCGGATCTGCATCGCCCGGGCACTGGCGCTGCGGCCCGAGCTGGTCATCGCTGACGAGGCCGTCTCGGCCCTCGATGTCTCCATCCAGGCGCAAGTCATCAATCTGATGATGGATCTGCAGTCGGAATTGGGGCTGTCCTACCTGTTCATCAGCCATGACCTGGCCGTCGTAGAGCGGATTGCCCACCGCGTCGGCGTGATGTATCTGGGCCAGATCGTCGAGCTCGGGTCGCGCCGGGCCATCTTCGAGAACCCCACGCACCCGTACACGCAACGACTGCTCGACGCCGTGCCGATCGCCGATCCGCAGCAACGGCGCACGGACCGCTCCGTCCAGACCGACGAGGTGCCCAGTCCCGTCTTCGAGGCCGGCACCGAACCCGAGCCAGTGACCCTGCTCGAAGTCGAACCGGGTCACTACGTGGCACAGGAGGCACACGACTGATGACGACAGCCCACACCGGCCACACCAAGCCGGACGAGCCGTTCGTGATCTACCCGGCACGCCGGGTCATCACCATCAATCCCGCCTTCCCATTTGGCGATGCCGTGGCGGTGAGGGGCGATCGCATCCTGGGGGTCGGCAGCGCCGATGAACTGGCGTCATGGGGCACGCACCGAGTCGATGATCGCTTCGCAGAACACGTGCTGATGCCCGGATTCGTCGAGGCCCATTGCCATGTGATGTCCGGAGGCCTGTGGAACTCCACCTACGTCGGATTTTTCGACCGACGCGATCCGCAAGGACGTCTGTGGCCAGGCTGCACGTCGATCGACGACGTACTCGAGCGGCTCGGCAAGGCTGCCGCGGAGCTGTCCGACGAGTCCCAGACGCTGCTGGCGTGGGGCCTCGACCCGATCTACTTCCCTGGCGAGCGGCTGGTGGCACGCCATCTCGACACCGTGACCGGCGCCAGGCCGACTCTCATCTTGCATGCCAGCGGACACCTGGCCACGATCAACTCTGCGCTCATGGAGCGATGCGGCATCGACGAATCGGCGACCAGCCCCGGCGTCGCCAGGGGAGGCGACGGGCTTCCCAACGGCGAGCTGCACGAGCCCGCCGGCATGATGCTGGCCGGCGAGGCGTTCGTCGACATGATGAACGCCAACCGCACCGAGCAGGCCCGCTGGCGCTACGCCAACGAGGCTCGTAACGCCGGGCACACGCTGCTGACCGACTTGGGCACCACGCAGCTGTTCGACCCCGAGCAGCTCGCCAATTGGAAGAAAGTCACCAGCGATCCCGAGTACCCGGCTCGCATCATGGTGGCGCTGTCCAACTTCTTCGGAGCGCCGGCCGACACCGATGAGCTGGCAGCGCTGGGAGCACGACTGAAGAACGAGCAGTCGTCGAAACTGCGCTTCGGCATCGTCAAGCTGATCCTGGACGGTTCGATCCAGGGCTTCACGGCCCGGATCAGCTGGCCGCACTACTACAAGCCGCCGCCGGGACACGTCGGCAACGGCCTGTGGCTGACGGCGCCCGACCAGATGGCCGATCTGCTGGAGCCGTACCACCGGGCGGGCCTGACGGTGCACTGCCATTGCAACGGCGACGAGGCGTCGGAAGTGTTCATCGACGCGGTCGAGCAGGTGCTCGAGCGCTACCCCCGATGGGATCACCGCCACACCGTGCAGCACTGCCAGCTCACCACCCCCGACCAGTACCGCCGCATGGCGGCGCTGGGCATGTGCGCCAACATCTTCTCGAACCACATCTACTACTGGGGCGATCAGCACCGGGACGCAACCGTGGGGCCCGAGCGCGCCGCCCGCATGGATGCCTGCGCGACCGCCTTGGCGAGTGGCGTCAGCTTCTCGATCCATTCCGACTCGCCCATCACGCCGCTCGGTCACCTGCACACGGCGTGGTGTGCCGTCAACCGGGTGACCGCATCGGGCCAAGTGCTGGGCCCTGACGAACGCATCGGGGTGCCCGACGCCTTGCGTGCCATCACGATCGAGGCAGCCCGGCAGATCAAGCTCGACTCCGAGATCGGCAGCATCGAAGCAGGCAAGTTGGCTGACTTCGCGGTGCTGGAAGACGACCCGCTGAGCGTTGACCCGATGGCACTGCGTGACATCGGCGTGTGGGGCACGGTGCTCGGCGGGGTGCCCCAACCGGCCCAGATCGGCGAGACATAGCCCCCGACGCCCAAACCGCGTACTGCGGCGTGAACAACTGAGAAGAGCATGGTGAGCGAGCAACGGATCCCGGTGACCGTGATCGGCGGCTATCTCGGCGCCGGCAAGACCACGCTGGTGAACCACGTGCTGCGGAATTCGGGCGAGCGCGTGGCGGTAATCGTCAACGACTTCGGCGAGATCTCGATCGATGAAGATCTCATCGTCGCGGCCGACGGCGACAAGCTGACGCTCGCCAACGGCTGCATCTGCTGCACCTTGGCCGATGGATTTGCCGCGGCACTGATGCAGGTTCGCTCGGCTGGCACTCCGCCGGCGAGGCTGCTCATCGAGGCCAGCGGCGTCGCGGATCCCGCGCAGGTCGCCGCCTACGGCCACACGCCTGGGCTGCAACTCGATGCAGTCGTGGTGCTGGCGGACGCTGAGCAAGTACGGCGGCAGGCCAATGACCGCTGGGTGGCTGACACCGTGCGCCAGCAGCTAGCTGCCGCCGATCTGCTCGTGGTCAACAAGGTCGACCTGCTCGGCGACACCGACGACGTCACGGCGCTGTGCAGCTGGCTCGCAGGACTTGCAGGACGGGCCGCCATCGTGCGTACCAGTCGGGCCGCAGTGCCCATCGATGTGCTGTTCGGGCCACAGGCGGAACGTGATCGGTCGGCTGGGGCCGGAGACCCCGCCGTCGCGCCACCCTCTGAAGCCCCCGGACCAGCTGCCGAGGATCTCTTCGAGTCCCAGACGGTCGAGCTTGACGGGCCCGTGCCCCTGCGGATCATCGAACAGTTGCTGGCCGACCTGCCCGCTGGAGTCGCACGGCTGAAGGGCCTCGTGAGTGTGACTCGGCCCGACGGTTCGGGCGGTGATGCGGGAGACAGCGCCGCCGACTACTTGATCGAAGCTGTCGGCACCCGAACTTCCATGATTCCCCACATGGTCGACTCAGGAGACTCGCTTCGTCGTTGGGTGGTCAGCCTCATCGCCCGCAAGGGCTCCCTGTCCCCAGACTGGCTCGGCGAGCGACTAGCGAAGCGAGGCTGACGGCCGCGTCACCGGGTCTGTGGGAGCAGTTGCGTGCCAGACTCATGGGGCATTTGCGTCATGGTCCCGGCACCGCAGCTGCGCCTGTGGCGACCACTCCCCCTGACCCGTCCTGGAGTCACTGACATGGCAATCACGATCCCCGAACCTGATGTCAACAACGTGTGGCGGCTCGAGACGCCGGGCAATGACGGCTGGGTGCGCTCGGCTCGGCCCGACGCCGACGACAAGTTCTTCATGTGCTCTGCAGACGGCCACGTGCAGGAGCCGAGCACGTTCCTCTATGACCGCATCGATCCCGACTACCACGACCGGTTGCCGACCATCGCGGTGACCAAGGCCATGGACGTCCATGGCAAGGGCGCCAAGACGGCTGACACTGGCTCGGACAACGCCGGGGCGGCCGGCGATGCGGCGCAGGACCCGCAGTTCTTCCAGAAGGCCGAAGGCTTCCGCCCCGCCAAGCTGAATTGGACGAAGCCGTTCGAGGGGCACGAGAAGCTGCGCAACCAGTCGGGGCGCGATCCCGAGTCACGGGTGCGCGACCTAGCACTGGACGGCTGTGACGCTGAGGTCCTGTTCCCGAACAAGGGCCTGACCGTGTGGGCCACGCCCGATGCCGACTTCAGCCACGCGATGTGCCAGGCCTACAACGAATGGGCCTGGGAGGAGTTCGCCGACTACAACGATCGCCTGGCGCCGATGGCCTGCATTGCGCCTGCCGCGCTGGACAAGGCGATCGCTGAGATCCAGCGTTGCGCGGCGCTGGGATTCAAGGGCCTGAGCCTGCCCGCCAAGCCGGTCTTCGGCCCGCCCGACGTCGACGACCTCAACTACAACCTGCGCGAGATGGAGCCCCTGTGGGACTGCATCGACGAGGTGGGCCTGCCGGTCACCTTCCATGTCTCGACGGGCCGCGACCCGCGCACTTCGCGCAGCCAGGGCGGGGCCGTCATCAACTACGCCGTGCATTCGCTTGCACCCACCATGGAGCCCTTGGTCAACATCTGCGCGTCAGGCGTTGCCGAGCGGCACCCAGAGCTGCGCTTCGGGTCCATCGAGGCGGGGATCGGCTGGGTGCCCTGGATGCTGGGCGCCATGGACGAGGCGTACCTCAAGCACCACATGTGGGTGCGGCCCAAGCTCCAAATGCTGCCCAGCGACTACTTCAAGCGCCAGGGGTTCGCGAGCTTCCAGGAGGACCCCGCCGGCCTCGATCTCGCCCGCGAGCACGGTCTCGTCGACAACTTCCTGTGGGCGAACGACTTTCCCCACCACGAGGGCTCGTGGCCGTATTCGGCCCAGGCCATCGAGCGCACCATGAGCCACCTCGACGACGGCGAGCGCGCCAAGATCTTGGGCCTCAACTCGGCCCGAATCTTCGGCTTCGAGATCCCCAATCGCTACCTGCATCACCCAGATGCTGCCGCCGTCGCCGCCCAGCGCTGAACGCCCAGTGCGCTAGGCGTTGACGGCGTAGGGCACGGGGTCGCCGGCTAAAGCCAGATTCACTTGCTCGGCAATGTGAACGCCTGCCCGATCTTGCGCTTCGGTCGTGCTGGCACCCAAGTGCGGCGTCGCCACGACATCGGACCTGCCAAACAAGGGCGACTCGGTCATCGGTTCGGTTTCGTAGACATCAAGCGCTATACCGCCCAGACGACCCGCGTCGAGAGCGGCTGCGGCTGCGGCCTCGTCGAGAATTCCACCCCGTGCGGTATTGATGATCAACGCGTGCGGGCGGCACTTGGCCAGGCCTTCGGCACCCAGCAGGCCGGCCGTTTCGGGCGTCCGCGGCATGTGCAAGGTGATGATGTCGGAACGTTCGAGCAGCTCATCGAACGAGACCATGTGGACACCTGCCGCCCGGGCGGATTCGGAACTCACATAGGGGTCGTAGGCAATGAGTGCGACATCGAACGGCGCGATCCGCTGCGCCACCAAGCGGCCAACTCGACCGAGGCCGAGAATCCCCACTGTCTTGCGGTACAGCTCCATGCCGCCCCAGCGGCTGCGCTCCCATCGACCGTCGGCGAGCGCTTCGTGCGCCTGCGGTATGTGGCGAGCTAGCGCCAGCATGAGCGCCACCGTCATCTCGGCCGCCGACACGACGTTGCTGGACGGCGCGTTGCACACCAGCACGTCGCGCTCGGTCGCAGCAGCGACATCGACGTTGTCGAGGCCGACGCCGGCGCGCCCGACGACGATCAGCGAATCACCTGCGGCGAGGAGGTCGGCATCGACCTGTGTCGCGGAGCGGACAACCAGCGCTTGCGCGCCGGCAACGGCGTCGCGCAGCTCGTCGGGGCTGAGTCCTGTACGGACGTCGACGTCGTGGCCGGCTGCGCGCAACAGATCCAATCCTGCATTTGCCAGCGTCTCAGCCACCAGGACTCGCGCCATGTCAGGCGACCAGATCTGCAATACGGCTGATGCCTTCGCCCAGATCGTCGAGCCCCAAGGCGAACGAAAACCGTGCGTAGCCCGGCGCGCCGAACGCCTCGCCGGGCACGAAGGCCACCTTGGCCTGCTCGAGTACCGCCGCAGCCAACTCCAGCGTCGTGGTGACTTCCGTATCGCCGTAGCGGCGCCCCAGCAGCCCTTCCATGTTGGGAAATGCGTAGAAGGCGCCTTCGGGCTCGGGACATTCCACGCCCTCGATGGCGTTGAGCATCTCGGTGATGCGCTGGCGCCGAATGTCGAATGCAGCGCGCATCATGGCGACCGCCTCAAGGTCTCCGGACACCGCGGCAAGAGCCGCTGCTTGGGCCACGTTGCAGACGTTGGACGTGGCATGGCTCTGCAAGTTGGTGGCCGCCGCGATCACGTCGGACGGTCCGGCCATCCAGCCGACCCGCCAACCCGTCATGGCGTAGGTCTTGGCTACACCATTCAGCACGACGCACCGGTCGGCGATCTCGGGCACCAGCACCGGGAGCGAATGGTGCTCCGCGTTGGCGTAGGTCAGGTGCTCATAGATTTCGTCAGTGATCACCCACAAACCGTGTTCGAGCACCCATTGGCCGATCGCCACGATCTCGTCGCGGGGGTAGATGGCACCTGTCGGGTTCGACGGCGACACGAACAGCAGCGCCTTTGTGCGGTCGGTCCGCGCCGCTTCGAGCTGTTCGACGCTGACCCGGAAGCCGGACTCGATACCGGCGAAAACCTCCACCGGCACGCCGCCGAAGACCTGGATTGCCTCGGGATAGGTCGTCCAGTACGGCGCCGGCAGCAGCACCTCGTCACCCGGGTCCACCAGCGCCGCCATGGTGTTGTACACGGCCTGCTTGCCGCCGTTGGTGACCAGGAATTGGCTCGCGTCCAACTCGAGGCCGCTGTCTCGCTGCGTCTTCGCGGCCAAAGCAGCCTTCAGGGCCGGCTGGCCCCCCGCGGGCGAATAACGGTGGTTCGCAGCATCGCGGCACGCAGCAACGGCCGCCTCGACGATGTGTTCGGGCGTCGGAAAATCTGGCTCGCCGGCCCCGAAACCGATCACGTTCTCCCCCGCCGCCCGCAGCGCCTTGGCCTTGGCGTCGACCGCCAGGGTCGCAGACGGAGCGATGCCCGCCAGCGCCGCAGATACTCGATTGCTCATTGGGCGTCTCCCGTCTGCTCGGCGCGCTGAGGCACCCGCCGCCTGCGGTCGACAGTCTCGCCGCGACGGCGGGCATTCCAACCAGCACGGTCATCAGGCAATTCCCAGAATTGTCAGACAAATGTGGTTGTCGGCAGCAGCGTCGGGCGCAATAGTGGCAGCCGATGGCTGTGTCTCCCGCATCAATTTCGATTCCCGCCGAGCTGCGACCCGCCGACGGGCGCTTCGGCTCGGGCCCGTCCAAGGTTCGACCCGAGGCCGTCAAGGCGCTCGAATCTCGTGCGATCGACTACATGGGCACCTCGCACCGCCGCACCGGCGTGCGCTCCGTGGTGGGCCGACTGCGGGCGGCGATGGCCGAGCTGTTCGGACTCGGTGACGGATGGGAGGTGATACTGGGCAATGGCGGCAGCACCGGCTTCTGGGACGCTGCGGCGTTCTCGCTCATCGAGCGCCGCGCCCAGCACCTGACGTTCGGCGAGTTTTCGGAGAAGTTCTCCGCCGTGACTGCTGCCGCACCGCACTTGCGCGACCCGATGGTGATCACGGCGCCCTACGGCACGCACCCCGTGCCTGAGCCCGCCGATCCAGCCGACATCGACGTGTACGCGCTGACGCACAACGAGACTTCGACCGGCGTGTGTATGCCGCTGATGCAGCCGCAGCTGAGCCCGTCCCGTCAGGGCGACGCCCCGAGCCTCGTCATGGTCGACGCCACCTCGGCCGCCGGAGCGATGACGTGGGATCCCGCCGATGTCGACTGTTACTACTTCGCACCTCAAAAGGCCTTCGCCGCCGACGGCGGACTTTTCATCGCTCTGTGCTCCCCGGCGGCCATTGAGCGCATCGAACGCATCGATGCGGGGGGCCGCTACAAGCCCGCCACGCTCGACTTGGCGATCGCAGCCCGCAACTCCCGCCAGGACCAGACCTACAACACGCCGGCGCTCGCGACCATTCTCCTGACGCTCGAGACCGCCGAATGGATGCTCGATGGTGGCGGGCTCGGCTGGGCCGCATCCCGGTCGGCAGCTTCCAGCGGCACCGTGTACGGCTGGGCGGCGACGCGTGAGTTCGCCTCGCCCTTCGTGACAGATTCGCAGATGCGCTCCCCCGTCGTGTGCACCATCGACTTCGACGGGGTCAGCGCCGACGACATTGCGGCGGCACTCCGAGCCAACGACATCGTCGACACCGAGGGCTACCGCAAGCTGGGCCGCAACCAGCTGCGCATCGCCGCATTCCCCGCGATCGATCCCGCCGACGCCGAGGCCCTCACCGCCTGCATCGACTACATCGTCGAGCGGCTCTAGAGCCGCTGCCAGCAACCCAAGCGCGCGGCACTAACGCCGCCGCCCGTACCTCGGTGGAGCGGGTCGAGGTCGTCCGCTGCGCCTGTTGTCGCGATATGACGTGACAACCAAGGTCCGCGCGGCCTTGTCGTGCCAGCCCCGGTAGCACGGTTCATGGCCAATCGTCAGAACGCACAGCAGGTAGAAAACCACGCCGGGGATCTGGACATAGGGAATAGAGATCGGCAGCGTCAGCACGGCCCAACGGCCGAGCGACTTGCCCAAACCGGGCGCTGTGCCGGTCGAGGCATTCACCACCTTGATCCCCACGATTCGTTTGCCCACTGTCTGACCCCATCTCGCCGTCGGCGCGACTTCGTAGACGAAGGCCATGAGCACCCCCAACAGCAGTGCTCCGAACTCGGTCAACAAGATCCCTCCGAGATTCGTGAGGGTCTCGCCTCCATTGGGGACAAAGGCATCACGACCTCGGACAATGGCCCAGATGACAGTCGGCGGGATCGCGACAATCAAGAAGTCGAGAATGCGAGCGCCGAGGCGCTCCACTGGCCGGGCCAACTCAACGGTCTGGCCCGAAGCGAGCAGAGCCCAGCCGGTTTGGGGTTGCTCGCTCAGCCCCGACGGCCCGTGGACATCGCTCACCGGCGGACTCCGCGAGATTTCGCTGCCATGAGCTCAGGCTCGGTTCAGGTCTTGATGACCAGCGTGCCCGCGACCTTGTCGTGCCAGCCTTGGTACACGCGGTCCCACGTCAGGCTCACGTAGCACAGCAACGACAGGAGCGGGCCGAGAATCGGGATGAGGGCGACCAGGCCAGGGATCGCCCAGCGGCCGAACGCCTTGCCCCATCCCGGTACTCCACCGTGCACGGCATTGATCACCCTGATGCCCGTCATGCGCTTGCCGATGGTCTGGCCCCAGACCGCAACTTGGGAAACCTCGTAGCCGATGCCGACGACCAGCCCAAGCCGCATCGATCCGACGGTGGAGACGCCCGTACCCGACACGCGCAACAGCATCACGAGGAGAATTCCGGCCACGATGGCGTCGAGTATTCGAGCGCCAAGACGGCGTAATGGCCGGGCCAACTCGACGGTCTCACCGGACCCCAATTCAGCCCAACCGGTCCGCCGGCTTCCGTCGTATGACGCGGACTCGGCGTGGTCGCTCATGGAAGGCCTCCGAAGTGGTCGTTTCCAGCCGATCCGTTGGCGAGCCTAGAGCGCCGTCGATCGGACTGTGTCGAGCGGGACATCGCAGCCCGCACCACGCGGTCTGGAGCCTACGTTGACTATTCGCCACCACGACGTCCATCGCCCGCGGGCCCGATGCACTAGTTCAGAGCAGGATCGTCCGGGTAGCGAGCAAGCAGTCGTGCCGGCGGGGACTGCCGCGCCAGCATGTCGTACCAGAGAGTCGTGGCGTCTGCGGTCAGGTCCTCAGGCGTCGAGTCGAACACCCACCAGCATCCGGCTTGCAGTTCACCTCGCAGCTGGCCCGGTCCCCATCCGGCGTGGCCGCCGTAGATCCTGACGGCGACGACAGCGGCATCGAGTTCGGACGGATCGGCGGTGAGATCGACCAGCCCGACCTCGCCGTTCACAGTGCGCCAGACGCCGCCGGCCTCGGACGACTCGGCGCGGGAACCTCCAGGTGACTGCAATTTGCCTGCCGACCGGCCGGCGGTCGCCCCGAGCGCCAGCAATCCCTGAGGCTCGACAGGCCCGCCGAGCCCGACGGCGGCTTCGGGGGTGAAGCGCGATGCCCAGCGAGGAACCGCTGACGCGCACGAGATGTCCGAGACACGATTGATGACGACCCCCAGCGTGCCGGCCTCTTGGTGCTCGATCACGAACACGACGCTTCGGTCGAAGTTGGGATCGACCAGGCGCGGCGTTGCCACGAGCAGGTCACCCGCAGCAGGCACCCGCACCGGAGTCACGACGACCTCGACCACGCCCCGATTCTGCCAACGTGTCGCGCAAGCTCAGGAGCCCCGAGTCCGGCGATGCCTGATCGGAAGCGATCAGGAGACGGCGCCGCCGGATGCAGCTGTGACGTCCTGGCGGCCTGCGGTGATCCACGGCATCATCGCCCGCAGCTCCGCGCCGACCTGCTCGATGGGGTGCTGGTGGCCTTCTTCGACCATACGCCGGTAGTTCGGCAGCCCGTTGCGGTTCTCATCGATCCATTCGCGAGCGAAGCTGCCGTCCTGGATCTCGGCCAGGATGCGCTTCATCTCAGCGCGGGTCTCGTCGGTGATGATGCGGGCACCGCGGGTCATGTCGCCGTACTCGGCGGTGGTCGAGATCGAGTAGCGCATGCCCGAGATGCCGGCCTCATAAATGAAGTCGACGATCAGCTTGACCTCATGCAGCGTCTCGAAGTACGCCGACTCGGGTTGGTAGCCGGCTTCCACCAAGGTCTCGTAACCGGCCCGGATCAACTCGGTCAAGCCGCCGCAGAGCACCACCTGCTCGCCGAACAGATCGGTCTCGGTCTCCTCTGCGAACGTGGTCGTCAGCACGCCACCCCGAGTGCCGCCGATGCCCTTCGCGTAGGCCAGCGCGTCCGCGAGCGCGTTCCCGCTGGCGTCCTGGTGAATCGCCACGAGCGCCGGCACGCCGCCCCCCTCGACATAGGTTCGCCGGACGTTGTGGCCGGGACCCTTGGGGGCGATCATCCACACGTCCACGTCGTCGGGCGGGCTGATCTGGCTGAAATGGATGTTGAAGCCGTGCGAGAACGCAATGGCGTTGCCGGGCTGCAGGTTCGGTGCAATCGACGCGTCGTAGATGGCGGCCTGGTCGGTGTCAGGCAGCGCCATCATGATGATGTCGGCTTCGGCGGCCGCGCCTGCCACGTCGCTGACCCGCAAGCCCTCAGACTCGGCCTTGGAACGGGACGACGAGCCTGCTCGCAGCCCGACCACGACGTCCACGCCGCTGTCGCGCAGGTTCAGGGCGTGGGCGTGGCCCTGGGAGCCGTAGCCCATGACCGCCACGGTGCGGTCGGCGAGTTGGCCGATGTCGGCGTCTTGGTCGTAGTAGATGGTGGCGGGCATCGATTTCGCTCCTCGAAGTTGTTCAGATCGCCGGAGTTTGCCGGAACTTGATGGACTTGACTCTGGGCGTGACGCTCGGAGCGTCGCGCTCGTGACTAGCTCGTGATGCCAACAGCGGGCTCGTCGGCATCGAGTGCCCGAAGCGCTATGCGACCGGTGCGCTGCAGCACATGCAGGCCGAACGGGCGCAACTGGCGCTCGCACCGGTCGAGTCGGTCCGGATGGGCGCTGACGCTGACGATGGCCTCGTCGTCGGTGTGATCGAGCACCTCACCGCCGTACTCGGAGATGACATCGACAACTGCAGCCAGATCGACCGCCCCGACGCGGGCGAGCATCAGCTCGCGTTCCATCGAGTCGGACGGGTGCAGCTCGCTGATGTGGATCACGTTGATGAGCTTGTCGAGCTGCTTCGCGATCTGGGTGACGTCGGTGTTATGGACGTCGACGACAATGGTGATGCGGCTGTATTCCGGGTCGTCGGTGGGTGCCACGGCGAGGGAGAAAATGTTGAAGCCGCGACGGCTGAACAGCCCCGCAATGCGAGCCAGCACGCCGAATTTGTTCTCCACGATGGCCGCGAATATGTGCAGATCCGGTTCCTGGGGGCTGCCCGCGCCGGCGCCGTTGCTCTGTGGGCTGCTCATGACGGCGCGCTTCCCTTCAAGGCGGCGTCGGCATCGCCCTCGGGACCCAGGATGATGTCGTCGTTCGAACCGCCGGCGGGCACCATCGGGTACACCTTCTCCTCGGTGTCGACACGGAAGTCGATCACCACGGGGCGGTCGTTGATCGAGTTCGCCTTCGTGATAGCAGGCACCACCTCCTCGGCCGACTCCACCCGGATGCCCGTACAGCCCATGGCCTCGGCCCAGCCCACGTAGTCGGGATGATCAGCGCTGAGGTACACCTCGCTGTAGCGCTCTGCGTAGAAAAGCTCCTGCCACTGGCGCACCATGCCCAAGTACGCGTTGTTGAGAATGGCGATCTTCACCGGAATGTTCTCGGCGCTCGCCGAGATCAGCTCCTGCGCCGTCATCTGGAAGCAGCCGTCGCCGTCCACGGCCCACACGGTTCGGTCGGGCTGGCCCACCTTGGCGCCGATGGCCGCAGGCACCGCGAAGCCCATCGTGCCGAGACCGCCCGAGTTGACCCAGGTGTAGGGGTAGTCGAACTTCCAGAACTGGCTCGCCCACATCTGGTGCTGCCCCACGCCGGCCACCACGATCGTGTCGTCCGGGGTGTGGTCACGCAGCTGCTCCACCACGTATTGCGGCTTCAGCGGATGGCCGCTCGACGGTTGATCGTATTGCAGCGGGTACTGCTCCTGCCAGCCCGAGATCGTCGACTTCCACGCCGATCGATCGGCCATGGCGTCAGTGGCGTCGCCGCCGCCGGCAGGCCGCAGCGCCGCGATGAGCGCCTCGACGGCCAAGCGGGCATCGCCGGCGATGGCCACCTCTGGCACCCGCACCTTGCCGTGCTCGGCCGGGTCGATGTCGACATGGATGACCTTGGCCCCTGGGGCGAAGTGCGCCGGATTGCCGGTGACCCTGTCGTCGAAGCGCGCGCCGAGGTTGATAAGCAGATCAGCCTGCTGCATGGCCGTCACCGCCGAGTAGTTGCCGTGCATGCCGGGCATCCCGAGGCACAGGCGGTGACGGTCGGGGAACACGCCGCGGGCCATCAGCGTCGTCACCACATGGATGTCGCACATCTCGGCCAGCTCCCGCAGCGCCTCCGCTGCGCGGGCCTTCAGCAGGCCGCCGCCTGCGTAGATCACCGGTCGCTGGGCCGTCCGAATCAGTTCCGCCGCCTCGGCAATCGCGGCTGGATCGACCCCGCTGCGCGGCCGGTAACCGGGCAGCTCCACGCTGTCGGGCCAGTACCAGGTCATCATCTCGTTGCTGACGTCCTTGGGCAGGTCGATCAGCACGGGGCCGGGACGACCAGTGGTGGCGATGTGAAACGCCTCGGCCACGATGCGCGGGATGTCGGCAGCTTCGGTGACCAAGTAGTTGTGCTTGGTGACCGCCATGGTGATGCCCGTGGTGTCGCACTCCTGGAACGCATCCGAGCCGATCGCCGACATGGCCACCTGGCCGGTCACGACGACCATCGGGATCGAGTCCATGAAGGCGTCACACAGCGGCGTCACGATGTTCGTGGCCGCTGGTCCGCTCGTGACCATGGCAACCCCCGGCTTGCCGGTGACATGCGCGTATCCCTGCGCCATGTGGCCGGCGCCCTGCTCGTGACGAACAAGAACATGGCGGATCGGCGAGTCCAGCACCGGGTCGTACACCGGCAGGATCGCCCCGCCGGGCAGGCCGAACATGACCTCGACGCCGCTCATCTCCAAGCTTCGCATCAACGCCTGAGCGCCGGTGAGCTCCATGAAGTTTCTCCTGCCCTGCTACTTGGAATGGTCGGTTCGTGAATTGACTGTGCCCATAAATGACTGTGCCTCCCGAGCGGGAGGCAGGGCGAGCGCGTCAAGACGGGCCCGCCTAGGTGAGTACCCCTACAACCTCGTTACCGCTCACGGCCTCGGCCGGGCAGCCAAGCGTGTTTGCTGGCGCGCGCATCGGTTCATTCTGTCGTGCCGTCCCCGCAGCCACAACTTGACACGCGTTCACACACTGCCGAAATCAGACTGCCATGCCGCCGAGCAGGCGTACATTGGCCGGGTGCAGGGCGGACGGCTGTTCACCATCGCGGCCTGCACGGTGGCCATTGCTGCCGGCGCGATGACCGCCGGGTGCTCGGACATTGCGATCGACGACGGCACCGGTCCCGCCGTCGGAGATCCCGACGATGGCACCGGCCGAGTGACCACTGTGCCCGCCACGACCCTTCCGCTCACGCAGACCCCGCAGTACGTGGCATCCAATACGCCCTGCCCCGGCGATCTGCCCGAACTCTCCGCTGCACCGCTCAGCGAGGCGGCTCCCGGGCGTGCCGTCACGCTCGTGCCGTACATCGATCTCGTCGAAGCGACCGTGATGGTCTTCGACAGCGCGGCGGAGGATGCCGGTGATTCCAGCGCCGACGAATCAGGTGCCGGCGACCCGGACGGCGATGGCTCAGGCGGCGGCTTCGTGGGCGATAGGAGGGGTCGGATCTGGCGATTTGCGCTCAACCTGGCTGGCCAAGTGGGCAGCGACTTCGGTGCTGCCATCGGCGAAGAGCCGGTTGCCGACTTCTCCTCGAACACGGCCGCCGAGCACGATCAGGGCTTGGTGGGCATGACGCTGGGGCCCAACGGACGGCTGTGGATCAACCGCACTGACCGGCACGGTTCCAGCATCCTCACGGTGCTCACACCGACCGCTGATCGCGCAGTGCTGGAAGGCAGCTACGCCGATGTGCTGGAGGTGTCCCAAACCAATGCGCAGCACAACGGCGGCGATCTGCTGTTCGACGAGAGCGGGCTGCTCTACGTGTCGTTCGGCGACGGCGGGGGCCTCGGCGATCCCCACCATCACGGTCAGAATCTCGCCACTCCGTTGGGCGCCGTGCTGCGGTTCGCCGTTGACACCGCCGACAGCGACGATCCCGGCGACTGGCGGCTCACTCCGGCACCGGGCAACCCCGACCTTGGACCCCGCAGCGACCCTCACATCTGGGTGTACGGCGCACGCAACCCGTTTCGCATGTCGTTCGACGAGCCGACCGGCACCTTGTGGGTTTCCGACGTCGGCCAGCAGTGCATCGAAGAGGTCAATGTGCTCGACCTCGACGAACGCGGCGCCAACCTGGGCTGGAACGCCTATGAGGGAAGCCGGCGATTCGTCGGTGACGAGCTCGCCGACCACCGGCCGCCCGATTTCGAGTACCGGCACGGGCGCGGACTGTGCGCCGTCATCGGCGGCCACGTCTACCGGGGCAGCGAATTGGAATGGCTGGCGGGCCGCTACGTATTCGCTGACCTCTGCGGCGGCGACATCTACGCGGCAGCAGTCGAGCCTGGCGCGCAGCCCGATGAGGTCTGGCACCTGGGCGTGAGTACGCCGAGGCCGGTTGGGTTTGCGGTCGACGGGGCCGGCGAGCTCTACGTGATCGACATGGAAACCGGCGTGTGGCGCCTGAGCGGATAGGGCGCGACCAGATGATCGCTGCCTCCTTGATCGCGGTCGGGCCCTAGCCGTGCTGCGCCGCACGGTCTATGACCGCGAGATCCTGCTGCTCGCTGTTCCGGCGTTCGGCGCACTGATCGCCGAACCGCTGTACGTCGTCACCGACACGGCGATCGTGGGCAGGCTCGGCACGCCCGAGCTGGCAGGGCTTGCGATCGCTTCGGCCATCCTGCTCAGCGCTCATGCGGCGTTGATCTTCCTGGCCTACGGCACGACCGGGCTGGTGGGTCGGCTCGTGGGTGCTGGTGCTCCGCAGAGAGCCGCTGAACAAGGCATCGCCGGCATGTGGCTTTCGGTCGGCTTCGGCATCGCTGTCAGCTTGGGCATGTGGGCCGGCTCGGGATGGCTCGTGGGCCTGTTCGACCCGACTCCCGAAGTCGCCGATCTGGCACTCACGTACTTGCGGATCAGCCTCATCGGCTTCACTGCGCTGCTGGCGGCAATGGCCGCTACCGGCTACCTGCGGGGCGCGCAGGACACGATCACACCCCTCATCGTGGCGGTGGCGTCCGCTATCGCAAATCTCCTCATCGAGCTGGTCCTGGTGTTCGAGCTCGACATGGGCATCGCCGGCTCGGCATGGTCGACCGTCATTGCCCAATGGGCGGCGGCAATCGCCTTCGCCTTCGCCGTTCGCCGCCGCACGCGGGCCGTCGGCGCCTCGTTGCGGCTCGTCGCAGCCGCAGCCCGCCGCTATGCCCGCGTCGGGCTGCAGATGTTCGCGCGCACGAGCGCACTGCGAGGCTCGTTCGTGCTGGCGGCCGTGTTTGCCTCGCGCATCGGCACCACCGAGGTGGCCTCGCACCAGATCGGCGCCGAGATCTGGGCGCTGCTGGCCCTGGCGCTCGATGCGGTCGCCATAGCGGGCCAAGCCATGGTGGCCAAGGAACTGGGCGCCGGCCGGCCCGGTGTGGCGCGCGCTGCCAGCGTCCGGATGATCGGCATGAGCCTCCAGCTCAGCTTCGTGTTCGGCCTGGTGCTCGTCGTGCTGCGCGGGCCGCTGGCATCGATCTTCAGCACTGATCCCGACGTGGTCTCCCTCGGCGGATTCATCCTGCTGTTCGTGGCCGCCATGCAACCGGTCAATGCCGCCGCATTCGCCTTCGACGGCATCTTCATCGGCGCCAGCGACCTGGGCTTTCTGGCATGGGCGATGGTCGGTGCCGCAGCGGGCTTTGCAATCGTCGGCTGGACCGTGCGTCTGCTGGATCTGGGAATCGGCTGGCTGTGGGCTGCGCTCATCGTGTTCATGTGTTTTCGCGTCGCGCCGCAGTGGATCCGCTTCCGGGGCGACGCGTGGCTTCGCACCGGCGAGGGCTGAACACGCGTGTATCGGACTATCTGGAGTTCAAGCAGTTCCTTGCGAATCCGTCAAGCCGCGTCTTCACGACCTACGGCATATCCGACGTCGACGCCGAACATCTGCTGCACAGACTCCGCAATTGCCCGCCCGAGCAGCGGTGGAACCGCGTTGCCGATCTGTTTTGCGATCTTGGTTCTGTTGCCTGCGAACTTGAAGTCGTCGTCAAATGACTGAAGCCTCGCGCCTTCACGAATCGTTAATGCACGATCCTGATATGGATGAATGCACTTATTTGATGCAGGATGAACAAAATTCACAGTAATTGTGACAGAGGGCTCATGCGGTTCAAGTCGTGAATAACATGACGAGAATCCAGAAGTAATCAGATGTTCCGGCACAGAACTGATATTGGAGCCAGAATGTTTGATGATCTCTAGCATCCGGCTGGAGTGAGCAGTAGCCACATGCCATTCGAGCTGTGTAGAGCGCGATCGTCGCTGCTCCTGATACATAGTTTGAGGCTGGCAAGAATACGTATCGACTTGCTCGCCCGCTGACAAGCGAGGAAGGTCACCAATTGCCTCCATCACCGTCACGGCCCGCGGAAGATCTGTGATGTGATCTTCGAAGAGCGACACTATGCCGCCGTTCTCAGCTGGCGCCAGTATTCGATGCCGCTCGCGTAATCCAATGGTCCGAAAAATGCCTGCGTGGGTGGGCTGCGGGAATCTGACAGCCACACCTTCCTGAGCCCCAATTAAGATGAGACGTTCGCGCTTCTGAGGCACTCCGAAATGAGCAGCGTTAAGCACTCTCCAGTCCACATCGTAACCAAGATCGGAGAAGCAATTCTCAATCTGCTCTATGGTTGTACCATTCTTATAGGTAGCGAGGCCTACAACATTCTCCATGACAAATACAGCCGGTCGAAAATAGTTGACGTACGCTGCGAACTCTTCGAACAAGCTGTTGCGAGGATCGTCCTCGGTCATTGAGCGAAATGGCCTGATCGACGAGAAGCCTTGGCATGGTGGGCCTCCGACGATGACATCAATCTCGCCTCGCGCCAGACCAGTCCGCTCGGCAACGACACCGAGTCGCACCTGCCGGATGTCGTCAGTGAACGTTACGGCTCGAGGATGATTCAAGCGGAAGGTTTCGATGGCCTCGGGGAGCATGTCGATGCCGCACACGACCTCGAAGGCGCCCGCATCCTCGAAGCCCTTCGAGAATCCTCCGGTGCCAGAGAACAGATCCATGATCTTGAGCGGGGCCATTGCGCCTACCTTGCCACCGAGTCGTCGCGGGTGTGCGAGACTATAGTCTCACCGAGTCCGGTGTGGGTGGACTTAGGCTTGACCTTTGTGACACTCGGTGCTGACGACGAGGAGGCCGAGACCGCCCGCGCCGTTGCGCGCGCAGTCGGCACTGTGGTGGGCAGCCTGCGCGATCAGCGAGGCTGGTCGCTGGCCGAACTTGCTGACGAGACCGGAAAGCACCGCACCCACCTCGGTCTCGTCGAGCGCGGTGAGCGCCATGTGAGTGTCGAGTCGGCGTATCGGCTCGCCAGGGCGCTGGGATTGTCACTGACTGAACTCGTCAACATGGCCGAAACGAACGCGGCGGGTGGTGACCTGCCCGTTCGCCTTCCAGCACGAACGCCGCCGCCGCACGCAGCGCGAAATGCCGACAGTGTCAGTACCACGACCGGACTCGGCGAAACATGGATTGTGGGCGCGATCACGAACACCTACCGACGGTTGGATCTGATCGACGAGCAGTTGATCAACGCCGGCACCCAACCGCTCGCAGAGATCATCGAGCTCGCAAACCTCTCCGCCATGATCGGCAATCTCCTGCGCTCAGCGCTCGCGGATGCGTCGGAGGGGGCATACAGAAGCAACGATCCGCACAAGTATCCCGATCTCGTATCCGAGTCAGATCGAGCGTCAGACCTGGGGATCAAGGTCGCGCTTGAAACAAACATGCCCAAGGGTCATCTGCCAAAGCCGGGCCAGCACCTCATTTTCCGCTACGTGCTCGGCGGCCGCCGAGGGGAGTATGTCCGCGGCAGGCGAGGCAACGTCGTATGGATCTGGGAAGCGCGCCTCGGAAACCTCAGTGCCATCGACTTCGCTGAATCGAACACTGCGGGGGATTCCGGCAAGACCGCCGTCATCAGAGCACGCGTTCTTGACGAGATAGCGTGCGTCTACTACGACCATCGCTTCTTGCCATACGCGAGACCTCGCACCGGACACGAGTGAGGTTCGCGACTGCCGTGTTCGGCGCCGACCGCAGGCCATCTCGGGCTCCACGCATCTTGCCCGAAAAAGGGACTGACAGGTCCATCGCTGCCCAGCGCACCTGTCGCCGCCACCCGATGTGCGCCCCTGGATCTAGCGTGTGGTGCCTCGGGCGCGGCGACCGGTGGCAATGTGGCGCTTCGCGTTTGCGCGTGGGGTAGCGCTGTGAGGGTCCGGGCCGGGTAGGGAGGGATCCCCCAGAATCGGAGGTGCTTTGTTGCCCCGATTCGGGAGGATCCCTGTGGCTGTTGACCTTACGCGTGCGTTGTTGTTGATCGTGGGTCTGGGTCCGGGCGTCGCGGTGCTCGATGTGCGGGGCCGCCGCGGCGGCCCGCTCGAGATCGAGGTGGCGCTGAGCGGGCGGCCGTGCTGTGGGGGCTGCGGCGGGCCGGTGTGGGCTCACGGGGCGAGCGGGGTGGGTCTGGCTGATCTGCCGGCGTTCGGGCGACCGGTGCGGCTGGTGTGGCGAAAGCGCCGCTGGCTGTGCCCCCATCAGGGCTGCTCGGTGCGCACGTTCACCGACCAGGAGCCCGCCATCGCGCCGCCCAGAGGGCGCATGACGTCCAGGGCGGCGAGGCACGCGACCCGCCGGGCGGGTGCGGGGCGGGCGATCAAAGAGATCGCTGCCGAGCTGGGATGCAACTGGCACACCGCGATGGCCGCAGTGCAACGGTGGGGCCGGGCGCTGCTCGAAGCGGACCCCGGCCGTGTCGACGGCGTCACCGCGCTCGGCTTGGACGAGATCTTGATGTTCCGCCGCGGCCCGTTCCGCGACAAGCAGTGGGGCACCACGATCGTGGACGCCCGCCGAGGCGTCTTGCTGGACATAGTCGCTGGTCGCAGCGCCGAGGGCGCCACACGCTGGATCCAGGGGCGCACCTCGAGATGGCGAGCTCGGGTGCGGTGGGCGGTCATGGACCTGTCAGGCCCCTACCGCAAGGCGTTCAGCGACGCCTTGCCCAAAGCGATCCAGGTCGCCGATCCGTTCCATGTCGTCAAGCTCGCCAACAGCACCATCGACGAGGTGCGCAGACGCGTCCAGAACGAGACCACCGGCGGGCGCGGCACCAAAGAGGACCCGCTGTATCGGATACGGCGGCTGCTGCTCAGAGCACACGAACGCGTCACCGAGCGCGGCGAGGCGAAGCTGCGCGGACTGCTCGCCGCCGGCGACCCCCACGGCGAGGTCCGCGACGCCTGGCACGCCAAGGAGACCCTGCGCATGACCTACCGCATCGGCGACCACGAACTCGCCCTCGAAGCCATCGACGAGCTGTCCCGCGACCTGCGCGACGACACCTACTCGCCGGAGCTGAACAAGCTCGGCCGAACCCTGCGTTCCTGGCGCACCCAGATCACCAACTGGCACCGGTCGCGGGTGACCAACGGACCGACCGAGGCAGCGAACAACCTCGCCAAGCTGATCAAGCGAGTGTCGTTCGGGATCACCAACTTCGACCACTACCGCACCCGAGTGCTCCTGTATGCAGGAAAACCCGACTGGACGCTGCTCGACACCCTCACCCCACGCTAAAACGCGAAGCGCCGGCAATGTCGAGCAGTCGGTCCCTGCGGGCCTCCACGGTCGTGGTGCCCGCTGCTTGTCGCGCTATCAGCCACGGCGGAACATCAAGATCTCATCGAGCCCCAAAGCGGTCACCCCGTCGATGGGTGAGGCGTCGGCGTCGCCCAGCGCCCGGAACGCACCCTCACAGCACTACCCCACGCGCAAACGGGAAGCCCCAGTATGAGTGCCAAGAGCCTCAAGAACGGGCTCAGGGTGCTTGCTGTCGCAGCCGAACAGTGAAGCGGTGCTGCTCCTCAACGAATTCGGGCTCGCTGCCGTTGTGCGCGCGCATCCTTGGCAGGACCCTCAGGCGAATTCCCATGCCACGCCCATCCACATAACCGTAGTCACGCATCACGTTCATCAGTGTCTGATTGCGCGCGTAGCGCGAGCCCGCCAGCAGTCGGTCGACTGAAATCGAGTTCGGGAGCTTGCCGGGACTCTGGATTTCCAGACGATCGCTAAAGATCGAGAGCATGACATCTGTGCCGATGATGCTGTAGTCACGATGCACCAATGCGTTCACGACAAGCTCCCGAACGACATCAGCCGGGTAGGCGTCGCGGTCGATGCGGCGGCCTCGTTCCAGATGTGCAGTCGGTTCGGTATTGCGGCGAACGAAGTCGATAGTGCGTTCAATCAAACCGGTCTCGACAAGCGGCCCATCCATTGAACCCAAGGGCACCAAGGCACCCTTGATGTCCTCATCTGCCCGAGTGGCGTAATCGGGTTCAACACCTACGTAGCACACGGCGCGCACCCCGCATTGAGGAACAAAGCGTCGATTGTTCCTGCCGAACAGCAACATTCCGTCAACGGTTGCGTAGACGTGACCGGAAACTTCAGTAACGAACTCGAGGTTGCGCAACAGAAGCGACCACTGCTCACTCCCCGGTTCAGGCACTGTGACATCGGCCAATACTCGAGCGAAGTAGTCACGAACGCGCCGGTAATCGAGTGAGTCGAGATCGGTACCGAGCACCGGCTTCAGGCCATACCGCAGACCACCAGACTGCTGGTACAACCGCTGTTCTTCCTCTCGCGTAGCGTCGCGCGTTGTCGTGCCGACACGTACCTTGGTAACCCAGTGCGAGCCTTGTTTCGCCTTGTACGGCTTGTCCGGCGCGTTAGCTGGAACGGTCACGATGCCGACTGCCACGCCATTCTCGGACTCAACAACCTCCCACGTTGGAATGATCGAGGGCTGAAGGTGATCGCTTGCGACCTGCATGACCCACTCTTCTGCCTTGACGGCCGCCCGAGACAATCCCGAGATCGATCTGTCATCCTCGATCCCAAGGAGCACATGTCCACCATCGAGATTCAGGAGCCCCGCAAGCCTCGAGGCCAATCGCTCCGGCGGGATGTCATCTCGCTTGAACTCGACACGCGAGTTCTCGCCGCCTGCAATCAGCCCTAGCAAGTCAGTCAGGTTCATCGCTCACACTCAAAAGCCGTACTTGCGGCGACGCCGCTCGAACGCGTCCTTGCCTCCCTCAAGGACTTCCTCAACCAGCATCCTGACCGTTGACGAATCAATAGACCCCATGTGTTCAGGGTCGATGAACGCGTGACCAACATCCCCCGCCTCATCAGCCTCGCCAGTCGCATCGAGGCCAAGAATGAGTTCTGCGTCACCGAGCACTGGGATGTTCGCATTATGGGTCGAGAAGACGAATTGGCGGCGCCGCTTGCTTTCGCGCATTTTTTCGACGATCACCTCGCTGATGAAGCGATTGTCGAGGTCATCCTCGGGCTGATCGATGATTAGAGGGGCGTCGGAATCCAGCAGCAGTAACAACAGGACGGCGGTGGCCTTTTGCCCCTTTGAAAGTTGGTCAAGCGATTGCCAGATCTCGTCGCGCTGGTCACCGGACGTGTTCAGAAACAGATCCGTCGTCGGCGGCAGTTGGAGTTCCTCGATCTTCATGAACGTGCTCTCGCCAGCGCCAGCCAAGTTCTCGGCTTGTGTCTTCGTGAGGCCATAGCGCTTGACCAACTCGGCAGCGCCATTTCGGCAGCGTGAAACGAAGTCAGGCAATGACAACTGATCCATCGACTCAAGTTGCCTGATCGCCTCCGTGAGTCGGCCGCCGACCTCGTCTCTGAGTAAGTCCGCCAGAGGATCCCGGTCGCCCGCTGCCCTGACCTCCACCTTGACGTAACCGCGCAGCCTCTTGTTCACACCCTTTGCAGCACGGGACAGGTCACGGAACTGGCTGGCCTTGACGCCTTCCCACTCGTCGAGCAGATTGCGCCGACGCTGACGCAATTCGGCATGCAGTTTCAATAGCGCCGCCTGACGATCCTCGAGCGGACGCAGGCTTTCGATGCTGGCCCGCAAACGAATGAACTCTTCGCCGTCGATTGCCGACTTTTGCAGGTCACGCAATATTGCCTGATATTCCGCATCGATCACGGACTTGTGATCCAACCAACGCGATGAGATCGCTGCGATACGCTCGTCCGCTGTTTCGAGTGCGTTCTCAATTCCGCGGGTCGCATCTTCGAGAACGTTGCTCAGCTCCTGCAGCACCTCGTTTGCCCCATCGAGTATCGAACCTCCGGGCAGATCAGCCAACGCCCGCTCGGAGAGGAAGGCGCGGTCCAACGGAAGCTCCTGGCGCAGTGTCGCCACCGAATCGCGCAGTGGTTGCAGACGTTCAGGTATCGACTCAACAATCTGTGACTCTCGAACCAGCAAACTCTGGTCGCGAAGGCGCTCTTCGAGACCGGCCTCTTGAAAGCGCTCCAGCGTTTCTTGTAGCTGAGGGAGCGCAGAGAGGCGTTCTTGGACTTCTTCGATTTCGGCTTGCGTGTCGAGCAGCGATTTCCGAGAAGATTGGAGCCCGCGCAGAATGCTCGTCTTGCGTGCGTCGGCATCAAGATCGCTGCGCACGAAGCGGTGAAGAAGACGCGTCAGCTTCGGCCGGCTCCGGGTGAGCTCGGAAATCTCGTGCTGCCCATAGACCTCGGCACGGGGCAGGACGTCTGCGGGAAGGAGGTTCGATACTTCCCCGAACTCATTCCTCACAATTGCGGGATTGGGCACTGTGCGTTCAATGCGGTAGCTGCGCTCGGCAGGGTGCAGCGAGCGCACCACGAGAGTGACCTTGGTACCGCTTCGGAGAACGTGGCGCACAATGTCTCGATGCGCATTGCGCGCCTCGTCGCCCACGGGCTCCAGATCCAACACATAGCGGAGGCTCTCGATCACAGTGGACTTGCCGGTGCCTCGACCCCCGATGAGGACATTGAGATTCGGGTTGAAGTGGATGGCGCCGCCATCTAGGAACCCGCCCCCCTCCCAGGTGATGGCCACCAACTCCGAATGCTCTTCGGGGTGTTCGTCCGTGTTGAGACGTATCCGCGAATCCGGGTCAAGAAAAGCCTGGCGAAGGCCCTCGACGCTTGGCCGGCCGGAGAACTTGATCAGCGTCGTGGCGCTGGGGTCGTCCAGGTCCTCGATGTGGGCGACATCTTTCGCGTTGACCACGGCGATCGCTTGGTGCTCGCCTGCCATGTAGGCGCGCTGGTATTCCGGCACTTGGTTTCGAACGATCGCGCGTGTCCCTTCTTCGAGCTCCTCGATGGATGACGGAATCTGTATCGCAAGCAGATGCTCGTTTCTCCACGCCAATGCTCTGGCGCTCTTTTGGAGCGCTTGAAAGAGCCCCTTTGCGCCGATGGCGTGGGCCGCCACAGCGACACCACCCTGGCTCGGCACGGTGGCGAGGATTGCTGCAAAGTCCTTGCTGCAGGGTTGGCTCGACGGCTCCGTTTCGCGAATGCCGAATTCGCCCAAGAAGCGTTCAAGTTGAGGGGTGTCCGTGTCAGCGTCATAGATGCACAGAACGTGGATACCGTCTGTCGACTCGATCTCGAATCCGGGGAACACCGTCAGGTCGGTTTCGACGGCAGCTGCTTGAAATGCTGCAACATCCTGAACACTGTTGTGATCCGTGATCGCAAGCGCACCGATTTCAAGCTCAAGGGCGCTCGCAATGAGTTTCGACGCGTAACTCGCCGGATCACCGTCGCTCGGGACACTGCGATAGCTCGCGCCGTAGTGGTGCGGGTTCACCTGTAACGCACAGCGAACGAACTCCGCGCCGCTCGGCAACCGGCCCGCAGCAGCAATCACGTCAGTAGCGATGTCCGCCATTTGTGTCCTCAGGTCACCGAGACTCCACTGGCGAAGTCTGCGCGCGAGGATACGACCGCCGCGTGTAACGCGACGGACTACGAATCGCTGGCGACTCAGGCGTCTCGGCGTTGGGCGAGCAGCTGGTTGACGACCTTGCCGTCGGCTTGGCCCCGGGTGGCCTTCATCACTGCTCCCACGAACACGCCCGCCACCTTGGCTTCACCGGCGCAGAACTTCTGCCAGGCCTCAGGATGGTCGGCGATGGCCTGACCCACCAGCATCTCCAGCTCACTGGAATCCATGGCCTCGAAACCGAGCTCGGCGGCGATGGCGCCGGGGTCGGCATTGCCGTCGTGTGCTCGCTCGCACATGACGCCGAGCACGGTCTTGGCCTGTGTCGCCGTGAGCTGCCCCGCTGCCTCCATCTGGACCAGCGACGCCAGCTGCGTCGCATCAAGCAGCTCGGCCCCGTCGAGGGCGAGGTTCTGCACAGCGTGCATCACCGTGCGGTTCGCATCGGCACCAGCGCCGACTGCGTCCAGCACCAGCGAGGCCAGACCGCGGTTCACGATGATCTGTGCGTCATCGAGATCAGCACCCAACTCGCCGAGGCGTTCGCGCTGGGCGGCGGGCAGTGCGGGCATGGCGGCACGGACGCGGGAGATCCATTCAGGATCGGGCGCGAGCGGCACCAGGTCGGGCTCGGGGAAATAGCGGTAGTCGTCGGCTTCTTCCTTGGACCGCAGCGCGTGGGTGCGGCCGTCAGTGGACCAGTGGCGGGTCTCCTGGATCGGCTCCTCGCCGGATTGGTACAGCCCGATGTGGCGACGGGCCTCGTAGTCGATGGCGTTGCGCAGCGAACGCAGCGAGTTGACGTTCTTGACCTCGCACCGGGTGCGCAACTCATCCGAGCCGGCGGGCCGCACGCTGATGTTCGCATCGACGCGCATCGAGCCTTCCTCGAGTCGGGCGTCGGATGCGCCGAGCGCTAGCAGGATCGCCCGCAACTCCTCGACATAGGCACTGGCCTCGGCCGCCGAACCGATGTCGGGCCGTGAAACGATCTCCAGCAGCGGCGTGCCTGCGCGGTTGTAGTCCACGAGCGCGCCGACGGCTCCGTGGATGCGGCCGTCTGCGCCCCCCAGGTGCGTCGTCTTTCCTGCGTCCTCTTCAAGATGCGCCCGCTCGATACCGACGCGGTTCGCTCCGGGCACATCCAGCCAGCCGTCGGAACAGATCGGCTGGTCGTACTGGCTGACCTGGTAGTCCTTGGGCATGTCGGGGTAGAAGTAGTTCTTGCGGTGGAAGATGGACGGCCGGATCTCGCAGTTGAGCGCGAGCCCCACCGCGATGGCCAGTTCGACGGCGCGTCGGTTCAGCACGGGCAGCGAGCCGGGCAGGCCCAGGCAGACCGGCGTGACGTTGGTGTTCGGCTCATCGCCGAAGCGGCTGGGCGCAGCGGAGAACAGCTTCGTGTCGGTTGCCAGCTCGACGTGGACTTCGAGGCCCACGACGGTCTCCCATTCGGGCGCCACTTTCGCCATTACGCACCTCCCGACGCGCCGCCGGCCGCCATCTGCGGTGCCGGAAGCGGCGGCGCGGCACGCTCCAGCGCTGCGGCGACCGTCAACATCGTCTCCTCGCCGAGGGCCGGTGCCAAAATTTGCACGCCCACCGGCAAGTCATCCGTGCCCGTGCCGAACGGCACCGACATGGCCGGATCGCCGGAGAGATTTGACGGGATCGTGCAGGTGTCGCAGCGGTACATCGTCATGGGATCAGAACGCTCGCCGAAGCGGAAGGCCACGCACGGCGAGGTGGGCGAGAGCAGCACGTCATAGTCGGCGTAGGCAGCGTCGAAGTCGCGCCGGGTCAGCATGCGCACCCGTTGAGCCTTGCCGTAGTAGGCGTCGTAGTAGCCAGCGCTGAGGGCGAAGGTTCCCAGCATGATGCGCGCCTTGACCTCGTCCCCGAAGCCGGCCCTTCGGGTCAACCGGTTCATCTCCTCCACGTCGGCACCGTCGATACGCAACCCGTAGCGAGTGCCGTCGTAGCGCGCCAAGTTGCTCGAGGCCTCTGCCGGGGCGATGAGGTAGTACGCCGTGAGGCCATAGGTGACCGCGGGCACGGACACGCTGCCGACGACGGCCCCTGCTTCGGCAAGCGCATCGGCCGCCTCAAGCACTCGTTCGGCGATGTCGGCGTCAATCCCCTCGAGGAGGTTGCCGTTGCCGCCGCCGTTTCGCGAGCCGTTGCGTCCGCCTCCGGTCAGCTCGCTGATCACACCCACCCGCAGACCTTCGACACCCTTGCCCAGCGCGGCGTCGTAGTCGGGCACGGCGGTGGGGATGGATGTGCTGTCGCCCGGATCGTGGCCGCTGATGACTTCGAGCGCGAGTGCCGCATCGGCGACATCGGCTGCAAACGGGCCGATCTGGTCGAACGAGCTGGCGAAGGCCACAAGCCCGTAGCGGCTGACCCGTCCGTACGTGGGCTTGATGCCGACGATGCCGCACAGCGCGGCGGGTTGGCGGATGGAGCCGCCGGTGTCCGATCCCAGCGCTAGGGGCACGAACCCAGCGGCGACCGCCGCAGCCGAGCCCCCGCTGGAGCCGCCGGGCACCCGGGTCAAGTCGTAGGGGTTGCGTGTGGGACCGAATGCCGAGTGCTCAGTGGAGCTGCCCATCGCGAATTCGTCGAGGTTGGTCTTGCCGACCATCACCGCGCCGGCGGCCGTCATGGCCTGCACCACCGTGGCGTCGTAGGGCGGCGACCAGGTCTCGAGCATGCGAGACGAGCACGTGGTCGGCACGCCGCGGGTGCACATGTTGTCCTTGAAGGCGATAGGAACGCCTGCCAGCGGACCCGGATCACGGCCTTGGGAGACTGCCGCATCAATAGAGGCGGCCGCTGCACGGGCCTGCTCGGCGGTCACCGTGTTGAACGCGTGGATGTCGCTGTCGTGCAATTCGATGCGACCGAGGTACTCCTCCAGCACGGCCGCAGCTCGGCGTGTGCCGGTGCGCACGTCCTGCGCGATGGCCTTTGCTGTGCTCATCGGGTTGTGGTCTCGGGGGACGGCGAGCGGGTCATCGCCGGCTCAGGCCTCGCCGCCGAGCACAGGAGGCACCTCGAACTGTCCATCGGACGCCGCTGGTGCTTGGTTGAGCACCTCATCCCGGTCGCTGGGCGCACCGGCCACGTCGTCGCGGAAGACGTTTTGCAGCGGGTAGGGGTGCGCGAGCGGCGGCACCTCTGCAAGGTCGAGATCTTCCAGTTCGCGGGCATGGTCCAGGACGCGCCCGAGGTGGCCGGTGTAGTGGTCGATCTCAGCCGACGTGAGCTCGATCCTCGCTAGGCGCGCCACATGCGCGACCTGATCCGTGCTGATCGCTGCCGTTTGGTCTCCCATCGCATGCGGGAGGGTACTGGCGGCGGTTCAGCGGGGTATCCGCCGACGGGCAGCTTCGGCAAGCATTTCGCCCGGACGGGTCGGGCTGAACAGCACCCGTGACACTGCGAGGACCTGTGCGGTGCCCGTCGTGCGCGGTACCACCTCGACCTGACCGTTCAGAACGGCGAGCAGCACCGGTCCCAGCGCATTACCGCTGATGTCGACCAGGTCGTCTGCGCCGAGATCGATGTCGGCAGGCGCGGGGCCCAGCGACGCGACATCTGCCCGGCGCAGCAGGAACGGCTCACGCGTCGCCATGCGGTCATGCAGGACGAATCCGTTCGGGACGAACACCACCCAGCGGCGAGCCAATTGATGCAATGACCGGAAACCCAGCGTGGCCGAAGTCAGCCCGGCAAGCGAGGCGACAACGGCCCAGATCCATTGCTCAATGGCCCACAGCACCGCCGGCGCTGCGATGCCGACGACGACGGCCGACCACACCAATGGGATGGGAGCGATCGCCAGCAGGAACGGGGTGCGCAGCAGCATCCGTCGCTCGTTGCCATAGCTGAGGCCGTCGACCATGGAGTTGCCGGTTTCGGGCAGCAACGCAACGGCGGTCGCGATGGCGGCGCCCACGATGGCGGTTGCAGCACGCGGGCCAGCCAGGTCGGCATCCCAAGCCACTGCGGCCACAACCGAGCCGATTGCCACGCAGACGGAAGCCGGCGCGGCGATGCGGACGACCGTCAACGCCCACGGCCGGCGCACCAGAGTCGCCGTCAGCACGAGCGCCCAAGCGGCCCACAGTTCCGCGCTCACAATGCGTGCCGATGTCTCCGAGCAGGCACCAAGCGCATCCGCCGCCGCCGCTCCCACGCTCCACGGCATCACCAACCACAACAGCCGCATCAGCCACAGCGTCGGATGAGCCCGCAACGCCTCTCGCACGCCATGAGTGTGGCCGCACACAGCGGCCGCGCGGGGATTCCGTGCGGCAATTCAGTCTCTGGCTTCACCGCTTCGCCCGAGAGTAGGCGGCGAACCCGATGGGGCTAGCCCAGCGTGTAGCACCCGCTCAGTAGCGTCGCGCGTGTGGAATCGACGGCTGCGGACGGTGGCAATGCTGCAACAACCGCTGCCGCCGATGACGACGCAGATGCGGCGGAACGCGAGCAGCGCGATCTCGAGCGCATGCGCCAGCTCGAACGCCTGGTCGGTCGTTACGCCGTCGAGTACTACCGCGACGGGGCGCCAACCGTGCCGGACAGCGAATATGACGATCGCAGGCGTGAACTCATCGGATTGGAATCTCGTTACCCGGCTGATGCCGATCCAAACTCGCCAACCCAGTGGGTAGGTGCCGAAATATCGCGTCAGTCCGACGCAGTCGTCCACACCAGGCCGATGATGTCGCTCGACAACGCGATGACCTTCGATGAGCTGCGGGCTTGGCATGGCCGCGTCCTCCGCGGACTCAGTGCCGCTCAACAGACGCTGTTCGACGGCGACACCGGTGACGGCAGCGAACACGAGCCACCCGCGGACATGCCTCAACCAGACCTGGTCTGCGAGCTGAAGTTCGACGGTTTGGCCGTCTCGCTGCGCTACGAGCAGGGTCGCCTCGTCCAAGCAGCGACTCGGGGCGATGGCCGTGTCGGCGAGGACGTCACGGCGAGTGCGGTGACCATTGACGCAATCCCGCGCCGACTCAACTCGACCGTGCCGGTGCCCGACGTCATCGAGATCCGCGGCGAGGTCTTCCTGCCCCTCGATCAGTTCCGCGAGCTGAACGAAGCCCAGGCTCAGACGCGCAGTGCGCTCATGGAGCAGGCGAGAGCCGCCAGAAAGCAGCTTGCTGATGCTCCCGATGACCTGCCGATGCGAGAGCGTCGGGAACTCGAAGTCTCAGCACGACTCACGCCAGCAGACGCTCAACGTCGCCACCCCGACTATGCGAATGCGCGCAACACCGCTGCGGGAAGCTTGCGGCAGAAGAATCCCTCGGACGTCGCGAGCCGAGGGCTGTCGTTTTGGAGCTACGACCTCGGCGAGATGATCGGCGGTCCACAGTTGAGCGAAGCCCACGAAGTCTTCGAGTACTTGAGCCAGCTTGGCATGCCGGTGAATCCCGAGATCCGCACCTATGGCTCGCTCGACGAGGTTGAGCACTTCTGCAAGGCGTGGGAGCGGGATCGCCACAAGCCCTCGTACGAGATCGATGGAATCGTCGTCAAGGTGGCCAACTTGGACATGCGCACACAACTCGGCTACACGAGCCGGGCGCCCCGCTGGGCAATCGCGTACAAGTTCCCGCCGGAGGAACGCACCACCCTGCTGCGCAACATCATGGTGTCGATCGGGCGGACCGGTCGCGCCACACCCTTCGCGGTGATGGAACCCGTATTTGTCGGGGGCTCGACCGTTGCGCTGGCGACGTTGCACAATGAGGACCAAGTCGCGGCGAAGGATGTCCGCCCCGGCGACACCGTCATCGTCCGCAAGGCCGGTGACGTCATCCCCGAGGTCGTAGGCCCAGTGCTCGCGGAGCGCCCTGAGGACTCGAGGCAATGGTCCTTTCCCGCGGACTGCCCTGTGTGCAGTAGGCCCCTTCAGCGCGAGGGCGATGACGCCAACACCTACTGCGGGAACCGGAGATGTCGGGCACGCGTCGTGCAAGGCATCGAGCACTTCGTCGGCCGCGGCGCCCTCGACATCGAGGGCCTCGGTGAGCAGACGGTGATCGATCTGTACGACACCCGCTGGGTGCGGGACCCCGCAGACTTGTTTCAGCTGAAGGCCGAGGACCTCGCCGCTGACGACGGCCTCCTTCACGCTGGACGTGCCTTCACGCGCCCAAGTCGGAAAGCGTTCTTGGATCGGCTGCGCTCGGGGTCGCCCCTGCACGTAGTTCCGGTAGCCACGCCAGACGGGGAGGCACCGAAGCGGTTCGACTACGGCGGCGTGCTCATGGGATCCGTCCCCGAATGCATCGCAGCGGCATCGCTCTACCCAGCCCTGCTCGATGGCTTGGAAGGCTTCTCATGGAAGTCAGCGAGCGATGTGGTCGGCAATATCGGCAATGCTCGCAGCGCACGGCTGGAGCGACTGCTGATCGGACTCGGGATCGAGCACTTGGGGCCGACAGCAAGCGACATGCTCGCGCAGCGCTACGGCACGCTCGACGCCGTCATGGCCGCATCGGCGGAGGAACTCGCCGAGATCGACGGCATCGGAACGACCATCGCCTCCAGCGTCACGGGCTTCTTCTCCGACAAGGACAATCGGGCGCTCGTAGACAAGCTGCGTTCCGAGCGGGTCCGATTCGACGTGGTCGAGGGGCCCGGCGACGCAGCCGACGTTCCGCAGGTGTTGGCCGGTCGCTCAGTGGTGCTCAGCGGCAACCTCGACGGCTGGTTCATTGGTCGAGAGGACGCGAAGCGGGCCGTCATCCAACGCGGAGGAAAATCGACCTCGTCAGTGAACAAGAGCACATATGCGCTGGTGGCTGGCGAACGCGCGGGGAAGGCCAAGCTGGACCGTGCTACGGAGCTAGGGGTCGCGGTGCTCGATGAGGATGGACTGAGGAAACTGCTGGATTCCGGCGAAGTCACATCCGGCTAGTGGACCCGACGCCGCATTCGGTATCGAGATCGACGATCCTTAGCCGCTGGCAGAGGGTCGGCAGATCCCGCGTCGCTGATGCGCGTTATACGAAATGTGGTGTTCGCGATATACAAATTGTGACGTTTTCGTTCGCCGATTTGTGATTATGGCGATCGGGATCAGAACGTCGAGAAGCACCATTCGTAGGTGAAGTCGGCCGCTTCGATGTCGATGGATTGCTGGTTCTCTTCTGCACTGCGCGCGAATCCGCGACCAATGAATGGAATTGCCCGAGGTCTGTGAACCTGAGCGACTCACGGTCTCAACCAAGGTTGTCGGGAATCTCGACTTGCAGCGACGGATCTGGTTCCGCCGCAGCGACTCGCGTGTTGTAGGTGTCGAGCAGGCCCCGCAGGCGCACCGCCATTTGACCGCGCACGTACTGGGCAGGGATGTCGACGGCGTCCGCGACGAAGTCCACGAAATCCCTCACTGAGATCAGGTCGGCGATGTCGAAGTTGCCTGCGAGCCCTTCGGCCGCGGAGATGCGCTCGCGCAGGGTGAGCACAATCGGCAAAAGGTCAAGCGCAAGATTTGCGCTGCACTTGCGCATCAGAGCTTCACCCGGAGCGGTGGTCACATGCAGCGCGGCGTTCTCGACGACGAAGTCGCCGACGCGCCCAGTTTGCTCATCGGCTGTCGTGTACGAGTGATTATCGATGGCCATGTCGGGATAGTGCAGGCACAAGGCTGCGCCGACGACATGTTGGGCAACGGCACCGGTGGCGTTGCCCCCACGACGACTCGCCGCATCAAGCAATTGGCGGACCGCCGCGCTGGTCGGTTCATGACTCCGGTACTCGATTCGCAATCGCTGCTTGTCGAAGAAATCGGCTTGGATGCGTTCGACCATCGCCGCTTGCAGTGAATTGATCACATCGGCCCGCACGTCTCGGCCAGTCGCTCCAAACGCTTCTGCGGCCGGCGAGAAGTTGACAGCAGCTTCGAAGCCTCGCGCGAGTTCCTGACTGCCTCGGCTCGTCCTGCCGCCCTCGCTCGCCAGCGGACGTGTCTCACCATGACGAGCCAGGATCTTGTTGATCCTTGATCCACCAAGAAGACGGACCTGAGATCCGCTGAACCAGCGTGCTTCGTCGAGCGGAAAGTGAGTCATCATGTGCTCGCACATGATGAGGCCCACCGTCATCACATTGCGATTGACGCCCGTCTCGGTGCGCTGCGTCTCGTACCAATCATCAATGGCACGGTCGAGCGCCGCGGCGATCTCGCCGGCGGTCATGCAGCGGCGTGCGCGGTAGCGGACCGGATCCCAAGCACAGGTGCTACGAAGCGATCGGCGAGCCAGGTGATGACCGGCACAGTGACAGCGTCACCGAAGCCGAACAAAGCCTGAGATTCAGTCACCGACGAGATGTCGAAGCCATCCGGAACACCTTGCAGCCGGCCGCACTCGCGAGCGGTCATCCAACGCACACGGTGGCGGCCCTTGTCGACCTCCACAAGCGCCTGACGGGAAGAACCGCCCCGAGCAGTTCGCAGGCAGCCTGCAATTTGGTCGGCACGCACTTCCCAGACAGCTCGCCCGCCACGGGTCCGGCGATACCCGGTTCGCCACGCCGGGAGGCTCTGATCCTCCAATTCGGCAATTCGTGCCGCATGCCGCCTCGGAAGTGTGCGATCAAACGCCGCAAGCCGCTCTGCATCCCACCAACGCTCGTCCTCCTCTCCGAGACGCTCGACGACATCGGCAAGCATCGGATCGGCCGAAGGAGGGCGGCCGATCATTCGCCGAGTCAAGTCAAGGCCTGAGGTTCGTGCCAAGAATCGTCTGAGCGATGGAGGGCGAAGCGCATCGGACTCAGCCGTGCCGCCGGTCGCCTCGTCATCTACCACCGACAATGCGGGCACGCTGGTCGGCCAATCTGTGCCGAGCAGCCCAAGCACAAACAGCCGGCTGCGCGACTGCGGCACGAACCAGCGCGAGTCGACAACCGCGAGATCGCACACGTAGCCCAACCGGTTAAGGGCCGCCAACGCATCGTGCAGGTCGCGGCCGCCCCGCGACGAAATGAACGATGGAACATTCTCGATGAGCACTGCAGCAGGCCGTCGCTCGCCCATCTCAGCCAATACGCGCACGAACTCGAAATACAGGCCCGACTGCTCGCCCGCCAGCCCGCGCCGATGGCCAGCCAGCGACAGATCGATGCACGGGAAGCTCGCCGTTGCAATATCGACATCTGGCATGTCGGTGCCGCGAACGTCACGGACATCACACAAGCGGTAATCGTCACTCCCGAAATTGGCGGAGTACACGGCGTGCTTGATCGGCGAAATGTCATTCGCCCAGACGACGTTGAAGCCTGCGTCCTCGACGCCGGCGCGTACCAGTCCGATACCGGCGAAGAACTCGGCGACCGACGGCTGCGACATCGACTCGGACAGTACTGGCCGGGTGAAACAGCATCGGGGACTGCGCACTCGAATCTCGCCAGCGAATCAGCGGACAGGCCCCGCCCTAGAACGTCGAGAAGCACCATTCGTAGGTGAAGTCGGCCGCTTCGATGTCGATCGTCGGCGTGGCGGTCAGCCGGGCGCACGACCGCCCGCTGCGCAACTTCTCGATGACTTTGCCGTCGCCCGGGGAGAAGAAGTACTCGCCGAGCTGGGTGGTGCCGGCGTCGAGCTGGCCGGCGGGAATCGTCGTCCCGTTGATGACGAGTGTCAGCTTCCAGCCGGCCTCGAGCCGAGCGCCGACGGGGCTCTGGTGCGGCACTTGGGCGCCGGGCACAGGCGTGACCGCCTGCAAGCCGGTCGGATAGGCCGGTCTGGGCTCGCCGCCGCGCGTCAGCCACACTGCCAGCACAACGCCGACAGCGGCGACGAGCGCCCCGAGCGTGATGGCCGTCGAGACGCCTCTGCGCAATGCCCAGGGGGTAGGGGGATCATCGCCGGAGCCGTTCTGGGAGCCTGCGCGCCTCATGTGAGAGGTCCCGCAGCGGTTGCACCGCCGAGCACCTCGTCGCCGTCGTAGAAGACGACGGCCTGGCCAGCAGCGACACGGCGCTGGGGTTCCCTCCAGTGCAACTGGCCCTCGGCGTCGACGCGCGCCGGAAGCGCTGCACCATGCGCACTGGTCTGTGCCAAGACGTCGCCTTCGACGGCACCGCTGGCCCAGCGGTGATCGACCAGCCGGACACCTCGTGCCGCTAGCTCGGAGACCCCGCCAACCGTGACCCGACGCGCGGCGATGTCCACGTCGACTGCATATCGCCGCTGCGGCGCACCGCCGAGTTCCAAGCCCTTGCGCTGGCCGACTGTCACCAGCTCTACCGCCGGCGCAGTGCCGACGCGCTGGCCGGACGCGTCGACCAGCTCTGCGGGGTGCAAGTCGATGCGCTCGGCCAAGAAACGCTCCCTGCCGGCGGCCTCGGTAATGAAGCAGACATCCTGGCTCTCGGCCTTTCGGGCCGTTCGCAGCCCGAGTTCTGCTGCAAGCGTGCGCAGCTCGTCCTTGTGGTAATCGCCGACTGGAAACCACAGATCCGACAGATCTGCGCCCGAGAGCATGTACAGCACGTAGGACTGGTCCTTCGCGGTGTCGGTGCCGCGCTGCAGCCGTGGACTGCCGGTTCGGGCGCTGATGCGAACGTGATGGCCCGTGACGAGTCGGTCGAATCCCAAGCGACGGGCGCGGTCCAAGAGCACGTCGAACTTGACGTGCCGGTTGCAGGCGATGCACGGGTTCGGCGTGAGACCCCGCCGGTGTGCGTCGACGTACGGTTCGACCACATCGCGTTCGAATTCGGCCGCATAGTTGAAGACGAAATGGTCGATGCCCAGCTGCTGGCACACCCTGCGGGCGTCGTCCACATCGGAGACTGCGCAGCAGCCTTGGTCCTGGGGACCCCCCCACAGCTTCAGCGTGACGCCAACGACCTCATGGCCCGCCTCCAAGCACAGGGCTGCGGCGACCGAACTGTCAACGCCGCCTGACATCGCAACGAGCAGCGGGCCGCCGGTCGCTGCTGAGCGCAGCGGGCTGCTCGCAGCCGATCTCTCCCGCTGGGTCATCGCAGCTGCTTCACGCATTGTGGAATCGCCTCGATCGCTCGATCGATCTCCCACGGCTCGGTGCACCAGCCCAGCGACAGGCGTAACGAGCCAGCGGCTGCCTGGCGGTCGACGCCCATGGCGGCCAGCACATGGCTCGGCTCCATTGCGCCCGATGCACAAGAGGCCGCTGCCGACGCCATGACGTCGAACCGGTCGAGAAGCACCAGCAACGCTTCGGTCTCGATGCCCTCAATCAACAACTGGCAGATTCCTGCGGCCCGGCTCGACCGCGTGACAGTCTCGGCGCATCCGTCGATAGCGCTGAGCAGCCCGTCGGTCAGCCGGGCGGCCAAGGCGCCGATCCGGCAGACATCGGCGTCGCGCGTCGCCGTCAGCTCCGCGAGTGCCGCACCCAGCGCGGCGATGCCGGCGGTGTTGTGGGTGCCGCTTCGCCGGTCTGCCTCCTGACCGCCGCCCAGCAGTTGTGCCGACAGGGGCACCTCGGGTCGCACAGCCAGAAGCCCGACGCCCTTGGGTCCGCCGAACTTGTGGGCGCTCAGCGACAGCAGATCGACTGAGCGGACTGCTGCCGCGACATCGACCCAATTGACCCCTTGCACCGCGTCGGTATGGAGCGTCGCGTCAGGTGCGTGACGGCGCACAACCTCGGCGACGGCATCAAGATCGGCAACGACACCGGACTCGTTGTTGACGAGCATCACCGAAACCAATCCCACCGGCGGACCGGCATCGGGATGCAGCTGAGCTGCCAGATGTTCGAGGTCAACCACGCCGCCGGCATCCACCCGCACCGTTCGCCCCCCGACGGTTTCGACCGGATGGAGGACGGCATGGTGCTCAGTCGCCGGGCAGAGAGCCGTTGTGCCGGTGGCAGACGTGACGCCGCGCACCGCGAGATTGTCAGCCTCGGTCCCGCCGCTGGTGAACACGATGCCGTGCGGATCGAAGCCGAGCGCGTGAGCGGCGACTTCGCGCGCGTCGTCGATTGCCAGCCGCGACGCGCGCGCCATGCGGTGAGCTCCCGACGGATTGGCGAACTGCGTCTCCAGAAACGGCACCATGGCCTCGACTGCACATGGCCGCATCGGTGTTGACGCGGCGCAGTCCAGATAGGCGGGGCGCTGGTCCTGCGGTCGCCCGGCGGGCCGATTTCGATCAGCGGTCACGCGCCGAGGTTACGGGTACCACCCCGGCCGATCCGCCCGGCACCGCAGCGACGGAATTCCGAGCGCCAACTCGCTCTCGCGTGGCGAGGCCGGTTGCCGGCCGCGCCGCTGTACCGCGAGTTGGCCGGCCTCGTCGCGGGACGGCTCGCTGACCTGGACGATGCACCGCCGCCGCAAGCCATGGCGAGGCAGGATTCCGCCGGTTCGCCAAGCGCGGAGTGACAGCAGCCGATTGCGGTGCCACACTTTCCGAGCGTTTGTGTACTAGGGACTCTCCGCCTTGCCGAACGGCGAGACCAGGCGGGCGCGGCGCAACCACGACGGGCAACGACAGGGCAGCCGGCGACATGGGCATCGAGGTTTCCATCGACATCCCTGCATCGCCGCAGGAGGTCTGGGACTACGCAGCCGACCTCGCTCGCAACGTGGAGTGGATGGCCGATGCCAAGTCGATCACCTTCACCTCCGCCACGACCGAGGGCGTCGGCACAACATTTGACTGTGTGACGAAGCTTGGCCCGCTGCAGACAACCGATCGCATCGAGGTCACCGAGTGGGACGCGCCGCACACGCTCGGCATCTCCCACCGGGGAGCCGTGCAGGGCTCGGGACGCTTCACGCTCACGCCGAGCGAGGAAGGCACGCGCTTCACCTGGACCGAAGATCTCACCTTGCCGTGGTACTTCGGCTCACGCCTCGGCCAGCAGCCCGCCTCGATGGTGCTCGAACGCGTCTGGAAACGGAACCTGCGCGCGCTACGGGCACGAATCCTCGAACGGCAGCAAGGACCGACGGGACATGAGCCGGGTCCCCTGCTGGGCATGGGACGAGACTCGGAGGTGCGGGCCTACGGCCCGCACATCATCCGCGTGAGCCTTCGAGGCAGAGACTTGGTCCACGAGGCGGAGGCCATGCGCCACGTTCGAGCACACGGCTACCCCGCGCCGCAGGTGATCTCGGTCCCCGACGAGCACTCGGTGGTGATGGAACGCCTCTCTGGCCCGACGATGCTCGACGAGCTGGCGGCCAAGCCGTGGCTGCTGACTCGCCACGTCAAGGGGCTTGCGAGGCTTCACCGGCTGCTCGGCGATGTGCCGGCTCCCAGCGGCTGGGCCAAGGTGTCGAGGGGCAGCTCGGTCGTGCACCTCGACCTTCAGCCCGACAATGTGAAGCTCACCTCTGATGGTCCCATCGTCATCGACTGGTCGAATGCCGCAACGGGATCCAGCGAATTCGACGCCGCGTCAACCTACGTCCGGCTGCGCACGGCGGCGCCGGACAATCACGCTGCGGCCCGCGCGGTCATCAACGCGTTCCGGACGCGGTTTGCCCGCGCTTTCCTCAAGGAGTTCGGCTCCGACGAGATCCAGGCGAATCTGCGTGCAGCGGCCGATCTGCGGCTTCTCGACCGCAACCTGCACCCCAATGAGCGCGAGGCGGTCTTCGCCCTCGCCCGCGGCGAACTCGACTGATCCTCCTGGCACACCGCTGCCGGGGATGCCGACCGCGATTTAGCCGGCTCCGTCGAGCAGGGCCGCAGCCGCGGCGTAGGGATCCAATTCGCGACGGGCCAGTCGCTCGCGTAACTGCTGCGCGGCTGGGCCTTCGGTGATTGCTGCGACGCGCTCGGCGATGCCGGCTCGCAGGATCTCTTCGAGTTCGGTCTGGGTGCGGGCAGCGCGGCGAGCATCGAGCTCGCCCGAGGCGGTGCAGTGGTCGCGATGCGCGCAGATGGCATCCCACAGCTCGGCCGCGCCCTCACCAGTCGTGCCGACCGACGTCAGGATCGGCGGATCCCAATCTCCCGGAGCGCCGAGATCGAGCATCTGACGAATGTCCCGGCAGGTCTCCGAAGCGCCCGGCCGGTCGGCCTTGTTCACGACGAAGACGTCGGCGATCTCCATGAGGCCCGCCTTGTTGGCCTGGACCGAGTCGCCCCAGCCCGGGTTCACCACCACGACGGTGGTATCGGCCGCGCCCACGATCTCGGTTTCCACCTGGCCGACGCCGACGGTCTCGACTACCACCCACGGCCACCCCAGCGCATCCAGCACCCGGACGGCCAGCGGTGTCGCCAGCGTCAGTCCGCCGAGGTGTCCCCGGGTGGCCATCGAGCGGATGTACACGCCCTCGTCGAAGGTGTGATCGGACATCCGCACCCGGTCGCCCAGGATTGCTCCGCCGCTGAAGGGCGACGACGGATCGATCGCAAGCACCGCGAGCCGTTCACCGCGCTCGCGGGCAACGCCGACGACAGCCGAGTTGAGCGTGGATTTCCCTGCGCCCGGCGCACCTGTGATACCCACGGTGTACGCGCGCCCCGACCCGGAGAATGTCAGCGCTCCCAGCTCGCGAGCCTGGGTGCCGCCGCGCTCGACGATGGACATGACTCGTGCCAACGCGCGGCGTTGACCGGCGCGGGCTGCCTCGAGCAGGTCGGCCAGGTCGGCGGCGAGCGGGGCATCGGGAGGTGTCATCGGCGCGCTGACGGTAGCGAGGCTCGCAGAATGCGGCACGCCTCAGCGGCGGGAGATGGACGCACCGATGCCGGCGAGCTTGCCCGTCAGGTCCTCGTAACCGCGGTCGACGTGCGACGCGCCCGCAATCTCGGTCTCGCCTTCGGCTGCGAGCCCCGCCACGACCAGCGCCGCCCCGGCACGGATGTCGTGCGCGCGGACGGGCGCCCCCGAGAGGCGCTCGACACCGCGTACCACAGCGTGATGACCCTCCGTCCGGATGTCGGCGCCCATACGCCGCAGCTCGTCGATGTAGCGAAAGCGGCCAGTGAAGATGTTCTCGGTCACGATCCCGACGCCGGAGGCAGTCGTGAGCATCGAGACGAGGAACGGCTTGAAATCGGTTGCCAGTCCCGGATAGGGCAGCGTCGAGACATCCGCTGACGCGAGCCTCCCCGTCGCTGTTGCTCGCACACCGGCGGTGTCGGAGACGATGTGCATCTCCATCTCGGTGAGCTTGCGGATCAGCATCGTCATGTGGTCGGCCACCGCGTCTCGCAGGAGCACCGAGCCGCCGCACATGCCCACCGCCGCGAGGAACGTGGCCGCCTCGATGCGATCTGGAATCACCCGGAAGCCGTCGTCCGACTTCGCAGGTGTCAGATGCTCCACGCCGTCGACCGCCAGCCGATCCCCTGCCCAGCCCACCTGGGCCCCCATCTGATTGAGGAAGTTAACGAGGTCGCCGATCTCAGGTTCGCGAGCCGGGTTGTGGATGAGCGTGCGACCCTTGGCACGAACTGCCGCCATCAGCACGTTCTCGGTTGCGCCCACCGACGGGTACTCCAGCACCACCTCGGCCCCCCTCAGCACCTCAGCTCTACCCGAGATGTCGCCGTGTGCAGTGCTGAAGACCGCCCCCAAGCTCTCGAGCGCTCGCAGGTGCATGTCAATCGGGCGCGGCCCGAAGTCGTCCCCGCCCGGCAGCGCCACGCGGGCCTTGCCGAAGCGCGCCAGCAGCGGACCCAGCACCACGATGGAGGCCCGCATGCGCTCCACGAGGTGGTACGGCGCGGCCGTGTCGAGCTCGTGGGGCACATCGATGACGAGCCGATGGTCCGTGCGCGTCACCGTCACACCCATCGCCTCGAGCAACTCGCACATGAGCGACACGTCGGAGATGTCAGGCACGTTGGCCAGCACGTGCCGTCCTTCGGCCAGCAGGCACGCTGCCATCAGCTTGAGCACGCTGTTCTTGGCTCCGCCGATGAGGACCTCGCCTTCAAGAGCGCTGGTGCGCTCAGCCACGATCGTGTCGAATTCGGCTGATCCCGGCTCGTCCATCGCCCTACCGATACCACTGCCTGACGCGATGAGCGAGCCGCTGCTGCGGTCGCGCATGAACATATTGAACCGGGGACTGTGCTAGGCCCCCAGCGTGACTCGCCAAGTGCGCCGCCTCGTCGCCACTTCCGAAGAGGTGGAAGCGCTCTTGCAGCCGCGCGACGACATCGTCGGAGAGGACGCTGCTGAGGCTTCCGATGATCTGTACCGGTTCGGTCTGGGCGGCGGACCCTTCGAGAGCTACTCCCGGTCCGTGCAGCTCGGTGCTCACGACAGCGAAGAGCGGCGCCACGTGACCGAGACCGTGGAGTGGCGTCTTGCAGTGCCGTGGTTCGGTCCCGCCATCAACCTCGCCGTTCGGCGTGCCATGCGTACGGGACGGACCGGGGATGGAACGCAGCCCGTGTGGGCACCGCCGCGGCGCCTCGATGCTCGCTCGGCGACGATCATGGCCATGCTCGCTGCTGCGGCGATGCTCAGCGGGTACCTGGCGAATGCCCCCTCGGAGCTTCACACCTACGCAGCTGACGAATTCGGGGCCGACCAGACCGCTCAAGGAATCTTGGGTGCGGTGGTGCGCATCGGAACGTTGCTGGCCATCGGCGTGTCGGTGCTCGCCGATCGGTACGGGAGGCGCCGCATCGTGGCCGGTGCCATGGTCGCAGGGGTCGCATGCGCCGCGCTGGCGGCGCTGGCGCCCTCGATGGTGTGGCTGGGCGCAACGCTGCTGGTCGGTCGCACCGCAAACGCTGCGCTCGGCGCCACGATCGTGGTCATGGCGCTGGAGGAGATCCCGGCGGGCTGCCGGGCGTGGTGCCTGTCAGTGCTGGCCATGGCTGCCGCGCTCGGTGCCGGAGTCGTCGTCTGGCTCCAGCCCTTCTCCGACCTCGCTCCGTGGGCTTGGAGGCTGCTGTTCGGCGTGCCGCTCATCGCCCTGGCGGGCATGCGGCCGCTCTTGCGACGACTTCCCGAGAGCCGTCGATTCGAACGCCGTGGCCGGGACGTGGCTCTCAGCGGCTACTGGCGCCCGATCGCGCTGCTCGGCGCCATCTACTTGGCGTTCGGCCTGTTCTTGGGCCCGATCGATTGGTTCCGCAACGAATACCTGCGTGACGAGCACGGTTTCAGCGCGACGCTGGTGTCGCTGTTCGTGCTGGGCACTGCGACACCGGCAGGACTCGCGGTCTACGCGGCGGGGCGACTCGCTGACTCCCGCGGCCGGCGAGTCATCCTGGCAATCGCCGCAGTGTTCGGCTTGGGCTCGCTCGTGGCGGTCTTCAACGTCTCCGGCGCGGCGCTGTGGGTGCTCGGGCTCGTGGGGGCGATGCTGTCGGCAGGCTTGCTGCCGGCGCTCGGCGTATATCGAGGCGAGCTGTTCCCGACTGCGGTGCGAGCGCGAGCTGCGACTTTGACGGGCGCCATGGGTGTCGGCGGCGCGGCTGCAGGCGTGTTTCTGGCGGGCAGGCTGCGCACAGCGTGGGGCAGCTTCGGCGACGTCATCGCGCTGCTGTGGATCGGACCTCTCGTCGCTGCGCTCGTTGCGGTGCTGTGGCTGAGGGAGCGCAGTGGCCATGAACTCGAAGAGCTGCACCCCGCAGACGCCGCATCGGATCCCGATGCGGCGTGGCCCCCGACACCCCGGCCATGATCGAGACGTGACCGCGTCTGGGATCAGAATGACGCCACCATGAGCGAGGCCCAGGGACTGCTGCTGACACCAGGTGCCGGCGGCGGCGCGGATCACCGCACCCTCGTCGAGATCGAGGCGGCCTTGGCCGACCGGCTGCTTGTTCGCAGGCACGACTTCGCGTACCGACGCTCCGGTCGGCGGGCACCGCCGCGGGCAGAGACAGTGACTCCCGAGCTGCTCGCAGACCTGCCCCTGATCGCGGCTGAACTGGGCGTGCCCCCCTCTGCGATGGCCATCGGGGGAAGATCCTTCGGCGGCCGCGTCTGCTCGATGGCGGTCGCGGCAGGCGCTCCCTCCGCCGGTCTCGTGCTCCTCAGCTACCCGCTGCATCCGCCGGATCGACCCGGGCGTCTCCGTACCGCTCATTTCGGCCAGATCAACGTGCCCTGCCTGTTCGTCTCAGGCACGCGCGACCCATTTGCAACTCCTGACGAGCTGAGCGATCACACCGCGGCGATCGGGGGTCCGGTCACGCTGCGTTTCATCGAGGGCGCCCGTCACGACCCCAACACGATCGCAGCGCGCCGTGCAGTCGTCGAACACGTCGGCGAGTGGCTCGACACGCTCGGGTGCTGATCTGCCCCCAGATTCAGCGGTCGATCCGGTGGACAATCATCTTGGCGATCTCCAGGCTGGACGTGGCGGCCGGACTCGGGGCGTTCAGCACGTGGGTGCTGCGGCCCGCGACCGTGACCGCAAAGTCGTCCTCGAGCTCGCCCGCAGGATCCATCGCCTGGGCGCGCACACCGGCCTTCGAGCGCACGAGATCTTCGGCTTCGATGTCGGGCACCAGTCGCTGCAACGCCCGGGTGAACGCGGCTTTGCTCAGCGATCGCCACACCTCCCCCGCGCCTGTGCGCCAGTAGCGGCGGGCGAGTCGCCACAGGCCTCGGTTGGTGAGGTGCTCGCGCAGCTGCGCCCTGCTGACATCGCTCCAGCGGTAGCCCTCGCGGGCCAATGCGAGCACCGCATTGGGCCCAGCGTGGATGGTGCCGTCGATCATGCGTGTGAGGTGTACTCCCAAGAACGGAAAGCTGGGATCGGGCACCGGGTAGATCAGATTCCGCACGAGGTGCGACCGCTCAGGCACGAGTTCGTAGTACTCGCCGCGGAACGGGACGATCCGGTAGCCGCCGGACGCACCCGCGAGTTCCGCCACCTGGTCGCACCGCAATCCGGCACAGTTCACCACCCATGTCGCATCCAAGTCGCCGGTCGTCGTGGTGATTCGCACACGGTCCGCAGAGGGGGCGAGCCCGACGACGGATGTGTCCGTCCACAGCTCGCCGCCCGCGCTCTCGATCTCGTCGATGAGCGCACGACACACCGCGCTGTAGTCGACAATCCCCGTGCTGGGTACCAGCAATGCCGCGACGCCCGCGCAGTAGGGCTCCAGCTCCGCGAGCCTCTGCGCGTCGATCAGCTCGGCTGCGACGTCATTGCTCGCCGCCCGCTCGGCAAGCACCGCCAGCCGCTCGCGTTCGGAACCGTCCACCGCCACGATCATCTTGCTGCACACCTCGTGCGCGATGCCGCGCTCGCGGCAGAACTCGACCATGGAGCTGCGCCCGGCCACCGCCAAGGATGCCTTGGCCGACCCGGGCCGGTAGTAGACGCCCGAGTGCAGCACGCCCGAGTTGCGACCGGTCTGGTGCAACCCTGGACGCTCCTCGGCCTCGCAGATCACCACCCGGCGGCCCGGATTGTCTGCCAGATACCGGCGTGCCGTCGCCAGACCGATGATGCCCGCTCCCACGACGGCGAGATCGGCGCGTGCCGTCGAGGTCGAGATGCTGGCCATCGGGCCGAAGCTAGCTGGACGGCCCGTGAGCCCGTATCCCCGACGAACCGGGAACAAACGCGGGATGCAACGGGCTACCCAGCGAGAAGGCTCACCTCTCCACGCATCCTCTAGGGTCGGCGCCAATGAATGACAATCGCAGGTTTCGCAGCGATCGCGGTCGCCTCGGCAGCCCGCCAGACCTCAGCCGCCAGGCGCCTGATCGCAACTTGGCGCTCGAATTGGTGCGCACCACAGAGGCAGCGGCCATGGCGGCCTCACGCTGGATGGGCCGGGGCGACAAAGACGGCGCAGACGGCGCCGCCGTCGACGCCATGCGGGTCGTGCTGTCCTCGGTGCCCATGGATGGCATCGTCGTCATCGGCGAGGGTGAGAAGGACGAAGCACCGATGCTCTTCAACGGCGAGTTCATCGGGGACGGCACCGGGGCCCTGACCGACGTCGCGGTCGACCCCATCGACGGCACCACGCTGACCTCGCTGGGGCGAGGCAACGCCATCGCCGTCATCGCCGTCTCGCCACGCGGCACCATGCTGGATCCCGGCCCGTGCGTCTACATGGAGAAGATCGCTGTCGGTCCCGACGCCAAAGGCGTTGTGGACCTGAACCGATCGCCCGCGGAGAACTTGCGCGCAATCGCGGAGGCCACGGGGCAGGGACTGCGTGACCTCACCGCTGTGGTGCTGGACCGCGACCGCCACTCCGAGCTGATCGGCGAGATCCGCGAGACCGGCGCTCGCATCAGACTCATTCCCGACGGCGACGTGGCCGGTGCCATTTCCGCAGCCGCGAGTGACTCAACCGATGTGTTGTTCGGCATCGGCGGCACGCCCGAGGGCATCATCTCCGCAGCGGCGCTGAAATGCCTCGGTGGTGAGCTGCAGGGCCGGTTGTGGCCCCGCAACGACCATGAGCGCCAAAAGGCGGTCGACGCCGGCTACGACCTCGACCGAGTGCTGTACATCGACGACCTCGTCCAGTCCGACGATGTCTTCTTTGCCGCGACCGGCATCACCGACGGTGAATTGCTGCAGGGCGTGAAGTTCACGGCACACCGGGCCACTACCGACTCGCTCGTGATGCGCTCTCGCAGCGGCACCGTGCGTCACATCAAGGCCACACACGACATCGACAAGCTCAGCGCCTACGCCGCAGTCGACTTCACCTGAGCCATGGCTGACTCCCGAACCGACAGTGCAAGCGCCGAAGGCACAGTCGGCGACGACCTCAAAGAAGGCACAGTCGGCGACGACCTCGAAGAAGGCACAGTTGCCAGCATCGACTTCGGCAAGGTCGCGCAAATCGGCCGCGACGGCCATCAGGTCGTGCCCGTCGTACTACAGGACGCCGACACCGACGACGTGCTGTTCATCGGCTATGCCAACGCCGAGGCGCTGCGACTCACGTTCGAGCGTCGCAGCGCCGTGCTCTATTCCACGTCGCGCAACGAGATCTGGCACAAGGGCGCTACCTCGGGCGACACGCTGTCACTGGTCGAGGTACGGGTGAATTGTGAGCAGAACTCGTTGCTGTACCGGGTCCGGCGCGACGGCGGCGGAGCGTGCCACACCCGCAATGCCGACGGCTCATCCCGGCCCGGCTGCTACTACCGCGCCGTCGAGGACCCGCAGCAACTGCAACACATCGACGGTTGAGCCGGCCGCGCCAGCTCGACACGTGATCCGACGCAGCTACTCGTCGAAGTTCTCGGGCATCAGCACGAATTCGGGGTAGGCCTCGATGCCGAGTTCGCCGGTGTCCTGACCGAGTTGCTCCACCGTCTTGGAGACTCGCAATCCCATCGTGAGATCCATGGCCTTCCAGACGATGAACGACGCGATGAACACGAAGGCGCCGACCGCCACGACACCCAGCAGCTGGATGTGCAGCTGAGCGCCCGCCGCAATTGCCGTTGCCAGGGTTCCCCAAATGCCGCAGACAAGGTGCGCCGGGATGGCACCGACGACGTCGTCCACCTTGGCGAGCTCGAGACCCTTGATAGCGGCGGTGCAGATGACGCCGCCGATGGCGCCGATGATGATCGCCCACCAGTGTTCGGTGATGTCGGGACCCGCAGTGATCGACACCAGGCCGGCGATCGCGCCGTTGAGGCCGGCGAACAGGTCGATGCGCCCGAGCAAGGTGCGGGAGACCGCGAGGGCTGCGACCACGCCGGCGGCAGCGGCCAGGTTGGTGTTCACCAGCACGTTGCTCATAGCCACGGCGTCGAGCACGCTGCCCAGCGCGAGCTGCGAGCCGCCGTTGAAGCCGAACCAGCCCAGCCACAAGATGAAGACGCCCAGCGTTACGACGAGGACGTTCGACGGAGGCGTGGGTCGGACGGACCCGTCCTTGCGGAACTTGCCGAGCCTGGGGCCGACGACCAGCACCCCGCCAGCGCCGCCCAGCCGCCGGTGCTGTGCACGATCGTTGATCCGGCAAAGTCCTGGAAGCCCTGCTGTGCCAGCCAGCCGCCGCCCCAAGTCCACGCCCCGACGACGGGGTAGATGATGGCGGTGAGCACCAGCGTGAACCCGAAGAACGACCACATCTTGATGCGCTCGGCGATCGCACCCGACACCACCGAGGCCGCCGTCGCCACGAACACCATCTGGAAGAACCAGTCCGACATGACCGAGTAGCCGTTTGCGGCCACAGCGGCCTCTGCACTTGCGTCGCCGCCAATCAATGCCAACTCGTCGGCGCTCGGCCCGTACAGGAACGTGAACGAGCCCCACAGGTCGCCGACATCGACGTACATCAGGTTGTAACCGACGGCGTAGAAGGCAAGACCGGCGACCGAGTAGATGCCGATGTTCTTGAGACAGATCATCGACGCGTTCTTGGTGCGCACGGCACCGGCTTCGAGCATCGTGAAGCCAGCGGCCATCCACATGATCAGCGCGCCCCAGATGAGGAACATGAACGTGTTGAGGATGAACTGGCCCGAGGGTTCGATCATGCGAAGTCCTTTCAGGGCTGAAGCAGGACTTTCATATGTTTGCAGGCACCACGCCCGCGCCTCGACATGCGAAGCTGAGCGGGCACGCCGCGGTCAGCGGCGGCGTGTGACGGCTGGGAGAGGTTCGGCGCTCGCGCTCAAGCGGCGCCGGCAACCGCAATGCGCGTCTGCGCCCACGCCAGCGCGGCCTTTGCCTCATCATCGTCGACGTCGGCTGCGACCCCAGCCTGAGCAGCCTCAAGGTCGGCCTGCGCAGCGGCGACGTCGATCTCATCGGCTGCATATGCCGCATCGCTGAGAATCGTGACGACGTTGTTGCTGACTTCGACGAACCCGCGGTTCAGCGCCAGCGTCACGATGCCGTCGGACGCCCACAGCTGGGTCTGCCCGATGTCGAGGGCACCGATGAAGGCAGCGTGATGGTCCAGGAATGCGATGTCGCCATCGACCGTGCGCGTCACGACCTGGCTGCACTCGCCGCTGAACAGCACGGCTTCGGGTGAGACAAGTTCAACCTGCATGGGGCTCGACCATCATCGGGTCAGTCTCGGTGCGCCGGCGCCGTTCAGGCCCCGGCCTGTGCCAGATCGCGGGCCTTGGCCATCGCGGACTCGGCATTGCCGACATTGAGGAACGCCTGCTCGGGCAGATCGTCGAGGTCGCCGTTGCACAGCATCTCGAAGGACTCGATGGTCTCCGAGACCGGCACGAAGATTCCCGGCAGGCCCGTGAAGACCTCGGCGACGAAGAACGGCTGGCTCAAGAAGCGCTGGATCTTGCGTGCCCGGTCGACGGTGATGCGGTCTTCCTCGGACAGCTCGTCGAGGCCCAGGATGGCGATGATGTCCTGCAGCTCCTTGTAGCGCTGGAGGATCTCCTGCGTGCGACGTGCCACGTTGTAGTGCCGGTCACCCACCACCTCGGGGCTGAGGATGGTGGATGTGGACGCCAGCGGGTCGACTGCCGGGTAGATGCCCAGCGAGGCGATCTGCCGGCTCAGCTCGGTGGTCGCATCGAGGTGCGTGAACGTCGTGAACGGCGCCGGGTCGGTGTAGTCGTCGGCTGGCACGTACACAGCCTGCAGCGACGTGATGGAGTGACCCGACGTCGAGGTGATGCGCTCCTGCAGCTCGCCCATCTCGTCGGCAAGGTTCGGCTGGTAGCCCACCGCGGAGGGCATCCGGCCCAGCAGGGTGGACACCTCTGAGCCGGCCTGCACGAATCGGAAGATGTTGTCGACGAACAGCAGCACCTCCTGGCCCTGCACGTCACGGAAGTACTCGGCCATCGTCAGCGCCGACAACGCCACGCGCAGGCGGACGCCAGGTGGCTCATCCATCTGGCCGAAGACGAGCGCCGTCTTCTCGAGCACGCCCGACTCCTCCATCTCGAGATAGAGGTCGGTACCTTCGCGGGTGCGCTCCCCCACCCCGGCGAAGACCGACACGCCGCCGTGCTGGGAGGCCACGCGGTTGATCATCTCGGTGATGAGCACCGTCTTGCCCACGCCGGCGCCGCCGAACAAGCCGATCTTGCCGCCTTCCACGTATGGCTCAAGCAGGTCGATCACCTTGATGCCCGACTCGAACATCGTAGCCTTCGGCTCAAGCGTGTCGAATGCGGGCGCCGGGCGGTGGATCTCCCAGCGGTCGTCAATGCCCTCGGTGACTTCCTCGCCGTCGAGCGGCTGGCCGAGCACGTTGAAGATGTGCCCGAGCACCCCGTCGCCCACCGGCACGGTGATGCCCTGGCCGGTGTTGACGACCGTCATGCCGCGCGTCAGGCCGTCGGTGGCCTTCATCGACACGATCCGGACGCGGTTGTCGCCGATCTGCTGGGCGACCTCTCCGGTGATGGTGACCGGCTGGCCTTCGAGCTCAACGTGCATCTCGACGGCGGTGTTGATCTCGGGGATCGCGCCGGGCGGGAACTCCGCGTCCACAACCGGGCCGGCGATGGCCACCACGCGGCCAGCGGCGCGCTCGGCCGCGTCTGCGGCGGTTCGGGTTTCGGTCATCGTCATATCTGTCACTCCTTGGAGCAGAGCGGAGGTGCGGTGGGGTTACTCGCGCGCACGGAACAAGTTCGCGGTACGGGCTTCGATGGTGTCTGAGAGCAGGTCGACTTCGCCGCCGGCGGTCTGCGACAGCGCTTCAGCGCCGCCGACGATCTCCATGATCTCGGTCGTGATGGCGTCCTGACGGGCACGATTCATGACCCGCGTGAGGTTGGTCTTGAGGTCCTCGGCGTTGTCGGTGGCGGCCTTCATGGCGCGCTGGCGCGCCGCGTGCTCCGAAGCCGAGGCTTCAAGCACTGCGGAGTACAGCCGGGCCTCGGCGTAGCGCGGCAGCAACCGTTCGAGGATGGCGGCGGGCTCGGGCTCGAACTCGTAGCCGCCGTCGGGACCGCCAGCGCTGGCGTCAGGGTCCGCGTCACCGTCGCTGATATCGCTGGTGTCGAGCGGCATGAATGGCACGATTGCCACGGACTGGTTGCCCATCGAATGGAATTGGGTGTAGGCCAGCATGACCCGCTGGCAGTCGTTCTCGAACAAGGCCGTCGCTGCGGCAGCGATCTGTTGAGCATCGGAATAGCTGGGCTGATCGCTGAAGCCCTCGAAACCAGCAGCGATGCGGTAGTCGCGGAAGCGGAAATAGCCGAGCGCCTTGCGCCCCGACAGCACCAGCTCGTAGTCGCGTCCCGCTGCAGCGTCGGCAGCGATGGCTCGCTCGGTGGCCCGCAGGACATTGTTGTTGTAACCGCCGCACAGACCCCGGTCAGCAGCGATGACCACATAGGCCACTTTGGTGACCTCAGCCGGTTCGCGCAGGAGCGGGTGATCGGCTTCGCCGCCGGCGGAGGCCAGGTTCGCGATGACTGCCGTCACCTTGTCGCTGTACGGCCGTGCGGCGCGAACTCGCGCCTGTGCCCGAACGATGCGTGACGCCGCGATCAGCTCCATGGCGCGCGTGATCTTCTTGGTGGCGTCGATCGACCTGATGCGACGCCGAAGAATGCGCTCCTGACCGCTTGCCATCTGTGCTCAGTCCCCGCTCAGCCCTCTGCGGCGGCGTCGACGCCCGCCGCGGCCGCGTTGTCGCTGCCTTCGTCAGTGCTCACGAACTGATCGGTGAACGCCTCAACCGCAGCCTGCAGCGCAGCGGAGTCCACGTCGCCGGTGGAGGTGATGTCGGACATCAAGGCGCTGTGGCGCGTGCTCATGTAGGCAAGCAGCTCGTTCTCGTACCGGTTGACGTCTTCGACCGCAATGTCGTCGACGTAGCCATTGGTGCCGGCATAGATGACGACCACCTGCTCGGCGACCGGCATCGGCGAGTTGAGCCCCTGCTTGAGAAGTTCCACCAACCGGTAACCGCGACCGAGCTGTGCTGCGGACACAGCGTCGAGCTCGGAGCCGAACGTGGCAAACGCCTCGAGGTCGCGGAACTGGGCCAGGTCGATCTTGAGCGTGCCGGCCACATTCTTCATGGCCTTCGTCTGCGCCGCAGATCCCACCCTCGACACCGAGATGCCCACGTCCACCGCGGGCCGCACGCCGGACTTGAACAGGTCGTCCTGGAGGTAGATCTGCCCGTCGGTGATCGAGATCACATTGGTCGGGATATACGCCGAAACGTCGCCCGCCTTGGTCTCGATGATCGGCAGCGCCGTGAGCGAGCCGGCACCGTTGACGTCGGACAGCTTGGCGGCACGTTCGAGCAGACGGCTGTGGAGGTAGAAGACGTCGCCTGGGTAGGCCTCGCGACCCGGCGGGCGGCGCAGCAGCAGTGACATCTGGCGGTAGGCCTCGGCCTGCTTGGACAGATCGTCATAGACGATGAGGGCGTGGTCGCCGGTCTCCATCCAGTGCTGGCCCATCGCGCAGCCGGCGTAGGGCGCCAAGTACTTGAACGGCGCCGGGTCTGACGCTGGCGCCGAGACGACGACCGTGTACTCCATGGCACCGCGCTCGCGCAGCGTGTTGACCACCTGCGCGACCGTCGAACCCTTCTGGCCGATGGCCACGTAGATGCACTTCACGCCCAAGCCGGCCTGGTTCAGGATCGTGTCGACGGCGACCGAGGTCTTGCCAGTCTTGCGGTCGCCGATGATGAGCTCGCGCTGGCCCCGGCCTACGGGCGTCATCGAGTCGATGGCCTTGATGCCGGTCTGCAGCGGCTCGTGCACGGGCTTGCGGCCCATCACGCCCGGCGCCTGGATCTCCATGCGGCGCTCGATGGCGCCGGCAATCTCGCCCTGGCCGTCGATCGGCTCTCCCAGTGCGTTGACCACGCGTCCCAGCACGGCGTCGCCGACCGGGACCGACAGGATTCGGCCGGTGGCCCGCACCGCCTGGCCCTCCTCGATGTGCTCGACGCTGCCGAGCACCACGGCGCCGATCGAATCCTCGTCGAGGTTCAGCGCCAAGCCCACATCTCCGCTGTGGAACTCGAGGATCTCGTTCACCGAGCATCCGGGCAGGCCCGAGACGCGGGCGATGCCGTCGCCGACCTCGAGAATGCGTCCGACCGTGCCGGATTCGATCGCCGGGTCGAAACCTTCGAGATTCCGGCGAATCGCGGAGGTGATGTCGCCAATGTTGATGCTCAAGTCGGTCACGACAGGCGCTCCTTCATCTTGTCGAGCCGAGTGCGTACCGAGCCGTCGAAGACTGTGTCGCCGATCTGGGCGGTGAGTCCTCCGATGATCTCGGGGTCCACTACGACATGGACGGTCACGTTGCGGCCGCTGGCGCGGGTCAGGGCCTCAGCAACCCGTGCGACCTGGGATTCGGTGAGCGCGACGGCCGAGCGGACTTCGGCCACCGCTCCGCCACGGCTGGCCGCTGCCAGCGTCAGTGCTTCGTCTGCGATCGCATCGATATCGCCGCCACGGCCGGCCCCCACCAGCATTGCCACCACATTGAGCGTGACCGGCGACGCCTGATCAGCCAACAGGTCTTCGATGATGCCGATACGGCGTGAAGCCGGGACCGTGCGGTCTGACAGCACGCGGCGCAGCTCTTCATTTCCGGCAGCGGAGCGGCCCACCGCCGACAGTTCCTCGGTCACGCGGTCGAGCACGTCCTCGGCCTGTGCGATGGCCACGACTGCGCTGGCGTAACCCTCGGTGCGCTCGCTCATCGGTCGATCCTGGTCATCTGTTCAACTCCTGTCCCGGCCCCACCTGTCAACCCTGCTGGATTGGCGGGGGCGGGCGATGGGCGGGACGTTCAGTCCCCTACCCGTGCGATGTAGTCCTCGATCAGTTGGGCGTGAGCCGCTTCATCGATGCTGGCGCGCACCACCTGCTCGGCGGCACCCACGGCGATCGACGTGATGTCGGCGCGCACCTCGGCCATCGCCCGGGCACGAGCAGCCTCGATGTCGGCTTCAGCCTGGGCCCTGCGCTCAGCAATCTCGGGCTCGATGGCCGCGAGCCGTTCCTGACGGACCGACTCGGCGGCAGCGCGGGCTTCCTCGATGATGCGTGCTGCCTCGGCGTTGGCTTCGGCAAGGCGAGCGTCATACGACGCACGCAGCTCCTCCGCCTCGCTCTTGGCACTCGCAGCCGAGTCCAGGTCGCCCTGAATGCGCTCGGTACGTGCCTCCATGGCGCGGCGAATCGGCGGCAGTGCGAACTTCCACATCACGATGAGGAGAAGGAAGAACGCGATCGAGCCCCAGATCACCTCAAACAATTCGGGGATGATCGGGTTGGAGGTGGCCTCGCCCTCTGTTGCGGCGAGCAGGCCGGATGCCACTGCGTTCACTGCCGCCTCCTACGCGAAGTTGAGCAGGATGAACACCACGAAACCGATGAGGGCCAAGGCCTCGGTGAACGCGATGCCCAAGAACATGGTCGTGCGGACCATGCCTGCTGATTCGGGCTGGCGGGCCATCGCAGTGATGGCGTTGCCGACGACGAGACCGATGCCGACGCCTGGGCCGATGGCCGCGAGGCCATAGCCGAGGCCGGCACCGAGTGCCTTGAGGCCGTCGAGTGCGGTATCCGCTTGTGCGAGCAAGTCCATTACTCGTGTTCTCCTGTGTTGTACGGGATTCTGGGGCAGGGGCCGCAGCGCCGGGGCACTGGCTGGCCGATGGTCGGTCGGGAAAGGATGCCGGGCCTAGTGCTCGGGGTGGAGGGCGCCGCCGATGTACACGGCGGTGAGGATCGTGAAGATAAATGCCTGCAGGACCGCCACCAAGATCTCGAACCCCGTGAGTCCGATCAGCATCAGGAACGGGGCCGGCGTGATGATGACCAGCCACGTGGGCGTGCTGTCGGTGAGCGCCAGCCAGAACACCGTATGGGACAGCACCGCGAAGGTCACCAGCAACAGGTGGCCGGCAAGCATGTTGGCGAAGAGCCGCACCGCCAGCGAGAACGGCCGCACGATGAACGTCGACACGAACTCGATGAGCGCCACCAGAGGGAGCAGCGCCTTGGGCACGCCTGGCGGGACCACCACGTTCTTCAGGTATCCGAAGAAGCCGTGATTCTTGATGCCGACGCCGTTGAACACCAGCCAGACCAGAATCGCGAGCGTTACCGGCATCGCCATGCGCGCATTGGCCGGGAAGTGAATCAGCGGCACGACCTCAGTGATGTTCGAGAAGAAGATGAAGAGGAACATCGACAGCAGGAACGGCAGATAGCGCAGTCCATCGGGGCCGATGGACTGCATGATGATGTTCTCTCGGATGAACCCAACCGACGTTTCCGCCACGGTCTGGATGCCACGAGGAGCGACGATGACCTCGGACCGCTCGTAACGACGCTTGGCCATCACGAAGATCACCACAGGGGCCAGGAAGGCGAAGAGGTAGATGATGCCGACCTTGTTCAGCGCAAATATCGAGTCGTCGAGTCCCGGAATGATGTTCGGCCACTCCAAGAGGTGCCCGATGTCAGGAAAGGTCAGCGCTAGCAAGTTCACTTCTGCTCCTTGCCGGGACGTGAGAGATCGAGGCCTGGGGCTGCGAGCCGCAGGGAAACATATCGGATCTCCCACACAAGCAGACCGAGATGACTCGCAAGGATGGTGATTGCGATGGGCACGGGCTCAAAAAACCCGAGCGGACTGACCGCGAGCACGACGCCGGCGAGTACCGCGAGACGCACGATGAAGCCGCCCAGCGTGACCCCCATAAGCGCGACGGGCGACGTGCGCGCGCCCCATGCCATCAGGGCAGCGGCGGCCGCGAGATTGCCGACGACCAGCACATATCCGAGCGCTGAGGAGAGCGCTCCACCCATACCCCAGATGATCCCGCTGACGACGACCCAGGCGGGAAACACCCACAGGCTCCGGCGTGCCATGTCGAACGCGATATCGCGTTCAGGGGCGTGGTCACCCCCGGGCTGCACGCCGTCGTTGGACTTGACTCGCTCGTCGGACATCGCCGTTGTCACGAGTGCAGTCGCGCGGTCGCCGAGCGTCCGGTCTGGTTGTCAGCTGGTTGAGGCGTTTCAGCCATGCCGCGGGGCGACGATGACTCGGCGTCGGCATCGACGTCGAGCGACACACCGGTCGGCAACGATGCGGGCTCGTCAAGATCTGTGTCGCGATGGATGCCCCGCCGCTCGGAAGGACGGCTTGAGGCCATCTCCTGCTCATGGACCTGCATGCGCTCGGCGTATCGATACCACTCGACCAGGAGTTTGACGACGAACGCGACCACGCCGAAGCTCAGCGCGAGCCATGGTCCGGTGTCCCACCAGCGGTCCAAGCCATACCCCGCTGCCGCAAATATCGCCGGCGTCACGACGATCTCGATGGCCTTGGCCAGACCGTCCTCGCTGCCGGTGACGCCGGCGGAACCGCGTGACATGCGGACAGGCTACGAGCGTTATCGGTTGTAGGGCGGGAAGGCGGCGCAGAGATCGGCGACCTCGGTGCGTACCTGGGCGATGACGGCTTCGTCGTCGGGGGTACGCAGTACTCGTGCGGTGAATTCGGCGATCTTGGCCATCTCCGTGGGCCCCATGCCTTGGGTGGTGACTGACGGAGTGCCCATCCGCAAGCCGCTGGTGACGAACGGCGAACGGGGATCGTCAGGAATGGCGTTGCGGTTCAACGTGATCCCGGCCGCATCGAGCGCTTCTTGGGCCACCTTGCCTGTCAGGTCAGCGTCGAACGTGCGCAAGTCGATGAGCAGGAGGTGATTGTCGGTGCCGCCCGAGACGAGCCGGAAGCCGTGTTGGCCGAGCGCGTCGGCCAGCGCGGCCGAGTTCTCCACGATGCGCGCTTGGTACGCAGCGAATTCGGGCCGAGCGGCCTCGGCAAAGCCGACTGCCTTGGCGGCGACTGCGTGATCGAGCGGGCCGCCCTGGCTGCCGGGAAAGACTGCCGAGTCGATGCGCTTGGCGTATTCCTGCGTGCACAAGATCGTCCCGCCACGCGGTCCGCGCATGGTCTTGTGCGTCGTGAACGTGACGATGTCGGCGTACGGCATCGGATTCGGATGCACTCCGCCCACGATCAGTCCGGCGATGTGGGCTGCGTCGAACATGAATGCCGCGCCCGTCTCGTCGCAGATCTCGCGGAACGGGGCCGGGTCAATGCGGCGGGGATAGGCCGTGGCCCCTGCCACGATCAGCTTGGGCCGGTGCTCGCGGGCCAGTTCGGCCATGGCGTCGTAGTCGATCCGCTCGTCGCTGCGTGTCAGCCCGTAGCTGACGAAGTTGTAGAGCTTGCCGCTGGCATTCACCGGCGAGCCGTGGGTGAGGTGCCCGCCGTGGTCGAGGCTCATGCCCATCACGGTGTCACCGATGTCGAGGAGCGCCAGGTAGACCGCAGCGTTGGCCTGTGAGCCCGAATGAGGCTGCACGTTCGCGTGCTCGGCGCCGAACAGTGCCTTGACCCGATCGATCGCGAGCTGCTCGGCAGTGTCTGCATTGACGTTGCCGCCGTAGTAGCGCCGGCGCGGGTAGCCCTCGCTGTACTTGTTGGTGAGCACGCTGCCGGTCGCGGCCATGACGGCCGGCGACGCGAAGTTCTCCGAAGCGATGAGCTGCAGCGTGGTCATCTGACGTTCGAGCTCGGCTTCCAGCGCAGCGTCGATCTCGGGGTCGCCGAGCGGTGCCCAGCCCGCCGACCGCGGATGGGCCCGGCCGCGCGGATTGCCGTCGAGCTTGCGTACCCGGAGCTCATGACGCCCGCCCTCATATGACGCCGCCAGAAAGGCGTCGAGCGCTCCAGCCGCTGTGTCGGCGTCGATCAGGCGTGCTCCGAGACACAGCACGTTGGCGTCGTTGTGCTCACGAGCGAGCCGGGCGGAGGTCTCGTCGTGCGCCGTGGCGGCTCTGACGCCTGCCACCTTGCCGGCGGCCATGGCGATGCCGATGCCGCTGCCGCACACCGCAACACCGAGGTCAGCCCTACGGGCCGCCACTGCCTCGCCGACCGCTCTTCCGAAGTCGGGATAGTCGACCGATTCGGGACCGTCGGTGCCGAGATCCACCACCTCGTAACCGCCCGAACGGAGATGCTCAGCGAGACCGTCCTTGAGCTCCCAGCCGGCGTGGTCGGCTGCGAGCGCTATGGACGGCGTGGTCGGAGTTGGCGAATTGCCGTGAGTCACGGCGCAATTCTGGCAGCCGCCGCTGCGGCTCAGGTGCCAGATTTGTCAGGAATTTCGGGGAATTCGATCAGCTCGGCGGGCACCGCACCGGCTCGCAGCACAACGGGCTCGCTGCCCGTGACATCCACCACCGTCGATGCGATCCCACCCAGCGCCGTGCCGTCGATGACGCCCTCGATCCCAGGCCGGATGGCGAGGTCTTTCGCGGCCGACGTCGCCTGGGCGGGTGTCTCGGCGCCGTGGCGGTTGGCGCTGGTGCCCGTGACTGGTCCGACCTCGTCGATGAGCCAGCGCAGCCAGCCCAGCGCCGGCGCCCGGACCCCCAGCGTCTGGCGGCCGTGCAGCGGATCGGGACCGCCCCGGCGCCGAGCGACCAGCGTGAGGCCGCCAGGCCAATGACGCTCAGCCAGCGCCCTTGCGGCCGGGCTCAGCACCACCAGCTCCTCGGCTTGGGCCAGTCCGGACACCAAGATGGGCATGGGCTCGCTGCGGGGGCGCTCCTTCGCTTCGCAGACGCGGGCGACCGCATCGGTGTCTGCGTAGCGAGCCATGATCCCGCACAGCGTGTCGGTGGGCGCCACGACGAACTCGCTGTCTCGCAAGTGATCGACCGCCCGGTCGATGACGCGGGCATGGGGTTCGCCTTGCGGACGAACCGCAACGAGCACCCGGTCGAGGCCCGCGAGATCCGGCTCGATGCGAACTCCCTCGTAGCCGCGGGCGCTCGCCATCGCCTCGACCACTGGGCCCTGATCCGATCCGATTTCCAGCACAAGCAGCCCGCCGGGCGCCAGCCAGGCTCGGGCATCACGCACGATCGTGCGCGCCGCGCTGAGACCCTCGGGACCCGCGTAGAGGGCCACACTCGGCTCCCACCGGTCGATCTCGGCGGGGAGAACCTCGCCGTCGGCCACATATGGCGGGTTCGCCACGATCGCATCGAGTCGCTCGCGTAGCGGCGCCACTTCACCTCCACCGAGGCCGGGAACGGGCGCTCCCTCGAGTGCGTCGAACCAATCTCCCTGATGCAGCGAGACCCGGCTTGCAGCACTCCCCAGGCCAGCCAGGTTGGCTCCCGCGAGTGCCAGCGCATCGGCCGAACGATCGGTGGCGTACACGCGGGCCTGGGGAACTTCGTGAGCAATCGACAGCGCAATCGCTCCGCAGCCCGTGCCGAGATCGGCCACGCGCACCTCGGTGATGCTTCGGCGTCGCACCGTGCGGTTGAGCCAGTCGATGGCAGTGCCAGCAACCAGCTCGGTCTCGGGGCGGGGGATGAGCGCCCGCTGATCGACTGCGAGGTCGAGCCTGCGAAAGCCCCAGCTGCCCAGCACGTACTGCAACGGCTCGCCCGCCAACCGGCGGGCGGCCATGGCGTCGGCGTGGGCGACCATGCGCGCAGTCATCGGCGTATGCGGCGCCAGGGCGACCTCGGCGGCGCTGGCACCGCTGGCCTCCGCCGCTATGCGGCGCGCGCTCACCTCGGGTTCGGGCACACCGCCGGCGCCGAACTGCTCGCGCAGCCCCCGGTACAGGTCGCCCAGGGTCAACCCGTCCTTGCCAGCCATGGCCGGATCCGGTCCCCCTCGCCCGGCAGCCGCGTCACTCGCCAGCGCCGGCGAGGGCGGCAGCGAGCTGCTGTGTGCGCTCGGCGCTCGCGAGGGCCTCGATGAACTCGTCCAATTCGCCGGCGAGGACTCGATCCAGCTTGTAGATCGTGAGGCCGACCCGGTGGTCGGTGACCCGATTCTCCTTGAAGTTGTAGGTGCGGATCTTCTCGGAGCGGCCGCCGCCGCGGACCTGGTCTCGCTTGTGGGCGGCAACTTCGGCTGCGTGGGCCTCCTGCTGCAGTTGCAAGAGCCGCGAGCGCAGCACGCGCATTGCCTTGGCCCGGTTCTGCAGCTGGCTCTTCTCGTCCTGCATCGACACCACGACCCCGGTGGGCTTGTGGGTGACGCGCACGGCCGAATCGGTGGTGTTGACTGACTGGCCGCCGGGTCCCGATGACCGGAACGTGTCGACCACGAGATCGTTCGGGTCGACCTCGACGTCGACCTCTTCGGCTTCGGGCAACACGCTGACCGTCGCCGAGGAAGTGTGGACGCGGCCCTGAGATTCGGTCACGGGCACGCGCTGCACCCGGTGCGGTCCTCCCTCGTGCTTGAGGAGCCGCCACACGTTCGGGCCGCGCACAGCGAACGTCACGTTGGTGAATCCGCCCATGTCGCTGTCCTGGCTGCCGAGCAGCTCCAGCGACCAACCCGATTGTGCCGACGCGTACGCCCGATACATCTCGAACAGGTTTCGTGCCCAGATGTTGGCTTCCTCACCACCCTCGGCCCCTTGGATCTCGACGATGACGTCGCGCCCGTCATTCGGATCCCGCGGAAGCAGCAAGACCTTCAGTTGCTCGTCGAGCTCTGCCGCCCGCGCTGTCGCGACTTCCAGCATCTCGGAGACCTCGGCTGCGTCGTCGCCATCGCTGGTGTCGAGGAGATCCTTGGCGGCTTCGGCGTCGGCAAGTGCCTCTTGAGCCTGGTGAGCCACGTCGATGATCTCGCCGATCCGAGCGAGTCTCCGTCCAAGTTCGGCGAATTGAGCGCGATCCCCCCCCGCAGCGCCTTCGCCCATCTGTCGCTCGAGCTCGGTTCGCTCGGCCTCGAGCGCTTCGAGCCGCTCGGATTCGAAGGCTTCGAAGGTGCCCGACACGCGTTCAGGCTAACTGCGGGGCTAGTAGGCGGATCAGGAGTTCGAGCCGGTAATGGCGCTCCACCGATCGTCAACCTCGACGATCTGCGCAGGCCTGCGAAGCCTGGCCGACATGTTCTTGATGACGTCGTGAGCATCGCGTCGAGGCAGCGCAACCACCAGTTCGGCGTCAGGATCGAGGAATAACCGGGCATCGGCCGCGAACGGCACCACATTCAGATCGATGCCGACGCACACCACCACCACCAGGCGGCGACCGTTGGGTGTCAGGCCGTAGGCCACAGCAGGCGCCGGTTCCTTCGGACCTCCGCGAGGCAGCGGCGACGACGACGCTCGCAGGCGGCCTGCGCCGACGAGATCCGGACGCCGTATCAAGAGCGCGCGAAGCCAGCGGGCTGCCGACAAGCGATTGAGCGGGTGCGGCGAAGCGCCGGGCGAGCGGTGCACCCGTACCACCTCGGCAACTCGACGTATGGCCTCGGGCGTCGGCTCATCTGCGTGCAGCAACGAAAATGCCTCTCGATCGTGGGCACCGACACCTACCTCGATCTGCCACTGCGTCGAGGCCTCGCCTGCATCGCCAGAATCGTCGTCGTCGTTGCCGGCTGCGGTGGCACCACCCCGAGCCGCGGCAACGATGCGGGCCACTTCGAGACCCTCCACCTCACCCGTGATCACGCCGTGCTCGACGGTGACCTCGACGCCGGCAGCACCGAGCAGCGCTACCAGCTCGGGCACACGCGGCGGTGGAGGCTCGGTCGGCCGCGCCGCCGCCTCGGCAACGGTGGCATGGGCTCCTTCGATCTGCCACACGATGGGTGGCGTCTCGAAGCACGCTGCCCGCCGGGCGAGTACGCCGCTGTGGTGGGTGGCGAAGACATGCACGCCGTCGCATCCAGTGCGCACCGCCAGCGCCAGCGCGCCGCCAAGGGCTCGCTCAGCGCGTTCTTGCGCGAGGCACACGACGGTGGTTTCGGTGCCCGTGACGACGGCCAGAGCGCCGTCATCGGTTCCCGAAACCTCACCCAACTCAAGGCTGAGCGCATCGCGGGTCAGGGCCCGCAGCTTTGCCGCGTGAAGCGCCCGGATGCGATCAGCGTCGAGCGCCATAGCGGGTGCCCTCAGGCGTGCAGCGAACTGGGGCGGTGGGGCTGGCTCATCGATGATGCTCGCAGCACCCGTCGGCCGCGCCGCACTGATGGCCCGTTCAGCTCCGCCGCTTCCGCTGGCCGTAACGGCGCTCGAAGCGCTCCACGCGGCCCGCCGTGTCGACGATCTTCATCTGGCCGGTGAAGAAGGGGTGGCTGGCGCTGGACAGCTCGACGTTGGCCAGCGGATACGTGTTGCCATCCGTCCACTCGATCGTGTCGTTCGTCTCGACCGTGGACTGCGTGAGGAAAGCAAAGTCGGCGCTCGCGTCCCGGAAGACCACTGGCCGGTAGTTCGGATGGATGTCGCTCTTCATCGTGTTCCCTGACTCGAAGGCCCATGTCTCGAAGGCACTGGCTCGAGGGCTCTGGGGCAATCAGCCTAAGAGCGCTGCCGGACAGGCGCACCTGTATCGAGTGCCGGTCATCGATGCTCGCCGAGACTGAAGCTGCGGTCGCTGTCCAGAGAGACCTCGCCAGCCTCGGGGTCGGCGAGGTCGGGCACGCCCTCGCCGAGTGCGATCTCGAGATTCGCTGCCTCGCGCAGCCGAGCGGCCACGAGATCATCGAGTTGGGTGCCCGTGGACACACGCGCCGTGGCCACCATCGTGATGGAGCCAGCGTCTTCCAGGTTGCGGGCGCCGCCGAAAAATCTCAGTGTCGAGGTGATGGCTGCGCCCACGGCGTCGGTCGGCTGATGTCGCCCGTTGCCGCCGGCCGCGTAGGCACGTGCGAGCCGCGTCAAACCGTCGAAGAGGATGACCACGTCATCGCCAGCTTCGGCCATGCGCTTGGTGCGCTCCAACGTGAGCTCGGCCACGGCGAGGTGCTCTTCGGGCGGCCGGTCGAATGTCGATGCCAAGACCTCGCCGGACATCTCGAGCCGGCGGGTCATCTCGGTCACGTCCTCGGGCCGCTCGGAGACGAGCAGGACTATCAGGTGGATGTCCGGATGCTGGTCGCCGATCGCCGCAGCCATGGCCGCGATCAGCGGGGACGCCGAGCGCGTCCCGCTCGTGGTCAGCAGTCCGCGGGAACCCAATCCGATCGGCGCAAGGCGGTCGATGGCGGCGAGGGCTCTGGCGCTTCGCTCGACGCCCAGCGGCAACGCGTCGGTGGGCAGCACCGGCGTGAGGTCATCAAACAGCGGTCGCTCGGGCTGCTCGGGCGGGGGCTCGCCGTTGAGAGTGTCGAGGCGCAGCAGCGCGGGATTGCGCTCACTGCGCGCAGCCGGGCGGCTGACGCCGGTGATCCGGTCGCCGCGGCGCAGGTCGTACTGGCGCACCTGCCGGGCGGCGACGTAGACATCATCCGCCGACGGCAGCGGTCCATTGGTGCGAAGAAAGCCGTAGCCCTCGTCGCGCAGGTCGAGCAGGCCATCGCAATGGACGGTCTCGCCGACGATCTGCGCGTCGTCGCGCCCGCGGCCACGGCGACGGCTGCGACGGTTGCCTTCTTCGGCCACCAGGACATCCGAATCCGAAGTTTCCGAGCGGGAAGCGCCCTGTTGCTCTCGCGCTGCGGACCCGTCTTCGGCTGCAGCTCCCCCGTCGCCTGCCGTGACCGGCTGCTTGGCTGTGGCATCGGCTCCGGCTGCGGGTCCGGAGTCGGTCGGTGGCGACGGCGTGCGGGTGCGCTTGGTGACCGCTGGGGTCTCCGAAGGGGTCTGTGACGCCGTCTCGGCTGCAGCGGCGCCTTGACCATCTTCCCCGTCGGTACTAGTGGCGCCTTCGGGGGCCAAGATGGCGCTGATGATGGTGTTCTTGCGCGCCCGGGGTGCTACCTCGACGCCCAGCGCCGTGGCGATCTGCAGCAGCTCATCTCGCTCCTTGGATTCGAGCAATGCACGATCCGGCATGTCCGACATGGCTACCTCTGAAGCTCCGGCGTGGCCTCGCGACGCCGCCCGGGACGCGATGCGAGTCTGCGGTTCCTGCGACGGGCCTTGGAGCCCGACCCAGCGATCCGGTCCCGTGACGCCCGAGCGAGCCCTGCACTGGGGAACCGTCGATCACCGCCGACGCTACCGCCGCCCACCCCGGACCGCTACCGAACTTGGCCGGAAGCGCGGCGACCAGCGATGAACCGGTCAGAAGGCCCGTCCCCAGCACACCGCCGCACCATCCAATCGGATTGCGCAGTTGCGGTAATACCTTGAATCAACGGCGACGAATGCTCCGCCCGGCACGTCGACCCGGCCGTCCCAGCCACTGCCCCAGCACAGCAACTCGCCGCCCCTACTCAGCGCGCATGAATGCTGGGCCCCGGCGCTGACGTCAACGAACTCGCCGGCGGGGGCGTCCGCTTGACCGGCCGAGTTGTCGCCCCAGCACTCGATTGACCCAGCGAGGTGTAGGCCGCAAGCATGGAACACGCCAATCGCTATCTGGGAGAACGAACCCACTGGATCATCCGATCCGATGTACTGAGCGTCTCCCCAGCATGCGGCGGATCTGTCTGTCCGGATCGCGCACGCGATGAAGCCATCAACATCCAGGTAGATCTCTTCAAAGGGTCCCCTCGGAGGCACAGCCCGCGGCAGCGGACTGTCGCTGAGGTTCTCGGCCCAGCAGAGGGCCGACCCGTTCACTTCGAGCGCGCAGATCGTCCCTCTGCCGGCCACAACCGCCGTGAACTCGTGCGAGGCGATTCTGTGCTGCTCAGGATTCGCTTCACTCTCTGAGCACAAGATCGCGCCGTCGTGGCGCAGCGCACAGAGCAAGCCGAAGTCCAGTGCGACCGACGTATACGGTCCGTGCTCGTCGCCCACATCGAGGTAGTCGCTAAACCCCCAGCACGACAGCCGTCCGTCCACGCCGAGTCCGCAGGCGGTGTCGTGGCCAGCGTCGATCAGCGCGAACCGTGCATCTTGCGGAGTCGCATCCGTTGCGTGACCCCCACCCCAGCACTTGACACGTCCATCACTGAGCAGACCGCATGCGAACGCCTCGCCGACGTCGATGTCGACAAATGGTCCTTCTACCTGCGCGGTCAACTCGGCCTCGACAACAGTCACCTCGGGATCAGGAGGTGTCGTCCCAGGGTCGATCGTCGGCGCGGCACTCTCCGTCGGCACCTCGGTACTCACCGTGACGGAGGTCTCGGATCCTCCAGTCTCCAAGGCAGGAACCGCATTTCTGGCAGGTTCCGCGACCTCGCCGTCTGATCCACCGGCGACGATCGCTGTCACCAGCAATGCGATCAGCGCAAGGAGCACCGCAAGCTCCGCGACGGCAATCGACCGGCTGCGCTTCGGGGCGTGGTCGAAGCGCACCTCACTCTCAACGGGTGCAGCGGGCGGTGACGAAGTCGCGGACGGTGGCGAGGTCGTTGGGCAGGGTGGTGAGGTGTTCGGGCCGGTCTGCGAGTGCTGCGAGCGCTGGCGGCAGCTCGGGTTGGCGGCCGGTGGCTTCGAGGACGGCGTCGCCGAACTTCGCGGGATGGGCCGTTGACATCACGGCCATGGGGGTGCTCCACCCGCCGGCGGGGGCGTCGCGGCGCGCGACCGCGAGAGCGACCGCGGTGTGAGGGTCGATGAGCCGCTCGTCGGATTCGTTCACTGCGGCGATGGTGGCAGCCACCTCGGCTTCGCCGGCAGCGCCGGCATCGAAGCCAGCGCGCAGGCCGGTCTGCACATCGGGAGCCAGTCTCAGGGATTTCTCGGTCCGAAATTGGGCCATGTCGGCAGCGAGCGCGGCACCCCGACGACCGCCCAATTCGAAGAGCAGGCGCTCGAAGTTGCTCGACACCTGGATGTCCATCGCGGGGCTGGTTGAAGGCCGCACCTCGCTGATGGACATCTCGCCGCTGCGGTGGGTGCGGGTCAGGATGTCGTTGTGGTTGGTGGCGACCACCAGCCGGTCAATCGGCACACCCATGCGGCGAGCGACGTCGCCGGCAAGCACATTGCCGAAGTTGCCGGTGGGGACGCAGAACGACACGGCCCGTTCAGGCGCCCCCAGCTTCGCTGCTGTAGTCGCGTAGTACACGGTCTGCGCAGCAACCCTGGCCCAGTTGATGCTGTTCACTGCGCCCAGCCGCATCCGCTCACGGAACGGCCGGTCGGCAAACAGTGACTTCACCAGATCCTGGCAATCGTCGAACGTGCCGTCGATGGCCACGTTATGGATATTCGTACTGTCCACCGTGGTCATCTGGCATCGCTGGATCTCGGTGACCCTGCCGGCCGGGTGCAGCATGACCAACTCAATGCCCGCCCGGTCCCGACATGCTTCGATGGCGGCCGATCCGGTGTCTCCCGAGGTGGCTCCTACGACGGTCATGAAGCTGCCGCGTCGGGTCAGCTCATGCTCGAAGAGCCTGCCCAGCAGCTGCAGAGCGACATCCTTGAACGACAGCGTGGGTCCCCAGAACAGCTCCACCAGGTGCTCGCCGGATTTCAGCCGGCTGGTCGGCACCACCTCTGCATGGTCGAACGTGGCGTAGGCGTCCTCGGTCAGCGCGGCCAGGTCGTCGCTGCTGAGCGATGGCGCCACAAACGGGGCGAGCACCCGTGTGGCCACCTCGTGATATTCCAGCCCCGCGAAGTCGTCCAGGTCGCTCGGGCTGATCGTCGGCAGCCCGTCGGGCACATACAGCCCGCCGTCGGAGGCGAGTCCCTCCAGCAGCACGTCGCCGAATTCCAGGATCAGGGCGTCGCCCCGGGTGCTTACGTAGCGCATGGCTCCTTCGGCCGATCCCGTCGGCTATTCGCCAATCACGCGGATCGCGTTGCCGATTCGTCGCACAGCGTCAAGCTCTCGTACATCTCGCAGCGTTGAGGCCACATCGGCCTCGCGAGCTCGGTGAGTGATGAACTCCAGGTGAGCGATGTCGTCGGCTGTCCCACCTCGAGTGGTCTGCTCGACCGAGCGGATCGACACCCCGTGCTCGCCGAAGACGCCAGCCACTGAAGCAAGCACGCCCGGCTTGTCGGTGACGTCGAACTGCAGGTGGTATGCGGTGTACGTCTCATCGATGGGCCGCAGGCGCGCCGCTCTCAGCGGGCCGAAGCCGTCGCACACTCCCCGGCGCAGATTCTGCGACACGGTGATGAGGTCGCCCAGCATGGCGCTGGCGGTCGGGAAGCCGCCTGCGCCCCTCCCGTACAGCATCAGGTCGTCGACGGCCTCCCCCTCGAGGAACACCGCGTTGAAAGCGTCGCGCACTGACGCCAACGGGTGGTCGTTCGGCACCATCGCCGGGTGCACCCGCACGGCAATCTCGCCGTTCTGGCGTTCGGCCACAGCAAGCAGCTTGATCACGTGGTCCATCCGGGCAGCCGCCGCGATATCGCCGGTGCCGATGCTGCTGATGCCCTCTTGGTGGACGTCGCCGGCCACGACCTTGGCCCCGAACGCGGTCATCGCCAGGATCGCTGCCTTGGCGCCCGCGTCGAAGCCCTCCACATCGGCGGTCGGATCGGCCTCGGCGTAGCCCAGGCGCTGCGCCTCGCCGAGAACGTCGGCGTAGTCGGCCCCGTCCTCGGTCATGCGGGTGAGGATGTAGTTCGTCGTTCCGTTCACGATGCCCATCACACGCGTGATGCGTTCGCCGATGAGCGAGTTGCGCAGCACGCCGATGAGGGGGATCCCGCCTGCAACAGCCGCCTCGAACGCCAAGTCCACGCCGTTGGTGCTCGCCACGGCGAACAGCTCCTCGCCGACGTTGGCGATGAGCTCCTTGTTGGCGGTCACGACAGGCTTGCCGGCGCCGAGCGCTGCCGCGACCAGGTGGCGGGCCGGCTCGATCCCGCCCATCGCCTCGACCACGACATCCACATCGTCGGCCACAACCAGCGACTCGCTGTCGCGGGTCAGGACACCTTCGGCCAGCTCCACCGTTCGCTCGGCGCTGAGATTGCGAACGGCGACTCGGGTGACTTCGAAGTCCAGCGCGGTGCGTCCCGCCAAGTGAGCCCTGTCGCGGTTCAGGATGGCGACGAGCGCGGCACCGACATTGCCGCAACCCAAGATGCCGACGCGCAGCGGCCGCGGCTCGTCGGCTGCCTCGGCAGGGGCGTCAACGGTCTCGGCAGCAGCGTCGGGCACGGCCGAAACGGTACCGCCAGCGCACCTGCGCTCCCGCACGGATTTCGGCCGACTCCCCAGAGGCCTCTACGTGTCGTTCTGGTCGAATCCGGAAAACGTCAGTTCAGCGGCGAACCGTCGCTTGACGGCACTGACCTGTTCTTGCCGCTGGTGGTCGTTCCATGACAGCAAGCTCGCCATGCGATCAGCGATGGCTTCGGCCAGATTCAGGCGGTGTCGAGGCAGGTGCCAGGCGTCCAGTGTCCGGCGGTAGACGACGTCTTCGACAGTCGTCGCGGCCTCAACGTTGACCGCCCAGTCAACTTCGCCGGTCAGAACCGGGGCACCTTCGACGAGGCTGCCTCCACCCAGGCTGATGATGTTTGTTGCGTCGGCGCCGTAGAGCTGGTGCAGCCGTTCATCGTCGACGGCGGGCTCAATGGCTGCCCCCGGGAGTGGCGTCGTGCCCGGTCCCGGCGCGAGATCGAACTCCCCGAGCCGGCCAACGAGTTCCACAGTGCTGGCCGCCAACCCGGCAAACCCGGTGAGCTTGCCGCCCGAGACCGAGAGCAGCATTCCCGGACCTACGCGCAACTCGGCTTCGCGGGACATCCGGATCGACTTGCCGACGCCTCGTGCGGGAAGTGCCCGCAGGCCGGCCCACGCTGCCAGCACATCATCGGGCCTCAGCGGTTCCGTGGTGAAGTATCCCCCGAGCGCCTCCAGCAAGTAGCCGACGTCGGCGCAGTCGATGGGGGGCCACACCACCCGCTCGCCGTCGTAGGCCGTGTCTGTCGTACCGATGTAGACGATGTCGCGACGTGGGATTGCGAAAATCCATCGTCGATCAGATGCCATGCACAAGATCGGATGCTCGACGGGGAGCCGGGAGCGATCCACGACAAGGTGCACCCCTTTGGACACCACCACTTGGGCGGCCGGCGGCTGAACCTCAAGCGCCGCGAGGCAATCGACCCACGGGCCGGCCGCATTGACGACGACACGTCCACGGACTTTGACCTCACGACCTGTGACGGGGCACTGCACCACGACGCCGCTGACGAGCGTCCCTTGGCGCAGCAGCCCGCGCACCGGCGTCCTGGACGACAGCACAGCGCCCGATTCGGCTGCAGCTCTCAGCACAGCAAGGACCAGCCGCACGTCATCGGTGAGGTATTCCCGGAATGCGACTGCTCGCCCATAGGCATCACCTCGAAGTGACGGTTCTCGCGTCGCCAGCTCCGCCCCATCCCAGCTGATGTGCGTGTCGTCTCGTTTGACGCCACCCAAGCGCTCGTACACCGCGAGTGCGCAGCGGAACCCTTGGGCCTGCATCCAGTGGCGAGCCGGTGCCACCATCCAGCACGGGCGTGCCAGGTGCGGCGCCATCGCATGAACAGCATTCCGCTCGCGGGCAGTGCGGCGGACGAAGCCGAGGCGTCCTTGAGCGAGATAGCGAAGACCGCCGTGAATCATCTTGGAAGAACGCGACGAGGTGCCGACCCCGAAGTCGTCGGCTTCGCAGAGAGCTACTCGCAGCCCCCGCGCCGCGGCCTCCCGCGCAATCCCGGCGCCGGCGATGCCGCCGCCGATCACGATCACATCAAAGCGAGTGGCCTCAAGTTTGTCGAGCAGCTGCGTGCGTGACTCGGGAGTGAGCGTGGGTGTCATTCCGGCGACCCATCAGCCCCGGACGGATCTGATGGGGAACTGAACCGCCGGCCATCGCCTCCGACGGCTCCCTGCCGCCGCAGTTCACGCGCAACTGTCGCTGCCAGACGGTCGAGCACCTGGCCGGGCATGGACGGGTCGAACGGGAGATACACCGAGTGTTCCAGCAAGTGACGCGCTCCCAGCGGCGGTGGGCGGCCATGGGGATCATCGTGCTCGACCACGGTGAAGGCACGCCCCTGCGTGGCATGAAAGTTGGATTCGGCGAGGTGATCGATCAGTGCCTGAGGATCGGGGGCAAGGACCGGAATGAGCCAGTACACGTGCTCGGCAGCATGAGAGGTGGGAACGAGCGCATCGCCGAGTCCCTGAATCAGTCGCCGAGCAGGGCCGATGCGGCGGCGTCCAGGCGCATCGCCCTCATCAAGACGAGCGCCGAGCGTCCGCACGAGCGGCGCAGACGGCCGTCGGCGGATCCGGTCCAGGAGGTCGGGGCCGGGAAACCCTCGGGTGAGTCGCTGCAACACCGCGTCGTGGCCCGGTCCCAGAACGTCGAGGGCCCGCACCACCAGTCCGAACGCCCGAGGCGACGCGAGAGCGTTGAGCAGCCCGAACTTCACCAGCCGACGCAGCTGATCGGTCCGGCGTTGCATCGGCATCCCGGCGGCCAGACGCAGCATCTCGTGCCGGACGTCGTCATCGCGCACCCGGGCGAGCCCGCCCCCGACGGCCGTGGCGGTCTTGATCGGGCCGAAGCTGAAGAGGGCGACATCGCTGTCGGGATGGCCACGCCACTGGGGCCCGGCATACGCCTCGGCGCAATCCTCGACGAAGAGCGACCCGTTGGCGTGGGTCGTGCGGCGGGCTGCTTCAGTCCGGCTTCGGGCACCGAACAGATGGGTGTAGACCACCGCCCGCGTTCGCTCGTCAATCAGGTCTGCGAGCGCTTCGGTCTTCGGTTCGCCTCTGAGCGGGTCGATGTCGAGCGAGACCACCTCGAGGCCGTTGGCGCGGGCGATCGCGGGCATGTCGGCAACCGTGAGAGCAGAGAACACGATGCGGTCGCCCTGCTGCCAACGTTGAGCCCGGATCCAGAGATCGAAGAGCGAGCGCACGGAGAGCCCGAACACACCCGCACCGTCGGGATCCCAGCGATCCGCGAGCTGCGACGCCGCTTGGGGTGGAACAGGCTGGGCACAGCCAAGCAGGGCTCGCGACCAAGCCGACATCGACATGTCGAGTCGCTTGTTGGCCCAAGCGTTCACACATCCATCCCGCTCGAAGATCCGCTGTGCGTTCGAGGACTGTCTTCGGAACTCTGGGTTTTGGACTGCGATGGCGGAACCGGAGCCAGATAACCCACGATGAGCAACACGATTCCGACGCCGATGAACGAGCCGGCCTTCGGCAGCGCGGCCAGGCTTGCCAAGTCGATCAAGAACAGCTTGACCACCACCACGCCCATCCATGACGCGCCGACGATCCAGATGCGCCGGCTGGCCGCTCTCACGCCGACGACCATCGCAGCCAACGCAGTTGCTGCCCACAGGATCGACAGCGCAACCTGCAGCTCGGTGGAGTACACGAGCGGCTGCAGCTCGAACGGCACGTCGGCCCAATGATGGACAGTCCGAGCAGCGGTCATCGTGAGCGCTGCCACACCCGCGGCGCTGAGGTAGGGCAGCCAAGGCGTCTCGGCCGAGCGCAGCAAACTCGCGATTGCTGGCGTCAGGCTGTCCGAATCGGCAGACAGCTCAGCAACCATCTCGCGCTTCCATCTCAGCAGCAAGACGACCGCTGCTGCCGCGCAGATGTCGATGGGATTCAGAATCGGCAGGAATGGCAGCGGATCGACGCTTCCGTGGTGGCCAAACACCGCAAGGCCGGCACCCGCAGCTGCAGTCCACGCCACGGGCGTGATGCCATACAGCAAGCAGCTGCGCCAGCCGTCTCCCACGAACCATGACGCGACCGGGCGGGCGAGCAGCGAAGCCCCCAGCCACAGCAGCACCGCCGCAGCGGCTCCGTACAGCGGCCATTGCCCGTCGGCGGTCTGCGCCAGCTGGCCATGCACCTCGGTGGCCACGAACACACTCACGACGCAGTACAGGCCTCCGTACTGGCCGAGAACCTCGAGCTTGTCGCCACCGGTACGCAGGAACGCTGTGTACGCCACGATCATGAACGGCCACGCCGTCCAGCCCCAAGCCGCGGAGGGATAGTCGTTGGTGACCACGGCGATCACCAAGGCGACAGCGAGCGTCGGCAGCATGAGCGCGCCGGCCCACTCCAGGTCGATCCACTTCAGCACCCGGCCCGCCGCCACCACTGCGGACAGGGTGCCGATCGCCAGCAGCGACAACCCCCACAGCCGATAGTCATCGGTCACGACCCAGATCTGCGCGGCGGCTGCGAACAGCCACCAGCCGACGCCCCACAGCAGGGACAGCCACATCAACGGGACCCGCAGTTCGCGAAGCGCTGACGCTGACCGGTAGGCGATCACAGAACTTGCGACGCCGCAGGCGGCCAGCAGCACTCCAACGCCGAGGTACTGGTTCAGAATCGGCGTCGAGTCCGCCCAGAAGCGGAGGGTTGACGAGTGGTCTTCACTGTCCGCGACCAGTCGCGCGGCATAGACCACGCCAGCAGCGACCTGCAGCAGCGTGCCGAGCACCGCGCCCAGTACCAATCGGCGCCGGGCCGCGAGCCAGAGCAGCACTGCGCCCTGCACCGTCCACATCGTCGACACAGCGAGCGGCCCTGCCCGCACCCACATCTCTGTGGACTCGGCGAACAAGAACCAGCCTCCGCCGAGCGCCAGCGCCGAGTACATGACTGCACGCCAGGCATCATCACGATCACCGACGAATCGGGAGGCGGCCGTGACACTTGCGAACCCGCACAGCGCCAGAAAGCCCGTGATCGCGAAGTACTGGTTGACAACCGGCAGCGTGTCTGCCCAGAACTCGAACGAGCCCGGCGACAACCTGCCGGCATCGTCGATCATCTTGAGTGCCGCAGCGACAGCAGCGGCGACCTGCATGGCGATGCCCGCGACGGCGACCGGCATCCAACGACGCTTCGACGCAATCCACATCAGCGCGGCACCCTGCACGGCCCAGAGCCCGACGGCGGGCAGCAGCCCCCCTCGCAGCCACACGGCGGCGGTCTCGGCGAAGAGGAACCAGCCGGCACCCCACACCAACGCCGCGATCTGCACCGACTGGCGCCACGGATCAAAGTGCGATGAGCGGCGCAGCGATTCCGCGCTGGCAAGCCCGCAAGCAGCCAGCATGACCGCACCCAGCGCGTACACGTTGAGGACCGGCGTGGCCTCAGCCCAGAAACCGAAGACTGCGGGAGAGTCCCAGTCCACGGAATCGGTAGTGATCCGCACTCCGTACGCGACCGCAGCGATGGCCTGCAGGACAGAACCGCCCAGCAGCGCCAACCGCGAGCCCCAGCGTGAGCTGGCCCACACGAGCACCGCACCCTGCACCGCCCAGATGGCCGAGGTGGCCGAAGCGCCCAGAAACAGCGGAACCGCCGTCGCACTGAACACCACGGCGAGGGCCGCATAGGCAACTTCGAACTGCTTGGAGGTGCTCCCCAGACGGCGGGACAGCTGGTGGAAGCCGGCGTGTACGACAGCAAGCACCGCGCTGCTGATCGCGACCCCGTAGCGCAGGTGGCCGACCAGCAGCGCCTGCATCGCTAGGCCGGCGAAGGGAGTGCAGAACACCAACGGCGTGATCCAGAGGTCTTGGAACCCGACCGGCTCGTCGCGAGACGACGGCACCGGCGGCCACACCAAGGGCACGAGCGTGTACAGCAGCACGAAGAAGACCACGAATGGCTGCAGCTGCACCCAGTCGCTGTGGTCCTCGCGAGCAAAGAGCCACAACCCGGCCACGACGAACGTGAAGCCATAGCCCGACAGCACCAGGGTTGGCCAGGACTTCAGCCTGCTCACGGCGACTACCGCGACGCCCAGCACCGCATAGAAGCCGAACACCTCGAAGTGGTCTTGGGGCCACGCAAACGCCAGCAGAGGCGCAGAGAAGCCGCCAATGAGCCCCAGCATCGCCAGCGTCAGCGAGCTTTGAGTCATGGCCAACGCACCGGCCGCGACGGTGATCAGCACGACCGCGGCGAGGGCCGGCAACGGAGCCAGCAGGTCGTACAACGCGTACGCAGCGAGCGTCACCAGGTACAGCACGGCGATCCCGCCGCCCTGCAGGCTGCGGCCGTAGATCGGCCGTTTCGTCCGTTGGAGCCAACCGAACGCCAGCAGGCCGAGCCCGAACGCCGTCGCTGCTGCGAGACGGATCTCGATCGTGAAGTCGACCCAGCCGCGCACCGCTGCTTCACGCAGGAGGAATCCCAGCCCGATCAGCGAGACGATGATCCCGATCTTCACGGGCGAGTTGCCGGTCAGCAGCCACGTGCGCGCACGGGCAACTGCAACCGCCGCCAACGTGGGCTCGGCCGGTCTCGCCGGACGACGAGACACCGGCGGCCGTCGGGCCGCAGGCACCGCCGGCCGGGGCGTGGGGGGCGGCCTCGAAGCAGGGCTGGTCGCAGACACCGGTGTGGGCGTCGGGCGCGGCGCGGAGGTGGGACGCGGCGCAGGCGTCGGGCGCGGCGCTGGTGTGGGACGCGGTGCACGTCTCGGCTCCGTCGGCACCGGATCGGGTTCGGACAACTCGGGAGGTGGATCCGGCTCCGTCTGCTCAGGAGCCGTGGGCGGCGTGTCTGGCTCCTCGGGTGACTCCAGGCGATCGGAGCGGCGACGCAAGATCTCGACCGACCGCTCGAGGGTGTCCAAGCGAGAACGCATCTCGCGTGAGCGGACGTCTCGTCCGATCAAGTAGCCGATTGCGGCACCTACCGGAATACCGGCAGGACCAGCGGCAAGACCGATCAGTGCGCCGAAGAATGCGAAGACAGCGGGAACGATGGGGTGGTCCTTAACGGGCCTGATGAATGAATGGCCCACATGGTCGGATGTGCGAGACAGTACTCCGCTGCGGCATCACGCCCGCCGAGTCGGCGCCTACAGAACGTCGAGTGCGAGCATGTCTTTAACTTCCTCGCGGCGGATCACGAGGCGAGCATCGCCATCGGCGACGAACACGACAGCCGGGCGGCCAATGCGGTTGTAGGGGGCGCCCATCGAATAGCCGTAAGCCCCCGTCACCGGCGTCGCCACCAAGTCGCCCGCTGCCAAACCCGTCGGCATGGGGGCAGAACGTACGATCACGTCACCCGACTCACAGTGCTTGCCCACCAGCCGCACGCGCTCAGGTCGGGGCTCGGTGACCCGGCCAGGCATGAACGCCGTGTAGTCGCTGCCATAGAGCATCGGACGAGGGTTGTCGCCGTAGCCGCCGTCCACAGCCGCGTAGGTACGGACCCCCGGCACTTCCTTGACGGCTCCGACCGTGTAGAGCGTCACTGCGGCTGCGGCAGCGATCGCCCGCCCCGGCTCGGCGACGAGCCGCGCTATGAGGCCATGCCGTCGGCTGAGCCCAGCCCACCTGCGTGACAGCGCAGCTCCCCATTCGGCGATCGTGGGCGCCCGTTCGGATTCCACATACGCCACGCCAAGGCCGCCGCCGATCGACAACTCCTCCAGACGGCCGGCCGCGTTCGGCGAGCTGCCGAACAGCGGAGCCGCAAACTCGGCGACAACATCCAGCGCCTTGGCCAGGCTCTCCACGCGGAATACCTGACTGCCGATGTGACAGTGGATGCCCACCAACTCGACCGACGACATCGCTGCCGCTCGCTCAGTGGCGGCTGCCGCGACGCCTTGGTCGATGCCGAAGCCGAACTTGGAGTCGGCCTGACCTGTCGAGATGTACTCGTGCGTCTCCGCGCGCACGCCCGGCGTGACCCGCAGCAGCACCCTCGGCACGATGCCGTCAGCACGGTGCAACTCGTCGAGACGGTCCAGTTCGTCGAAGGAATCAACCACGATGCGCCCCACTCCGGCAGTTCGAGCAATCGCGAGCTCTGCCGTGGACTTGTTGTTGCCGTGAAGCACAATGCGACGCGCCACGTTTCCGGACGCGTCGTCTTCGAACGCCCGCAGCACCGTTTGCAGCTCGCCACCACTCGCTACATCGATGTCCATGCCCTCCGCGAGCGCCAGACGGGCCATGGCGGCGCACAGGAAGGCCTTGGCGGCGTAGGCGGCTCCCCCGTCGAAGGCCCCGACGGCCTCACGGCAGCGGGCGCGCAGATGCGCCTCGTCGTACACGAACAGGGGCGTGCCGAATTCTGCAGCCAGATCGACCAGGTCGCAGCCGCCGATTCGCAGGTGGCCGTGATCGGAAACCTCAGCGGTGTCGGGCAGCAGCCGGAATGGGATCGGGCCGCTGGGATCGTCGATGGTCCCGGGAGAGTCAGCGGCCCCAGCGCTGTGGGGTTCAGTAGTCATGGCCGGACCGTCGATTCGGGCTCACATTGCCTCGGGCGCGTCCACGCCGAGCAGGTCCAAGCCGATCGCCAAACCGATACGGGTGCCCTCGGTCAGGCACAGCCGTGCGTCACGCACGTCGGGCGGGATGTCGCCTCGCAGGATCGGGCAGTCGTGGTAGAAGCCGTGAAAGGCGGCGGCCAGATCGCGCACCCATGTCGTCACCTTGTGCGGCGCGCGCTCGCGCAGCGCCAGCTCGACCACCGAGGGGAGCACTTCGAGCGCTCGCAGGACTGCCAGCTCGCGTTCTCCGACGAGGGGCCCCAGATCGGTGCCCCCGGGCGGCAGCGGCGCGACCCCGTCGGCTTCGGCTCGCCGGGCCACCGAAGCAATGCGAGCGTGCGCGTACTGCACGTAGAAGACGGGGTTCTCTGAAGCCTGCGCTGACAGCAGGTCGATGTCGATGGTCTGACGTGTGTCGATCGATTGCAGCAGGAAGGCGAAGCGCGCCACATCCGGCCCGACGGCATCGATGAGCTCGCGCACCTCGACCATCGTCCCGGTGCGCTTGGACAACTCGATGACCTGGCCATCGCGCATGAGGGTCACGTTCTGCCCAACGATGGCCTCATAGGACTCAGCGGAGTGTCCCAGCATCTGCATCGCCGCCGCCATGCGCGGCACGTAGCCGTGGTGATCGGCGCCCAACACGTCGATGACGAGGTCCATGTGTTGGCGACCGCGGCTGAACTTGGCGTGGTGGTACGCGATGTCGGGCACAAAGTAAGTGGGCTCGCCGTCGCTGCGATAGAGCACACGGTCTTTGTCGTCGCCGAACTCAGTGGTGCGCAGCCATTGAGCGCCGTCGCGTTCGTACAACCAGCCGTCCTCACGCAGGCGCTCGACAGCGCGCTCCATGGCGCCGTCTGCGACGAGCGCAGTTTCGCTCTGCCAATGGTCGAAGCCGACGTTCATCGCGTCCAGCGACTCGCGGACGTCGAGCAATGCCCGCTCGCGTCCCCACGATGACGCGTAAGCCAGGCCTCCGCGGGACATCAACTCCAACAACAGATCCGTGCCTGCATCGGGAGATCCGACAATGTTCGATCCGGTTTCTTGCAGAGCCCTCGTCGTCGCCTGGCGCTGCTCATCCGACCTCCGGCCGCTGTGGGGTCCTCCCTCTGATACCCAGGCCTGCCATGCCGGCTCATCGAGCAGGGCGACGGCCAGCTCTTGTGCCCAGTCGATGACGTACTGGCCGTGGTAGCCGTCGTCGGGTACCGAGTCGCCGTCCAGCCGAGCCGCCAATGAACGTCCGAACAGCTCCATCTGGGTGCCTCGGTCGTTGACGTAGTACTCGGTGAACGTGCGGTAACCGCAGCGACGGAACAGGCGGGCCAGGCTGTCGCCGTATGCGCCCCATCGGCCGCCGCCAGCGTGCAACGGGCCGGTCGGGTTGGCCGACACGAACTCGAGGTTGACGGTTTGGCCGTCGCCGATGTCGTGGCATGCGTACCGGTGCGCACCCTGGCTCAACACGGTGGCGAGTACCTCGTGCAGCCAGGTCGGCGCCAGGTGCATATTCACGAATCCGGGCCCGGCGACCTCGGTCCGCTCGAGATGGGGCAATCCGGCAGCGTCGAGCTCCCCAGCGAGTCGCCGTGCCAGCTCGCGAGGCGACAGCCCAGCGCCCTTCGCGTTCACCAATGCCGCATTCGTCGACCAGTCGCCATGATCGGCGCGAGCCGGCCGTTCGAGGCCGATACGCGACGGGTCGGCGTCGACGCCGAGGCGCGCAAGCGCACCCGCGATCGCACCGGCCAGCAGGGCTCCCATCACCGAATCGACGCTACCCCTGCACCGCTGCGATCCCGGAGTCATTTTGCCGTCGCCGCCAGAGCGGCACGCGATGGCGGTCGGTAGCTTGACCGGTCATCCAGTCCGGGTATCGATGTCAGCCGGGCCTTCAGCCCTCGTAGCTCAGGGGATAGAGCAGTGGCCTCCGGAGCCATGTGCGCAGGTTCGAATCCTGCCGAGGGCGCTGCGCCGGCACCATGCCGGCCGGGGGCGCTTCGCCAGAACGCTTCGCCGGCTCAGTCGACGGCGGACCAGCCGGTCAACTCTGTGCGCTGGATGACGATGGCGGCGCCGACCGGAGGCTCGGCGGCGTACTGCGGGTAGCGATCGCACAGCAGCTTGATCGCATCCCGGTGCTGCGCGCCCTCGGTGTGCACTGCTGCACGCCCCCGCAGCCGAACCCACCACAGGCGCTCCCAGTCCGCGTCGTCGTAGTGCTCGATGAGCATCGTGACCTCTGGGAAGCGTCGAACGTTGTCGAGCCGCTTGAGGTCCATGGTCGTCTTGGGCTTGTGGTCGACAGCGGTCACCACGACGTCGTCTTCGAACGCATACGTGCAGGGCACGAGATCCACGCGGCCGTCGGCGCGGATCGTCGCGAGGGTCGCCACCCGTCCCTCGGACAGCAGGTCCAGCAGTTCGGCCTCAGTCACGGCGGGCCACCCTAGAGCCCGCAGCAGCGGATTCAGCGTTCCCGACAACGGGGCGAAACACATCGCTGTGCGGGGCAGACGCAGTCCGCTTGCGAGGTACCTGCCATAGTCTTTGGCCATGGCAATGACTGGGGCAACGACCGAGGCGACGACTGGAGCTCCCCCGGCGTCCAACGGCGCGCCGCAGCGCTGGACCTTCCAGTGGAAGGAGCTCTACGACGAGGTCATCACTTCGGGGCTGTGCACCGGCTGTGCGGGCTGCGTGATCTCCTGCCCGCACGACGTCATCGGCTACGAACACGTCCAAGGCGGCTTCATTCCATTCCATCTCGAGGAGGAGCTGGGGCTCGAAGACTGCGGCCACGGACAGAAGGGCTGCACGAGCTGCACCCGTGCGTGCCCCCGCTTCCGCACATGGGAGGACGAAGCCGACGACTTCATGTTCGGTCGCCACCGCACTGGCGAGGAACCCTCAGGCGTCTTCAAGGACATCATCCTGACGAGGGCCTCGGACGACTTCGTCCACGAGATCGGCCAGGACGGCGGGCTGGTCTCGGCAATCCTCATCTGGGCCCTCGACCACGGTTACATCGACGCCGCGCTGACGTCCTACGTCGGTGAAGGCGACGGCAACCAGTGGACCGCCTCGCCGGGAGTGGCCTTCAACCGTGACGACGTGCTGCGCGGCGCCGGCAGCCGCTACACCTATTCCGCCAACACGCTCGCCTACGACGAGGCGATGGAGGCCGGCGCACAGAAGATCGCTCTGGTGGGCATGAGCTGCCAGAGCTCGATCGTGCCGGTTGCCAAGTCCCGCAAGGTCGGCAAGGTCGGCAACCGCTTTGTGCTGAATATCGGGCTGCTGTGCTCGAAGTCATTCGACGAGGCGATCTTCGAGGAGCTGTTCGAGCAGAAGTACGGGCTCGACCGCCACCGGATCCGCAAGACCAACATCAAGGGCGTCTTCCAGATCTGGACCCATGACGGCGGCTACTACGAGATCAATCTCAAGGAATGCCACGCCTGGACCCGCGAGGGCTGCAACCACTGCCCCGACTTCGCCGCTGAGCACGCCGACATCTCCACCGGCGGCATCGGCAAGTACCCCGACTGGACCCTCACCATCGTCCGCACCGACATCGGGCGCGAGATCATCATGAAGATGCTCGCCGACGGCTCGCTGATCGGCCGTCCCGGCGATGACGACCCGGGTGCAATCGCGCTCATGCACAAGCTCAGCGAGAAGTCACGTGCCCGCTGGCCCAAGTTCGCCTGGGACAAGCCGGCACTGCTGCCCGAGCCGACCAAGAAATAGCCCTTCGGCTGCCTCTGGCTAGAGGCAGAGGTTGATGAACTCGACCACGTCCGGTCGAACATCGTTGCTCGCCAGGAATTCCGTCAGCCGGTGCGCGGGCACCACGTCTTGCGCGCGGGCCAGCGAGCAAGCGCATAGGCCCCTCAGGCGGTCCGAGCCTGCAGAGCACACATCCAGATAGGTCTGCTGCTGCGCGTCGGACCATTCGGGCGGCGGGCCTGCCTCTCGGCAGTCGACCAGCGCGGCAGCCAGTTCGGGAGAGAATTCCAAGCCGCCTTCCATGCGGTCCTCGAACACCTCAAGATCGACAGAGGTGAGGCCGCCCTCGATCCGGTCCGCAGCGCAGTGACATGGCCCGACGAGTCCGCCATCTGCCGCGCAGGCATCCATGAAGGCGATGAGCGGCTCGATCGCGAGCTGTCCGGCTGCGCCGGTGCCGCCCGTGCCGGGCACGGTGGGCGGGGCAAGCGTGCCCGGATTGCCGAGCGGCACTTCGGAGCCCGCCGCACCTTGGTCGCCGATCGCAGGCTCCACCTCGATCACGGTCGCCGAGCATGCGACGATGCCAGCCAGTGCCAGCACAGCGGCAACCAGACGTGCCCCCCGGGCGAACAGGGGCCGTCGGGGCTCAGGCAGGCGGGAGGTTCGCCAGCCGGCGGGCATCGCGGAGCACCGTATCGGCCATGTCGGCAGTCAGGCGGCCAGTGAATGTGTTTTGTTGACTGGGATGGAATGAGCAGACGATGCGAGTAACGCTGCCCAAGGCCGCAGGCTCGGCTGAACCGCTGACGGCGGGCACTTCGACAATTGCACCGTGCCCGAAGCGTGGTCGTGGCCGCACGCCGCCCAACGTGCACAGCACGCCGTAGGCAAAAGCGCCGAGGGCGATGGCGACTCGCGCGTTGACCAGCAGCGCCAGCTCGCGTTGGAGGAACGGCCGGCAGGCATCCCGCTCAACGGGAGTGGGCTTGTTGGCCGGCGGCGCACAGCGAACTGCCGCGGTGATGTACGCATCGCGCAGCGCAAGCCCGTCCCCGACATGGTCGGAAGCCGGTTGATTGGCAAGTCCGCAGCGATGAAGGGCCGCGTAGAGGAAGTCACCCGAACGATCGCCGGTGAACATCCGGCCGGTACGGTTCGCACCGTGCGCGGCGGGCGCCAAACCGACGAGCACGATCGCCGCGTCAGGATCGCCGAAGCCGGGCACACCCCGGCCCCAGTAGTCCTCGCCGGCGAATGCAGCCCGCTTGTCGGCGGCCGTCTGCTCGCGCCAGGCCACCAGCCGATCACAACGCCTGCATGCTGCAACCTCTTCGTTCAGCAGTTGCAGTGCTGCGACACTCGGGACCTCATCGCATGTTCTCGGTGTGGGGCTCACCCTTCGAGTGTGCCAGTCGTCACCACCGCATGGCTGCCGTCCGTCGCCGCTGCGCGCGTTCGGCGAAGCCGCTGCGCGGCGGACCGGACAAGTAGCTTCGACCGGGTGCCAAACCGTGTCCGACCCACGCTGCTGCTGTTCGTCCGTCACGGCCTGACGCCCACCACCGGCGTCGAGCTGTACGGACGGCGACCAGGAGTGCACCTGTCGGAGGCGGGAGCCCAGCAGGCGCAGCGTGCCGCAGAACGCATCGCGGCAGGAGGTCGCCGTGTGGCGGCGGTATACGCCAGCCCGCTCGAGCGAGCCCAGGAAACTGCCGCTCCGATTGCTGCGGCCCTCGGTCGCCGCGTGCGCACTCACGACGGCCTGAACGAAGCAGACATGGGCCGCTGGACGGGCCGCAAGCTCAATCAACTGCGCAAGCTCGCGGCATGGTCGCAGGTGCAGCGCTATCCCAGCGGCTTTCGCTTCCCCGACGGCGAGACGTTCCGCCAGATGCAGGCGCGCATCGCCGCGACGGCAACCGATCTGGCGGCCCGTCATCGCGGCGCGACTGTGGTGGCCGTCAGCCATGCCGACCCCATACGGGCCCTGGTCGCTGACGCGATGGGAACCCATCTCGATCTCTTCCAGCGGATCGTGGTGTCGCCGTGCTCGGTGACTGCGATCCTGTACTCCACTGACGGCCCCGTCGTGCTGGCGACAAACAGCACTTCCGACCTCGCAGCATTGGCTCCGGCATGAGTGACGACTTCGACCTCCGCAATCCCGAGACGTTCGTGGCCGGAACGGTCGGACCGCCGGGCCAGCGGATCTTCTTCCTGCAAGCATCCGAGGCCGGTCACGTGGTCTCGCTGAAGCTAGAGAAGGGGCAGATCTGGGCGCTGGCAAACCTGCTGAGCGAGTTGCTCGAAGGCGAGAGTTATGAGGGCCCCGCGGTGGCGGTCGGTGAATTGGTCGAACCGGTGACGGCTGCTTGGACCGTCGGCCGCCTCGCCACAGGCATGGACACCGAGGGCAAGATCATCGTGGTCATTGCAGACGAGATCGATGACGACGACGGCGACGACCCTGAAGCGGGCACGGGTGCTGCGGGTGATGAGCCGGCCGATGACGACGAGCGCACCGGTGGTCGCGCCCGGTTCCATCTCGACTACTCGATGGCGCTCGGGTTCGCACAACAGGCGCTGCTGCTCGTCGAAGAGGGCCGCGACTTCGGCATGCGCAACGGGCACCGTCCGCCCCGCACGTGATGGTCCCAGCACGCGATGGTTCAGCGTGAACGAACCGGCCCCACACCACGTGCTGCCCCGCAGCGACGACGGTCAGCAGCTCGAATTGCCGGTCATCTGGGATGCGGCTGTGACCGATGCCCTCGAGGTGCTCCGCCAGGGAGACATTTCCGTGCTGGGACGGATGCCCTACAGCAGCAACGCCACGTTCTTGGTGCGAATCGATCACGCCACCACTCCCACCGCTGCGATCTACAAGCCCGAACGGGGAGAGCGCCCGCTGTGGGACTTCCCTTCCGGCTTGTACCGGCGCGAGATCGCTGCATTCGAGCTTTCGGAGGCGTTGGGGTGGCGCGTCATCCCGCCCACGGTTGAGCGAGACGGCCCCTTCGGCGTGGGCTCGGTTCAGCTGTTCATTGATGCCAATTTCGAGGAGCACTACTTCACGCTCGTCTCCGAAGAACGCCACCATGACGATCTGCGGCAGATCTGCGCCTTCGACCTCATCGCCAACAACACCGATCGCAAGTCGGGGCACTGCTTGGCGTCGCGTTGGGGGCCGATCTACGGCATCGACCAGGGCCTGTGCTTCGCGAGCGACTTCAAACTGCGGACGGTCATCTGGGACTTTGGCGGGGAACCCTTCGACGACGAACTCGGCGCCGCCATCGGATCCGCTGCTGAACCGCCGGCCGAACTCGCGCAGTGGCTGCGACCCGACGAGTTCAGCGCCCTGGCCGAGCGCGCCCAGTGGCTGGCCGACTTCGGCAAGTTCCCCGATGACGACGGCGGCCGCCGCTGGCCTTGGCCGCTGGTCTAACCAGCGGTAGCGCGGCAGCCGCTGGTCTAACGCGACTTGAGGGCCTCGATCAGCGCCGGCATCACCTTGTGCACGTCGCCCACGATGCCCAAATCGGCCACGCCGAAGATCGGCGCCTCGGGATCCTTGTTGATGGCGACGATGTTCTTGGAACCCTTCATGCCAACCAGATGCTGGGTGGCACCCGAAATGCCGCAGGCGATGTACACGTTGGGCTTCACCACCTTGCCGGTCTGGCCGACCTGCTTGGCGTAGGGAACCCAGCCTGCGTCCACGATGGCCCGAGAGGCACCGGACGCCGCGCCGAGCAGACCTGCGAGCTCATCGACCATCGAATATGCGTCGGGCTGGCCCAGCCCTCGGCCGCCCGACACCACCACGGTGGCATCGTCGAGTTGCGGGCCTGAGCGCTCCTCGGCATGACGTCCGGTCACCGTCGCTCGTCCCGCTTCGCCGGGATCCACGGCGGAGACGCTCTCGACGGCAGCAGCCCCGCCTCCGCTGGGCTCGGCCTCGAAACTCTTCGGGCGGAACATCGCGAGGGCTGGTGTTGGCGCGCGGTACGCGGTGTAGATGTTCTGGGTCCCGCCAAAGATCGGCTCCTCGGTGACGAGTCCGCCGTCGACGATCTGCGCGCCCACGTTGTTGGTGGACACGGGACGATCCGCCAGCACGGCCAACCGGGCGGCGGTATCGCGCCCGTCGGTGGTCTGGCCGAAGAACACCGCATCAGGCGAGGCGGCGTCGATATGAGCGGCAAGCGCGGCTGCGGCGTGAACACCGACCAGCCCGTCGCCGAGTCCTTCGAGTGCATACACGGTGGTCACGCCGTGTGCGCCCAGTTCGGCAGCCATGGCTTCACCGTGTGCGGGGGCGAATGCAGTCACGGTGTCGGCCAACGACCGAGCCTTGGTGGCGAGCTCGAGCGTGAGGCCGGAGGCACCGTCGGCATCGCCTTCAGCGAAGAGCAGAATCTGTGCAAGCGTCATGGGGAGTGGTTCCTGTCGGATTCGTAGGTCAGTAGTTCAGGTGGCGGGCTCAACCGGTGTGCATCATCCGTCGGGTCAGATGACCTTGAGCTCGGTGAGGAACTCGACGATGTTGGTGTGCGCGTCGCCTTCGTCGGTGATGATCTCGCCGGCCTCGCGTTCGGGTGCGTCGGTCACATCGACCGTTTCCTGGCGGGCCCCGGCCACGCCGACCGCGCTCGCGTCGATGCCCAGTGCACCGAGATCCTTCGCATCGACCGGCTTCTTCTTGGCCGCCATGATTCCTTTGAATGACGGGTATCGCGGCTCGACCACACCGGCTGTCACCGAGACCACCGCCGGCAGCGCGCACTCCACCTGGTCGTATCCCGCCTCGGTCTGGCGCTGCACGCTTGCGACCCCGTCGGAAATCTCGATGTGCTTCGCAAAGGTGATGGACGGCACGCCCATGACGCCGGCCACCATTTCGGGAACGGTGCCGGTGTAGCCGTCGCTGGACTCGACGCCGGCCAGTACGAGGTCGGCTTCGAGCTCGCCGATCGCGGCACCGAGCACCTTGGCAGTGCCGAGTGCGTCGCTGCCGGCGAGCGCCTCGTCGCTGATCAATACGGCGTCGTCGGCACCCATTGCGAGCGCCGTCCGCAACCCGCTGGTCTCCGATCGGGGCGCCATGGACACCAGCGATACCTGGCCGCCGCCGGCTGCCTCGACGAGCTGCAGCGCCATCTCGACGCCGTACGAGTCAGATTCATCCAGAATCAGCTTGTCGTCCCGATTCAACGTGTTGGTATCGGGCTCTAGCTGTCCCGGCACTGCCGGGTCGGGGATCTGCTTGACGCACACAACGACCTTCATGACGCGAGAGTCTGCCGACTCAGGGCTTCGTTGCCACACGCCGTGTCTGATACCACACGACGTGTTTGATGGCGCTCGCAAGCTCGCGTCGGGGCGAGACTTGCGCGGTGCGTGTCCTGTTGCTGGTCAACGACTCTGCTTCGTCGACGACCGCCCGGACGCGCGTGCTGATCCACACGGCGCTCTCGCAGCGTCACGACACCGAGGTGGCCTTCACCAACCGGCGCGGCCACGCGGCTCGTCTCGCACGGGGGGCGGCGACGACCGGCACCGATGCCGTGGTGGTGCTGGGCGGCGACGGCACGCTCAACGAAGCAGCCAACGGCGTTGCCGGTACCGACTGCGTGCTCGCAGCGTTGCCGGGCGGTTCCACCAACGTGTTTGCCCGGACGATCGGGACGCCTGACGACCCGCTCGTGGCAACAGAGGCAGTTCTCGATGCGCTCGAGGCCGACAGCATCACCTCGGCAGGGCTGGGTCGCACGTCGGGTCGCTACTTCCTGTTCCACTGCGGCATGGGACTCGACGCAGCGATCGTGGAGCGCGTCGAGCGCCACCCGACGCTCAAGCGGTATCTCGGCCACCCGCTGTTCCTCCTCGCCGGCATCGACACGCTGCTGCGCCGCTACGACCGGCAGGCCGGGACGCTGAGCGTCCGAACGACGGCTCCGGCAATGGCGTCCATAGACGGCTGCTTCGTCGTCGTGGTGGCCAACACTGATCCGTACACCTTCCTCGGCAGCCGTCCGGTTCGAATCGCTCCCGCAGCAACGCTGCACACCGGACTGTCCGTGGTGGGATTGCGGTCGCTTCGACTGGCCGATTCTGTGGACGTGCTCTCGGCAGTGTTCCGTGCGAACGGAAGCCTGAGCGACACCGATCCGAACGTGGTGCAGCGCATCGACGATGTGCGCGAACTCACCGTGACAGGGATCCGCCCGTTCGGCCACCAACTCGACGGCGATCACCTCGGCGCCGTCGACGAACTCGGGCTCGAGTGGGTTCCCGATGTGCTGCGGCTGGCGATGCCCGCTGTACCTCGGTGAGTCTCGTGGTTCGCCAGGCACGCTCTTCGGGCCGTATGCCGTGACGGAGGGCCAGCACCAAACCCCTCACGACCAGCAGACCCGCTGGTCAGAGGCGGTTTGGCGTGTATGTGAAACGTTCGTATCGTAGACAGGCCCAAAGCGGCCTGTCAAGCCGACCGAGCCCGACGCCCCGCAGTGCGCCCTGCAGCACCCCCCGCAGCCGCGAACCCGCATAGCCGCTGAGACATCGCGCCGCGCGCCGCCTGCCCGCGCGGCGCCCTGCGGGCTGGCCGGTCGTGTCCGTTTTGGTCCGATTCGGGTGTGCGCAAAACGAACGATTCGCGACCGCGGCCCGCTTGCGGGCTTCGCCGGCCGCCGGGGCGGCATCAGTTGCATGGGTCCCTCCCGGCGGCCGGCGCGGTCGCGGATCGCACACATCCGCCGACTCCCGCCAGGAGGGAACCCACCTGTGACCAAACGACTCACCGCGGCATTCGCCGCTCTGCTTGTCTCGCTCGCCGGTCTGCCGCTCATCGCCGCCGACCCGGTGTCGGCCCACACCCAGACGGTGCGGCGCTGCGCTTACGACCCTTTCGCCGGACAGCAATGCTGGAACGAGGCCGTCGCCCACGTTCACCCGCCGAACAACTACTCGCCGCCGCCCGACACCCGCACCCGCGCCGACCAAGAGGCCGAACGCAAGCGCCAAGAGGCCAAGCGCAAAACAGACGAAGCCGAACGCACGCGCATAGCAGAGGAAGCAGCACGCCAACAGGCAGAACGCGAACGTCTCGCCGAGCAACTCCGCAAGGCACAAGAGGCCGAGGCCAAGCGCAAAGCCGCCGAAGCCGAACGCACGCGCATAGCAGAGGAAGCAGCGCGCCAACAGGCAGAACGCGAGCGTCTCGCCGAGCAACTCCGCAAGGCACAAGAGGCCGAGGCCAAGCGCAAAGCCGCCGAAGCCGAACGCACGCGCCAAGCGGCCGAGGCCGCACGCAAAGCAGCCAACGACGACACGTCAGACAACGACGACACGTCAGACAACGACAACACGCCGGAGGACTCCACGCCGGACAGCAGCACGAACAAGCCCACCAATACGGACCCATGCCAAGCGTGGGCGGACGGAGTTAGCGACGCGTTGCACAACTCCCGCCCGGTGACTCAAGCGCCGGAGCAGTGCCGAAATGGAAACAGTCCGGCAGCCACTCTGTGGAACAGAGTGATTCAGCCATTCTTTGACAGGACCGGGAGATACTACGGCGATTCCGTCAACGCTGAACTAGCAGCGACTGAAGAACTCCGCAGAGAGGTCCAGAAGATTCTAGGCAATCAATACGTACAAGCCGCGGGCGGCGGCATAGCTTGCGGTGCGTTGGTCGGCGCTTATGTAAAGAGCAAGGGCAAAGTGACCAAGGTTCCCGGTTGGGCGAAGGCGGCTGCAGCAAATGGTTCGTGTGCGGCCGCGATTCTGTATGTCCAAAACTTGATCAAGCGAGCGGCAACGGTAGAGGTTGGTGTTGGCGGCGTTGGGACGCGCTCGGCCGACAGCAGCCAAGGCGACAGCACACCCCGCGAGGGTGGCACCGCAGCAGCGCGCCCGCAGCCTGACTCCGACACTTCGGAAGACTCCGACGCCACGGAGGCGGAGACGCCGCCCACATTGGCCGAAATCGCCAAGGCTCAGGCCGCACGCGTTCCTCGTGCTCAGCTAGAGGACATGAAGAACCAATGGCGATGCGCCAACGGCTTCCCGAGCTTTTGCTAGCAAGAGATAGGCTTTGGACGATGCGTAGTGATGGTGCGGAAACGAAGATTGCCACGAAGTGGGGCTGGAAAGATTTTGCCCTGCAAGTACCTATCGGCGTGGCATGGTGCCTCGTATATTTCACCAGAAGCGCCGTGTTGATCTCAGCGGCATGGGCCACATTGATAACTGTCGCGACAATATCGTATGCGCGGTCCAAGATGCGGGAGCGTCGCCGCTCGTTGATTGAGCAAGTCTGAGCACCTATTGCCGAGGTCCCGTCGATGCCGTTCGCGTCGGCGGGACCTTGCGCGTCGGTGGAGGGTCGGTCGATATGCCGAGACGGTGCAGCTCGGCGATGGTGTGGCGCATCACGTATTCGCGGGTCAGCACGGGCTCGGCGGCGGTCGGCTCGGCTCGGGCGCTCATGTTGGGGTCTCGTCGGTCGTGATGGCTTCGTAGGCGTCGGCGGTGGCGCGTAGCCATGTCGCCAGCTCGGGTGTGGTCGGGCGGTTGCGGGC
>Ga0209754_1000056_pt1 | contig 162304 bp, 118 predicted proteins | sample MesohylBB_FD_187295 | JGI IMG/M metagenome (GOLD analysis project Ga0209754, IMG submission 187295) | Host-associated microbial community of the marine sponge Aplysina aerophoba from Gulf of Piran - sponge mesohyl, lysed by bead beating... | ecosystem: Host-associated > Porifera > Sponge >... | reverse complement strand
ACTTCCGAAGAGCAGAGCCGGAGATTCTGGCGCCGCCGGATTCTCCCCACGCTGCCCGGCGCCGTCCCCTCCGCGCTGCCGATCATCTGCCGCAACTACCTGCGCTACGGCTGTGAACCGGTGCTCGGTGCGCGGGCCCGAACGGTCGGCCCGCTATGGGGATCCGGCTACGATTTTCCCGTCGCGGGCACCCTCGCCAGCGGCGCGATCTGCTACGGTCACATCCACCCGGGCCCATCCCCCGCCCCGCCCTCGCTCATCGAGGACCTCGACCGGCAGATCCGCGCGACCCGCTACGGCTACGGCCGCCAGCGCCGGCTCCGGCTGATCTTCTCGCTGACGGGGTTCGAGCGGGCGCTGCAGCGGGAGGCGGTTCGGGATGCGCGCGTATGGCTGATCGGGGGCGAGGAACTGGCGGCCCCGCCGGCGTGAGCTTTTCAACGGGGCAACGAACAGCCGAGAGGAGCAGCCGGATGCAATCCACCAAAGCCTATCGAGTCGCCGCGGGCGTGGCGCTGGCGACGCCGCTCCTCCTGTTCTGGGTGATCGGGGCCGTGGGGCTGATCGGGGTCGAGGGCGACCCCTTCGACCGAATCTATGCGGGGGTGGTCGGCGTCGGGCTCGTCGGGGCCGTGATCGCGCGGCTGCGACCGGCGGGAATGGCGCGCGCGATGTTCGCTGCGGGGGGGGCGCAGGCCGTGGCCGCCATGGCGTACGGGGCACCGCCGGTGCCCCGGTGTGATGTGGTGGCGGGGCCGGGGAACCAGTGGGTGACCGCGGCAAAGCTCCTGCTCTCGGGAGTCGTCGGGATCGACCTGCTGGCCGGTCCGTCGGAGCTGGCCGTGCTCTCGGACGAAGAGGGCGACCCGGCCCTGATCGCGGCGGACCTGCTGGCCCAGGCCGAACACGATCCGGTGGCCCTGCCGGTCCTGATCACCACCGACGCCCTGCTCGTCGAGCGTGTCGAAGAGGAACTGGCCCGCCAGCTTGCCGATCTCCCCACCGCGGAGACGGCGATCGCGGCCCTGCGCAACGGTTTCGTGGTGGTCGCTACGGAAGAGGATGCACTCCGGTGTTGCCAGGAACTTGCACCGGAACATTTGCAGATGCACGGGAGCCGTGCGGACGCCTGGGAGAGATTCCTTGACAGATTCGGGGCAGTATTTGTCACGGAATCTGTCGCGGAGGTCTTCGGGGACTACGGGGCCGGGCCGAACCACACCCTCCCGACGGGTGGCACGGCACGCTTCACGGGGGGGCTGTCCGTGTTTTCCTTCATGCGCCGACCCACTTGGCTGCGTCTCGAAGCGGGGCTGGCCCTTGACAGGGTGGCGAGGGATGCCGCCGCGCTGGCCCGGATGGAGGGCCTCGAAGGACATGCACGGGCGGCCGAGGCGCGGGTCGGCCGCGCAGACTCCCGGCACGGGCGTCCGGATCGCCGACTACCTCGGAAGCGGTAGCGGAAAGCTCACTGCCAGATCGGCAGCGGCGCCAGCCGGCTTTTTGCGGCCCGTTCCATGAACCTGTGAGTGTATGCTCGAATCTGCATTCCCCGGCGGTACACCTCGATCATGTAGAGTTGGTTGGTCGGGAGGGTCTCAAGCTGCGACCACCCTCCAATCAACAGGAACTCGTCAAGATACACGCGAGGCGTAATGCGTCGCCCCCGGCTCCATATGCACATGTCGCGGCCGCATGGAGTCGCAAACACAAAAGCCCGGGACTGCACGAAGTCGGCGGCCGTCCAGTAGGGGCTGCCGGCGAGTTCCTCTTCGCCATACGCCCTGACGGAATAGGCTGTGGCTCTCCTGCGCCTCTCGAAACGGTCCGTCACGATTTCGAGTCCTTCGAGCAGAATCGGATCGGGGTCCATGCGCAGGCGAACCGCTGCGGGGGGAGCCGCGGCCACCAGGCGGACCTCCAGCGTTCGGTAACCAAGCCGCTCGGCGGTGATCCGATGTGTGCCGGTTCTGATGCCGCACAGCAGGAACCTGCCATTGTCGGTCGTGAGGGATCCCCATTCTGACGTGCTCGTCGACACGAATGCGGCGGAGAGGGGTTCGCCGGTGGTATCGTCGACGACGAAGCCGAGGATCTGCGGCTCCCCGTCCACGCACTCCGGCTTGCCGGCCTGCGCGGTGGCCGGGAAAGGGGTAACGGCCAGACCGGTTGCGAAAGCGACGGCGACAACACCGGGAACCGGTCTCGACATCGGGGATCCTCCCTCGGGTCAGTTCGGACGATTCGGGCGAACCAGTATCGTGACAGGGTCGCACTTCGCACCTCTACCCGCTACCCCGTTGCCGTCTGACGGGTTCCCCCGGCTTTCTCCACGCTCGCCGGGTCTTGCGCCCGCTTCCACTACGGTGCACTGGACGACATCCGGCAAGGGCCGTGCGCCTGCCGCGTCCCCGGGCCACGCGCCCGCACCGAACCGGACAGTCGCGCCGTCCGTCGTCCGTGTCCCTGCCGCCGGGACTGCACAGCGCTCACCCTTTGCGAAAGCGATGCCTGCGAGCCAGTTGACGAATTCCTCGGTTGCCGGCGCGCAGAGGCCGTCGTTGATCGCCCAGTTGAGAGACTGCAGGTGGCGGAGCGACACCATCGAAGCCGGCAGCTCGCCGGTCAATTGGTTGACGGCGAAGTTGAGGTGCCGCATCTCGGCCATGTCGCCGACTTCAGGGGGGATGGGGCCCGTGAACTGGTTCCTGCAGAAATACATCTGCTTCAATTTCGCCAGGAGCCCGATCCGAGGTGGGATGGAGCCCTCCAGGCCGTTGTTGCAGAGGGACAGCCGGCCCAGGTTGCCGAGGTTTCCGATCTCCGGTGGCAGCGGACCGGTCAGGGCGTTGGAACCCAATTCCAGATGTTCCAGGGCGGAGAGCGCGCCGATCTCGGACGGGATCGGGCCGGTCAGTTGGTTGCCGCCGAGGTCGAGCCTGGTGAGGCGTTCGAGCCGGCCGATTTCGGACGGAATCGGTCCGGTCAGCAGGTTTGCGCCGCTTGTCCGCCCCAACCCGGCGATCAGCGACCCGAGCTCCGACAGATTGCCGATCTGGGGTGGGATCGGCCCGGTGAGCCGGTTTCCGTAGATGAGCAGCGACTCCAGGTTCTCGAGCATGCCGATTTCAGGTGGAATGCCAGTGAGCTCGTTGCTGTAGAGCCAGAGGGAATCGAGGTTGGCGAGCTTGCCGATTTCAGGTGGAATCGGTCCCGAAAGCCGATTGGCCCCCAGGTTCAGCACTCTCAGATTCGTCAGGTTGCCGATTTCGGGCGGGATCGATTCGGTCAGCCGGTTGCCCGCTTCCGGATTGGAGTCGATTCCGCACATCTTCAGCCATACCAGGTTGCTCAGCCGGCCGATTTCGGGCGGGATCGGTCCCGTAAGCCGATTGTAGCAGAGGTCCATCGAAACCAGACTTGTGAGCCCGCCGATTTCCGGAGGGATCGATCCGGTCAGTTCATTGCCGAAGAGTCCGAGCCACTGCAGGCTGTCGAGGCCGCCAATTTCGGGCGGAATCGGGCCGGACAACCCGTTGTAGGTGAGCTCGAGCGACTGCAGGCGCTTCAGGGCTGCAAGTTCCGGAGGGAAGGGGCCTGTCAGGTCGTTCAGCCCGATATGGAGGGATCTCAGCTTCGTCAGACTGGCGATTTCCGGCGGAAGCGACCCGATCAGGCCATTGCCGGTGAGCAGCAGGTGAACGATCCTGCCGTCGTCGTCCAGACGGACGCCGAACCATTCCTCCAGCGGTGCGGTGGTCAGCCAGTTGGTGTTGTCCTTCCACAGGGCGCCGTTGGTGGCCTGGTAGATGGCGGCCAGCACCTGTGGCTGCGGGAGTGGAAGAGCAACCAGCGGGGCGGACGCGCTCAGGTCGCCGAGGGAAGCGGTGATCTCCACCGAACCCGGGATCCTGGCGCGCACCCATCCGTCCTGATTCACCACCGCGACGGCCGGGTCGCTCGATGTCCAGGCAAAGGTGGCGCCGGCGACCGTGGATCCGCCGCCGTCGAGGGCTTCGGCGGTCATCCGGAGCGAGTCGCCGACGGTGAGCGAGTCCATTGGGGCCGCGACCAGGAGGGACCGGGGGATTTGCTCGACATTGACCTCCGCCGCACCCGTCGCGACTCCGGCGGTCGCGGTGACCGTCGCGTTTCCATTTGCCACGGACGTGACCAGTCCGGACGGGCTTGCGGTTGCCACGGCCTGGTCGCTCGACGCCCACGCCACCACCGCTCCCGCGATCACCTGGCCCCCCTGGTCCCGTACGGTCGCGGTTAGCTGGGCGGTGTCGCCCAGGGCGTCAAGGCTCAACGTCTCGGGAGAGATGGTCAGCGAAGTGGGCACGGGTGGCGGTGGCGCCGTGCTGGAATCGCCGCAGGCGACGAGGAGTGCCAAAGCGGCGAGGACCACGGAAGACACCTTCGGCCGGCGGCTGGCAAAAGGTGTGGTCGGGGCCGTGAGACCCCTGGCCATGCGGACTCCTTTCCGGGAAGGGCGGGCCGTTCGGGGCGGTCGTTTCCCAAGGTAGCGACGCGGCGGCAGGTGAGATACCGGGTTCCATTCCCATTCGTGTCGCGCACTCGTCTTGCGTTTCAGCCTGCTAGCTATAAGGATGGTACGTATTGCGTCGCAACACTTACCCTTCCCAAAGGAAGATTCACACTCATGTCGACCAGCGAAACTCGCCTCCGAAGCCTCATTGACGAACATCTGGATCTTGGACGGGAACCGAACATGGATGGAGGGTTTTCGGACTCCGGTGTTTCCTCTCTGAACGCGGTCGCCTTCATGAGAATCGTCGAGCGGGAGTTCGGGATTGTTGTTCCGCCCGAGGATTGCGGCAAGCTCGGTACCTTTCGGGATCTCGTCGCCTACGTAGACGCAAAGACCGGGTGACAGCGCAGAGCCGGTCCTGATCACCTTTCGGCTGGCGGGCTTCGTTCAAGACAATGTGGGAACTGCCCGAGCCGCTTTCCGTACACGATGTAAGGCACGACGACGGCAGCGTCTCGATCGTGCGCAGGCACGGGAACCCTGAGGGCCCCCGGCTCCTGCTCGGTCACGGCAACGGGCTCGCAAGCGATCTGTATTTCCCTTTCTGGTCATTGCTCGCGGATGACTTCGACCTGTTCCTCTATGACCTGAGGAATCATGGGTGGAATGCCGTCGGTGCGCGCCGCGAGCACAACGTGCCGAATCTGGTGCGGGATCAGGAGCAGGTCATCGAAGCGGTGTCCCTCGGGTACGGGGATCGGCCGACGATAGGGGTGTTCCACTCCCTGTCGGCGTTGACGACTCTCCTGTCGCCCACGCTGGGTACCGGTCGAAGCGGCTCGCTGTCGGCATGGGTTCTGTTCGATCCGCCTCTCTTCCGGCCGGGTCCGGAAGACCCCGACTACGATCTGATCGCCGAGGCGACCGCCGGGATGACGCGGCGCCGTACGCATCGCTTCGACCATAGAAGCGACTTCGCCGACCTGGTGAGCTACCTGCCATTGCTCATGCGGGCCGTCCCGGGAGCGTCGGAGCTGATGGCCAATACCATCCTGCGAGAATCCGGCGGCGAAGAGGGCTACGAACTGCGGTGTCCGCGGGAGTACGAAGCGCAGATCGTCGCCTACGTGAGGACCTATGCCTTCCTGGTGGATTTCGGGAATCTCCCTTGTCCGACCAAGGTCATCGGGTCCGATCCGACGTTGCCCTACGCGTATCTGCCCACATTCGACCTCGGTCACATCCAGACCGTGGACTACGATTTCATCCCGGACACGACGCATTTCCTGCAGCTGGAGAAGCCATCCGAGTGCGTCAGGGCGATGTGCGAGTTCCTGGAGGACTGCGGACTGGCATAGCAGCCCGCGCAGCCCGCCCCGCGGTTGTCAATTGCGCTTCACCGCTCACCACCCGCGGCTTCCACACGGACGGTCACGATATCCGTGTCGTGGTACTGCTGGTGGCGTACCGAGGACGCGAGGTGGCGCAAGAGACGCAGGGACACCTCCCTCTCGAAGGACACCTCGTCCGATTGCTCGCCGACGAGGGCGATGCGGTCCTGCAGGTTCTCGTCCATGGGGGCGACGACGAACTCGAGGACGGCGCTGCCCTTCTCCTTTCGTGCGACCAGGAGCATGCGCCGGCTCCCCTCTACCTCCCCGGGTCCATCTCTGCGGGCGAGTGTGAGGAGCGCCTCCTCGGCAGCAGCGTCGAGGCGGTTGGCCATTGTGGTGTCCCAGCCGCTGCGCGACACGAAAGCCGCGAGGAACTCGCTGATCTTCGGCAATTCCGCCGGATCGAACTTCGTTTCGATTCGGCTGGGTCGTGGCCCCGTCAGCCGCAGGAACAGCGTCATCAGGATCGCGGCAAAGCCGCCCGCGTTCATTCCGTTGGCCAGCAGCCCGCCTGCGAACGCGGAGACCTGGTCGGGGAAGATCAGACCGTATTGGAAGGCGACGCCGGCCAGGAAGGCAATGCCGACGACCATGCCCTCGCGATAGTCCAGCCCACCTTGCAGCAAGACCTTCAATCCGATCGCGAAGAGCATTGCCAGGAGGACGACCAGGTAACCCGCGAAGACCGGATCCGGTATCCCGAGAATCACCGCGAAGGCCTTGGGCAGGAAGGCGAAGGCGACGAACGCCGCGCCCGCTGCGATCCCGGCGCCCCGGGCGGCGACTCCCGTCAGTTGGGTCAGCGACACACTGAGCGTCGTCGCGCTGCCAGGCACGGTCCCGGCCAGCCCGGACAGGAGGTTGCCCACGCCGTCCACGGCCACAGCGCCCTGAACCGCCCGAAAATCCACTGCGCGGCGTCGGCGCCAGGACACGCGCTGCACGGCCACCGCGCTGCTCATGGTGCGAACCGAGGCGATCACGGCGACCAGCAGGAACGACGGCAGGGTTGTCCAGAAGGCAGGCCCGAAGTCGAGGTCCAGCCCCGGCGGCCTCGGACGGGGCACGGCGACCCATGATGCCCCGGCCACACGCTCAATGTCGTAGAGTCCGAAGTAGCCAGCGATCGCCGAGCCGACTGCCACACCGATGACCGGGGCCCAGAGACGCATTGTGCCCGTAGCCCGCAGAGCGATGCCGCTGATGATGACCACCGTGGCGAAGAAGCCCCCGAGGGCGCCTGCCGGAGGCGTTCCGCCCGGAGGACTGCCCATGAGGTCGGAGACCGCAGGCATGACGGTGACCGGGATCAGCATGAGCACCGTCCCGGAGACGGTCGGTGTGAGAATGCGCTGAAACAGGGACAGGCGCCACGAGAGTGCGAACGGCACCAGTGCGGAGACCGCGACGAGGGTGGCAAGCAGCGCCGGACCACCCGCGCCCAGGGCGATGATGCACGCGGGAATGAAGGCCCCGGATGTCCCCATGACCATGACGTGCCCCATGCCGATGCGGCCGATCCGCAGCGCTTGCAGCACGGTGGCGAGTCCGCAGATGCCGACCGAGGCCAGCACGGCCCAGGACGCATGGGCCTCGGTGACGCCGGCGGCCCGCATCACCACCATCGGGATCAGCATCACCGCGGCAATGTTGAGGACCGCGAGCTGAAGGCCGATGCCGAGCGTCAGCGCCGCCGGGGGCTTGTCGTCGGGCTGGTAGCGGAGGACGGGGCGACTGCCGGGGTCCTTGTCGGTCACCGTAGCGGCTCGATCCAGTGTCGCCTGCGCTGGAACGGGTACCCCGGTACGGAGATCCGGCGCCGTTCCTCGCCGGCAAACAATCCGTGGAACGAAACCGGCAGTCCCGCATCGTACGCCCGCGCGACGGCAATCTCGAAGCTCGTGTCCGCTCTCTCCGACCCCTTCGGCCAGGCCGCCGTCTCGAACGGTCCCGGGGCGGATCGGGCGCCGACCTCCACGACGAACCTCACGTCCAGGTCCCCCAGGGTGTCGGCGCACCGGTCGAGGTGCAAGGGTGTGCGGATCTGTTCGCGCCAGTAGGCCCCGTCCGCAGCGCGGGCCGGTTGGTTCACGCGGCCGTCGTGGCCGATCACCGAGAGGGACGGCGCCGAAATCTCCACCCCCGCGAGGACCGCTTCCAGCTCGTCCAGCGGATCATGCGCGGGCACGGACGGGTCTCCCGTCGGGACCGCAGCCGCCATGCGCACCCTGGGCTGCCCCGCCGCCGTTCCGCGCGCCGCGGCGACCCGAAGTCCGTCTTCGAGGGTGAACACGCCGGCGGTCCACGCGGCGGCCAGCTCCCCGGCACCGTGTCCCGCCACCGCGCCCGGGCGCATCCCGACGCTCTCCCAAAGCGCGGCGAGCGCGCACCCCAGCGCGTAGACCGCCGGCTGCGCCCACTCCGGACCGCGCAGCGTGCCGTGCGCGCCCTTGCTGCCGAACATCACGTCGAGGAGCGACGCGCCGCCGCGTTCCCCCCCGATCACCGCGTCGCATCGGTCGAGCACGGCTCGCACGACCGGTTCGCGCTCGTAGAGATCCCGGCCCATGCCCTCGTGCGCGTCCCCCTCGCCCGCGAAGACGAAGGCCAGCTTCGGTGAGACGCCCGGGTGCGGATGCGAGTGGCGCCGAGCCGTCTCGTCCATCCCGGCCACGGCGACCAGACCGTCGCGAAGCGATTCGGAGTCGCGGAACACGACGGAGGCCCTGCGGTCGAAGTGACTCCGACCGACGCCGGCGGTCCACGCCATGTCGGCGAGCACGTCGGAATAACCGCCGTCGCGGGACGCGTGTCCGTGGCCGTCGTCCAGCCACGCGATGTATCGCCGAGCAAGCGCGCGGAGCGCCTGGTGCGACTTGCCCGACAGGGGCAGAATCCGGTCGCTGCGGGGATCGAAGCCGCCGGACGGCGCCCGCAACCCGGTCGCCCGCGCGGGCAGGGCGACTCCGACGACCTGTACGGAGCCGGCGGGCGAGTGCCCGTTCCTGCCCGGTTCCACCGCGCCGTCGCCCTCCACCACCACGTGCGAGTTGGTTCCGGAAATCCCGAACGAACTGATCCCCGCCCGCGGTGGCCTGCCGGGGTGGAATGGCCAGTCCGTGACTTCGGAGGTCACCTGTACGGGCAGTCGATCCCACTCCAGATGCGGGCTGGGATTGTGAAAGTGCAGTTGCTTCGGGATCCGGCCCCGATTCATGGCGAGCACGGCCTTGATGAGGCTAGCGACTCCCGCCGCGCACTCAAGGTGGCCGATGTTCGCCTTGACGGAACCGATCAGCAACGGACGATCCGGCGCCCGGTCCCGTCCGTAGACGGCCGCGGCCGCCTGAACCTCGATCGGGTCGCCCAGGTCGGACCCGGCTCCGTGCGCCTCCAGATAGTCCACGTGCGCGGGTGCGACTCCCGCCCTGGACAGCGCGTCCTCGATCACGCGCTCCTGGGCCGGACCGTTCGGCACCGTCAATCCCGCGCTGGTGCCGTTCTGGTTGACCGCCGACCCGCGGATCACGCCCCAGATGCGATCCCCGTCCGCCTTTGCGTCGCCCAGGCGCCTGAGCACGACGACCCCGCACCCCTCGCCGCGGACGAAGCCGTCGGCGGCGGCGTCGAAGGTGCTGCAACGCCCCTTCGTCGAGAGCATGCCGACTTCCTTCATGAAGGTCGTGATCTCCGGTGACAGGATCGCATTGACGCCCCCGACCAGCGCCGTCTCGACCTCTCCCTGTCTCAGCGCGGACGCGGCCTGGTGGACGGCGGCCAGCGAGGACGCGCACGCCAGGTCCAGCGGCACCGCCGGACCTGTGAGGCCGAGCGCGAACGAGATCCGTCCGACGGTGACGCTCATGGTGGTTCCGAGGTACCCATGGGTCTCCCCGCCCGCCGCGGCAACGTCGCGATAGTCGCCGGTGCCTGTTCCGACGTACACCCCCGTGCGACTGCCCTTCAGCCGCCCGGGATCCACACCCGCGTCCTCAAGCGCGTGCCAGGTGGTCTCCAGCAACAGCCGTTGGCGGGGGTCCATCGTCCGGGCCTCGATCGGCGGGATCCCGAAGAATCTTGCGTCGAACTTGTCGATGTCTTCGAGAAAGGCGCCTCGCCGGGAGAAGCTGTCGCCCGCGCCGGGCTCGCCTGCGACGCCGTGCCAGGGACCGGGATCCCGGCGTCCGTCCGTCACCAGGTCCGCGGCCTCCTCCAGCAGGCGCCAGTAGGCCGGAAGATCCGGCGCCCCGGGAAAGCGGCACGCCATGCCCACGATCGCGATGCCATCGTCGACGGACCGCGCCGCCGGCTGCGCCACGGGCTGGACCGCCGGCTGCGACGCCGGTTCGGGCTGGGGCGGAGGGGCGGGTGCCTCGCCGTCCTGGTCCAATTCCCCAAACAGGTGTGCGGCGAGCGCGGCGATGTCGGGGTAGTCGAACACGAGGGTGTTGGGTGCCGTGTACGCGCCGGAAAGCGCCCGGTTGAGCCGGTTGCGCAACTCCACGGCCATCAGCGAGTCCATCCCCAGATCGAAGAACCCCACCGTTGGCGCGGGCGCCGACGGGAGTCGCAGCACGGCCTGCACCTCCTCCTGCAGGAACGACACCAGGAGGCTCTCGCGCTCGGCGGCGGGGGTCGCGTGAAAGCTGGCAATCAGGTCCTCGGCCAATGCAGGCGAGTCGTCTTCGCTGTCGCCGTCGGTGGTGAGCAGGTCCGCCAACAGCGGCGGATGATCTTCGAAGGCCTCCCCGTAGACCGGCCAGTCCACCGCGGCCACCACAGTTGCCGCTGCATCCTGGCGCACGACCCGGTCGAAGGCGCGGAGACCCTGTTGGGGACTGATCCAGCCCGTACCCGACGCGGCAAGCTGGCGGGCGATTCGTTCGCGCTGTTCCTCCGCTTCCCCGAGTCCCGACCAGGCCCCCCACGCGATTGCCTGTCCGGCGAGCCCGTGAGCGCGACGGTGCGCGGCGAGCTGATCCAGGAACGCGTTGGCGGCCGAGTGGTTCGCCTGGCCAGCGTTGCCCAGCACGCCGGCGACGCTCGAGAACAGGACGAACATGTCGAGATCGCGATTGATCGTCGCGCGGTGGAGGTGCCAGGCGCCCAGCACCTTGGGCCAAAGCACCCGCTCGAAGCGCTCCCAGTTCTGGTTGCCCAGCGACTGGTCGGACAGCACCCCGACACTGTGGATCAAGCCGCCGAGCGGGGGCAGCTCGTGCTCCATGCGCGCGAGCATGGCGTCCACGGCGTCAGGGTCGGTCACGTCGGCGAGCTCCACTCTCACCGTCGCGCCCCGGCGCCGGAGTGCCGCGATCGCTTCCTTGGCATCCGCGTCCGGAGCCCGCCGTCCGTTCAGCACGATCGCGCCGGCGCCTCGATCCGCGAGCCAGCGGGCGATCACGCACCCGATCCCGCCGAAGCCCCCCGTGACCAGGTAGGTGCGGTCGGGCCGCAGACTCCCGCGGGCAAGCGGGGAATTGGTGAACACGATCTTGCCCGTATGCCGGGCGGCGCGCATGAAGCGCATCGCGGCGGCCGTCTCTGCGAGTGGCCATCTGCTGTGGACGAGGGGCTCGACTTCACCCGCTGCCAACCGCGCCATGACTCTCTTCAGCGAAGCTCCCGCCACCCCTGGGTCGTGCTCCTTGAGGGCATCCAGCTCGAGGATGTGGTAGTGCACGTCGGGACGGACTTCCGCCATCTCCTCTTCGCTGAGGATATCCCGTCTCGCGAGCTCCACAAACCGCCCTCCTGTCGCCAGGCACGACAGACTCGTGTCGATGAAGCCCTCGCCCGTGAGACTGTTCAGAACGACGTCGACACCCCCTCCGCCGGTGGCTTCGAGGATCTCCCGCCCGAATGCGGTCTGGCGGCTGTCGTACACGTGCTCCACGCCCAGCGAGCGCAGGTAGTCCCTCTTTCCGGCACTCGCAGTTGCGAAGACCTCGGCCCCTGTCGCCTGCGCCAACTGGATCGCGGCGAGCCCGACCCCGCCGGCCCCGGCGTGAATCAGTACCCGGTCGCCTTCCTCGAGTCTCGCGACATCGTAGGAAAGGTCGGCGGATACGAAGGCGGTCGGCAACGTGGCGAGCGCCGAGATCGACAGGTCCGCGGGGGCGGCGCACACCATCTCCTCGCGGGTCACCGCCTCCGGTCCGAAGGTGCCGAACGCCAGGCCGACCACCCGTTCACCGACGGACACGTTCGAAACCTCGGACCCCACCTCGAGAACCGTGCCGCACATCTCCCCGCCGAGCAGTCCTTCGTCGATAAACCCGATGGAGCGGAAAACGTCCCAGAAGTTGAGCCCGGTGGCCTCGACCGCGACGCGCACGTCGCGCGCCCCGAGAGTGCGAGGAGGCAGTGGTTCCACGTCCAGCCTCTCGAGGGCGCCGGCGGGGTCGGGCTCCAACAGCCAGTTGGTCGCTTCCGGCAGGGTCAACCGCTCCGCTCCGGTGCCGGCGCGGACCATACGAGCCGCCCTGCGCAGCCCGGAGCGGTGTGCGACGTGGGTTTCCGCATCGGGGTGCAGGAGCTCGTTGGCGAGGGTGGCCGAAGACGGTGACGACTCGGGATCGAGGTCGATCAGGCGCGTTTGCAAATGCGGCGCTTCCTTCGCCACGACCTTGCCGACGCCCCAAAGCAGAGCGCCCGCGAGTTGACCGGCACGCTCCCGCTCAAGTACCTGGGCGCCGCGAGTAACCAACCAGATGCCGTTCGTGGGGACTACATCCGAGTCCAGGACACCTTGGAGGAGTGCAAGGGCGCCGCCGGCGACCCGTCTAGCGTCCTCGGCCATTTCCGAAGTGGTCGCGATGGGGCCGCGGCCATCCAATGCCGCGAGGTGCACGATGCCCCTGAGCGGCGCGCCGGCGGGAACATCGTTCAACTGCCGGCACCAGGACGCCCGCCGCTCCGTGTCGCTGGCGAGCACCACCGTCTGATTGCGGGCCGAGAGCTCCGCAGCGAGTTCTTCTCCCGTGCCGCCATCGTCTGCGACGAGGACCCAAACGCCGGGAGGTTCCGCCACCTCCACGGGCCCCTGCGCCACGATTACACCGCGATCGGGTGTCGCGGCCGAGTCCGACGCGTCAACACCGAGAACCTCGACCTCGCCGAAGCCCGCGTCGCCGAGCGCCCGCTTCCAGACTTCGGGGCTGGCCAGCGCGTGATGCGGGCGGTAGTCGTCGGCGAACCGCCACCATCCGTCGAGCTGGCCGAAGGTCAGGTCAAGCCATCCCTGGCCACGAAGATTCTCCAGCGCCACCAACTGGCCCGACGGAGCCAGAAGGTTGCGGCAGTGCGCGAGCGTTTCGTTCAGATACCGGGTCGCGTGAAGGACGTTGGAGGCGATCAGCAGGTCGTAGCCGTGCGCATCGTAGCCCTGTTCCACCGGGTCCCTTTCGATGTCGAGCACGCGGTAGTCGATCGAGGCCCCGCCTTCGGCAAAGCGGGCCTCGGCTTCGGCAAAGAAGCCCGCCGAGATGTCGGTGTAGACGTAGTCGAAGCTGCCCGCAGCGAGCTCCGGGAGCACGGATGCGGTCGCCGATCCGGTGCCGGCGCCGACCTCGATCACCCGGAGGCGGCGTCCCTCCGGCAACCCCGCTACGAGGTTCCGCACGGCGTTGGCCAACATCCGGTTTGCCGCCCGCGCCACTGGCGCCTTCAGGTAGAGGTCCGCGGCTGTCGGTTCGCCGCTGCTGAACAGCAGCGTCAAGGGATCCTCGCGCCCGACGAGCACCTCTGCCAGCGCGTCGCCACTCCGCCGGAAGAGCCCGATCTCGTTTGAACCGTGCGAGTAGCGTGCGGCCATGGCGGCCGCGAACACGTCCGGATCGGGAGGCAAGTCCTCGGGTAACCGGTCCCCGGATCCCACGATCACTTCGAATCCACCTTCCGTCTCGTCGAGCACGCCGGACCGGACGAGCATTTCGAGCATCCGGCGGAACAGCCGTTCGTGCTCGTCCAAAACCTCCAGACGGCGGCGCAGTTCCATCGATTCCACGACATCTCCGGGCGTGCGCCTCCAGCCCAGGCGGTCGAGCGTCAGAAGAGCGTAGGAGCGCGCCAGGGTCTCGAGGTCGTCGAGCAGTGCATCCCTGTCGTCGGCTCCGACACCCTCGTCCGCCAGGTAGCCGCTGAAGAGGTCCGATTCCGTCGCGACCGCGCCCGGTCGGGGCAGGAAGTCCGCCTCGGGCATGCCGGACGGGAGCGCGGTGTCGCGCCATGTGACTTCGTAGAGGAGTTCCTTCAGCCCTTCCACGGCGGAAAGCAGGGCCGCGCGAGTGGCACGTTTGATGGCGTACCCGGTCAGCCCTCCGAGCAGAAAGCCGCTCTCGTCGTAGATCCGAATGTCGCCGGCCATAACCTCGGCGGGCTCTTCGATGTGGGTTGCCGGGCCTGTGTCGTCCGTGTCCTCTCTCCGGTCCCGTGGAGCCTCTCGCATGCGCGCGTGGCAGAAGACGCGGTCAGGCAGGCGCGCCGCGATCCACAGACGTTCCCATCCAAAGGGCAAGTAGGTGATGCCGGCCTCGGACCCCGCCGGTGCGCGGGCCGCCGACATGACCTGAAAGCAGCCATCGAGCAGCAGGGGATGGACCTCCGCTCCGCCAGCGTCAAGACCTTCCGGCACCACCACCTCGCCCACCGCCTCTCCGGCCCGCGACCACGCCGCAACCAGTGTGCGGAACGACGGACCGAGATCGATCCCGACCTCGGTCTTGGCGCGATAGAAGGTCGAGACATCCTGTGGCGTCAGGCCCGCCCGAAGGCTCTGCAGGTCGACGCGAGCCTCCTCTTGCGCTGTGGAACCGGCGGACACCAGCGCTTCAGCGTGCCGCATCCACTCCTCTCCGTCGCCACCCCGGCTCAGGATCTGGATCCGGCGCGACCCTGTGTCGTCCGGCGGATCGAGAAGCACCTGCATCTTGCGGCCGAGCTCGTCGGAGGCGTCGTCCGCGTCGCCTCCGGGGAGGATCAGCGGACTCTGGAACTGCATGTCGTCCAACGAATGCGCTCCCTCGCTCTCGGCAAGGCAGGCGGACACCGCCATCGCTCCGTAAAGGGCCCCGGGCGCCACGAGCCGGTCGAAGACCTTGTGGTCTGCCAGCCAGGCCGGATCGGACGGAAAGACCTCCGTCTCGAAGCTGATCTCTCCGCTGGCGGACTCGTGGCGGCTGCCGAGCAGCGGATGATCCGCGCTCGTCCGCCGCCGCTTCGGAGCCTCGACCCAGTGACGCTCCCGCCGGAACGGGTAGCTCGGCAGGGAGATCCGGCGGCGCGATTCTCCAGCGGCGAGTCCCTGAAACGACACCGGCAGACCGATTTCGTAGGCACGCGCAACTGCGGCCAAGAAAGCGTCCTCCGATTCGGCCTCCGTGACATGGCGACCGGGACGCAGGAGGCTGGGAATCACCTCCGGAGGACCGGCTCCACCGCCGGACTCCGGCCAGGCCAGTCCCATCATCGGTCCAAGCACCGAGTGGGGGCCGATCTCCACCACCGCATCCACCCCGGATTCGGCCAGCGTCTCCGCAGCCTGCCGAAAAGCGACCCGCTGACGGGCCTGGGCGCGCCAGTAGGCGCCGTCGAGGGTGGCGCCAGGATCTACCAGCCGGCCGGTCACCGTACTCACGAAGTCGATCGACGGGGGTGCGAGCGGAACATCGGCGATCGCGGCTTCCACGCCGTCCAGCGCGGGCTCCACCAGGGCGCTGTGATAGGCGGGACTTCTGCGCAGGCGCCTCACCCTTGCACCTCCGGCCTCGAAGCGCCGAACGACAGCCTCGACATCGGATGCCGGGCCGCTGATCGCCTGGTGCGCCCCGTTGTCCGCCGCAACGCTCACGCCCGGCCCGGTTGCAGCCGCGTTGTGCTCCTCGACTGCCGCCGCCACGTCGGAGGCACGTGCGAAGATCGCCGCCATCGCACCCTTTCCCGGCAGATCCGCCATCAGCACGCCCCGGGCCGTGGCGAAGCGCAGTCCGTCCTCGAGGCTGAACACCCCGGCGGCGTGCGCGGCGGCGATCTCGCCCAGGCTGTGGCCCGCAACCACGTCCGGCCGGATTCCGATGCTGGCCCAAAGGGCCGTCAGAGCGCACTCCAGCGCGTATATCGCGGGTTGCGTCCAAGCCGGGTGGTCCAGGTCTCCAGGCGAGTCCCCGCGCCCGAAGATCGCGTCCAGAAGCGACGCGCCCCGCGTCTCGCGGTACGCCGCCTCACATCTGTCCAGAACGGCGCGTGCCACCGGCTCGGTCTCATGGATCTGCCGGCCCATCCCGACCCACTGACTGGCCTGCCCGGTGTAGACGAAGGCGATCCTGCGTGCCTCGCGGGCCGGTTCGACTCGATCCCCGGCGTCGCTCCCGGCAAGCGGCTGCACGGCATCGCGCAGCGAATCGACGTCGCGGAACACCAGCCCCGCCCGGTGGCTGAAGTGGCTTCGCCCCGTCCCCGCCGTCCAGGCAACGTCCGCAAGCAGGTCTTCCTGGCCGCCGTCGGCCGATTCGTCGGTCCGTCCCCCTTGGGCAATCGCCTCGGCGTTGGTATCGAGCCAGTCGAGATATCGCTCCGCCAGTTCCCGCAGCGCCTCGTCCGACCGGCCCGAGAGCGGGAGGACACGGGCCTGGCGGGCCCTCGCGTTCCCCGCGTCCACCGCAAGCGGCACCGGCACCGCGGAGCCCGTCGGAGACCGCCACCGCCCGCTCGCATGCCGTGCATCCCGCCGCTTGCCCTCGTACCCCTCCAGAACCACGTGCGCATTCGTCCCCGACCATCCGAACCCGCTGACCCCCGCCGTGGGCGGGCGTGCCGACCGCCGAGGCCATTCCATCCGCTCGGCAGTCACCTTGAGAGGGAGCCGGTCCCAGTCCATCTGTGGGCTCGGATTCCTGAAATGCAGGTGCTGCGGGATCGTGCGGTGCTGCATCGCGAGCACGACCTTCATAACGGCGGCCACCCCGGCAGCCGCCTCCAGGTGCCCGATGTTGGTCTTGACGGAACCGATCAGGAGCGGATCGTCATGGTCGTGTCCGGCTCCATAGGCGGTTCCCGTGGCACGAGCCTCTATCGGATCCCCCACCTCGGTGCCCGTCCCGTGCGCCTCCACGTAGTCCACGTCGCCGGCGCCAAGCCCCGCGCGCGCCAGAGCGTCGGCGATCACCCGTTCCTGCGCGGTCCCGTTCGGCACTGTCAGCCCCGGGCTCGCCCCGTCCTGGTTCACCGCCGCGCCAGGGATCACGGCCCAGATCCGGTCGCCGTCGGCCTCAGCCTCGCTCAGCCGCTTCAGGACCACGATCCCGCAGCCCTCGCCGCGCACGTATCCGTTGGCCGCGGCGTCGAAGGTCGCGCACCGGCCGTCCGGCGACAGCATCCCGGCGGTCGCCCGCATCTCGAGCAGCCGCCCGGACAGGATCGCGTGCACTCCCCCCGCGAGCGCCAGATCCGCCTCTCGCCGCTGCAGCCCCGACACGGCCTGGTGGATCGCCACCAGCGACGACGAGCAGGCCGTGTCCAGCGCGATCGCGGGCCCCTCCAGGCCCAGCGCGTAGGCCACCCGTCCAATGGCGGTGTTGAAGGAAGTGCCGGTGACGGAATAGAGACTGGCCGCAGGCTCGGTGGTGTCGCTCACGTCGAGCACCAGGTTCCGGTACTCGTTGTTGCTGATCCCCGCATACACTCCTGTGCGGCTGCCCTTCAGCCGGTCGGGATCCATGCCGGCGTCCTCGAGCGCCTGCCAGCTCGTCTCCAGCATCAGCCGCTGCTGGGGATCGAGCAACTGGGCCTCGACCGGCGAAATGCGGAAGAACGACGCGTCGAAACGGTCGAGTTCGTCCAGATATGCGCCGAACCGGCAGGCGACGCTCTGCACATCCGCGTCCGGGAAAAGTTCGCCCACACGCCCGACGCCGGAGCCCGGGATTCCCTCGGTGACCGCGTTGCCGCCCGCGTGGAGCAGGCGCCAGAAGGCCTCGATGTCGTTCGCGCCGGGGAAGCGGCATGCCATGCCGACGATCGCGATGGGTTCGGAAGCCGGAACGGTCATGTTTCGCGCTGCCAGCGGGGCGGGGAGAGGGATCGGAGATTGTCATGGAGTGACGAAATCTCTAGCGTGGTATTCCCATACGATAGCTGTCCGGCGTAGGCGAGGACAGCAACCCCACGCCCGTGCGGACATGCCCTATCTGATCGCTGCCCTCCTGGCCCTGGCCGCCGGTCCGCTCGTTGACGCGGGCGCGCGAGGCCGCCGCGGGTTCATCCCCGTGCTCGACGGCCTGGTCATGTTGGCGATTCCGGGATTGATCTTCCTGCAGTTCGTGCCGACCGCGGCACAGGACGGGGACTGGGGCGTTCTCATCGCCCTCCTGGCGGGCTTCGCGCTGCCCGTCGTGGCGGAGCGGACAACAAGCCGCGCCGGCGCGAGGGCGCATCGCTGGGCGCTCGTGGCCGGTCTCACCGGCTTCCTGGTCCACTCCGCGCTGGACGGCGCGGCCATCGCGACGCTTCCGGCCAGCGCTCCCCCCTCCCTCGGCCTGGCCATTGTCATTCACCGTCTACCCGTGGGCATCGCGGTGTGGTGGCTGGTCGCGCAGGAGATCGACCGTCGGGCAGGCGTCGCCGTGCTCGCCGGACTTGTGGCCGCCACCGTCGTCGGTTACGCGATCCTTGTTGGCGGCGATCCCCAGCTCCTCGCCGCGTCCGGCGGCCTGACGCTCTACCAGGCTGCCGTCGGCGGATCGCTTGTGCATGTCGTGATCCACCAGCGCGGGCGGACTCTGTCCCGGCTCGACCGTCGCCGGGAAGGGTGGGGAGCGATCGTCGCCCTGGCCTTGCTCCTGGCCGTCTTCGTTCTGGACACGGACGCCTCCACACACGGCCCGGCGAGCTTCCTGTCGCGGCTCTACGTGCTCAGCGCCGAGAGCGCGCCGGCTCTGCTTCTGGCCTATCTCTGCGCGGGACTGCTCAGTGCGTTCCTGCCGCAGCGGTCCGTGCGCTGGATGGGGCGGGGCGGGGCGGTGTCGCAGGCCGGCCGGGGCATGGCGATCGGCTTGCCGTTTCCGATCTGTTCGTGCGGGGTCGTGCCGCTCTACCGAAGTCTCGTGCAGAAAGGCGCCCCGCCGGCTGCGGCGATGGCCTTCCTGGTCGCCACACCCGAACTCGGTCTCGACGCGGTCCTCCTCTCGATCCCCCTGCTGGGGCCTCAGGTCACCGTGCTGCGGCTCGTCACGGCGGCCCTCGCTGCGATTCTGGTGGGATGGTTGGTGGGGGGCAGGTTGAAGGCCGCCGATCGTGTTGCCGAGTCGAGCGCTGCAGCCGACGAGCAGGCGGGCACGCTGCACCGCCTTGCCGCCGCCCTGCGCACGGGTACCGGGGACGTGGTCAACCATACGGCACCGTGGATCCTGCTCGGTCTCGGCGTCGCCGCGCTCGTCACTCCCCTCCTGGAGAGCGGATGGCTGGGGAGCCTGCCCCCTGTCGCGGATGTCTTCCTCTTCGCCCTTCTGGGTTTCCCGACGTACGTCTGCGCGGCCTCGGCGACGCCGCTGGTGGCCGCCTTTCTTGCAACCGGGTTGTCCCCGGGCGCGGGCATCGCCTTCCTCATCACGGGACCGGCCACCAACATCTCCACCCTGGGGCTGGTGAGCAGCCTGCACGGGAGACGCGCGGCCGTAGCCTTCGCCGCGGTCATGGTGACCTTCGCGGTCGCGGCCGGCGTCGCGATCAACGCCACGTTCGGCGCCCTTGGCGTACCGTCGCTGGCGGCGCTGATGGAAGAGACTCCCAGCCTCCTTCAGCAGACCAGCCTCATTCTTCTCGCCGGACTCTTCCTCCGGTCGATGGTCCGGCGCGGCCTACGGTCCTTTGTGGGCGAGCTTCGAGAAGGGCTGGGCTGGTCTCACTAGCAGAGCGGTGCCGTCACGGAACGGCTGCGGCTGCGCCACTCATAGGGCGGATGGCCAAGGCTTGCCAGCGCGCACGGACTCCCCGTCCCGGTGTGGTCCCCTCGGTCCCAGATCGGAAATGGCGAGAGGCGCGTGTTGGCGGCCCGCTTCATGAAGCCGTGAGAATAGGCCCGAATGTGCGTACCCCTGCTGTACACCTCGACCATGTACAGCTGGCTGGTCGGCATGGATTCCAGCTGGGCCCAACCCCCGAGCAATGGGAACTCATCGAGATAGACGGTAGGGACGACCCTGGCACCCCGGTAGTAGATGCACCTGCCGACGCCGCAAGGGGTCGTAAACATGCCCGCGCGCGAGTCCAGGAAGTCGGCGACCGACCAGTGGCCGCTGTTGACCAGGGCATCCTCGTTGTAGGCGCGGGCAGCGGTTGCCGCGCTTCGCCGCCGACGCTCAAAGCGGTCCATGACGATCGCGAGACCTTCCAGCAGAATGGGCTCGGGCATTACCCGAAGGCTGACCGGATTGCCCGATGTGTCGGCCTCGACCCGTACCGAATGCGTCGCGTACCCGAGCCGCTCCACCGTGACGAGATGGATCCCGGCTCCGATCTCGCACAGCAGAAAACGACCGCTGTCGGTTGTGAGCCACGCCCAATCCGACTCCTCGACCGATACGTAGGCGCCCGCCACCGGCACGTCGGTTCCGCCATCGAGCACCACCCCCACGATCCCGGCCTGGCCATCGCTGCAAACGGGCTGCTGCTCCTGCCCGCTGGCGAGCCCCGCGGACAGGGAAAGGATGCCCCATGACAGGAACCCCATCGTACGAGGAAGCGGTCTTGACATCGGCCGGACCTTGGGTTGGCAGGGTTTGAGTGCATGACACGGACGGTTTCCATATACCCCAGGGGAGCCCTGCCGTTCCGCAGTCCCGAGGGTCCCGCCCAGCCCTCAGCGCGGCGCGGGCGCCTCATGAAGGGCGGCGGGCCGCCGTGGCGCCTACTTGCGAGCGTTTGCCGCCTCGCAGCAGCTTCCGCTTCCGTCCTTCTCATCGACCGTCATCCGACCGGAGCACGAAGATCATGACGCGCCGCCCCCCGACCCATATGGCCGCCACCCTTGTCGCCGCCGCCCTCCTCGCCCTCCTCCCCGCCGCCGCCGCCCCCCAGTTCGTCGAACCGGGACCCGACCGCGCGGAAGGCGACGGCCCCTTCGACCGCCTCGTCATCCGCGGCGCGATCGTCATCGACGGCACGGGCGCGCCACCCCGCGGCCCCGTCGACATCGTCATCGAGGGCAACCGGATCACGCAGATCGCGGGTGTCGGCTACCCGGGCCTGCCCATCGACGAATCCCGTCGCCCGGCCGCCGGCGACCACGAGATCGACGCACACGGGATGTACGTCATGCCCGGGCTGGTCGACCTGCACCTCCACACCGGCGGCCTCCCCAAGACCCCCCGGGCCGAGTACGTCTACAAGCTGTGGATGGCCCACGGGGTCACCGCCGGGCGCGGCATCGAGTACGGGCCGGTCGACTTCTCGCTCTCCGAACGTGATCGCGCCAACAACAACGAGATCACCGCGCCCCGCATGTTCGTCTACCAGCGTCCGGGGCAGGGGTGGGACCAGGGCTCCGTACGGACCCCGGAGCAGGCGCGCGCATGGGTGCGCTGGGCGCACGAGCGGGGGATCGACGGGATCAAGTTCGTGGCCTACCCGCCCGAGATCATGGAAGCGCTCCTCGACGAGGCCCGACAGCTCGACATGGGCAGCGTGGCCCACCTCGCCCAGCTCGGCGTCGCGCAGATGAACGCCGTCGACGCCGCGCGGCTCGGGCTCGGCGCCGTCACGCACTTCTACGGGCTCTTCGAAGCGCTCTACGACGACCACGACGTGCAGCCCTGGCCGTCGGACATGAACTACGCCAACGAGCAGCACCGCTTCGGCCAGGTCGCGGCCCAGTGGGATCTGATCCACCCGCAGGGCAGCGACGAGTGGAACGCCATGCTGGAGGAACTGCTGTCGTACGACGTCATCCTCGACCCCACCATGACCGCCTACCTGGCGAGCCGCGACGTGATGCGCGCCCGCACGGCCGAGTGGCACGAGAAGTACACGCTCCCCAGCCTGTGGGACTTCTACGAACCCAGCCGCGAGAACCACGGCTCCTACTACTACGACTGGACCAGCCACGACGAGATCAGGTGGAAGAACTTCTACCGCGTCTGGATGGACCTCCTCGACGACTACAAGGACATGGGCGGCCGGGTCACCGTGAGCTCCGACGCGGGGTTCATCTACAATCTGTTCGGTTTCTCGACAATCGAGGAAATGGAACTCTTGCAGGAGGCCGGCTTCCACCCGCTGGAAGTCATCCGCGGCGCGACGATGCACGGCGCCGAGGCCATCTTCGACCCCAAGGGCCGGATGCCCGAGTTCGGGATCGTCCGCGAGGGCCTCCTGGCCGACCTGGTCATTGTGCCGGAGAACCCGGTCAACAACCTCAAGGTCCTCTACGGCACCGGCCACGAGCGTCTCAACCCCGACACCGGCGTCAAGGAACGCATCGGCGGCGTCAAGTACACGATCAAGGACGGGATCGTCTATGACGCCAGGCAGCTGCTCGAGGACGTGGCGCGAATGGTGGAGGAGCAGAAGAAGCAGCGGGCGGCGGCGTCGGGCGGGTGAGCGCGGCGGGGGGCTTGAGGGGTTCGTCCTGGCTGGCGGTCCGGATTGCGGCCGCTATCGCCCTTGTCGTCGTGCCCTTCGGTTACGCCGTTACCGGGGTCCGGACGGATGTCCTGATAGGAGCTGGCTGCGGGCTGGCGATCGGTGTGGGGATCGGCCTCCGGGGAGGCTCGCAAAGCGGTCCGTGGATCGGCATTCTGGTCGGGTCGATCGTGGGAATCGCCGCCGCGCTGATCGCCGGCGCGGTTCCCTGGAACGGATGGGGGGTTCTCATTCCGCCCATTCTTGCCCTGGCGGTCGGCTTGATCGACGGGCTCGGCGGGTCATCGCTCTCCGGGTATCGGGACATGATCCGGGAGACGTTCATCCTGTCTGTCCTGTTTGCCCTGGGACTCCTGCCCGCCACGATTGTGATGGGCCAGGTGGGTGCAGCGTCGGCCCCCATCCTATCGGTGCCTTTGGTCGCGCTGATCGCCGGGATCCTCAGCCACCGCCGCGAGGGATGGCGGGACGCTCGTCCACCCCGGCTGCTGCTCCTGGCGTTGGCCGCGCTGCTTGTCCTGTTGGCCTTCCTGGGGGAGAACGAGGTCAGCGGGGTCTCGGGCATCGTTGCCGTCCTGATCATTGTCCTTATCACGGCCGTCGCGCTGGTAGCACTCCCGGCGGCCGCGTTTCTCCTGGGGCGCACCGCCATCACATGGCTCCAACCCCGGCTTCGGGTGTACGCCTACCTCGCCGACTACCTGCGCGTCATGTGGGTCCCGATCGGCGGGTTCGCGGTCGGCTACCTGAGCATCATCGTCCTCTTCTCCGGGTTCTACGGGATGCTCGAGCACTTTCGCCCAGGCGCGTTTGGGGGCGCTGGAGCCGGGATCGACGACTGGTTGTCCTTCGCGTTCTTCACCGCACTCGGCCAGGACTTCACGAGCGTCACCCCGGTTTCACTCGGCGCGAGGGTGCTCGTCGGCACCCATCTCATCCTCTCGGCGGGCTGGGCGCTCGTGTTGTTCGCGGCGGTGATGTCGTCCATCGGGCCGAAGCTGGACCGGATCGCGCGGCGCCACGCGAAGGAAGACGACAGCGCTGTCGATACGTCATGAGTGATACGACTTCGCGGGTTGCTACGACCGAGGCTGCCGGGCCGGCAGCGAAGCCGCCGCTCTGGACCCCGTCGCGGGAACGTTTGCGCGCAAGCAACCTGGTTCACTTCGCGGCCTGGCTGGCAGGGTCCGGCCACGATCCCGAGGACGGGGCCGCGGCTCCTTCGGCGTCGGTGGCGGAGCCGTCGCGTCGTGCCGCGGAGCCGCCCCACGATCCCCAGCGCGGCTACGACGCCCTCTGGCGCTGGTCGATCGAGCAGCAGGAGGCCTTCTGGAGCGCACTGTGGGACTGGTGCGGCATCGTGGGCGACAAGGGTGGCCGCGTTCTTGTGCCAGGCGATGACATGCCCGGCGCCCGCTACTTCCCGGACGCGCGGCTCAACTTCGCCGAGAACCTCCTGCGCCGCCGCACCGACGACCCCGCCATCATCGCCTGGGCCGAGGACGGCCGGCGCCGGGTGGTGAGCTGGCGGGAGCTGCACGACCTTACCTCCCGGCTCGCCCAGGCCATGCGCGACGCGGGCGTGCGACCCGGCGACCGCGTCGCCGCGCTGCTTCCCAACGTGCCCGAGGCCGTCGTGGTGCTGCTGGCGGCAACCTCGATCGGCGCGGTCCTCTCCACCGCCTCACCCGACTTCGGGGTACGCGGCGTGATCGACCGCTTCGGCCAGGTCGGCCCGCGCCTCCTCTTCGTCACGGACGGGTACAGCTACCGCGGCAAGCGCTTCGAGACGCTCGCCCGGGTTCCGGGCATCCTCGAGGGGCTTCCCACCGTCGAGCGCACGGTGGTGGTGCCGAACCTCGGGGAGGCCGCGACGGACGCCCGCGGACCGGACCGCACCGTCCCGTTCGACACCTTCATCCGCCCCTTTGCGGCCAGCGAGATCGAATTCACGAGGCTTCCCTTCGATCATCCCCTCTACATCCTCTTCTCCTCGGGCACCACGGGCGTGCCCAAGTGCATCGTCCATCGCGCGGGCGGCGTGCTGCTGCAGCACATCAAGGAGCACCAGCTCCACTGCGACATCAGGGCCGGCGACCGGGTCTTCTACTTCACCACGCTGGGCTGGATGATGTGGAACTGGCTGGTCTCGGCGCTGGCGTCGGAGGCGACGATTCTGCTCTGGGACGGGTCGCCCGTGCACCCGGACAACGAGGCTCTCTTCGACTTTGCCGACGCCACCGGCATGACGCTGATGGGCACCTCGCCCGGCTTCCTGGAAGCGCTTCGCAAGTCGGGGTTCACCCCGCGGGAGAGCCACGATCTTTCGTCTCTGCGGACGCTGCTGTCCACCGGCTCGCCCCTCGCGGAAGCGGGCTTCGAGTACGTGTACGAGCACGTCAAGCGCGACGTGCACCTCGTGTCCATTTCGGGCGGCACCGATCTCTGCGCCTGCTTCGTGGGCGCCATTCCCGGCCGGTCCGTGCGTCCCGGCGAGATCCAGGGCCCCGTCCTGGGGATGGCCACCGATGTCTTCGCGCCCGACGGCACGCCGCTGGACGCGGGCAAGGGCGAACTGGTCTGCACCCGGCCGTTCCCGTCGCTCCCCCTCGGATTCCTGAACGACGATGACGGGTCGCGCTACCACGGCACCTACTTCGGGCGCTTCCCGGGGGTGTGGCACCACGGCGACTACGCGGAGAAGACGGATTCGGGCGGCTACATCATCCACGGCCGCTCGGACGCGACACTGAACGTGCACGGGGTACGGATCGGCACGGCCGAGGTGTATCGCCCGGTGGAGGCGATGGACGAGGTGGCCGAGGCACTCGCGATCGCGCAGCGCCACGGCGAGGGCACGCGCATGGTGCTCTTCGTGCGGCTGGTCCCCGGCGCCGTGCTGGACGCGGCGCTGCGGCGATGCATACGCGCCGCACTTCGGACGCAGGCGAGTCCCCGTCACGTGCCGGCCAGGATCGTCGAGGTCGAGGACATCCCGCGCACGCGCAGCGGCAAGATCGTGGAGCTGGCGGTGCGGGAGGTCGTGCATGGCGAGGCGGTCAAGAACGTGGAGGCGCTGGCCAATCCGGAAGCGCTGGAACACTTTCGAGGCCGGGTGGAGTTGGAGGGGTAGGAGGGAGCAGGACCACCACCCCTTTCCCTCAACACCCCGATTGCGCCAATTGTCCCAGTAGCACGGCCTTTCCGGCACGGTCCTGGTACCGTGTCCGCGACACTTCTTTCCTTTCTGGAGGACTTCATGAGAGCGATTCCTGCCTCGCCGGGCCTGGCAGTCCACGGACTGCTCACTCTGCTCGTTGCGGGTGGAGCGACGGCCCAGCAGGCCAACCGTACCCAACCCGTCGAGGGCATCCGGGACAACGGCACCGGTTATCACGCGCTGGTCGGAGCCCGTGTGGTCACGGCTCCGGGACAGGTTCTGGACGATGCCACCATCGTCGTCCGCGACGGGCTCATCCAGAGCGTGGGGCGCGGCGACGACGCCCCGGCGGGCGCCCGGGTGTGGGACCTGGCCGGGCTTACCGTGTATCCCGGCTTCATCGATGCCCACGCCGACCTGGGAATGGACGACGTACCCGAGGGTGGCGATGTGGGGCCGACACACTGGAACCCCCAGGTCCGTGCCTGGTTCAGTACGACTTCGAACTTCCAGGACGACGCCGACCGCCGCGCCGCCTTGCGCTCCCAGGGGTTCGGTACGGCGCTCGTGGTGCCCAAACAGGGGATCTTCCGGGGGACCGCGTCCGTCGTGAACCTCGGCGATGCCGGGGTCCGGGAGCGCGTGCTTCGCGCCGACCTGGCCCAGGCCATCGGGTTCCAGCGCTCGTTCGAGCTGGGCGGCTCGTACCCCAACTCGACCATGGGAACGATCGCTCTCCTCAAGCAGACGTTCATGGACGCCGGCTGGTACGTGCGGGCGTGGGATGCGTACGAGGCCGGCGGTCGCGCATTTCTCCCGCCGGAGACGAGCGAGGCGCTGGCGGCGCTGGAGGATGCGGCAGAGGGGCGTCAACCCGTCGTCTTCGAGACCGGCAGCGAAGAGGAGTACCTCCGCGCCCACAAGCTGGCCACGGAATTCGGCCTGACCCCGTGGTTCCGGGGCAACGGTCAGGAACACCGCATCATCGACGTGCTGCGGGGACGCACGGAACCTCTGATCGTGCCGCTGGATTTCCCGGATGCGCCCGACGTCGATGATCCCGAGTCGGCCCTTAACGCCACGCTCGCCGATCTGCGCGACTGGTACCTCGCCCCGACGAGCCCCGCTCAGCTGGCGGATGCGGGAGTTGCCTTCGCGATTACGGCGGACGGTCTCTCGTCGCTGAACGAGTTCCTGCCCAATCTGCGCATTGCCGTGGCTCGGGGCCTGTCGGCGGCCGATGCCCTGGCAGCCCTCACCACCACCCCCGCTTCCTGGCTCGGGATCGATCGCACCCACGGGACGATCGCCGAGGGCATGGTCGCCAATCTCGTGGTGAGCGAGGGCGATCTCTTCACGGAGGAGGCCACGGTCCGCGACGTCTGGGTCGAGGGGCGGGTCTACGGTGTCACGCGCCCCGCCCAGGTCGATCCGCGGGGGACGTGGCGCATCACCTCCGACGACGAGTGGGGCTTCGACGCCGTGCTCCGACTGGAGGGCACGCTGAACCGGCTCCGCGGGAGCATCGAGCTCGCCGCCGGCCCCGGTGATCCCGACGGCGTGCGGATCGATCTCGGGTCGGCCAGCGTCGTGGCCGAGACCGGGCGGATCGAGGTCCGTTTCGACGGCGAGCAGATGGACTATCAGGGCACGGTCCTCGTCGCCGGTTCGGTGAGCGGCGACGAATTCTACGGCTGGACGTCGCTCCCCAACGGGGCGGACCCGTCCTTCCGCGGCACCCGGACGGAAGCCTTCGAGGGCGCGGCGCGGGGTACGGTCGCCATGGACGTTCCGGAACTCGACCTGCCCTTCATCCGGCCCATGATGGAGTACGGCCGGACCTCGATGCCGGACCAGCCCGCGGCGGTGGTCGTGCGCAACGGCACCGTGTGGACCCAGGGTCCCGAGGGGCGCCTGGACGATGCGGACCTCCTGGTCGAGGCCGGCAGGGTGGTCGCGGTGGGCCCGGACCTCGAGGCTCCCCGAGGCGCCGTGGAGATCGATGCCGCTGGCAAGCACGTCACGCCGGGTCTCATCGATCCCCACATCCACTCGGGGGTCAGCTCGGTGAACGAGAGCGGATTCGCCATCGTCCCCGAAGTCCGGATGGGGGACGTGGTCACCCACAACAACATCTGGATGTACCGTCAGGTCGCGGGCGGGCTCACGACCGCCCACATCAAGCACGGTTCAGCCAACCCGATCGGGGGCGAGAACGTCTTCGTGAAGATGCGCTGGGGAGCCCTGCCCGAGGAGCTGAAGCTCGAGGACGCTCCCCGGACCGTGAAGTTTGCGCTGGGGGAGAACCCGAAGCGACGTCAGGGCCGGTATCCCGACACGCGCATGGGGACGCAGGAGATCATCCGCGACCACTTCATGGCCGCGCGCGACTACGAGCGCGAGTGGCAGCGGTGGGAGGAGAGTGGGGAGGGACTGCCCCCGCGGCGCGATCTGCGCATGGAGTCGATCCTCGACATCCTGAACCAGGAGCTCCTCATCTCGTCGCACGGCTACCGCGCGGACGAGTTTCTCGCGCTCGTGCGGCTGGCCGAGGAGTTCGGCTTCCGTGTACAGACGCTGCAGCACGGCGTCGAGGCGTACAAGATCGCCCCCGAGCTGGCGGCATCGGGCGTCGCGGCGGTGGTGTGGAGCGACTGGGGTGCCTTCAAGCTCGAGGCCTACGACGCCACGCTGTACAACGCCCGGATCCTCATCGAGGCCGGTGTGGTGACATCGCTGCACTCGGACAACAGCGAGATCGCGAGCCGAATGAACTGGGAGGCCGGCAAGCTGCTGCGCACCGGGCTCACCGAGGAGCAGGCCCTCTCGACCGTGACCAACGGCTCGGCGAAGGCCATGGCCATCGATGATCGCGTAGGCTCGCTGGAGCCCGGCAAGGACGGGGACTTCGTGGTCTGGAGCGGCAATCCGCTGTCGCAGTTTACCCGTGCGGAGCAGACCTGGGTCGACGGCCGGCGCTACTTCTCGCTGGACGAGGACGCGGCCATGCGGGAACGGATCGACCGCGAGCGCACACAGCTCATCCAGGCCATCCTATCGGCCGAAGGGAGCAACTGAAATGACAACGACGAAGCGAGGAATCATGACGGGAGTCCTGTCCCGAGCCGGCGGCGCGGCCGCCCTGATCCTGGCCACGACCGTGGCCGCCGCCCTTGTACCCTCGGTGGGGGGTGCGCAGGTACGGATGACGGTCCCTCCACAGTCCGAGCCGGTGGCGCTGCAAGGCGCCACGATCCACACGGTCACCGCGGGGGTGATCGAGAACGGCACCATCCTCTTCGAAAACGGGGTGATCACCGCGGTTGGGACCGATGTCCAGATCCCGGCGGGGGCCCGTGTGGTTGACGTCTCGGGGAAGCACATCTATCCGGGCCTGATCGACGCGTACAGCACGGTGGGAATCAGTGAGATCGGTGCCGTGGGTGTGTCCAGCGACGTGAACGAGCTGGGTGATTTCAACCCCAACGTGCGCGCCGAGGTGGCGGTCAACGCCGAGAGCCGGCACATCGGCACGACGCGTTCCGCGGGGGTGCTCGTGACGCTCAGCACACCCGGGGGCGGTCTCATTTCGGGAATGTCGTCGGCGATGAATCTGGAGGGGTGGAGCTGGGAGGAGATGTCGATGGAATCCTCTGCCGCCCTGAACGTGAACTGGCCCAATCCCAACCCCGGCCGCTTCCGCGGGTTCGGGGGCTTCAGGCCCGGGCCGCAGCAGGAACGGCCGAGCTATGAGGAACAGGTGGAGGAGCTCAAGGACTTCTTCGCCGAGGCCCGTGCCTACCGCGACGCCGCCGCGGCGGACGAAGTGGTGCGCAGCGACTCCCGCTACGCCGCGATGATCCCGGCGCTGGACGGGGACATTCCCGTTGTGGTCGCCGCCGACGGCGCAGCCCAGATCAACGACGCCATCACGTGGGCCCGGGAGGAGGGCGTCCGGCTCGTCATTCGTGGAGGCCGCGACGCGATCCACGTGGCCGACAGGCTTGTGGCCGACGACGTTCCGGTGATCCTCACCTCGACGATGGCTGCGCCCGGCCGCGCCTACGAAGGCTACGACGGCGCCTACACCATGCCCGCGCGGTTGCACGAGGCAGGGGTGCGTTTCGCCATCTCCGGGGGCTCCGGTGCGCTGTACACGAACCGTCTGCCCTGGGAGGCGGGCGTGGCCGTCGCCTTCGGGCTGCCCGAGGAGGAAGCGCTCAAGGCAGTGACCATCAACGCTGCAGAGTTCATGGGGATCGCGGACCGGGTCGGTTCGCTGGAACCGGGCAAGCAGGCCACCCTGCTCATCACCACGGGAACCCCCCTGGACATGACCAGCCAGATCGAGCAGGCCTACATCGAGGGCCGCGAACTCGACATGATGGACATCCAGAAGTGGTTCTTCGAGAAGTACATGACCAAGGTCATGCAGAGGATGCGGCTGGTGATGTAGGGGGATGGTCGGAGTTTGTCCGCCACATCAAGGCTGAAGTGGCGGACAAACGACGGCCGCGGACGGCAAGGAGCCCGGCTCCTAGATCTTGTTCCGCAGCCAGTCCAGTACGAGGCGCAGGAGGCGCTTCAGAATCTGGGCCATGAACTGTGTCCTCCTCGGGGGTTGCCCATTTGTACGGCGCGAGACCCGGCAAAGGTTCACCCGGGAGCCGCCGGGCGCCAGCCCGGGCGGCGGCGAAGAGGTCTACCGGCTTCTTCCGGCCTTCCCTTCCATGGCCTCGAAAAACGCCCGGTGATTCGCCAGGATCCGCCCGGTTTCCTCCGGGTCGGGCTCCAGCGTGTCGACGCCCCGCTCGAAGGTGCCTCCCAGCAGAATCCCGTCCGTCCGGGGGAACATGTACTGGCTGCCCCCCGTCGAGAATCGCCCGCCGCCGATGCTCAGATAGTCGACGGCGGCCTGAGGCCTCAGCACGACCAGCTGTCCCTTGATCGGGGTCAGCGCGTCGTCGCCGAAGAGCGCCTTCGCACCCAGTCCCGTACAGTTCACGATGATGGGCTCGGGTAGCGCCGCCAACTGACGGCGGTCGGCGACTTCGCCCACGACGACCCTCCCTCCGGCGATGCGGAAGTCTCGCATGAGAGCCCGGAGGTAGCGCGGTGGCTCGATGAACATGGTCGCGACCCGGCGGGCGTGGCGGGTGGGGAACGGGTGCTCGTCGCCTTCGAGCTCCTGCCATTCGGGGTAGAGATCCCGGATCCGCGAGGCGTATCCCCGGCCGGACTGGCGCCGCTCGCCGACGAAGTAGTTGTCGATCCAGCGGACCCCGTAGTCGGGGCCGACCAGGTTCTGGAAGTGGCGGTAGGCGAGGCGGGCGGCGCGCTCGAACTGATCCCCGAAGGGACCGTCCAGGTTGTCCGACACGGTCGACGGCGACCATTGGGCGCCGGCCATGTTCGAGGTGGTGTTCGACGGGAGGTCACGGGTACGGATGGTCACGGTGCGGCCGCGCCGCTGCAGCAGCCGGGCCGTCGCGAGTCCGACGGCACCTGCTCCGAGCACGGCCACATCGCCCTCGCTCCCGCTGTCGGTCACAAGCTCCGCCGCCATGTCGGCCGTGCCCCAGGAGAGGGTCACGCCGCCACCGCCATGGCCGTAGTTGTGGACGAGCAGCTTCGACCCGAAGCGCTCGGCCCGCACCACGAATCCGTCGGCGCGGTAGGGCCGCAGGCCGGCAACCTCGCGTATGACGCGGTCGCGTGACACCCTCACCGGCCTGACGGGCGCGCGTGGCGCAGCGGCGAGCCAGGGCTTCCCGCGCGGCGATGCACAGGCGGCCGCCCAACCGGCGACCAGGGCTCCGCCCGCGAGTCTCAGCCAGCGACGCCGGTCCACCGCCGGCGAGAGGCGGCCGAGGACGTCCGTGGGCGGCCGGTGGTTGCCCGGAACCCTCACCGCGCCAGCCGCTAGACGATCACCAGCTCCGTCGTGATGTCGATGCATTTGTGCAGCGTCCGGTAGACCGGACAACGCATGGGGTGGAGAGACAGCGCCCGTTGAAGGGTCGCCTCGTCCGCGCCCGCGGCCTTCAGCAGGTACTTCACATGAATGGTGCGTATGACGAGGACGCCGTCATCCTTTCCGACCCCGCCGCTGACCTCCGCGGTGAGGTTGCCGTCCGACGCTCCGATCCCGCGTGCCTCCAGCACGCCTCCGAAGGTGCCGACCAGTCAGCCGCCGGTAGCGGCGATCACATAGTCGAGGGTCGTGGTGGTCTCGTTTTGGGGGTGGACTCCATAGTGCTCGGCGATCGCGCCGTGAACGCCGAACTCCACCGGACCATCGTGAGCCGGCAGGTACGCCAGCCGATGCGGGCCGCGGGTGCGTTCGATCCGGACGTTGCCTTCGTAAACGATGTTGCTCATCGGTTGGGGACTCCGTTTTGCAGGGGTGATTCGCAGGGTGAGGGGTGACAGGTTCGTCAGGCAGGCCACAGCCAGCCGAAGACGCTCGCCGTCAGTAGCGCGTAGACGAGACCGTCGAGCGCGTGCTTGAAGGCGACCGACCCGGGCAGGCCGAACCAGATGCTCTCCTGGAAGCCGATGAAGCCGTGGGCCATGAACGCCGCCAGGCCGGTGATCCGGAAAACGGCGAGGAAGCCCGCACCGGCGCCCAGGGAGATGGAGGCGACGAAGGCGACGAAGACGCCGACCACGAGGTAGAGCACGAGTGACTTGGCCATCGCCGTACGCATGTCGAGTACCGATTCGCCGTCTCGCACGCGCAGAATGCCCACCGGACCCTGGCGGACCCTCTCCCTGTACTCGGCGGAGTCTTCCTCCGCTCCGTCCGCCCACGGGAACACGTACATGCCGGGGCCGGCGCCGCAGCTGCGGATGGCGTCCAGGAAGGTGCCCTCGTCCTCGACCCGGGCGAAGTCCTTCTTGTGATGCGGCATGACCATCCAGACCATGGCGCTCACCACGAAGACCACAACGCCGGACAGGACGATCGGCAGCCACAGGGCGGCGATCGGTATCATTGGTGCTCCTTTGCTGGACCGTGAACCGCCGGGGACAATAGTGTTCGGAGGACATATGGGCCAGATTGGGAGGCGCGCCGACGTGGTGCGCGGGCCGGAACCGATCCGTGACCGGGTGCGATCGAGAGGTGGAACCATGGAGACGATGTCCAGCCGGGTGTCGAGAGGGCGAGGCCGGAGACTGACGGCGGTGGTGCTGGCGGGGCTGGGTCTGGCCGCCATCGGGCCGGAAGCGGCCGGCGCTCAGACGGACCCGATGGTCCTGCAGATCATCGACGAGGCCGACCGCCTCATGCGGGGCGAATCGAGCACGGGCAGGCTGCGGATGGAGATCGACACCGAGAACTGGTCGCGCTCTCTGGAGATGAGCGTCTGGTCGCTCGGCACGGACTACTCGCTGATCCGCGTGGAGAGTCCCCGTCGCGAGGCCGGCACCGCGACCCTCAAGGTCGAAAACGAAGTCTGGAACTACCTGCCCCGCGCCGACCGGACCATCAAGATTCCTCCTTCGATGATGCTCGGTTCCTGGATGGGCTCCCACGTCACCAACGACGATCTGGTAAAGGAGAGCCGCCTCGTCGAGGACTACGACATCGTCATCTCCTTCGAGGGCGACCGGGACGGCGAGGACGTGTGGGAGTTCACGCTGACCCCCAAGCCCGAGGCGCCGGTGATCTGGGGCCGGATCGAGCAGGCGATCCGCAAGCGGGACCGCATGCCGCTCTGGGCGCGCTACTACGACGAGGATGGCACCCTGGCCCGGACGATGTCCTTTGCGGACTTTCAGGTGCTCGGAGGCCGGACGGTCCCGACGCGAATGGTCATCGAGCCCGGCGACGGCGAAGAGCGCACCGTGGTCACCTACCTGGAACTCGACTTCGACGTGGGCCTCGACGAGGACTTCTTCAGCTTGCGGAATATGCGGGCTCGTCAATGAGTCCACGTTGAGGGGCGATTGACCTGATGAACCGCGTCGGCAACGTGATGTGGTGGCGGATGGCGTGGCGGAACCTGTGGCGAAACCGTCGCCGCACCTTGCTGACGGCTTCCGCGCTCTCCTTCGGATTCGTGGCGTCGGTTGTCATGATCGCCTTCATGGACGGGATGATGGAGGAGCTCATCTCGAACGGGACCCGCGTGGTGACGGGTCAGGTGCAGATTCACGCGCCGGACTACCGGCCCGAGCGGAACATCCACGACACGATGGGGGGCCGCGAAGGGGTCGATGTGGGTGCACTCGTCGCGGCGGTGGAGGGACAGGCCGGGGTTGCCGGAGCGGCACCGCGACTGTACGGCGGGGGGCTGGTGAGCTCCGGGGACGAGACGGTGGGGGCCGTGCTGATGGGGATGGTGGCGTCGCGGGAAGAAGCAGTCAGCCGATTCGGGCATGCCATGGTCGCGGGGCGGATGCCGGGGCCGGGCGAGATCGTGGTGGGCGACGCAATGGCTGAAACGGTGGCGGTCGACGTAGGCGACGAGGTGGTCCTGGTGGCTCCCGCGGCGGACGGCTCGATCGGCAACGATCTCTTCACCGTGTCGGGAATCTTCCACGTCGGCGTCGGGGGTTTCGACGACAGCTACGCCTTGCTGGACATGGGGTCGCTCCACGAGCTGATGGCGATGAGCGCCGGCCGCATCCACGAGGTGGCGGTATCGGTGGAGCGCATCCGGGACGCGGACGCCGTGGCGGCGCGGGTGGCCGAGGCCGTGGAAGAAATTTCGCCGGGCCTGCTCACGGAGTCATGGTCGGTCTTGCAGCCGCAGCTCCACTACGTGACGAGCATGGCCCGCGCGATGAACGGCATCGTCGCGCTAATGATCTTCGGGATGGCGATCTTCGGGGTCGCCAACACCATGCTCCTCGCAACCTTCGAGCGCCGCAGGGAGTTTGCGGTCGCGCGGGCGCTCGGGACATCGGGCGGTGCGGTGGGCAGGATCGTCGTCTACGAAGGCCTCCTCCTCGGCCTGGTCTCCCTCGGGGCGGGAGGCCTCGTCGCGGGACCGATCCTCGTCTACCTTCACGGCAACCCCATCGACCTCAGTTCCTTCGTCGGGACCTACTCCTTCGTGGGTTCGGCGGTCCGCCCCCTGCTCACGGTCGCGTTTTCCTGGCAGGGACCCCTGGCCAGCGCCGTCGCGCTGGTTGGCACCGGAGTCGTCTCCGCTCTGATCCCTGCGTGGCGTGCCGTCCGCGTCCCGCCCGCCGACTCATTGGCGGCCCGCTGATGGTCCGTTTCGGTACCCTTTGGTGGCTCGCCCTGCGCAATCTCGGCCGGGAGTTGCGGCGCAGCACGCTGACGGCGCTGGCGATGGCGCTGGGGTTGGCGCTGCTGATCGTTTCGCGCACGCTCTCGGATGGGGCGCACGAGGACTGGATCGACTCGGGCGTGCGGCTCGGAGCGGGCCACGTGACCTTCAATGGCCCCGGCTACAGGGACAGCGAGAGCCTCGATGACCGCCTTACGGCCGCTCAGGTCGACGCGTCGCTGGCGGCGGCCGCGGACGTACGGATTCCTTCTCCTCCGGTGACGACGGTCAGGGTTGCCACCCGCGGTTTGGCGTCGTCACCCGACGGGGCGGTTCCGGCGTTGATCCTGGGCGTGGACCCGGACTCCGAACTGGAATTCTCCGGGCTCGGGGAACACGTCGTGGACGGTCGCTACCTGCAGCCCGGCGACCGCCTCCACGCCTTCATCGGCGAGGCGATGGCGGTGCGGCTGGGTCTGCGGACGGGATCCCGCATGGTCCTGACGGCGCAGTCCGCCTCCCACGACATCGAGGGTCAGCTCGTTCGCGTGGCGGGGACCTACCGTACCGGCCTCGAGGCGCTCGACGAGGGGCTCATTCACATTCCGCTCGCGACCGCGCGGGAGTGGCTCGGGGTGGAAGGGGCCACCAGCGTCTCGCTGCTGCTTTCGCACTCGTCTCTTACCGACGAGGCAAGGGGGCAGGCGGAGCGCGCATTGGCCGGCTCCGGCGTGGAGGTCGTGGGGTGGCCGCAGTCGTCGCCGGACCTCTACGCGGCGGTGAAGATCGACGACGGGGGCGACTGGCTCTTCCATTTCATCCTCTTTGCCATCGTGACCCTGGCGATCCTCAACGCCATCTTCATGTCGGTGCTTCACAGGAAACGGGAGATGGGGCTGCTGCGGGCCCTGGGACTGAGCGGCGCCGAAATCGGACGCGTCGTCTACGTCGAGGGCGTGATGTTGACCGCCGTCAGCGGCGTGGCCGGGGTGGCTCTCGGGCTGGCGGTGGTGTGGTTTTTTCTGCGCGACGGCATCGATCTGACGGAGCTCATGCCCGGGGAAATCACCTTCGGGGGCATCGTCTTCAATCCGGTCATGCAACCCGTAATCGAACTTAAGCACCTGGTCCAGAGTGTCTTTTTCACGATGGTGATCGGCCTTTCCGCGTCGCTTTATCCAGCGTGGGAGGCCGCGCGCCTGGACCCGGCCGAATCAGTCAAGGTGGAGTGAGCCCCATGCCGGAATACGCCGTACGCACCGAGGATCTGTGGAAGATCTACCCGCAGGAGCCGCACCCCGTCGAGGCTGTCCGGGGAGTGGGCCTTGACGTGCATGCCGGAGAGTTCGTCGCCATGGCCGGGCCGTCCGGGTCAGGGAAGACGACGGTGCTCAACCTGCTCGGTGGGCTCACGCGTCCCACACGGGGCAAGGTATGGATCAGGGACTCCGAGCTGTCCGGGCTGCCGGACAAGGAGCTGGCGGCGGTTCGGCTTGCGCACATCGGCTTTGTCTTTCAGTCCTACAACCTCCTTCCCGTGCTGACCGCGCTGGAGAACGCCGAATTCACCCTCCTGCTGCAGGGTGTGCCCGCGCGGGAACGCCGTGAACGGGTACGGCGCCTGTTTCGCGAGATCGGACTGGAGGGGCTCGAGGACCGGAAGCCGCCGAAGCTGTCCGGAGGGCAACAGCAGCGCGTCGCCGTGGCGCGAGCGGTCCTGGGGAATCCGGCGCTGGTGCTGGCGGACGAGCCCACGGCGAATCTTGATTCGACCACGGCGGAGGCGCTCCTCGACGTGATGGAGCAGCTCAACCGCGAAAAGGGGACCACCTTCGTCTTCTCGACCCATGATCCAAGGGTGATGGAGCGGGCGGGGAGGTTGATCCGGCTGGTGGACGGCCGCATCGAAGGGACATCGTCCGGTGCGGGGTGGTGAGGTAGCGTCCCGTCGCACCTTCCTGCTGGCCACGCTGCTGGCCGGCGCATGGTTGACGCCGCTCACGGCGCAACAGCAGGGTCTGTCCGGCTACTACCTGAACGTGTTCACGAGCGTGGCGGAAAGTGTGCTCGGGCCGGCTGGAGTGTCGGACTTCCAGCGGCTGCGCGTCATGTGGAACGGGTCATGGGGACCCGTTCGCGTGGATGGTGCCTACGAGCACACCCTGACGTTACGTCAGGCCGGGGCGCCCGGCGCCCAGCTCTTCACGGCGGCCGGCACCGCGTCGGGGGGCGACTGGCTATCCCTGGGCGGCGAGATCGAGTCGGGGGAGCGCGTCGTGTGGCGGCACCGGATCGACCGCCTGAACGCGCGGGTCGACCTTGGCGGCAGCGCCGATCTGGTCATCGGGAGGCAGCCGGTGTCGTGGGCGACGACGCTCATCCTGACGCCGGCCGATCCCTTTTCCCCCTTCGACCCCGCGGACCCCTTCCGGGAGTACCGGATCGGTGTGGACGCGGCCCGGCTGAGGTACTACCGGGGTTCGTTCACGCAGTTCGAGATCGTGGCGCGTCCCGCGCGGGTCGGAGACCGCGAAACACTCACCCTGGTGGGCCGCGCGAGCACCAGCGTCAAGGGCTGGGATCTGGGCGCGTGGGGAGGAGCCGTCCACGACACCTTCGGCGCGGCGGCCTTCCTGAGCGGGTCGGCCGGGCTGTGGGCCCTGCGCGCCGAGGCGGGAGTTCGCGACCTTGACGACCGCCGCGTCGTGCGTGGCACCGTCGGCCTGGACCGGACGTTCCCGGTGGCGGGCCGCGAACTGTACCTCGTGATCGAGTACCAGCGCGACGGCCTCGGGGGGACATCCCCGGCGGGACTGCTGGCCGCCGCCGGGAGCCGTGCGTTCACACAGGGAGAGATGCAGGTGCTCGGTCGGGACGTGGCCGCGCTGCAGCTGTCCTACGCGGTGCATCCCCTCGTCTCCGCCAGCGCGCTCTACCTGGGAAGCCTGCGGGACGGTTCGTTCCTGGTCAGTCCGGGGCTGGGCTACTCGGTGAGCGAGAGTCTGGCGCTCCGTGTCGGGGCGTTCTTCGGGACCGGCGAGGAGCCGGTGCTGGATGGGGCCATGTTGTCGCTCGGCTCGGAGTACGGCGCGCTGCCCCGGGTGCTGTTCGTCTCGTTGAACTGGTTCTTCTAGCGTCGGGCAGCCCGCGTCGATGCCGCGCGCCGCCGCCGGGGCACCGCCAGCACCCGCGCCGCCGCCCATGCCGCCCCGCCCCGGTGGCGTGCCAGCGCCCGGCTCCCGCCCGTCGCCACGGCTTGCCGCGCGGCCTCGTCTCCGAGCCACGCCTCGATCACCGCCATGGGCTCGGCGCTCACGGCGAGCCCCCCTTCCCGGACGAGATCCGCAACGACGCCCGCGAAGTTCTCGTGGTGGGGACCGATCACGGCAGGCTTCCCAAGGGCGACCGGCTCGATCGGGTTCGACCCGCCCATGGGCGTCAGGCTGCGGCCGACGAACACCGCATCGGCAAGCAGATACGCCGCGCCCAGCTCTCCCAGGGTGTCCAGGAGGAAGACGCGCGGGGGGGCGCCGGGCTCACCCCCGCCTTCGCCACCCGGAGCGCCGTTGCTCCGGCGTGGCATCCCGGGGACCAGCGCCGCGACCTCGTCCCAGCGGTCGGGGTTGCGCGGCGCGAGCAGGAGCTGGCACCCGCCCGGGAGACCACGCAGCAGGGCCTCCTCTTCGCCCGGGCCGGTCGACCCGGCCACGATCAGGGGCTGCGACCGGTCGATGCCGAATTGGGCCGCCAACTCCGTGGCCAGTGCGGGACCGGGGTCGCCGAGCACCGCGTCCCACTTCAGGTTGCCGCCCACCTCCACCCGCTCGGCGGGAGCCCCCAGCGCGACAAAGCGGGCGGCGTAGGTTGCGGTCTGGGCGACCACGAGGTCCAGCCGGCGGAAGAACTGCCGCGTGAGAGCGCCGCCGCGGCGGTAGCCCCGAAAGCTCCGCTCCGAGAGGCGGCCGTTGACCACGCACAGGGGGATTCGGCGGCGCGTGCACGCGGCCATGAAGGTCGGCCACAACTCCAGCTCGGCGAGCACCACCAGGTCGGGGCGGACGGCGTCCAGGAACCGGCTCACCATCCACGTGAAGTCGAGGGGGAAGCGCACGACCTCGCGATGGCCAGCGTGGATGCGCCGGGCACGTTCGAAGCCGGTCGCCGTGCTGGCGCTGACGACCACGTCGGGCCTGGACGTCGAGGCCGCCAGCGCCTCGACGAAGGGCTCCAGGGCGTTGGTCTCACCCACGCTCACCCCATGAACGAGGATCCGCGGGCCCGGGGCTCGCCGAACCAGGTCGCCCACCGCGCCATTCCGGGTGGTCGTATCCGTGCGCCATCGCCCCGTCTCCAGGCGCTTCCTCACACCATACGCGGCGAGTCCCACGCCAAGAGCAAGGTCGCGAAGCAGTCCTGTCATGGAGGTGGCGCGTGCGGGGAGTTGTGAGGCGGGTCGCCAATCATAACCTTCCAATCATGATTCCTCGACACAGCGCCAGGTTCCTCGTCGTGCGGCTGTCCGCCAGGGGCGACCTGGTTTTCGCGTCTCCGTTGGCCGGGGCTCTGCGCCGCAGCTATCCCCGCGCCTACATCGCATGGGCGGCAGAGGAGCGCACCGCCGACGTGATCCGCCACAACCCGAACCTCGACGAAGTGATCGTCTGGGAGCGCGCGTCCTGGAGGCGCATGTTTCGCGCGGGGCGGTGGGGGACCCTGTCGCGGGCCGTGGGTGAATTCGTGGGGGGGTTGCGGGAGCGCCGCTTCGATGTCGCGATCGATGCGCAGGGGCTGCTCAAGAGCGGTGGATTCGCGTTCCTCTCGGGGGCGCCGGTCAGGATCGGACTCGGCTCCAGGGAGGGGTCGCGGGTGCTGATGACGCACATTGTGAAGCGTGGAGGAGACGCGCGAAAGATGGGGTCCGAATACGCCCATCTGGCCTCGGTGCTCGGGTTGGAAACGGGTTCCTTCGCGATGCATATCCCCCGCGGCGCGGCCGAAACCGACCTGGCCGACCGGGTCGTGCGGGACGGAGGATTGGGAGCGGGTTTCGTCGCCGCGTGTCCCTTTACCACCGCCGGCTACAAGCATTGGTTCGAAGACCGCTGGTCGGCCTTGATCGGCGGTATTCGGGAGCGGACGGGCCTCGGAGTCGCGCTCCTCGGGGGCCCGGCGGACCGGCCGGCGGCCGACCGGATTGTGGCGGGTGCCGCGAAGCTCGCCGCGCCGGAGGCTCCCCTGGTGGACCTCGTCGGCAGGACCACCCTCGGCGAGGCTTCGGCGGTCGTCTCCCGCTGCAGCATGCTGGTCGGCGTGGACACGGGCCTCAGTCACATGGCGCCCGCCTACGGCCGTCCCGCGGTGCTTCTCTTCGGGTCCAACACGCCGTACCTGGATCCCCCCCGCGCGGACGTTGCGATCCTGCATTCCGGGCGCGGCTGCTCCCCCTGCCGGGGCAGGCTGACGTGCGAGGGCCGCATCGACTGCATGGCGGATCTCTCGGTCGGACAGGTGCTTACCGCGGTGGAAGCGGGCCTGGCGGCGCGGTCGTTGGCGGGGCCTGCCGGGGTCGCGCGGTTGGCGCACGCGCCACGGTCGCCACAGCCGGCGCGGGTTCCGTGAGCGTCGTCCACCTCGAGACTGGCCGCCACCTGTACGGGGGTGCGATGCAGGTGCTGTACCTCGCCCAGGGCCTGCAGGAACGGGGCGTGAGTTCGGTGCTCATGGTGCCGAAGGGGTCGGAGGTAGGCAAAGCGGCGCGGGCCAGGTGGCTGCGGGTCGAGGAGTTCTCCTTTCATGGGGAAGGCGACCTGGTGTCGCTGGGGAAGCTGATGTGGCGCTTCAGCCGACCCGACGTCGAACTCGTGCACCTCCACTCGCGCCGGGGCGCGGACACGCTGGGCGCGGTTGCCGCGACTCTGACGCGCACGCCGGTGATCATGACCCGGCGGGTGGACAACCCGGAAATGCCCTGGATCGTGGGCGCCAAGTACGGCCTTTACCGTCGCGTTGTGGCGATTTCGGATGCCGTCCGCGAGGTGCTGGTCGAACAGGGGGTTCCCCGGAACAAGATCGCCCTCGTTCACTCGGCTGTGGATGCGTCCGACTGGCTGACCCCGCGCGAAACCCCCGCGCGCGACCGTCAGTTCGGTCTGGAGGCGGGCGAACCGGCCGGGGCGATGGTGGCCCAGTTCATCCAGCGGAAGGGGCACTGGGTGCTGATCGACGCGCTGACCATCCTGAAGGGCCGGGGTCTAACGCCGAAGGTCGTGCTGTTCGGCCGCGGCCCGCTGGAGCGGAATGTCGCCGCGCTCGCCGAGGTGGCGGGGGTGAGCGACCAGATCCGCTTTGCCGGCTTCCGCGACGACCTGCACAACTGGCTGGGGTCCTTCGATTTCTGTGTGCACCCCGCGCTGCGCGAGGGGCTCGGGGTCGCGGCGCTTCAGGCGGCGGCGGCCGGGTTGCCGGTGGTGGCGGCGCGAGCGGGAGGGATCCCCGAGATCGTCAAGGACGGCGAGACGGGCGTGCTCTGTCCGCCGGGCGACGCGGGGGCCGTGGCCGCCGGGATCGCACGAGTGGTCACGGACCGGGAAGAGGCGCGGGCCATGGGGGCGCGGGCCCGCGCCCGGATCGAGGCCCGTTTCTCGGTGGATGCGATGGTGGACGGCAATCTCGACGTCTACCGCGAAGTCGTCAGGTCGCGGCGGAGTGGCTGACCGTGCACCTTTCGGTCCGCTGCCGCGCCATTTGCCCACATCCGGACTCCGCATGAACCCACTCTCATCCTTTCGCGACGAATTCCCGGTATCGCGGACTCACGTTTTCCTCAACCACGCGGGCGTGGGACCGACTTCGACGCGGGTGGTCGAGGCCGTGCACGGCTTCATGAACTCCCTCGCCCGGGTCGGGCGGCCCAGCTTCGATGACTGGGAGTCACTGGCCAGCGAGTGCCGGGAACGCTTCGCTCGCCTGATCGGCTGTGGAGCCGACGAAGTCGCCTTCGTTCGCAACACCTCGCACGGACTGTCGCTGTTTGCGTCGGGGCTGGACTGGCGTCCCGGCGACCGGGTGGCGGCCGCTGCGACCGTCGAATACCCGTCCAACGTCTATCCGTGGATCGACCTGGACCGGCGCGGAATCGCCTCGCTGGACGTGATCCCCGCGGTCGACGACGGTACCGTGACGGCAGAGGCCGCCGCCCGCACCCTGCGACCGGAAACGCGGGTGCTGGCGGTCAGTTCGGCCCAGTATGCGAGCGGGGCCGTCACGGACCTGACCGCTCTCGGCGAGTTGTGCCGGGAGCGCGGCGTGCTGTTGTGCGTGGACGGGATTCAGACGGTGGGCGCGCTCCCCCTCGACGTGAAGGAGGCGGGGATTCACTTCCTGTCAGCCGACAGCCACAAGTGGATGCTGGGCATGATGGGCATCGGAGCGGTGTTCGTCGACCGGACGATCGTCGAGAGCGTCCACCCGCCGTTGCTCGGATGGAGGAGCACGACCGACGCGTTCAACTTCGACCGCGTGCACTTCGAGCTCCTGGCGGACGCCGGACGCTTCGAAGAGGGAAGTCTCGCGTACCCGTTGATTGTGGGCTTCTCGGCCGCGCTGGCGCTGATCGAGGAAGCAGGGGTTGAAGCGATCGGGGCGCATGTGGAAGACCTGGTCTCGGATCTGGCCGGGCGCCTGGAACGGATTGGGTGCATGACGGCCCCCGACCCCTCCGAGCGTCGTCACATCGTCACCTTCAGGCACCCTGCCCTGGACGGGGAGAGGTTGGAGGAAGCGCTCGCGGAAGCCGGAGTGGTCGTGTCGCTGCGGAGGGGCAGGATCCGGGCGTCGCCCCACCTCTACAACACGGCCGAAGAGATGGAAAAGGTAGCGAACGTGGTGCGCGACCTGCTGCCCGGCGGGTCCGGGTAGTCGTGTGCGCCGCTTTCGGCAGTCATGTGTGCGGCCCCTGGCCGAGCACGGGAACGAAGCAGTTCACCCCAAGGAGATCTGGAAGATGACCAGCATTCACATGCGCGCCGTGGGCCGCACTCTGGCGGCCCGCGTGCCGGCCCTGGTATGCGTGACGATGGGATTGGCCACGGTTGCGGAAGGCCAGCAGGGGTCGCAGGACGGCACCCCGCCCGCGATCGAGGAAAAGACCGCTTCGATGGAGCTGATGGACGGCTTCCTGCCGATGTACTGGGAGGAGTCGACCGGCAGGATATGGCTCGAAATCGGTCAATGGGACACCGATGTGCTGCACGCATCGGGGATTGGCGCCGGACTGGGTTCCAACGACATCGGCATCGACCGCGGCCAGCTCGCCGGATCCCGCGTCGTGCGCTTTCACCGGGTAGGTCCCAAGGTGCTCATGACCCAGCCGAACTACCGTTTCCGCGCTTCGAGCAACAATCCGGCCGAGCGTCAGGCTGTCGAGGACGCCTTCGCGCCGTCGACGCTGTGGGGCTTCACGGTCGGGGCGGCTACCGGTGATCGGGTCCTCGTCGATTTCACCCCGTTTCTGATGCAGGACATCGCCGGGTTCGCGGGGCGGATGAGGCCTGGCACGTACCGCCTCGATCAGAGCCGCAGCGCGGTCCATATGCCGATGGTGATGAACTTCCCCGAGAATACCGAAATGGAGGTGTCGCTGACCTTCGTGCGCCAGGGTGGAGGGGGCGGCGGATTCGGCGGATTCGGCGGCGGGGGTGGGGGCTCGTTCGAGGGCGTTGGCAACGTTGCCGCGTCCGCGGCGTCGGCCACGATCCGCATGCATCACTCCTTCATCAAGCTGCCCGAACTCGGCGAGTACACACCCCGTGCCCACGACTCCCGTGCCGGGTACGGCGGGATGTCGTTCATGGACTATTCCACTCCGCTTGGGGAGCCCATGACGCAGCGCTTCATCCGCCGCCACCGGCTGGAGAAGAGTGATCCGGACGCGGCCATGAGCGAACCGGTCGAGCCGATCGTCTACTACCTCGATCCCGGCACCCCCGAACCGGTCCGCTCGGCGCTGCTGGACGGAGCCCGCTGGTGGAACCAGGCCTTCGAGGCCGCGGGCTTCATCGACGGCTTCCAGGTGGAGCTGCGGCCCGAAAGCGTGAGCAGTCACGACGTCCGCTACAACGTGATCAACTGGGTCCACCGGTCCACGCGCGGCTGGAGCACCGGCGGCTCGATCACCGATCCCCGCACGGGGGAGATCCTCAAGGGGAACGTGACGCTCGGCTCGCTGCGGGTCCGTCAGGACTACCTGATCGCAGAGGGACTGCTGGCGCCGTACGCCAACGGGGACGAATCCGCCGACGACATCGCGGAGTGGGCGCTGGCGCGCATCCGCCAACTGTCGGCGCACGAGGTCGGGCACACGCTGGGACTGTCGCACAACTACTACGACAGCGATGCCGGGAGGATTTCGGTCCTCGACTACCCGCACCCGCTGATCACTCACGACGGTGACGACTTCGACTACTCGGAGGTCTACGACACCGACATCGGCGAGTGGGACAAGGTGGCGATCCGTTACGGCTACGGTGTCTTTCCGTCAGGCGCGAACGAGGCCGCCGAGCTGGAACGGATCCTGGAGGAGGCCTGGGCGGACGACATCCGCTTCTTCACGGGCCAGGACGCTTCCGCACACGCTCGTGTGGATCAGTGGTCGAACGGGACCGACGCGGGGGCCGAGCTGGACCGCATGCTGGACGTGCGCCGCGCCGCACTGGACCGCTTCGGCGAGCGAGCGATTCGCCCGGGGAGGCCCATGGCGCAGATGGAAGAGGTGCTCGTGCCGCTCTACCTGCACCACCGCTTCCAGGTCACCGCGGCCGCGTCCGTGCTTGGCGGCATGCACTACACGTATGCGACGCGCGGCGACGGACTCGACCCGGTTCGACCCGCGACGGCCGCCGAACAGGGCAGGGCGCTGGACGCACTGGTCCGTGCGATACAGCCCGCCGAACTGATGATTCCCGAGTCCGTGCTGGATGACCTGCCTCCCCGTCCCGCGGGGTACGGACGGAGCCGGGAACTCTTCCCGCGCTATACGGGACCGATGTTCGACGCGATTTCCCCCGCGGTGGTCGCTGCCGGCCATGTGGTGGGCGAGGTGTTGAATTCGAGCCGGGCCGCGCGGCTGATCGAGCAAAGCGCCCTCGATCCATCGCTGCCCGGCCTGAGCGACGTCATCGACGCCCTCGTCGCGGTCGGGAATCCGGATGGCGGCGACTCGCCCTATGCGGCCGAGGTGCGGCGCGCGGTCGGACGAGTGGTGGCCGACGGGCTGATGGAGCTGACCGGCGGGTCGCCGATGCCTCAGGTGCGGGCGGTGGCGGCCCAGCACCTCGGACGTCTGCGGCGCCAGGCCGCGGAACGCTCGATGGGCGACGACGACGCCACCGCCCACTTCGCGCTCCTGGCCCGGGACATCGAACGCTTCGAGGACCGACCCTATCAGCCCTGGTCGCCGATCGCGACGCCGCAGGCGCCTCCGGGAGCGCCTATCGGCTCACCTGCGCTGAACTGGATCGGCGACTGGCAGGGGTCACGCGTGCCGTTCGGGGCCAGTGGGTGGCCTGGAGATGCGCGCTGGCTCGACGGCCTCCTGCCGCTGTGCGCCTTCGAAGGGTGGTGAGTTGATTGGCGGCCATGACAGATCAGGCGAAGCGGTCGATGACGACGACCCCGAGCACGTTGTAGTCGTCCATGCCCGTGAGCACGTCGACGCCCTCGCCGAGGGTGACGGTTCGTGTGACCAGCATTGACGGATCGACGAAGCCCGAGGCCACCATCCTCAGCATGCGATCGTACTCGTACGCCTGCAGTCCGTGGCTGCCCACCATCTCCAGCTCCCAGGCGATGACACGGTCCATGGGGACTCTGGCGTGGCGGTGATCACCTGTCATGAGGCCTACCTGCACATGCCTGCCCCGCTTGCGCAGGCAGGCGACGGAGTTGAAGCAGGTGTCCGGGTGACCCAGGGCGTCCAGCGAGGCGTGGGCCCCGCCGCCCGTTGTCTCGCGGATCTCGCCCGCGACATCGGTGGACTCGGCGGCGTTCACGACCGCGACGGCCCCCACCCGGCGCGCCATCTCGAGCGCCTCGGGGCGGATGTCGACGGCGACCACATTTGCACCGAGCGCTCTGGCGATCATCACCGCGGCCAGGCCCACGCCGCCGCAGCCGTGCACGGCGACCCAGTCACCCGCGGTAACCCGGCCTTGCGCCTGCACCGCCCGGAACGACGTCGCGAACCGGCAGCCGAGACTCGCGGCGTCCAGGAATCCGACGTTGTCGGGGAGGGCCGCCAGCGTGAGATCGGCGTGGCGCAGCGCGACGCGCTCCGCGAAGCCGCCCCAGCCATGGAACCCCGGCTGGAATTGACGATCGCAGACCTGTTGGTCGCCGCCGCGGCAGGGCCTGCACCGTCCGCACCCGGCGATGAAGGGCACCGAGACCCGGTCTCCGGGCTTCCAGCGCCTCACGTCGCGACCCACTTCCTCGACCACCCCGGCGATCTCGTGACCCGGGACATGGGGCAGCACAATGTCCGGATCATGACCCACCCAGCCGTGCCAGTCGCTACGGCAGATCCCGTTCGCTTCGACACGGAGAACCACGCCGTCCGGGGTGAGCTCCGGGTCCGGAAGGGCTTCGATCACGATCCGCCCCCGGTATTGTCGGTAGATGGCGGCGTTCAAGGTCCGCCGTCCGATCCGCGGTGCAGACACGCGCAAAACCGTGATCCGTTGCGGTTAATTGCGACGGGCGCATGCCAGCCGCGCGGCGGGTGGAAGGGCATTCCCTTGACGTCTGGGCTTCCAATCGGGAGCATTTTGTTTCAGACTCCATTCGAACTTTGGAACAGTTGCGGTTACTGGGGGAAAGATACCGTACCTGATCCATGGCGCGTTCGCACGCCAATCACCGACCCGGTTCTGAATCCAGGGCACGGGGAAAAACCACAAGGAGACTGCTCCATGAACAAATCCGAGATGGCCAGACAACTCGCGGCGAAGTCTGGGTTGACCCAGGCCCAGGCTGGAGACGTGTTGGAGAACATCTTCAACCCGGTCTTCGGCCTCATCGCAGATGGCCTCGACGCGGGCGACAAGGTCACGATCGGAGGCTTCGGCACCTTCGAGGCGCGAAACCGCGGGGCCCGTACGGGCCGCAATCCGCGCACGGGTGAAACGATCACCATCGCCGCGAGACGGTATCCCGCCTTCAAGGCCGCCAAGGGCTTGAAAGACCGGATTTCCTAACCGGGCCGGAAGAGTCCCGCCAAGCGGGCAATCGGGGGGCGGGTTCGCACGTCGGAGCCGCCCCCCGTCGGTATTTCCGGGCGGCATTTGCGTCCTGGACGGTTGGGCGGCGGAAGTCTCCATGCCTTAGCTTCCTGAAGCCGGACCCCGAAGGCTTGCGTATCGCGTAGTGACACTGTGGGTGTGCGGCGCAGGACCCGGGATGGAGGAAGGCAGGATGAGCGACATGGTCAGTCCCGCATTGGTCGGTGAGCTTGTAGTATTGCTGCTCGCCATCGCCCTTGTGTGGATCGTGTTCAAGGAGTTCATGCGGATCGCGCTCAGGGTCATCGTGCCGGTTGCGATCCTCACGGGACTGGCGCTGTGGCTGGGCCTGCTTGACGAAACGGTGGTGGGCGACACCCTGGTGGCGGTGGGCGAGGGAGTGTTGACCGGCATTCGCACGGTTGCGCATTGGGTTACCACGGCCGCGTTCTCCGGCTGATTCCGAGGTGAGGCACCGCGTTTCGTTGGCGCTGCCGCTGGCGCTCGCGACGTTGGGGCTGGCACTTGGGTGCGCTACGCCCTCCGGCGAGGGGGGGCAGGGTCCCGTCATTGACCCGGTGGGAGCGTACAGTCTGACCATGTCTTCCGAGAGTGTGGTCTCGGAGGCCTCGATGTCGATCAGAGGAACGTCGGGCGCCTACACGGGAACGGTCGTCGTAGGCGGGACGGTGGCCGCGATCCGATTCGTGGAAGTGGGACCCGGCCAATTGAATGTCCGGGCCGCGATGCCTTCCGGCACTCTGATCCTGCGTCTGACCCGGGATGCGGACTACCTTGCCGGCAACTGGGTGCTGGGATCGCGGCGCGGATCCGTCACCGCCACGAAACGGCGCCCGGAACCCGGGGCTGGCGCGGGAATGCCGACCGGAAGCGGTTAGCGCGCCCGCTCCGGAGGTCCCGTATCGATCGGGAGGTCGTCGCGGCTGCCCCACTCCGACCAGGAACCGTCGTAGATCGCGACGTCACGGTACCCCGCGCGCACCATGTTCCACGCGAAGGCACAGGCGCTCGTACCGGAGCCGCACGTTCCCACGAGCTCTTTGGCCGGATCCACTCCCGCGTCCGCGAGCAACCGTGCGAGCGCATCCGCGCTGACCGACAAGCCGGTGCCGGGGTCCACGAGGTCCGTGTAGGGGACATTCCTGCTTCCCGGAACGTGGCCGGATCGCAGTCCCGCCCTCGGTTCCGGCGCCGTCCCGGCGAATCGGGCGGCCGGACGCATGTCCACGATCTGAGTACCGGGTGCCCCGATGGCCCGGAGCACGTCGGCTGCCGAGCGCATGAGGTGCGGCTGCGGAACCGGTGTAAAGGGCGCGGGCGCTTCGAGGGTGCGCGTCGGAGCGCCCGATTCGGTGGGGTTTCCGGCCGCCACCCAGCTGTGCAGGCCCCCGTCCAGTACCGACACGGTGCACACACCGAAGTAACGGAAGGTCCACCACACCCGGGCCGCGCTCAGATTGACGCCCGAGCCGTCGTAGACGACTACGGACGATCCGTCCGACACGCCGACTTCCTCTGCACATTTGCGGAAGTGCCCGGGCGGGGGGATCGTGTGGGGGAGTTCCGCCGCGGGATCGCTGCACCGGTCGATGTCGAAGAAGCGGGCTCCGGGGATGCGTCGCTCGGCGAACTCGCGGGCCGGATCCCGTCCTGACCCGGGGAGGTACCATGAACCATCGAGGATCACGAGACCGGGTCGTCCCACATTTTCGGCCAGCCAATCGGTCGAGACCGCCGGGACGGGCAGTTCGGAGACGGCATCTTTCGGGTGACTGTTCATGGGTGCGATTCTAACCTGCGACGGTGGTGTGCGCACCCGGCGGCCCCATGGGTTTGCGGCGCTCGCTGTTAGACTGTGTGACATGAGCAACTGGACGCGGCTCGCACTTTGCACCGGCCTCGCGGCGTGCGGATCTGCACCGCCCCCGACCCCGGCTCCGCCCGGGGAGGAGCCGTGCGCGAACCCGGTGGCCCCAGCGGGCTTCCCGGGCACGCTGCTTCGCGTCGGGTGCGAGGGGACGCTCGAACCCGGCAGAGCCCGTTGGTCGGTCTCGCAGGGTGCGGTCACGCTGGACATCGCCCCCGGTTCCGAAGGCCTGCGAGGTGCCGAGCTCGCGGCGGCGTGGCCCTCGCTGGACGAGCCGCCCTGGCTCGGTCATCGCGTCGAACGGATCGTCGTTCTGCCGGGCGATCGTATCCGCGTCGTCTTCGCTGGCACGGCGCCCGATCCGGCCCGCGTCTTCGCGGACCCCCGGCTGGCGGGGAACTGGCGTCCCCCCGGCGACGGCGACGGACGCGACGCCATCGACCGGGGTGACGAGGCCCTGGTCACCCGCCACGACGAGTCGATCGAGTACGCGCGTTCGCTCGGCAGGCCCGTGCAGCTGGTGGCCTTCGACCAGCTCTACATGGTTGCATTCGGGGGCGCCGCCGAGCTGACGCGCGCCGGGGAGCTCGCGACGGAAGTGGGCGTGGACTGGATCGGATGGGGGGCGCCGGGGGCGCGGCGGCTGCCATCCGTGAACTGGTTGGAGATCGTCGACCAGTGCGGTGCCGCATCGCCCGAGTCTGCCGGCGGGACGGCGTCCATCGGCCGCGCGGGTGCCCTCCCGGCATCCGGACGACGTACGGTGAGCTATCCGGAAGGCGACCTTCCCGGCCGGCAGATTGCGGAACGGCTGGCGTCCGCCGGGTTGCGAACGGGTCCGGGGGCGGAGGTCTTTGCCGCGCTGGCGGGATCGCGGGAGCGCCTTGTCGTGCGGCCGGCGCCACCCGGCCAACTGCGGCGAACGGGATCGGACGTGGCCGGGGTGGTGCGGGTCCACGCCGGGCCGGTCCACCCCTGCACCCTGTATGGAGAGGCGCTCCGGAATCTGGACGGCTGGGGAGTGGCGGGGGGTGGAGGTGGCGGAACCCTGCTGTTGATCGGCGAGGTGGGCGCGTTCGCGATCGGCGGCGCGGCCGGGGACGGGCCGTGAGCTTTCGGACGCGTCTGGTGATCGGCGGCCTCGTTGTGGCGTGGGTCCCGGTCCTCTGTCTGGGCCTCATGGTGCGCTCGGTGGGCACCCAACGCCTCGCGGAAGCGAACGATCGCCGGATGCAGGAGCGAGGACACCGCCTCGTCGAGGCCTGGGGTGAAGAGATGGAGGAGCTCGATCGCCACCTGGACGTTCTTGTCGGACTGTTGACGGAAGACAACGAGGTAAGGATCGCGGTACGGTCGGGGCCGAATGGCGTGCTCCAGCGTGCGGTCGGGCGCTTCGCTTCGTCCAGTGGTGCGCGGGTGACCTACGTTCTGGACACGCTGGGCACGATCATGGCGGCGAGCCACTTCCCGGGCGATGCGGGGCGGCGCGATCCAGGCCTCGTGGAGTTGGCGACCGTGTCGGGGGTGGCCGTCGTCGCGTCCGTGTCCCTCCCCGGAGAAGACGTGACAGCCGTGCTGAAGGCGCGGCGGATCGGTGTCGGGGGGGTCGGGGTTGTCGTGGTCGCCGGAGAGGAACTCGCGGCGTCGGCCGCCGTGCCCGCCGACGAGGGTGTATGGATGCTGGCGGAGCCGTCGGAGGAAGCCGGCGGGGACCCGCGTCTGATCGCGGGGTCGGGAACCGCGTTCGGCGGGCGCGAAGAGGTCGCGGGCCGACGGCGGATTGCGCGGGTATGGTGGCGGGGGTGGGGCGGTGGCGGGGAGGGGGCGCCGGTGGATCTGGTCATCGCCTGGCGCGATCCGTTGCTGGCGGCGATGGTGCGGTCCTGGGACCGCGCCTGGCTCCTGTCGCTCCTGGGTTCGGCCATTCTGGCCCTCTTCCTGGGCCTGGCCATGGCGCGCCGCCTCTCGGAGCCGCTGCAGAAGCTGGCGGGGACGGCGCGGCGGGTGCACCTGGGACGCCTCGATGCAACCTTCGAAGGAGGGGGCGGAAGGGAGCTCGACCGCCTCGGGTTCTTTCTGAACGGGATGCTGGACCGTATCCGCGAAGGGGTGGTGAGGGTCAAGGCAGCGGAAAAGCGCGCGACGGTCGGAGAGCTGGCCCGGCAGGTCAACCACGACGTGCGCAACGGCCTGGTCCCGATTCGAAATGTCATGAACCACCTGGGCGAAGCGCACGATGGCGGACCCGACAAGTTGGCCGAAGCCTTCGACGCGCGGGCCGGGACGCTGGTGGAGAGTCTGGACTATCTGGGTGATCTGGCGGATCAGTACCGGGCAGTGGCCGTGCACAGCATGAGGGTCCGTTCGGATCTTCGTGCGGTGGCCCGCTCGGTCATCGAGTCCAACGCGGCTTCGTCTCCGGCGGTTCGTATCGTCGACGAACTCGGGCAAGGGAGCGCATGGGTGGAGATGGACGGCGTCTCCCTTCGCCGGGTCGTGGAAAACGTGGTCGCCAACGCCATGGCGGCGGTCGGCGCCGACGGGGGGACCGTGACGCTCTCCGTCAGGGTCCGGGACGACCGGGCGCGTACGTGGTTTCAGCTGACAGTGGCCGACGACGGGCCGGGCATACCGCCGGACGTGCGCGCCCGGGTCTTCGAACCCTTCTTCACGACCCGTGAGGAGGGAACGGGGCTCGGCCTCGCGATCGCGCGCAGGCTCGTCACGGACGTCGGCGGCAGGATCGTTCTCGACAGCGAGGCGGACCGGGGCACGCGGGTCGACGTGGTCCTCAAGGAAGCGGCGGAGGATGCATGAGCAAGCTGATACTCATCGTTGACGATGTACGGCCTCTGGCGGAGCAATACGCCTATGATCTGAGGCGGCTGGGCGGATTCCGGACACGTGTGGCGGCGGGCGGTGCCGAGGGCCTGGACACGCTTTCGCGCGAAGTGGTCGACTGCGTGATCCTCGACCTGGAAATGCCCGGTCTCGACGGATTCGACGTGTTGCGCGCGATGGACCACCAGGAAATCGATGTCCCGGTGATCGTCTACACCGGCACCGGCAGCTATGACCGCTGCGTCGAGGCTGTTCGGCTCGGTGCCTTCAGCTTCATCGACAAGGCCGAGCCCATGGCGCGCGTGGTCCACGAGGTGCGTCTCGCGCTGCGTCAAAGCGACCTGCGGGAAAGGCTGGACCAGGTGGAGCCCCCGACGGTGCAGCCTTCTCCGCTCATCGGCGAGAGCGAGGCGATGGTCGACCTGCGTGCGATGATCGGGCGGCTGGCCGGCATTCCCAGCACTGTGCTGATCCTGGGAGAGAGCGGAACCGGCAAGGAGCTGGTGGCCCGCGAGCTTCACCGCCAGAGCCCCCGTCGCGACGAGGCTTTCGTGCCTGTCAACTGCGGCGGGATGGCCGAGGGACTTGTTGACAGCGACCTCTTCGGCCACGACCGGGGTGCTTTCACGGGGGCCGTCAAGGCGCGACGGGGCGCATTCGAACGGGCGTCCGCGGGCACCCTGTTTCTGGACGAGATCGGGGAGTTGCCGGGGGGGGTGCAGTCGCGTCTGCTGCGCGTTCTGGAAGGCGGCGAAATCACCCGCCTGGGTGCCGAGGATCCGATCTCGGTGGGAGCGCGGGTCGTAGCGGCCACCCACCGCGACCTCGACGCGGAGGTGGACAAGGGCACGTTTCGGCAAGACCTGCTCTTCCGTCTCAACGTGCATGTCATCCGGGTTCCGCCGTTGCGCGCACGCGGCGACGACATCACCCGTCTGGTCGAACACTTCGCGGCGACGCTGCCTTCACGCCTTGGGCGGTCACCCCGGCCGGTGTCGGAGACCGCGCACGCGGCACTCCGGGCGCGGCGGTGGGCACGCAACAACGTCCGCGAACTGCGCAACACCATTGAGCGGATGATCATCGCCTCGGACGGCCCGGTCCTCGATGTCGGGCACCTTCCCGCGGATCTGGGGCAACAGGGAGATCGGGGCCGGCCGGCCGGGGAGTCGGTGCCGTCACCGGACGGCGGCCTCTCCGGCACCTTTCGCGAACAGAAGGCGGCCGCCGAGCGGGCGATCGTGCGCCGTGCGCTCGATGCTCACGCATGGAAGATCGGGCGCACCGCCGGGGCGCTCGGCCTCTCCGACCACTCGAGCCTCCTGAAGATCATGAACAGGCTGGGGATACGCCGGGCCGACTCCTGACGCTGCCGGAACCACCGTCGGGGCCCACTGCCGGCACTGCGCGGGCTCCGTGGACCTCGGGCCACCGGAGCCCGTCGGCACCGTGTTCTCCCGGACACAAGAGTGGCAGCGCCGCAACCGGGACCACGATCCGCGAATCACACGCAAGTCTTGTTGCCATAGGCACTTGGGTGTCGTGACACCCTTTCGCCCGGGGTTTGGCCCGCTCGTTGCTCTCTTCGGGGCCGAGTTCAATCACCCCGCGCCAACGGGCGGTATCGAGACCGCGATGCGGGCGAGGGCAGGCCAGGGAGGTCATTGTGGAGACCAGGACAGGAAGAGTCGATCGTTCGGAAGGGGTGTTGCTGTGGGTGGCGGTGATACTTGCCGTGGCGCTCCTTGTGGGAACGGTAGCGTGTGCCGGCGAGGGTGCGGAGGCCGTACCGGCCGACGCCGTTGCTGTATCCGGGCTGATCTCGGAGCACGGGCAGGACGTGATGTACGCGCAGGCGGGGGGGTGGCCGGAGGCTGACGGCTTGCAGGTGAATTCGTCGCCGGGTGGAGAACCGGCCCCATCGGATCCCGCCGGGTCCGTGGCCGAACCGAAGCCGTCGCAGTCCCTCGCGGTCGCGGCCGAACCGAGGCCGGCGGATCCCCCCGCGGCTACGACCAATGCGCCTCCTTCGGTTGGAGCGGGAGTTCCCTGGGAGCACTACATGCTGGGCGTTTCGGCCTGGGAAGAGGGCGAACTGGGAGAGGCCGAGCTGCATCTCAGGAAGTGGGTTGCCAACGCTCCGGATGACCCGAAGGGACGGGTCAACCTGGCGCGCGTGCTCATTGAGATCGGCCGCCCGCATGAAGCCAGGGAACACGCGGCGATCGCCGAGGATCTCGACCCGGCGTCGGTTGCGGCCAGGCGGATCCACGCCCGCGCCCTCGACGTGAGCGGAGATTGCGCGAGCGCAATCGCAAAGTATGAAGAAGCGCTGTGGATCGATCCGGGAGACCTCTGGTCGCTCAACAACCTGGGCTACCTTCTCATCCGTCACCGCCGCTTCCAGGACGCCATCGGGCCGCTCGCGCTCGCGGTCCACCTGGACGGCAGCAACGCAATGTTCCAGGGCAACCTGTTCGCCGCCCTGGAGGGTGCCGGCCACAGCTTCGCCTCGCTGGACGCCTTCGACCCGGCTACGCGTGCCGCCGCCTTCCAGCGGGAACTGCGCGGCCCCCCGCCCTCGAGTGGCCTCCTGATCGCGGAATGTTCCGGGTAGCCAACCGGTTCGCAAGCGACGCCCCTTGGCTTCCCCGTCCCGCCTGCGCTACCGTTGTCATCCGGAAAAAACGGAGCGACGCAGGGGGACGGGGACGTGCCGGAAAAAACGAAGCTGGATCCTTCCAGGGTATGGAAGGAGGCCAGGGCGATCATCTGGCGCTACCGCTCGCGGGTCGCCCTTGGTCTCGTAGTCATGGTGATCGGCCGTTTGGCGGGGCTGGTAGCGCCGACGTCGTCCAAGTTCCTGATCGACGAGGTCGTGGCGCTGGGACGTACCGAGTTGCTGATGCCCCTGGCCCTCGCCGTGGGTGTGGCCGCCCTGGTTCAGGGGGGCAGCACCTTCGCACTGTCCCAGATCCTGGGGGTCACCGCCCAGCGGGCCATAACCGAAATGCGGAAGACGGTCCAGGCCCATGTCGCGCGCCTGCCGGTCAACTACTTCGACTCGACAAAGTCGGGTGTCCTGATCTCCCGCGTCATGACCGACGCCGAAGGCATCCGGAACCTCGTCGGAACCGGCCTCGTGCAACTGACCGGGGGGATCGTCACGTCGGCCGTGTGCTTCGCGATCCTGCTGTACATCAACTGGGCGCTCACCGTATTCACGATGTCGGTGCTCCTCGTCTTCGGGGGTGCCATGGCGTTCGCCTTCCGGCGCCTGAGGCCGCTGTTCCGTGAGCGCGGCCGAATCAACGCGGAAGTGACCGGGCGGCTCGGCGAGAGCATTTCCGGGGTGCGCATCGTGAAGGCGTACTCGTCGGAGCGGAAGGAAGACCTTGTCTTCGCGAAGGGTGCGCACCGGCTCCTCCGCAACGTCGCCAAGGCCGTGACGGGTGTGTCGGCGGTCACCTCGTTCTCGTCGGTGATCGTGGGGCTGATCAGCGTGTTGATGATCCTGGTGGGCGGTGCCGCGATCGTCGACGGGAGCATGTCCCTGGGCGACTTCGTGATGTACCTCTTCCTCACCGGGATGATGGTTGGCCCGCTGGTGCAGATGGCAAGCATCGGGACCCAGATCACGGACGCCTTCGCCGGCCTGGACCGGATCCGGGAATTGCGCTCGATGGCCACCGAGGCGGACGGGGACGCCGCGAAGGAGCGGCTCCGCCGAATGGAGGGTCACATCGCCTTCGAGAACGTCTCCTTCGCCTACGATGCCGATGTGCCCGTCCTGAGAGACGTATCGCTGGATGCGCCGCCGGGCTCCACGACCGCGCTCGTGGGGTCGTCCGGGTCGGGGAAGAGCACCCTGGTCAGTCTCGTGCTCTCGTTCAACGCGCCGGACACCGGGCGGGTGCTGGTGGACGGACACGACCTGGCCGGGATCCGGCTGGGCGACTACCGGCGCCATGTGGGGGTTGTGCTGCAGGACAACTTCCTCTTCGACGACACGATCGAGTACAACATTCGCTACGGGCGTTCGAATGCCTCCCGCGAGGAGGTGCGCCGGGCAGCCGCGCTCGCGAACTGCCATGAATTCATCACCGGCTTTCCCGACGGTTACGATACCATCATCGGCGAGCGCGGGGTGAAGGTGTCGGGTGGCCAGCGGCAGCGCCTGGCGATCGCCCGAGCGATTCTGGCGGATCCCAGGATCCTGATCCTCGACGAGGCGACCTCCAGCCTCGACTCCGAAAGCGAAGCCCAGATTCAGGAAGGCCTGCAGGCACTCCGCAGGGGCCGCACCACCTTCGTGATCGCTCATCGTCTGTCCACCATTCGCAGCGCCGACCAGATCCTCGTGGTCGAGGAGGGCCGGGTGGTGGAACGGGGCACGCACGACGAGTTGATGGCGAAGCGAGGCCGCTACCGCGAACTCCACGACCGCCAGTATCGGATCGAGATGAACCGCTTCGTCAACCCCGGCGAGGAACTTACCCCGGGGGTCGCCGGGCCGGAGGGATAGGCGGTAGATTGCGCCCATGGATCCCATGGACGACCAGCCCCGCGCAAACGACGTGACGAGCCCCGCCTCCGACCGCGAAGCCGGCTTTGCGGTGGGCGCGGACTTCCGCCGCTTCTCCCAGAAGGACGACATCTTCTGCCGCTCGTTCTGGGACCCGGAAGTGCGGTCCGACCGCTCCGACATGTTCTACGAGACGTACAGGACGCCGAAGATGAAATGGCGTTCCGTGGACGGCTTCACGCAGCGCGACTACGCCCTGCGCAACGCGTCGTGGCATGTGACCGATATCTTTGCGGAACTCCGCGAGGACGCCGACCGGCGCGAGGGCTTCCTGGACCCCTATACGGTCATGAGGGAGGGGCCCGGGAGCGAGCTGCCCGTGGCTTCGCCCGAGACCATGGCCCGGGAGGTCAAGCGGTCCGCCAGGGTGTTGGGCGCGGACCTCGTGGGCATCACCGGGTATGACGAGCGCTGGATGTATACCCACGCGTACAGCCGCGAGACCGAGACCGAAAAGCCCCAGGAAATCCCGCGCGGCCTGGACAACGTCGTCGTGATCGCACAGTCGATGGACAAGGGACTCCTTCGCACCGCACCCTCGGCCTTGAGCGGCGCCGCGACCGGGGCCACCTATTCGCGCGACACGATCGTCCTCCTCGCCATCGCGCAGTACATCACCAATCTGGGCTACCGCGCGGTGGCCAGCATGAACGACTCGGCGCTGGTCATCCCGCTCGCGATCAAGGCGGGCCTGGGCGAATATGGCCGTCACGGCCTCCTCATCACGCGCGAGTTCGGCCCGCGGGTAAGGATCGGCAAGGTCTTCACCGACATGCCCCTCGCGCACGACCGGCCCGTCCGATTCGGCGTCAGGGAGGTGTGCGATGTCTGCCGGGCATGCACGGATGGCTGCCCCGCGAAGGCCATCGCCGGGGGCGAGCCGTCCACGCTGATGCACAACCGCTCGAACATCCAGGGCATCCGCAAGTGGACGACCGACGCCGAGAAGTGCTTCCGCTTCTGGGCCAATCAGAACACGGACTGCTCGATCTGCGTCCGCGTTTGCCCGTACAACCGGGATTTCAGCGAATGGTGGAGCCGGGCGTGGAGATGGCTCGCCGGAACCAGGCTGAGGCGGTTGGCGCTCTGGCTGGACCGGGTGGGGGGTCGCGGAAAGCGGCTGCGACCTTCACTTTGGTGGGACGCTGCCGGATAGGCCGGACTCGAAGCATCTGCCGCGGGCCGGTCCCACTCGGGAGCCGAACCCGCCTTCCATTCCCGATGAGGAGCAAGACATGAAGAAGGAACAACTGTTTACCGCCGCCGCCATGTGCGTGCTCGCGCTTGCGGCCTGCGCGCCGGCCGCCGAGACCGGCGAGGCGGAGGCCGCGGGCGACATGGACGCTGCCGAAGATGCTGCCGCCAGCACGTCGACCCTCCAGTCCGAGATGCTGGCCGACCTGGCTCAGGTCCGCGACAAGTACGTCCAGCTCGCCGAAGCCATGCCCGAGTCCGACTACGTTTGGCGCCCTGCAGAGGGTGTGCGCTCGGTTTCGGAGGTGTACATGCATGTCGTGGCCGCCAACTTCGGGATCGTGATGGGCACTCTGCAGACAGCCCCCCCCGAATCGGCCGACCCGGCATGGTATGACTTCGCCAACGCGGAATCGATCAGCGACAAGGCGACCATCGTCGAGGCTCTAGGCGCCTCCTTCGACTACGTCGCCGAGGTGATCGAAGGGACCTCCGACGACCGCCTGCGGGAAGCGGTGAACCTGTTCGGCGGCGATTCCACGGTGCGCGGAACCCTGATGCTGGTGGCCACCCACTGCCACGAGCACCTCGGCCAGTCGATCGCCTATGCGCGCACCAACGGCGTCACCCCGCCCTGGTCGGCCGGAGGGTAACTGGAGAGGAAATGGACATGCGAGGAACCACCAACGGACTGATTCGGGCCTGCGTGGCAGCCATGTGCCTGGCGTCGACTGCGTGCGCGCCCGGAGATGCCCCCGAGGCGCCCGGCGGTGGCGGCAGCTACGACGATCTGACCGCCCTCTTCGCCGAGTGGCGCGAATTCGAAGCCCCCGACTTCGTCGACGGGGTTCCGGACTATTCGGCCGACGCCATGGCCGCCCAATACGCCGAACTGCCGGCGTGGCGGGCCCGTCTGGAGGCCTTGAATCCGGAGGAGTGGCCCGCCGCCCGGCAGATCGACTGGCACCTGGTGCGCGCGGAGATGAACGGCCTCGACTTCGACCACCGTGTCCGGCAGCCGTGGGCGCGCAACCCCGCATTCTACGTCACAATCTTCGCCGCCGAGAGCGACGTGCCCGCCCATGAGGGCCCCGTCATCCACGGATGGATCGACCTCTGGACGTACGACTACCCGCTCTCGGAGAACGACGCGGCGGAGCTGGCTTCCAGGATCGGGAGCATTCCCGCGCTGCTCGAACAGGCCCGCGTCAATCTGACCGGCAACGCCCACGACCTCTGGGTCGCCGGACTTCGCTCCTTTCGGGCGCAGGCTTCGGACCTTGACGCGCTGGCCGGGCGCGTGGGCGGCGCAAGCCGGGCGCTGGACGACGCGATCGCAGCCGCCGGCGCCGCCACCGACGGATTCCACGACTGGATAGGGGAGCTCGCCGACTCGAAGACCGGTACGTCGGGGGTGGGCAAGGACAACTACACCTGGTACATGCACAACGTCCATCTCGTGCCGTATTCATGGGAGCAGCAGGTGACGCTCATGCGGCGCGAGCTGGCCCGCTCGCACTCCTCGTTGCGGCTGGAAGAACACCGCAACCGCAATCTCCCGGAGCTGGAGCGGATCGCCACCGCCGAAGAGTACGACCGGCGCCTCAACGCCGCCGTCGACGACTACATGCGTTTCATCGAGGACGACGAGATCCAGACGGTCGAGGACTGGATGGACCCCGCCATTCGGGCCAAGAACGGTTCCTTCTCTCCGGTCGCGCCCGGCGAGATTCGCAACTTCTTCAGCGAAGTCACCTACAGGGACCCGGTAGTGATGCGTGCCCACATGCACCACTGGATCGAGCTTGCCACCATGGCCGAGGCTCCGCACGCCAGCCCGGTGCGCAGTGTACCGCTGCTCTACAACATCTGGGACGCACGCTCCGAGGGCCTAGCGACCGGCATGGAGGAGATGATGATGCACGCGGGACTCCTGGACGGAAAACCCAGGTCCCGCGAACTCGTGTGGATCATGCTCGCTCAGCGGGCCGCGCGTGCCCTCAGCGGGCTGTACCTGCACGGCAACGTCTTCGACATGGAGGAGGCCGTCGCGCACGCCAGCACCTGGACCCCGCGGGGGTGGCTCCCGGACGCCGACCTGGTGCGCGGTGAACAGCACCTCTACCTGCAGCAGCCCGGCTACGGCACCAGCTATATCACCGGCAAGATCCAGATCGAGGAGCTCATGGCCGAGTGGGCCATTCAGGAGGGAGACGCCTTCACCGTCCAGCGCTTCTTCGACGCCTTCTTCGGGGCGGGCGCAATTCCTGTGGTCCTGACCCGGTGGGAGATGACCGGAGCCGTGGATGCGGTGCTGATCAGGGATTGACTTTGAGGTCCGAAGAGGGGAACCTCGGGAGACGGCGCCAGGCAGGATAGTAGCGGAAACGCCGATTAGCCGGAGGAACGCCCGGTCGCAACCCCTGGATTGTCGTTGGTGGGGTAGCGAAACCCATGCCCTTGGGCACATTATTCATATGGCGATGTTCTGCCCCACCCCAATCCTGGAGGTTGCCGATGCGCAGACGCGACTTTTTCAGACAGGCTGGCGTCATTTCCGGCCTTGCCGCGGGCACGAATGCCCTGGGGGGAGCGGGGAACCCCCTGGCTGCACTTGTCGCAGCGCCGGGCCGCAGGACCAGCAATGGTGCCGTGCGCCTCAACTCAAACGAGAATCCGCTGGGGATCTCCGAAGCCGCGAAGGATGCGCTGGTCGAAGCCATCGTGCTTGCCAACCGCTATCCCTCCGACCAGCAGGCGGTGCTCGTTTCCAGGCTGGCGGCGGCTCATGACGTCGCCGAGAGCCAGGTGGTGCTGGGGACCGGCTCGGCGGAGGTGCTGCAGATGGTGGTGCAGGCGTACGCCGCGCCCCGGGCAAAGCTGGTCATGGCCGATCCGACGTACGAGGCGGTGACCAACTACCAGCGCACCGAAGCGTACGAGCTGGTGAAGGTGCCGCTGACCGACAGCCACGAGCACGACATTGGCCGGATGCGCGAGGCGGCCGAGAGTTCCGGGCACCCGGCACTGGTCTACCTCTGCAACCCCAACAACCCGACGGCGACGATCACGCCCAGTGCCGCGATCGACGAATGGATCGCCGATGCGCCCGAGCACGTCTTCTTCCTTTCGGACGAGGCGTACATCGAGTACGTGACAGACGAACGCATGTGGAGTTCGCTTCCCTGGATAGCGAAGAAGCGAAACGTGCTCGTCGTGAAGACCTTCTCCAAGATCTACGGTTTGGCGGGACTCCGGATCGGCTACGGGATCGCTCATCCCGACACGGCCGCCCGGCTGATGGACTTCGCATCCCGCAACAACTGCAACCAGCTCGCCATCGCCGCGGCCGGCGCCTCGTTCCGGGACGAGGTGCTCATCAGCAAGAGCCGAGAGGCGAACCGTACGTCCCGGGAGATGGTGCAGTCCACGCTGGACGAACTCGGGCTTGAGCACATGCCCACGCAGGCCAATTTCCTGATGCACCGAATTAACGGGGATCTCGCTACCTATCGCGGCCGGATGGCCGAGGCGGGGTTCCTGGTGGGACGGGACTTCCCGCCAATGCTTGACTGGAACCGGCTGTCCTTCGGACTCCCCGAGGACATGAGCCGTTTCTGTGACTCGCTGCGCGACTTTCGCGGAAAGGGGTGGATCTGAACATGAAAACGAGGCTCGTCATTGTCGGAGCGCTGATCGCGCTCGCACTGCCCGGCTCGGCCACGGCCCAGGGCACGCTCGCAGGCACCATCACGAACGCCGAGACCGGCGCTCCGCTGGCCGGTGCCCAGGTTGCCCTGCCGGATTTGAGCATGGGCGCCAACAGCCGCACCGACGGCGGCTACGAGATCACCGGCATCCCCGCCGGAACCCACGAGGTCCAAATCCTGCTGATCGGCTACCAGACCGAGACGCGGCAAGTCACCATCGCCGCCGACCAGACCATGCAGCTCGACGTAGCGCTCAGCGTCGGCGCGGTTGCGCTGGAGGGTCTCGTCGCGGTCGGCAGCCGTGCACGGCCCAGGACGGTCACCGAGTCACCGGTTCCGGTAGACGTCATCCCCACCCGGGAGATCGTCCAGCAGGGTGACACCGACTTTGCCAACCTGCTGCGGAACGTGGTGCCGTCCTTCAATGTGAATATCCAGCCGATCAGTGACGCGGCGACTTTCGCTCGTCCCGCCAACCTGCGCGGCCTCGCCCCGGACCATACGCTGGTGTTGATCAACGGGAAGCGGCGCCACCGCACGGCGGTCATCACCTGGTACGGCAACGGCCTCGCCGACGGCTCCCAGGGCCCCGACATCGCACTCATCCCCGGCATGGCGCTCGAGCAGGCCGAAGTGCTGCGCGATGGCGCCTCTGCGCAGTACGGCTCCGACGCGATCGCCGGCGTCATGAACTTCGTGCTGAAGAATGACCGGTCCGGCGGCTCGATCGAGATCAAGACCGGCGGATACCCCCTTGGGGAGACCAGTGAGCCCTTCGAGGAGGGCTCGTTCCCGGGGGACGGCGAGATGTATACCCTGTCCGGAAACGTGGGCCTGCCACTTGGCGAAACCGGCTTTCTGAACCTGACCGGCGAGTACGGCAACGCCAATCCGACGGACCGGAGCACACAGCGCCTCGATGCCCTGGCGCTACTCGGCGCCGGCAACAGCAGCGTCCGGTCGCCGGCCCAGGTCTGGGGCGCGCCTCAGATCTCGAACGAGCTGAAGCTGTGGGCGAACACGGGCTACCTGTTCACCGACGACGTGCAGTTCTACGGCCACGGGAACTATGTGAGCAAGCAGGTCGAGGGCGGCTTCTACTTCCGGAACCCGGGCACCCGCAGCGGCGTCTTCGGAACCCGGAACGATGCCGGCGAGCGGATCCTCCTGGTCGGCGACATGCTTGACGCGCAGGACGGCGTGCTCGACGGATCGGCCATGTGCCCTGAAGTCCGTGTCACCGACGATGGCGTGGTGATCAACAATTCCGAGAACATGGCAGCGTTCAATCAGGTCATGGGTGATCCCAACTGCTTCAACTTCCGGAAGCTCTTTCCCGGAGGCTTCACGCCGCAGTTCGGCGCGAACGTCCTCGACGCGTCCGTGGTGGCGGGTCTCAGGGGCACGAGCGGCGACCTCAACTGGGACGCGAGTGCGTCGTGGGGCAAGTCCTACATGGACTTCTACATGTACAACACGGTCAACGCCTCGCTCGGACCCAACCAGCCGTGCGCCGGCGCGGACCGGACGCTGTCCTTTGTCGTGCCCGATCAGGACTGCACCCCCTGGTTCGGCCCCGGGATCTATGACCAGCAGGAGATCAACCTGAACCTGGATCTGTCCTACGCGCTGAACGAGCGGGTCAACGTGGCCGGCGGTACCGAGTGGCGTAACGAGGGTTTCGAGATCTTCCGGGGCACCACGGAATCGTGGACCGAGGGTCCGCTCGCGACACAGGGATTCACTCCGGGCTCCAACGGGTTCACCGGGTTCGGACCGCTTACCGAGGGTGATTGGAACAGGAACAATTTCGCCGCCTATGGCGACTTGGAGATCCGTGAACCGGAGGGTCTTTGGACCTTCGGCGTGGCCGCACGGGTCGAGCGGTTCTCGGACTTTGGTACGACGGTCAACGGGAAGGTCGCGGGACGCGTGAGCGCGTCCGAGAACCTCGGCCTCCGAGCCAGCGTCAGCACCGGCTTCCGCGCTCCCACGCCGGGACAGCAGAACGCATTCAACATCTCGACGATCTATGATCCGGCGATCATGGATCTGACGAACAACGGCACAATCCCGTCGACGTCACCGCTGGCAGCGAACTTCGGCGGCGAGCCGCTCACGCCGGAGAAGTCCGTCAACATGGCCATGGGGGCCGTATTCGACGATGGTCCCTTCAGTCTTACGATGGACTTCTTCCAGATCCGGGTCTCGGATCGTCTCACCACGAGCGCCGACAGAACGCTCAGCCCGGCGGAGATCGAGCAGCTAATCGCCGAAGGCATCATCCGGCCGGGTGGCGTGCTCGCGCGGTTCCGTTTCTTCATCAACGACTTCGCGACCCGGACGGACGGGATCGACCTGGTGGGCGCGTATCGAGTCGACGGATCCAGCGGCTCCACCACAACCTTCACCAGCGCATGGAACTGGACCCAGACCACGGTGACGGACTTCGACCCCGTCACCCTGACCGATCACCGCATCCGGATCCTCGAGGAAGGGCTCCCCAACGTGCGCGGCAACCTCGCGATGAATCACGTCTTCGCCGGCGGCACCCGCTTCCTGGTGCGCGGCAGCTACTGGGGCGGCTATTTCGACGGCGAGCAGCCCTACTACGAGTCCGATCCCGGAACCACCATCGACTACCCGTCCCGCATGCTCTTCGACGTGGAGGCGGCCCACACGTTCGCCGACCGCTGGAACCTTACGGTCGGCGCCACGAACGTGCTCAACACCTACCCGGAGGAGTATCCGGGCGCGGCGGCCGGCGTGGGCAACCGCTTCGGGCAGTTCACGCCGTTCGGCTTCAACGGCGGCTACTATTACACGCGGGTGGGCTACAGCTGGTAGCCGGTTTCCGGCTGCCCCGGCAGTCACGGCCCCGGTCCGGCTTCGTGCCGGGCCGGGGCCGGTTGCGTTGGTGCACTCCCTACAGAAGTCCGCCCAGCATGCCCTTCAGCACCAGGAAGGCCAGTCTGAACCCGTTCAGGACCAGGGGGATGGAGATGAGTCCGGCGGAGAAGATCAACCCGGCCCGGAACAGGTGCGGGCCCAGGGGAAGGACGTCCCGGCCCCACAGCTTGTGGGCGAGCGTTTCGACCAGCGGGCCCAGCGTGTAGCACAGGTTCCCCAAGATCATGATCCCGCCCAGGAATATGACCACTTCCGTTTCGGGTGCTCCCTGAAGCCAGTCGGCCAGAGCGTCGGCCGACACCGCGGCGGCCCCGCCAGTCCCGATGATCGCGTTGAAGGCGAGCCGCCGCCGCTCCCACCACTTGAAGATGCCGCCCACGGTGCGCTTCGCGGGTTTCGGATAGAGGAAGTCGGCGAGCGCCGACCCGAAGGATCGCTTCTCGCCCGCGACCTCAAGGGATGATGTGTCCGCCATCGTCACTCTTCCTGGTTGCTGGAAACACCGTCCTGCCTCGCCAACCTCTCTACCGCTTCCAGGGCCTGCGCGTTTCCGGCCGCGGCCGCGCGCCGGTACCAGGCGAGCGCTCTTTCCAGGTCGCGGGGGACCCCTCTCCCGGCTTCGTGGGCTTCGCCGAGCCGCAACTGGGTGATCGCGTCTCCGCGATCGGCGGCGCGGGTCCACCATTCGGCCGCGAGCTCATGATCCTCGGTGACGCCCCTCCCGGCAGCGTATGCATTGCCCAGGTTGTGGGCGCCCAGGACATGACCGCGTTCGGCGGCCCGGCGGTGCCACGCCGCCGCCCGCTCCGGATCGAGCGGCTTGCCGAGCCCTTCGTCGTAGGCGGTCCCCATCAGGAAGACTGCTTCGAGGATCCTCGATTCGGCCGCGCGCTGGACCTCGTCGATCACTGTTTCGGCGATGTCCCGCGCCAATTCCTCGTCGCGGGGATACCCCATGCGCCCGGTCGAATGGACGCGCGCCCGCCACATCACCGCCAGCGGGGTTCCGCGGTCCACCGCCTCTTCCAGAAGCTCGCGGGCGCGCGCGTCGTCCACGGTTCCGGCCACGCCGGTGTACCAGTCCACCGCCTCGAGGAGCGCGGGGTCGGGATCGGCAGGGGGTGGGGCGCAGGCGATGGCGAAGAGGAGGAGAGCAATGGAGGCGAGAACCGCCGGCCGCGGGACGCTACCGGAATGGCGTGTCCCCAATCCCGGCGGCAAGGGACGATCAGGGCCCTCCCGCCTCACACCAGATCCTCCCCCTGCAGCCCCAGGCGCTCCAGCACCTCCGGTGGCGGCCCGTCGAAGCTCGGGATCGGCACGTTCCCCACGTACCCGAGATCGCGCATTCCGTCCTCGGAAGTCCAGAACCCGGTCGACACCATGTCGCGAAATTCATCGAAAAACCGTGCCTGGGGCTTCAGTTCGGCGGGCGCGTCGGGCTCGAAGCGGATCCCGTCGCAGATCTCGTGCTGCTGCGCCAGGGTCAACGCCGGGAAACCGGTCGCCCCGAAGCGCTCGCTCGCCGTCCTGTTCAGCCACGCCAGCCCGCCGCGCAGCCGGGTCAGCTGCTCCTTGTGGGCGGGCGCGGAAACGAACTCGTTGATGTACTCCGGGACTCCCACCGCGCTTGCGGCGGGGGATCGGTCGTCCGCAGGGATGATCACGTCGGCCAGCGCCGCCACGAGCCGCATCTCGTCGTCCGTGAGGACCATTTCCCACGGGACGACGGGCGCGAGCATGTCGGGATCGGTCAGGGTGCCTGCCGCGCGGGGGTTGCTGGGGGGCAGAGGGTCGAAGCCGGACAGCGCCTCGTGGGTGGACTCGGCAGCCTCTTCGGGCGCGCACGAAGCCGCCGCGCCGCCAAGGGCCGCCGTCGCCGCGATCACCTTGAGGGCGCCGCGCCGGGTGATGGCGGAAGGGTCGGCGAGCGGGTGTCCGGTGTCCGGCCGACGCTCGTCGTCCCGGCCAACGGTGTCGCGCCGGCGCTCGCCGTCGACCCCGCCGGATCCTCCCCTTTCCTCGCTCATCCGATGCTCCTCTGCCTGAGCTGCTCGACGATGTAGTCGCTCGCCCGCCACGCGATTGCCATGATCGAAAGCGTCGGGTTCTTGTCGGCGTTCGACACGAAGGGCGCCCCGTCGGTCACGAACAGGTTCGGCACGTCCCACGACTGGCAGAACTCGTTCAGCACCGAACTTCGGGGATCGTCGCCCATCTGGACGCCGCCGACCTCATGGATGATCTGCCCGCCCTTCGAGATTGCGTCGGCGCCGTTGTCGGCGACGGTGCTCAGCAGCTGCCCGTCCATCTCGTCCACGATCCCGGCGAAGGTGCGCTGCATGTGAAGCGCCTGGTTCAGCTCGTGGTCCGCCCACTTCCAGTGAAATTTCAGCACGGGGATGCCGTAGCGGTCGACCCTGTCGCCGTCGATCTCACAGTAGCAGTCCTCGTTGGGAATCATCTCGCCGCGGCCGTCGAAGAAGAGGAAGCTGCCGTAGTAGCGGCGGCAGTCGTCCTTGAAGCGCTGGCCGTAGCTGCCCCCGGTGAGGGGCTCCAGCCCCGCGAACGCGCCGTAGCCGGGCATGCGCCGTCCGCCGCCGAACTCGATGTGGTAGCCGCGGGGGAAGTCCATGCGGCCCGCCGCCTGCTCGCCGTACAGCCACCACGGCATGTACATGTGCATGGCGGAGGCGCCGTCCTCGTTGTGCGGGGGAAGTGACTGCAGCGCGGGGATGTGGGCGTAGACGCCGGCGCCGACCGTGTCCATGACGTACTTGCCCACCAGGCCGGAGGAGTTGGCCACCCCGTCGGGGAAGACGTTGCTGGTCGAGTTGAGGAGGATGCGCGCGGACTCGCACGCGCTCGCGGCCAGCACGACCACCCGTGCCGGGGCGAATTCGTCCAGCAGCGTGGCCTTGTCGATGTAGTGAACCCCGGTGGCGCGTCCCCGTGAATCGACGGTGACTTCGCGCACCATGGCTCCCGTGCGGACGTCGAGGGAGCCGGTGGCCAGCGCGGGAGGCAACAGGACGGTTGTGGACTGGAAGTTGGCGCGGATCGAGCAGCCGCGCCCGCATGGGGTTGCCCAGTAACACGCGGCTCGTCCCCGCATGGAATCGGCGGTGACGCGCCGGGCCAGTTCGTTGTCCGGGAAGATCTCGCCGGGCAGGCGGTTGGCGTCCTGGGTCTCGGTCAGGATGGCCAGGTGCGCCGGGATCACCGGGATCCCCATCCGGCGGCACGCCTTGCGCGTCAGCAGCTCGTACGCCCGCGGCTTCGGCGGCGGCTGAAGGACCCCCGGAGACGAGTTCGGCGTGTTCTCCAGCCCCTCGTTGGATCCGTAGACCCCGATCAGGGACTCGGTCCGGTCGTAGTACGGCGCCAGATCCTCGTACGACATGGGCCAGTCGAAGCCGAGCCCGTCCCGGCTGCGCGGCTTGAAGTCGTATTCGCCCATGCGAAGCGAGATCCGGCCCCAGTGGTTGGTGCGCCCGCCCAGCATCCGGGAGCGCCACCACATGAATTCGGAACCATCGGCCACCGAATAGGGCTCGCCCGGCACCTGCCAGCCTCCGTCCACGGTGGCGTCGTAGAATCCAAAGGGCTTCTCCGGGGTTCCCGCCGCGCGCAGGGGCGCGTCCTTCGGCAGCTGGAACATCGGCGTTTCGCGGACGGGATCGTAGTCCCGCCCCGCCTCCAGCAGGAGGACGCGCAGTCCGGAAGTGGCCAGGATGAAGGCGGTCATGCCGCCCCCGGCCCCGGAGCCGACGACGACCGCGTCGTAGTTCGGGCTCTGGCTCATCGCTGGCTCCTTGCTGGTGTCGCCTTCCGAGCCGGCCATGGCCGGCCGTGACCGGGCTCGCGCCGGTCGGCAGCCGCCCTCGACCTCAGCTGTCGTCGGGTGGGGCGGGGGCGACCCGATCGGCCCGGAAGGTGGGTACCTCGAAAATGTATGGACTGGCGGACGCGGAAACCCGGAAGTTGCTCTCCTGTTCCGCGAGCCACAGGGAAGCGATCTCGATTCCATCCGCGTCGAGAGCCAGCACCGCCCGGTCCGGCTCTTCCGGCATCTCGGCATCCTGCGGCGCGAAGCCGCTCGCGCGCAAGCCCGCAAGCTCCTGGAGGATGTTCCGAACGGTGGTGGCGTCGGCCTCGCCGCCGCCGCCCACCATCCAGGTCGAATCCCCGCGTTCGTAGATGACCGTCTCGCCTTCCCGCGCCACATGGATGCTGGCGATGGCTGCCGTGTCGGCGCTCAGGATGACCTTGTCGCGCCAGTCGAAGAGGGACCGCGCGGAGGCGGCGCGGAGGTCGCCTTCGATGAGACTGACCTGATCCGCGTCCGGCAGCCGCGCATACGCGGTGCGGAACCGGTTGCCCGTCTTTCCGAGCAGCACCGTTGTGCCGGCGTCGGTCGTCAGCGTCCAGGCGCTGTCCGTGCTCACGCCCAGGCGCTCATGGTTGGCCGGGTTGGCCGCGGCCACGGGTCCTACCTCGACCTCGTCCAGCGCGCGCAGGAACCGGGCGACCGCGCCGGAATCCGCTTCGAAGCCGTTCACCGTCCAGGCGTCACCGGTGCGCTCCAGGCGGATTGTCTCGCGAGGGCCGATCAGGTCGACGCGGGCCAGTGCTTCGCGATCGATGCCCGCGAAGGCCCCTGCCAGGTCCGAATCGCCGGCGGATGCGCCCCCGGCCCCGCCCCGCCCGAGCGTGATCACGAAGTACAGCACGGTCACCGCGCCCAGGAAGTAGAGGCAGGCGCGCAGTGTCTTCTCACTCATCGCCGTCCTCCTTGTCGGCTGCTTCGTTCCAGCGGCGTTCGGCGCGCGCTGTTCGCCCCTTCACCCGGACAAATCCGAAGAGGACGAAGATCGCGGGCACGCCGATCAGCGAGGTCCACTTGAGCGTGTTCCTTCCGGCGTCGGACTGGAAGGACAGGCTGGGAGGCGTGCGGTCCTTGGACCTGATCCCGATCAGGGCCTCGTCCTGGGCCAGCCAGTCCACCGCGTTGGCGGCGAAGATCAGGTTCTGGGAATTCGCCTGGACGAAGCGGTCCTCGAGAAAGTCCGAGTCCCCGACTGCAACGATCCGGCCACCGGGCCCGCCGCCCTCTTCGCCGTCGTCTCCCGCCATCGAGGGATCCACCGCGACCGCCAGCGTGTGGATTCCCAACTCGTCCTCGCTCGTGGCGAACTCGATGTTGGGGGCGATCATTCCTCCGGCCGGCCTGGTTCCTCCGCCTTCCGTGGTGCTCCAGAGCGGCGTCACCGAAGGGTCGCCCTCTTCCCAGGTGAAGGGCGCGGCCCAGCCGAAGCTGACGTTGTTCAGGTCGCGGATCGTCGAGTGGTCCCCGCCGGTGTACGCAACCGGCCACAGCGGGTACGTCCGCGCCACATTGAAGATCCCCTGCCGCATGGAAACGCGTTCAGCCGAGGCGACATCGAAGACGAGGTCGCCCGACGCCTCGACGCCGCGCCCCGAGAGCAGGCGTTCCAGGCCGGTGGTCACGGGCATGGACATGCCGGGCGACTGGGGACTGAGGGCGTGGCGCTCCATGAGCAGCAGGGCAGCGCCGCCAGCGTCCAGGTAGCCGTCGATCGCGGCCTCGACGCCGGGAGAAACCGGCTGGGCCGGCGCCGCCACTACCAGCACGTCGATCGAGTCGGGTTCGAGCACCCCGGTCGAGTCGTTCTCAATGTCGATCGTGACGACCCCGTAGCGTTCGCCGATGCTCTCGCGGAAGCTCCGGTAGTAGAACTGATCCTTCGCCTCGAAGCCCGACATGAAGGCAAGGGTCGGCCGGTCGTCGTTCGTCATGTTGGCGATCGCCGACACGAGGCGGAACTCAAGGTCGTCGGCCCGGTCGATGACGGGGATGATCTCCTGCTCGTCCGCGTACGTGACGGCCAGGCCGAAGTACCCGCGCTTGACCTGGAGTTCGTCGTCCCGCAGCACGTTGAACTCGATGGGCATGACACCCACCGACGATGCCTGGTCGGCCGCGTCGTCGCTGTCGTCGGGGTTGACCTCTTCGGCGACGAGCATCCCGTTCGAGGCGTTCTGCAGGTCCGCCACCAGATCCCGCACGTCACGCTCGGTGAGTTGGATTTCCTGCGGCAGATCGTCGCTCACGAAGAATGTGAGGTTCACCACGTCGTCCAGGCCGCCGAGGATGTCGCGGCTGCTGTCCGAAAGGGTGAAGAGGTCGTCGCGGGTGAGATCGATGCGTCCCCGGACGTGTCCGCCCAGCAGGTTGAGCATGAGCACCGCCAGCGCGATCACACCGGTGCCGAGCCGCAGCCTGCGGAAAGCGGCGCCGCCCCGGCTGAGCCGCTCGCCTCCCAGCGCGGCCACCGCAAGAAGAAGGAAGAGCCCGCACGTGGATCCGAAGTAGAGCAGGTCGCGGAGGTCCACCACGCCCCGGGCGACATTCTCGAAGTGGCTGATCACCGAGAGCTGGGCCGCCCACCCCCCCAACAGCCGGGGTAGACCGATCTGCACGATCGGCGTGCCGATCAGGACAAGCACGAAGCAGGTGATCGCGCCGAGGATGAATGCCGTGATCTGGTTCCGGGTGATGGACGATGCCCAGATCCCGATCGCGATCATCTGTGCGGTGAGGAGCGCGGCCCCGACGTACTGCGCGACCATGATGCCGGGGTCGGCTTCCGACGCGAGCAGCACCCCCACCGCCATCGGCAGGGTGCCGGCCAGCGTGATCATCACGAACAGCCAGCTGCCCAGGGCCTTGCCCAGGACGACTTCGGTCTCGGTGAGCGGCTGCGCGATCAGCCACTCCAGCGTCCGGCCGCGGCGTTCCTCGGCGAGGCTCTTCATCGCCACCGCCGGGATGAACACGACCAGGAGCCAGGGGAGAAGGTCGAAGAAGGGCCGCAGCGAAGCGACCGACATGGCATAGAGGGACCGGAAGGCCATGTAGAGGCCGAGGCCCAGGAAGGCGACCGCCAGCACGTAGGCGGTGGGCTGATCGAAGAAGCTCCGAAGCTCCTTCCGGGCCACGAGGAGGATCTGTTTCATCATTCGTCGTCGCCTCCGTTCTCGCCACCGTTCGCGACCGGGGCAGGGTCTCCGGCATCGGCCGCGCCGTTCGCTTCAACCTCCGGGTGGTCCATGGTGAGTTCCCGGAAGACCTGTTCGAGCGTCGCCCGCTCGCGCCTCAACTCCCAGAGTACCCATCCCTGCCGCGTCGCCAGCTGGAAGATGTCGGGCCTGAGTTCCTGATCGCCCGTCGTCTCCAGCCGCACGCGCACGCGCCCGTCGATCGCCTCGACCGAGTGATCGTCCACGCCGGGAAGCCCGCGCAGCGCGTCCACCACGCCTTCTCCGGCGGCCTCCACCGTGTAGCGTGAAATGCCGTGGCCGGCTTCCATCAGCTCGGCCACCGTCCCGTCGGCGGCGATGGCTCCCCTGGTGATCACCAGAAGGCGGTCGCAGGTCGCCTCGACCTCCTGCATGACGTGGGTGCTGAGGATCACCGTGCGCTCGCTGCCGAGCGAGCTGACCAGCTTGCGGATCTCGACGCGCTGGTTGGGATCGAGCCCCTCGGTGGGTTCGTCCAGCACCAGGATTTCGGGCTCGTGAAGGATTGCTCCGGCCATTCCGGTGCGCTGGCGGTACCCCTTGGATATCTCGCTGATCGGCCTGAAGAAGACGTCCTCCAGCCCGGTCTCCTCTACAGCTCTGCCGATTCCCGCACGGGTTTGCCTGTCGTCGAGACCTCGAAGGCGGGCGACGTACTCGAGGAACTCGCACACCAGCATGTCGTCGTAGAGCGGATTCGCCTCGGGCAGGTACCCCACGCGTGTCTTCGCCGCGGTGAGATTGTCGGCGATCGGCTTCCCGTCGAAACAAATCGCGCCTTCGTCGGGCTGGAGCGTGCCCGTCAACATCCTCATCGTGGTCGTCTTCCCGGCCCCGTTGGGTCCCAGGAACCCGACCACCTCGCCCCGGTCCACGTCAAAGGTGGCCCGGTCGACCGCTACGAGGAATCCGTAGCGTTTTGTCACACCTTCCACCGAGATCATTCGTCCTCCTGTGTTGCAGCGAAAAGAAACCGCGCCGGCCGTTTCTGGCTGACGCGGTGGTTCCGCCTGCGTGAGTGGAAACCACTGCCGGTTCCGGTTTCGTCAGCGCATCGGGCGGCAACCGGGATGCATCGCCGGGCGAATCCAGTGGGAGTCCACCACGGGCTGCCGGTTGTCGCGATTGGATTCTATGCCGATTCCGTGCGGCTGTCCAGTGGATTGGGTGCTTCGGACGGAGGGGTGGCCGGCCAATGATGGCGCGGGCGCTTCGCTTGTGTGTAGGCGGGCGGTTTCTCACATTGTCAACGTGGTCGAGGACATGATCTTGTTACGCTGGTGTGACCGCTCGCCAACCAGTGCGGGCGTATGATTCGGAGGCAGGGTCCCGGATCGCCCGGACCCGCTTTCTGATGAAACAAATCAGGACGGAGGCGCGTGCCTCCAACCATGCAGCACAGGTCTCTCAAGAGGAGGAGGTAGATCGGGATGAAAGTACTTCGTGGAATACCAGCTCTGCTGTTCCTGGCGCTGCCACTGGGCGCGCAGCAGATGGGAACGGTTACGGGCAGCGTGACCGCCGATGGATCGGGGCTTGCGAGCGCTCAGGTGGTGCTGTCAAACACCCAGACCGGGGCCCAGTACGGAGGGCTCACCAACGACAATGGACGATTCAACGTCCTCGGTGTCCCGGCCGGATCGTATGACGTATCGGTCCAGTTGATCGGCTACTCCGCCGAGAGCCGGCAACTCACTGTCGAGACCGGCGGAACCCACATGCTGGACTTTGCGCTGACCTCGACGGCGGTTGCGCTCGGCGGGATCAGTGTGCTCGCCGAGCGGGCCGAAGAGCGCCGCACGCCGGTCGCCTTCACCGATGTCTCCAAGGCGCAAATCCAGACGCAGCTCGGCTCTCGCGACCTGCCTCTGGTGCTGAACGTCACCCCGTCGGTGTACTCGACCGCCCAGGGCGGCGGCGCGGGGGACGCGCGGATCAGCGTGCGGGGCTTCAGCCAACGCAACACGGCGGTGATGATCAACGGCGTTCCCGTGAACGACATGGAGAACGGCTGGGTCTACTGGTCCAACTGGCAAGGGGCGGGTGACGTCGCCACCAGCATCCAGCTTCAGCGCGGTCTGAGCGCGGTCAACCTGGCCACGCCGTCCATTGGCGGAACCCTCAACGTGATCACGGATCCCAGCCCCGCGAATCCGGGGTACACCTTAAAGCAGGAATTCGGCAGCGGGAGCCTCCTGAAGACGACGTTGACCGCCGCGACCGGGCCGGTTGGCGACTTCTCGATGTCCACGTCGGCGGTTCGTACGACAGCCGACGGCATCATTGACGGCGTCTGGCAGGACGCGTGGTCCTTCTACGCCGCGGCACAGTACCGGTTCAGCGACCGCAACCGGCTGGAATTCTACGCGCTCGGGGCGCCCCAGCGTCATGGCCAGAGGTCCTACAGGCTCAATATCGCCACGCTGGACCGCGAATTCGCCGCCTCGCTGAGCGACTACGATCCAGCTGCCCTCGATCAATTCGCGAACGAGGCCGGTCGCTACTGGAGTCCCAACGTCGCAGGCGTGGATCCCAGCTACAACGGGCGCCAGTACAACAGTACCGGCCCCGGCGCGGGCGTCTCCAGCCGCTTCGACCGCAACTTCCTCAATGAGCGGGAAAACTACTTCCACAAGCCCCAGGTGAACCTGAACTGGTACTCGTATCTCGGCAATGGACTGACTGCCAATACCGTCGCATACTATTCCGGCGGGAGCGGTGGAGGCACCGGGACCTATGGCTCGCTGCGCTGGGACAACACATACAATCAGCGGGTCGCCGACTGGAACGCGACCATCGCGCGCAACCGCGGCACCGATAGCGGTGGCTCCTTCGGGATCCTCCGCAACTCGGTGAACAACCAGGCTACCTGGGGCGCGATCGCCAAGCTCCAGAAGGACTTCGACAACGGACTGGTCGCCAATGTCGGCCTCGATTGGCGGACCGCCACGATCGAGCACTACCGCGAAGTGCGCGACCTGCTGGGCGGCGCGTTCTACAACGACTGCTTCCGCGGCTGCAGTTCGGATTTCTGGAGCGAGGCCCAGGGCAACCGTGGGCTGGGCGACAAGATTCACTACCACAACGAGAACGACGTCAACTGGATTGGCGCCCACGTGCAGGCCGAGAAGTCGTCGCTCGCCGGGTCATTCTACGGAATGGCGGGGGTCTCCCGGATCTCCTACGACTTCGTCGACTTCTTCACCAGAGGCTCCGCCGGCGGATTCCAACAGATCAACAGCGGCGGCCTGTCGGGCTATCAGGTCAAGGGCGGCGCAATGCGCAATCTGGACGCCGAGTGGTCGTTGTACGGGAATGTCGGCCTGGTGTCCAAGGTGCCGATCTTTGATGGCGTAATCGACGACATAGGCGGTCAGCTGCTCGAGAACGCCAAGAACGAGACGTTCACGTCGTTCGAAGCGGGAACACGCTTCCGGTCGCTGAACCGGCAGTTCTCGTTCGATGCCAACATCTACTTCACCCAGTGGAACGACCGGACCGGCACACGGTTTGCAAGGGACTTCTTCGGGGAAGGGCAGGGCGCAGTCATCCGCCTCCTGGGGATGGACGCCCGCCACATGGGCGTCGAATTGGAGGGTGCCTACCAACCGGCCGACTTCATGCGCCTGGACGGCGCCCTGTCGTTGGGCGACTGGAAGTACACCGACGACATCGAGGGCAGTTTTCGGGCCGAGGACCGCCAGTCGGAGACGCTGGACTACAGGTTCTACGTGAAGGACCTCTACGTGGGCGACGCGCCCCAATTCCAGGTGGCGTACGCGCTGTCGGTGTTCCCGTCCGGAGGGCTCTACGGCCGGCTCGTGGGCAAGACCTACGGGAAGCACTACGCCAACTTCAACCCCTTCTCGCGCACAAGCGCCGAGGAAGCGGGCATTCAGTCCTGGAGACCCCCGGGGTATACGGTCTTCGACATCCACACGTCGTACAGACTCCCCGCCGAGCTGTCGGGGGCCTTCGGCGGCAACGTGTACCTGTTCCTGCACGCGTTCAACATCTTCGACACCGTGTACATCCAGGACGCTCAGGACAACTCAAGCTTCAACGCCTACCGCGACGCCGCCGAAAGCGCGGCGGGCCGGCTCAGCCACAAGGCGGATGATGCCGAGGTGCACATAGGCTTCCCGCGAACCTTCAACTTCGGATTCCACATCTCTCACTGAGCCGAAGAGCGGTAGCAGCTGCTTGACGCTACGGGTCCAGGCGGGCCCCCGTGCCGATCCGGGCGCGGGGGCCCTTGCCGTGGTCGTCCCTGATCCCCGCCAGCGTCGGCCATTCAACCCGCCAGGCCGTTGGCAAGGATCTCGTGCAGCGCGGCGGGGTTTTCGGTGTTGAGCCAGTGTCCACCCTCGGCCTGATGTAGGGACACCTGCCCCGTCCGTCGCGCGGCCTCGCGGATACGCTCGACGGCGGCAATGTCCAGCACGCCCGAGCCGGTCGCCTTCACGAAGTGGACTCCGGCTCCGGTGGGCGGGCTCTCCACCACGTCCCACGCGTCGCTCCGGAAGTAGTCGCGCAGGTAGGCCTCCATCTCGTCTGGATCGAGCCGCCACTCCCAGTCGCCCTGGCCGTCGCGCTGCACGTTCGTGGCCATCCATGCGGCAACCAGCGGTGAGAATCCCTCCGATTCGACGGCTGCGACGGCCTCGGCGCGGCTGCCGAAGGGACCGGGGTGGCGGCGCAGCACGCCGAGCATGCGCCACGCACTGCCCCCGGGGCGCCCCGTGCCCGGGTTCGAGTCGATGATCCAGAGCTGCCCGAGGGCGCCGGCTCGCCTTGCCGCACCGTCGCCAGGCCGCGCGTACCGGGCTGCCCGCCGGCGCGCGTACAGAAGCGCGACCTTGCCCCCGAAGGAGTGGCCCAGAACGGCGTCGGCGGGGCGGTCAAGGTATTCCTCGAGGCGCAGGAGGTCGCTCGCGCACTCATCCACCGAATTGGGCGACAGCCTCGGCGACCGGCCGTGCGACCTCAGGTCGACGAGCGCGATGCTCCAGTCGGGCCGGGCCCTGACGAGCCGCCGCGCCACCGAGCCCCAGTTCCTCCCGGCGCCGTAGATGCCATGCAGGAGGAACATCCGCCGGGACGGCTCCGAGCCGCGCGTCTCAACGATTTCATGGTGCAATGTTGTCATGAAGTATGTTATCACCGGTGCGCGACCTTCCCCGCACCAGCTACGCCACCCATGCCAAAGCACTCGACAACGTGAACCCCAGCACTCTTCCGGCCCGGCCGACCATCGCGGCCCGGCCCATCATCGCGGCCTGGACCACCATCGCGGCACTGCTGACGATGCCCGCCGGCCTGCAGGGGCAGCTCCGCCCGGTCGAACCTTCGCCCGGCTCGCCCATCACCATTCCCCGCCTGGCGGGCGAGATCGAGCTCGACGGCATCGTGGACGAGGCGGCCTGGGACCAGGTCGCGCCCTTCGCGATGACCATGTACACGCCCAACTTTCGCGGCCGGCTCACCGAAGAGACCGAGATCCGGGTCGCGCACGACGACCGCTATCTCTACGTCTCGGGTCGCATGTACGACTCCGAACCCTCACAGGTCCGCACCGGCACCCTGTATCGCGACCAGTACAGCGGCGACGACATCCTCGCGGTGGTCATCGACAGCTACAACGACTACGAGACCGCGGTCTGGTTCGTCGCCAACCCGGCGGGAGTGCGGCAGGACCGGACGATGTCCAACGACGCCGAGTTCACCAGCGGAATGCCGATGAACTGGGAATGGAATTCGCACTGGGACGTGGCCACCACCCAGACCGGCGAAGGCTGGTTCGCCGAGTTCAGGATTCCCTTCTCGACCCTTGGCTTTCAGGTCACGGATGGCGAGGTCACCATGGGGCTCATCGCCTACCGGGTGGTGCCGCGCAAGAACGAGCGTCAGACCTTCCCGCCCATCGAACCCGGCTGGGGCCGCTTGGGCTTCGCGAAGCCTTCGCGGGCTCAGCGCGTTGTGCTGCGCGATGTGCAGCAGTCGACGCCGGTGTACCTGACACCGTTTTCCCTGGCCGGCTTCAAGCAGACCCCGATGCTGGCGGAGCCGCCCGACGTGCCGCGGGCAGAATGGCGCAGCGAGCGCGACCCAACGACCGAGGCGGGGATCGACCTCAAGTACTCCCCGACCTCGAACCTGGCGCTCGACTTGACGGTGAATACCGACTTCGCGCAGGTCGAGGCCGACGATCAGCAGATCAACCTTACACGTTTCGCGCTGTTCTTCCCGGAGAAGCGACAGTTCTTCCAGGAACGCGCCTCCACCTTCGACTTCAACACCGGCGGCATGTTCAACCGGCTCTTTCACAGCCGGCGGATTGGGCTGGACCAGGGCGAAATCGTGCGCATCTACGGGGGCGGCCGCGCGGTGGGCAGGTTGGCCGGGACCGACTTCGGTGTCCTCAGCATGCAGACCGCCCCGCACGGCGACCGGTCCTCGGAGAACGTGGGGGTGGTACGCCTGCGCCAGCAGGTCCTGGACGACTATTCGAGCATCGGCGGCATGCTCACCACGCGCCTGGGGACGAAGGGTCGCAACAACACCGCCTATGGGCTGGACGCGGTTCTGCGGTGGCTGGGCAACGAATACCTGATCCTGCAGTGGGCGCACACCTTCGACGAGGCAGCCGACCAGACGGGGGGGCTGGAATCGGGGCTCGCGAGGGCCCGTCTGGAGCGCCGCCGGGATGACGGATTCTCGTACTACGCCGAGGGGATTAGGGTGGGTGCCGACTACCTGCCCGGACTCGGTTTTCAGCTGCGCAAGGACTTCGCGTACGGCGGCGGTCAACTTCGCTACCGTCAGTTGCGGGATGCCACGTCGCCGCTGGTCGCGCGCGCACTTCAGTTCAGTACGGCGCAGTACTTCCGCAACGCAGACCGAACGCCCGAGTCACGGGAGATCAAGCCCGAGATCGAATTCGAGTTCAGAGACGGGTCAAACCTGCTCGTCGGCACCCTGTCCAGCTTCGAGAGCGTCCGCGATGCGTTCTCGATCTCCGATGTGGTCATTCCTGCGGGCGAGTACTGGTTCCACGAGGCGACTGCCATGCTCAGACTCCCCCGCAGCTCCCTTTTCCGGGGAGAATTCGATGCCTCGGTGGGGAGTTTCTACGGCGGAACCCGCGTCAGCCTGTCACTGGCCCCCGCGTGGGTCGTGTCGAAGTACCTGGAGCTGGAGGGCGGCTACGAGGTGAACCGCCTCGATTTCGCCGACCGGGAAGTCGGCACCACCACGCAGCTCGGGCGCCTGAGGATCAAGACCGCGCTCAATCCCCGCGTCTCGATGACCACCTTCGGCCAGTACAACAGCGCGACGGCGGAGACCAGCCTCAACGTGCGTTTCCGCTACCACTTCCGCGAAGGCACCGACCTCTGGATTGTCTACAACGAGGGATTCTTCGGCGAGCGCGACGACGGGCTGGGTCCGAGGCGGCCGCTGTCGGCAGGCAGGGCGATCCTGGTCAAGTATTCGCACACGTTTACGGGGGGGTGAGTTTTCCCGATCGGGCAACTTTCGGGTCATGCGGTGTGCTTTGGTATCGATTTGTCCCGATCGGGAAATAGGACGGCGCGAGCTCGCCGCTCGCCATAGTTTTTTCCCGTTCGGGACAGCAGGGGGTTGACTAGCCATCATTCCGAGGCGATTTTACCGTTCGGGAATAATCGGGGCGCGAATGGGCCAAACGGGGATGGTGAGCGAATGACTCCTGCGGAGATTGGACAGATCGTGCGCGCGGCCCGGAAGGCCCAGGGCCTCCGCCAGGATCAACTGGCGGGAGCTGCGGGCGTCGGCGTACGGTTTGTCTCCGAACTGGAGAGGGGCAAGGCGACGGTTCGGCTCGAGAAGGTGCTCGCCGTGCTCGATACACTCGGTTGCACGGTGCGTGTGGAGTTGCCCGGGGGCGCGACCGCTACGAGTGAGGGAGCGGGGTCGGAGGCTGTCGCGGAAGCAGATGGGGCCGACCCGCAGCGGTTCTCCTACGAATGACGGATTCTCTGACCGTCTGGTGGGACAGCGCGATCGTCGGTTCGCTTTCCCTGCATCGCCACGGCGCGGCGCGCTTCACGTACGACCGTGACTGGATCCAGGACACCGCGACACCGCCGATCTCCTTTTCGTTGCCCAAGGGACCGGAGAGTTTCAGTCCCCGGCTTTGCCTTCCGTTCTTCGAGGGCCTGTTGCCGGAGGGTACACAACGCGACGGTGCCGCTGCCGGACTCGGGGTGTCGCCCGCCAACACCTTTCGGTTGCTGGCCGGATTGGGAGCGGAGGTAGCAGGTGCGCTCTCGTTGTTGCCGGAGGGCGAAGATCCACGCGACACGGAGACCGAACCGGTACCGGAAGCCCTCTCGGTCGACGAACTCGCCGGCGTGCTGGAGACGATCCGGCAGCGCCCGTTTCTAACCGGGATCGCGAAGGGCCCCGGTTCGCACGTTCGGGGTGCGGCGGACGGCCTGCGCATGTCCCTGGCGGGCGCACAGTCCAAGATCCCGGTCGTATTGGTCCACGGGCGGATCGCTCTCCCGGTGCCCGGCCAGGCGACGACTCATATTCTCAAACCCCCCATGCTTGGTCTCGAAGCCACAACCGAGAACGAAGCGTTTGCGATGTGCCTTGCCGCCGACCTGGGACTGGCCGTGGCGCCGGTGCGACCGCGAGTGGTGGCCGGCATGCCATATCTGCTGGTGGAGCGCTACGACCGCCTGCCTGCCCCGCAGGGACCTGTGAAGCGCCTGCATCAGGAGGATTTCTGCCAGGCACTCGGGATCGTTCCGCAGCGGAAGTATGCTGCGGACGGGGGCCCAGGATCTCCGCATTGCTTCGACCTGATCCGGCGGGTTTGCACACGTCCCGCAATCGCGGTGCTCGGGCTGCTTGACGCGGCGATCCTCCAGGTCCTGCTCGGTAACGCCGATGCTCACGGCAAGAACTACAGTCTTCTCCGGCAACCGGACGGTGATGTGGGACTCGCGCCGCTGTATGACCTGCTGTCCACGATTGCCTATCCTCGGTTCTCGACCAGGTTGGCCATGAAAGTCGCGGGTCGCGGTACGCTGCAGGAGTTCCGGCACGGCGACTGGGACCGGTTCGCCCGTCAGTGCGGCCTGGGTGCCCCCTTCGTCCGACAGCGGGTCGGGGAGCTGTGCGACCAGGCCAGCGAACGAAGCAGCGCCGTTGCGGAAGCACTCGTGTTGCCCGGCCTGGACCAGGACGCCCTGGCGAAGCAGGCGGCGCGGGTCGAAAACCGGGCGACCCTGCTGGCCAGGACGGTGCCGTGAGCCTGCCCCGGCCGATCTGGCGCCCCTCCCGGGCCCCCATCCTCCTCGCCTGTCTGGTGGCCGTCTCCGCGCTTACCTCCATCCCCGCCCTGCAAGACGCCGCCACCCACCAGCCCTTCCCCCCCGCCACCCTCCACCAGCCGTTCGGCTACCTCCTCGGCGCACCCCTCTTCGGCCTCTTCGACGGCGTGTCCCTCCTCGCGCTGCGACAGCACTACGCGCTGGTGCTGACCTTGATCGTCCTGTACGCCGCCCACCGCCTCGCCGCGGCCCGTGCCTCGCGCAGGCGCACCCGTTCGGCCGCCCCGGGCACCCCGCGCCCCTCCCTGCCGCGCCTCGCCGCTCGGGAAGTCCTCCGCGCCGCCGTCGCGCTCGCCGCCCTGCTCGGCTTCTACGCCGCCGCGGCCCTCATCCCGCGCCCCATGACCGCGATCCGGCTCGCCGACCCCGATCTCCTCGCGGTGGACTTCCATTCGCACACGAACCACTCCCACGACGGCTGGTCCCGCTTCACCGCCGCGAGGAACCGCGCATGGCACGAGGCCGGCGGCTTCGGTGCGGCCTACATCACCGATCACTACACCTGGGCGGGTGTGGACGACGCGCTGCCCGCCAACCCGGAGCGGGCGGGCGAGCGCACCGTGCTGCTGGGCGGCATGGAGGTGCGGCTCCGCAACCGGCACACGAACATCCTGGGTGACCGCGACCGCTATCTCTTCGCGCTGGACGGCACCTGGCACCACCTCGACCCTGACTCGATCGCCGCCGCGCGGGGGCGGGGCGCGGCGCCCGCCACCATGCTGTACACGATCCCGGGGGCGCTCGACCGGATCGTGCCGCTTGCGCCCGGCTTCCCGGCTGGTGTGGTCGGCGTGGAGCTGAGCGACGGCGCGCCGCGCGGCCTGGAGCAGGCCCGGGGCGAGCGCGGCGAGATCCTCGCACTCGCCGACTCGATGGATCTGGCGGTGGTGGCGGGCGCGAACCTCCACGGGTGGGGACGAACCGTCCCGGCCTGGAGCGTGATGCGCGTCCCGGGCTGGCAGGGCATGACCCCGTCCCGGCTCGGAGACGCCGTCGAGGCCGTGCTGCACGCCCAGCGGCGCCGCGCGGTCACGGTGGTGGAGCGCAGGATGCCGTACCATGATGATTCGGTGGTCAAGCTGGCGGCGACCGTCCCGTGGCTGCTCTGGGAGCATTTCCGCATGTTGAGCATGGCCGAGCGGATGTCGTGGCTCGTCTGGATCGCCACATGGGTGGCCGTGCGCGCGGCCATCCGTCGCTGCGCCCCCCTCACCCCGCAACGCACCGCGCCATGACCACCTTCACCGTCTACCTGCGGCTCGGCTTCGAGCACCTCCTCGACCTTCAGGGCTACGACCACATCCTCTTCCTGGCGGTGCTCTGCGCGGCCTACACCCTGGCGCGGTGGCGCGAGCTGCTGATCCTCGTCACGGCGTTCACGATCGGGCACTCCGTGTCGCTCGCGGTGGCCACGCTGCGGCTCGTACGCGTCGATTCGGGTATCGTGGAGTTCCTCATCCCGGTGACGATCGTAGCCACGGCCGTGTTCAACCTGATCGTGGTCCAGCGCCACGGTCCTCCGCGTCGCCGCGCAGGCAAAGCCGCCAAACGCGGGGGGCGCCCCTCCAAAGCCGCCGACACCCGCCGCGCGGAACGCCGTTCCCGTTACGCGGCAGCCCTCCTCTTCGGCGTCATCCACGGCCTCGGCTTCTCGAACTTCCTCCGACTGGCGCTGGGCCAGGAGCGTGACATCCTCGTCCCGCTGCTGTCCTTCAACATCGGCCTGGAACTCGCCCAGATCGTCGTGGCGGCCGTTCTCGTCATCGCCGCGTTCATCGCTGCGCGCGGTTTCTCCGTCCCCGAACGAGCCTGGAACATCGTGGTGTCGACCGCCGCCGGGGCCACCGCCGCGGTGATGGCGGCGCAGCGGTGGCCGTTCTGAGGGTCGGCCGCACCCGGCCGTGATTGCCCCGGCCCCGGCGACGGCAGTAGCTTTTTCCCCTGGCCGGAGCCTCGCCAACCCGGCCGACCGCCAGCCACGGAGAGTTGTCATGTCGCGTAGAGCCACCCTCGTTCCCGCCCTAGCCGCCGCCGTCCTGCTGACCGCCGCCCCCGCCGCCCAGGCCCAGTGGACGGCGTCCAAGCCCGGCAGCGACAACATGGAGATCCTGGGCCACATCCCGCTGGGACCGCGCCTGTCGGTGGCCGACCTGGACATGGAGCAGGAGCTTGATCGCCCCTACGCCTACGTCGCGCGCATGGTGTACGGCGACACCGGGCCGAAGGGTCTCGACATCATCTCCATCGCCGATCCGGAGCACCCGGAACTCCTGTACGAATGGAGGATCGAGAACCAGGACCTCCACATGCGCACCGGCGGCATGGACGTGAAGCACTTCAAGATCGACGACCGGTACTACGTGGTGCAGTCGCTGCAGTTCGGGCAGGGTGGCCCGAACACGGATCTGGGCGCGGTCGTCTTCGACGTGACCGGTCTCCCCGACGCATCCACCGTTCGCGAAGTGGCCAGACTCCGAGAGCCCGACATGCCGGGCGGTTTCCACAACATCTTCATCTACAAGCACTCGGACGGCCGCGTCCTCCTCTTCACGACCATTCGCGGCCCCTTCGCCCAGGTCTACGATCTGGGCAAGGTTGTTGCGGGCGACCTCGAAAACGCCCACGCGGGCCGCGTGCCCGTCCCCGAGACGGAAGCCGACCGAGCGGGCAGGGGATACCACGACTTCTACGTCGGCTACCACCCCGACACCGGCGAGGACCGCTTCTACGGCGGCGGCACGGGCGGCTACTACATCTACGACGTCACCGATCTCGAAAACCCCGAACTTCGCATCTCGCTCGCGGGCGTCAGCGGGGTGCGGGGCGGCCACACCTTCACGCCCAGCCCCGATGGCCGCTACGCGATTGCCGAGACCGAGTACCAGTACGCCCCGATCCGCATCTTCGACCTGCAGCCCGCGCTCGACGGCGAGGTTACCAACATCAACCGGCCGATCTCCGCGTGGACCGCCGACTGGCAGAACCTGGTGCACAACCACGAGGTCCGCTGGCCCTACGTCTTCGCGTCGGGCTACCTCGACGGCCTGCAGATCTTCTCGCTCATGGACCCCGAGAACCCGGTCACGGTCGGCTACTACGACACCTACATCGGCTCGCCCAACAGGGACCGCCCAGCGGTCTTCAACGGCGCCTTCGGAATCGACGTCCGCAACGCAGACGGCCTGATCGTGGTCAGCGACATGTCCACCGGCTTCTGGACCTTCCGCATGGAAGGATTCAGCGGCTGGAACGGCGAGGACTGGGGCGTGCCCAATATCTCGTCGGCCCAGGACTGGGAGAACGGGCCGGTCAAGCGGCCGATCAGCTGACGGTCCGGGCGGTCGGAGGCGAAACAGGATGACCGGATCAGGCGGACTGGGCGGTTTTGCGGCGCTGGCGGCGGTGTTGATCGTCGCCGCGCCGACCCGGAACCCCGAGAGCCCGGAGCGAGTGGCCGGCCCGCCGGCCGAGGTGGCTGAGGACGTCGGCGTGTGCGGCTTCGTGGAGGGGCCCGAGTACTACCGGTTCCCGATGGTCTCCACCCGGCGCGTTCCGGGGACCGGAAACGCGACCGGCGTCGGGGAAGTCGCCTTCGCCCAGTCGCCGTACGGCGTCGCGCTCGGTCCGGACGGCAGCTACCAGTACGACTTCACGGTGCGCTTCGAGCGCCTGGGCCCGGCGCGGGGCGGCGCCTACGTGGTGTGGGCGAGCACCCCCGAACTGGACCACGTCGTGCAGATAGGCGAAATGACCGACCCGGCCGGGTTTTCCGGCAAGGTGATCTGGAACAAGTTCCTCGTGGTGGTCACCCTGGAGCCGGCCTTCGACCCCGCGGCCTCCATGTGGAGCGGCCCGATCATCATCCGCGGCATGTCCCGCAGCGGCATGATGCACACCATGGCCGGCCACGGCCCTTTCGAACAGGAAAACTGCGCGGCCTACGGATATGAGTAGGGGGCTGGGCATTGCGGCGCGGCTCGCACGGGCGGCCCCATCAGCCACTTCGTCGCCCGCGCCGCGCATCGCCCTCGCGCTTGCGGCCCTTCTGGCCATTGCCCCGCCCGCCGCCTCCCAGCAGATGGATCACTCGGCCCACACGATGGGCGCCATGGGAAGCGGCTGGCGCATGCCCCCGATGGACCCGAACATGCCCATGATACCGGGTCTGGAGATGGCGCTGCCCCCGGTCGAGCCTTTTCTGGCCGCGATGGGAATCGACGTCGCTACCCTGCCCGAGGCCCGCCCCGGCGAGGTCGTCCTCCTGGAGCCCGGCGACACCTTCAACGTCGACGTCACCATCGTCCGCCGGACCCTGAACGGCCACACGGCGGCGATGTACGGCTACAACGGCCAGTACCCCGGCCCCCTCATCCAGGCCCCGCAGGGCTCGACCGTCGTGGTGAGGGTCACCAACCGCATCGAGAGCCCCACGACCGTGCACTGGCACGGCCTGCGCCTCGAGAACCGTTTCGACGGCGTGCCCGGACTGACCCAGGACCCGATCGCGGTGGGCGAAACCTTCACGTACGAGTTGCGCGTCCCCGACGCGGGGATGTTCTGGTACCACCCCCACGTGCGCGAGGACGTCCAGCAGGACCTGGGCCTCTACGGCAATCTTCTCGTCGCGTCCCCCGACCCGGACTACTACGGTCCCGCCCACCGGGAAGAGATGCTCGTTCTGGACGACATCCTGATGGACGAGCAGGGGTTCATCCCGTGGGGGAAGGAAGCGCCGACCCATGCGCTCATGGGGCGTTTCGGCAACGTGATGCTCGTCAACGGCGTGACGGGACACGGGCTGACGGTGCGGCCGGGCGAAGTGATCCGCTTCTTCATGACCAACGTCGCCAACACCCGCACCTTCAACGTGACCTTCGGGTCGGCGCGTGCGAAGCTGGTCGCGTCGGACGTGGGCCGGTTCGAACGGGAGATGTGGGTGCCCAGCGTGGTGATCGCGCCGGCCGAGCGGTACGTGGTCGACGTGCTCTTCCCCGAAGAGGGGGAGGTGGCGATCGCGAACACGATCCAGGCCATCAACCACTTCCGGGGCGAGTTCTACCCGGAGGTGGACACCCTGGCCCTCGTGACCGTGGCGGGGCCGCGTGTCCGCGACGCCGTGACCGAAGCGCACGCCACCCTGCGCGGACACGAAGCCGAAACGGCCGAGGCGGATGCCATGCGCGCCCATCTGGGCCGGGCCCCGGATCACACCCTCGAGGCCACCGTGCGCGTGCAGGGGCTGCCGCTCCCGATCGTGCGCTCCATGGAGATGGACACCCTGTACATCCCCCCCATGGAGTGGAACGACGCCATGCCGATGATGAACTGGCTCTCGGCGGGCAACCAGGTCACCTGGATCCTGCGCGACACGGACACCGGGCGCGAGAACGGCGACATCCACTGGACCTTCCGGCAGGGCGACCTGGTCAAGATCCGTGTTTTCAACTCGCCGGACTCCTTCCACCCCATGAACCACCCCGTGCACGTCCACGGCCAGCGCTTCGTGGTCCTCGCCCGCGACGACGTTCCGAGCGACAACATGGCGTGGAAGGACACCGCGATCGTACCGGTGGGGTCAACGATGGACATCCTGGTGGAGATGTCGAACCCGGGCGACTGGATGCTGCACTGTCACATCGCGGAGCACCTGCACGCGGGGATGATGTTCCACTTCACGGTGGAGAATTAGGGGACGCGTCACGTCTCCCCTTTGGGTTTCCAGCCCGTGCGCTTCATGGCGATGGTGATTCCCACGATCAGAAGGAGCAGGAACGAGCACTTGATCCAGATGGGCGAGAGCACCCACCACCACGACCAGTCGATATGCCCGGTCAGCTTCAGCCCGATGAACAGCAGGGCGAGGAGCGAGAGAAAGCCGGGGCCCCTGCGTCGTCGTCCGCATTTCATGGACCGCAGTATCGCGCGATAGGGCTTCCTGGTTTCCTTGGAGTCGGTCATCTTGGTCCTCCGGATCATCGGTCGCGGGCTTGGGGACCTGGCGTGGGCTCAATTGGATCGAGTGTACTCTCAGTAGCGGATTTGGGGCGGAGAAACTTCAAGTGAGGACTCGCTTCGGCGAAAGCCGGGGGTGCCGGTGACCGGCGGCCGGTCGGCGCTGAGAAGAAGTCGTTCAGATTTCAATGGGGACCAGGTGAAGCGGAGTGGAACACGAGCCGTGCCCGTGGGGCGATCAGTTCCCGCGTGGTGGGTTGACCCCGTAGATTGGTGCGGCAGCCATGGAGGAGCGGTCAGGACCGGAATGAACTGACGGAAAGGAGTTGACATTAAGCGGTGCGCGCGCGTGTGAAGCCAGAGCTGATCCGCTGGGTCCGCACAGAGGCGGGCTTGTCCGTCGCAGACGCGGCGAAGAAGGCGGGCACCAGTGAAGGGATCGTTCGCCAGTGGGAGGAGGGGACGCGACAGCCGACCGTTCGGCAGCTCCGGCTGCTGGCGAACGCAGCCAAGCGTCCCTTGGCGATCTTCTACTTGGCGGAGCCGCCCTGGAAGTTCACGGCGCTACACGATTTTCGGCGACTTCCGGGCGACCCGGTCGCCGATCAATCCCCTGCGCTTCGGTTGGCGGTTCGATTGGCGTCCGAGAAGCGGCAAGTGGCGTTGGATCTGGCCACGGACCTTGACGATGTGCCTCCGACATTGCCCATCCGTGCCTCCCGTGGAGAGCCTGTCATCGATGTGGCTCGGCGGATCCGCAAGCTACTCGGGGTCTCAATCCGGGAGCAGAAGCGGTGGAAAGACGGGTATGAGGCCCTGAACGGCTGGCGGCAGGCCGTACAGGACAGGGGGGTGCTCGTCTTCCAGGCTCGGGGCGTGGAAGTGAGTGAGATGCGGGGGTTCTCCGTCGCCGACGAGCCGATGCCGCTGATTGTCCTGAACACCAAGGATGCTCCCAACGGCCGGGTGTTCACTCTGTTCCACGAGTTCTGCCACCTGCTTCTGCGGAATGGAGGCATCTGCGATCTACGCGACCGCCCGAGCCAGCGGCCTGAACAGAGTGCCACCGAGATATTCTGTAACGCGGTCGCTGCGGAGACCCTGGTCCCGCGAGAGGCGTTCATCCGGGCCCCTATCGTCCGAGACCATACGGCTGGTACAGCCTGGTCGGCTCGCGAACTTCGCGCGTTGGCAAGCCACTTCTCGGTTTCATGGGAAGTAGTGTTACGTCGGCTGCTCGATACGGGTCAGATCTCGGTTACGGACTACCGCTCTTGCCGAGAGTCACTGTCGGCACAGTACAAGGCGACCCGGACGGGCTTCGCAACCCCAGACCGGTCGGCGGTGAGTGGTCTCGGTCAAGTGTTCGTCAAGCTGGTGCTTGTCTCCTACTACCAGGACAGGATCACGTCCCGTGACGTCTCCGAGTATCTGGACGTTCGCCTGAAGCACTTGGCGAAGATTGAAGAGCGAGTGATGGGGTCGAAGGTGATGTTCAGGTGATCCAGCGATGAGATTCAGCATCGACACGAGTGCGATCCTGGACGGCTGGACACGATATTATCCACGCGAGGCGTTTCCCGGACTTTGGCAACACCTCGGAGAACTGATCGAGTCCGGCCACCTCCGTGCTTCCGAGGAAGTGCGGTATGAGCTGGCGAAGAAAGAGGACGAGGCTCTCGAGTGGGCCGAGCGGCAGGACGGGCTCTTCGTGCCAATCGATGACGACATTCAGGATGCGGTTTCCGCCATTCTCTCTGATCATCCCAGGTTGATTGACACTAGGCGTGGTCGGTCAGGTGCCGATCCGTTCGTGATTGCCCTCGCCAAGGTGTGGAGATGCGCCGTTGTCACGGGTGAACGCCCCAGCGGTAGCCTCAAACGCCCAAAGATCCCAGATGTTTGCTCGGCGCTCGGGGTCGCAAGCATGAGCCTGCTCGATCTCATTCGACAACAGGGTTGGGTGTTCCGCTGAGGTGAGGCGCGGGACTACGGTTGGGCCCTCAGCTCCCCCCCAGCGCCCGCAACGTCCCCACCATCTCACCCGCCGGCAGCGCGCGGACTTGCGGGCCCAGCCGATACCGCTTCGTCCCCGCGTGGACCACGTCCAGGCTGTCGAGATTCAGCGTTTCCACCGCCGAACGCATCGACCGCGTCAGCCGCGGAGCCTCCGAGCGTTTCACCTCGAATCCGTAGCGCCGGTGGCCGGCGATCACCAACAGATCGAGTTCCGCCCCCGTGTGGGTCGACCAGTGGAAGCACTGCTGCGGAGGTGCCCGCATCAGTTGCACGATCTGTTGGATCACGAACCCTTCCCAGGAGGCCCCAACCTTGGGGTGTGAAATCACATCCGTTCGGTCGGCAAGCCCGAGCAGCGCGTGGAGGACGCCCGAGTCCGCGATGTAGACCTTTGGGGAGCGTACCTGCCGCTTGCTGATGTTCTCGAACCAGGGCTGAAGTTGACGAACCACGAAGACCGAGGACAGCAGGTCCAGATACCGCCGTACCGTCGTGTGGGAGACGCCGAAGGCACGTCCGAACTCCGCGCCGTTCCACAGTTGCCCGTGCCAGTGCGCGAGCATCGTCCAGAAGCGCCGCAGCGTCGTCGAGGGGATGGTGTTGCCGAGATCCGGCAGATCCCGGGCGAGAAGTGTCTGGATGAAGCCGTCCCGCCATCGTCGGCTCGCCGCACCTGACCTTGCGAGGTACGATCGCGGAAAGCCGCCGTGCAGCCAGAGCCGCTCCGGATCGTCCACTTCCGTGAGGTCGAAGCCGCCCAGTTCATGGAAGGCGACGCGCCCGGCGAGCGACTCGGAGGTCTGTCGGAGCAGCTCGGGCGAGGCGCTGCCGAGCACAAGGAAGCGGGCCGGAGGTCCCGGGCGGTCGGCAAGGACGCGCAACAGCTGGAAGATGTCGGGCAAGCGATGGATCTCGTCCAGGACCACCAGGCCACGCAGGGAGCGGAGTTCCAGACCGGGATCTTCCAGCCGGGCAAGATCGACCGGGTCTTCGAGATCGAACCAGGCCACGGGGCCCTCGTGCGCCGCCGCCAACTGACGGGCAAGGGTCGTCTTGCCGACCTGCCTCGCGCCGAGGAGCGCGACGACGGGGAACTCGTCCAACAAAAGCTGGACACGAGCCAGATGCTGCTTTCGGGTAACTATCATTATTGAAATATGAACGAGACACGAACATATTTCAAGGATAATACTGTCAACCACACGCCACCGAACTCAGCCGGAGGTTGACACTCTGAAACCGCAGCCCGTCACACTTTCCGGGCATCGTTGCGACACTTTTGCGCCTCGTCCGGAATCCCGGTAGGTTTTTCTGTTCCCTACCTTTTCGGGACCCGCCGGAAACCCCCGCAGGCACCCGACCAACCCCCACGCGATCATGGAGGAGCGCACCCCGATGTCCACCACAGCGAAGCCCTTTGATTCCGTCAACGCCGCCCGCGCCTGGACGCCTTCGTCCAGGGATCACTACCACCTCGCCGAGGTCTTCGGAGAAGACACCTTCGGGCTCACCCAGATGCAGCACCGCCTCCCCGAAGGCTACTATGAGCAGTTGATGGCGACCATCGAGCACGGTGACAAGCCGACCTCCGCGGTCGCCAGCGCGGTTGCGGCCGCGATGAAGGACTGGGCCCTGTCCCGGGGCGCCACCCACTACACGCACGTGTTCCAGCCGCTGACCGGCCGCACCGCTGAGAAGCACGATTCCTTCCTCAAGGTTCACAGGGACGGACGCGCGCTGACCGAGTTCGGCGGCGACGAGCTGATCCAGGGCGAGCCCGACGCGTCATCGTTCCCCTCGGGCGGACTTCGCTTCACGCACCAGGCGCGCGGCTACACGGCCTGGGATCCGACTTCCCCGGCATTCATCCTGGCGGGCGAGAGCGCGACCTACCTCTGCATCCCCACGGCCTTCGTCAGCTGGACCGGCGACAGCCTCGACAAGAAGGTCCCGCTGCTCAGGTCGATGGAAGCGCTGGACCGGGTCACCCGCCGGGCGCTGGCGCTCTTCGGCGATGACAAGGGACGGGTCACGGCCAGCCTCGGGCCCGAGCAGGAGTACTTCCTGATCGACCAGGAGTTCTACTACCGCCGTCCCGACCTCATGAACTCGGGCCGCACCCTCTTCGGTGCCAAGCCTCCCAAGGGCCAGGAGCTGGACGACCACTACTTCGGGACGATCCAGGACCGCATGATGGCCTACATCCAGTCGGTTGAGGCAGACCTGTTCCGCCTGGGCGTCCCCATGAAGACGCGCCACAACGAGGTCGCGCCGCAGCAGTTCGAGTTCGCACCGGTCTACGAAAACGCGAACGTGGCCGCGGACCACCAGCAGCTCACCATGCGCATCATGGAGCGGAATGCGAGCAAGTACGGCCTGGTCTGCCTGCTGCACGAGAAGCCCTACGCGGGGATCAACGGAAGCGGCAAGCACCTCAACTGGTCGTTCGGCACGCCCTCGCAGAACCTGATGGAGCCGGGCAGGACCGCCCACGCGAACGAGCAGTTCCTCTTCTTCTGCACGGCGGTCATGCGGGCGGTGGAACGGCACCAGGATCTGCTCCTGGCGTGTGTCGCGAGCGCCGGGAACGACCACCGGCTCGGCGCGAACGAGGCGCCGCCGTCGATCATCTCGATCTTCCTGGGCGACGAGCTGCAGGGCATCTTCGAGCAGATCGCGGATTCCGGGTCGGCGTCGGCCGGCGGGGGCAGCGGCGTGATGGACCTGGGCGTGAGCAGCCTGCCGGACCTGCCGAAGGCGTCGGGCGACCGCAACCGCACGTCGCCCTTCGCATTCACCGGCAACAAGTTCGAGTTCCGCTCACTGGGATCGGCGATCAGCATTTCCTTCCCGGCGACGGTCCTCAACACGATCGTCGCGGAGTCGGTCGACGAGCTCACCGATGCGGTGGACGCGGGCATGGCCGGCGGCGCGAGCCTCAGCGAGGCGCTGAGCGGGGTCCTGTCGAGCGCAGTCTCGGACTTCCGGCACATCCTGTTCAACGGCGACAACTACACGGACGACTGGGTCGAGGAGGCCGCGCGGCGCGGGCTGGTGAACAACCGCAGCGCCTCGGACCAGCTGCCGGCGATCATTTCCGACAAGAACGAAGCCCTGTTCGTCAAGTACGGCGTAATGTCGGCTGCCGAAGTGCACTCGCGCTACGAGGTCCGGGCGGAGCAGTACGTGACCCGGTTGAACACCGAGGGAGAGACGACGCTCGGCATGGGCCGTACGCTGGTGTTGCCGGCGGCCGTTCGCTACCTGGGCGATATCGCGGCGGCGCAGGCAAGCGGGGCCGGAGCGGCGGGCCTGGGTACCACCGCCGGAGCGGTCGGCGGGCTGGTGGACGAACTGGTGGCGGCGCTCGATGCGCTCGAAGCGCAGCTTGCCCACGAGGGTGGCGACGACATCGGTGCTCATATGACGCACATGCACAAGGGGGTGGCCCCGGCGATGGACGCGGTGCGGAGCGCGGCCGACCGTCTCGAGGGCGTCGTGCCCGACGACCTGTGGCCGCTGCCGTCGTACCGGGATATGATCTTCGTGCGGTAGGCAGGAAGACGGTCGCGCGGCTTCGGGCAGACGCTGCCGGGCCGCGACGATGGATTCGGTGGGGCGTCACGCGGGCAACCGTGGCGCCCCACCGGCTCGTCTACGGATGTGACGTTGGCGATGTGACTTTGTGGCGGGCACCGCGCGTGCCCCAGGGGAGGAGTGAGTCGGCCGGATGGTGAAGAACATTCTGGGATTGGGAGCAGGGGCGCTCGTGCTCGTCGCGGGGACGATTCTGATCGCGCGGGGGAGCGGGTATCCGGTGGCGGGCGCGGCCGAAGCGCAGGGAGTGGCGGGGTTGGTGGGCGCGGCTGCGGTGCAGGGGCTTCGCGGGGCGCAGGAAACCGCCACGCTGGGGGACCCTGAAGCAGTATTCGACGAGGCGTTCTCGGTCGTCTCCACGGTGCGTGAGTTGGCGGACGGCCGGGTGCTTGTCGCCGACGCATTGGGGCAGGTGCTGGTCCGGCTGGATCTGGCCACGGGCATGGCCGACACGCTGGGGAGCGTGGGCGAGGGGCCGGCCGAATACCGGCAGCCCGACGCCGTGTGGCCCTTGCCCGGCGGGCGTACCCTGCTGGTCGATCTTGGCAACGGACGGCTGACGGAGCTGAGCCCGGAGCTGGAGTTCGGGGACACGCGCCCGTATGCGATCGGGGAACTGGGACCGGGCCGGGAGCTGGTGCTGGCGATCCCCCAGGCCGTCGACGATCGGGGGCGGCTCTACTTCCGGAGCTTCGGGCGGATGGGTGGTGAAATGGCATCCGACTCGGCGCATATCCTGCGGCTTGACCTCGAATCCGAGGTGGTCGACTCCGTGGGGCAGATCAAACTCCCGGGCACCACGACCCGGACCACCGGGGGGCGCAACAACCAGAACACGCAGGTCAGTCCGATCCCCCTCTCCGCGGCCGACGCCTGGGGCGTGGCGCCCGATGGCCGGGTCGTGATTGCCCGTTCCGGGGACTATCACGTGGAGTGGACCGGTCCCGGAGGCGCCGTCACGAGCGGCCCCCCGATCGCGTACGACGCGGTGCCGATCGGCCGGGCCGAGAAGGAGGAGTGGGCACACACTCGTTCCGAGACCGGGGGCGGAATGGGCATCGCGGTCACGGTTGTGAACAACTCGATGACGATGACCGCCTCCCGCGGCGGTGCGTCGGATGACGATGACGACCTGGACGGTTACGAATGGCCCGCCGCGAAGCCGGCGTTCTACGGCCGTCCGATCCCGGTTGACCCGGGCGGCCGCGCCTGGGTGAGGCGTCACCGCGACGCGGGAGATGCCCCTGCGTACGATGTTTTCGGTGCGGCCGGGACGCGGGACATGGTCGTGGAGCTGCTCCCGGAGCGCCGCGTGGTCGGCTTCGGGGACGGGAAGGTGTACGTGGTCCGCATGGACGAGTACGGTCTGCAGTACCTGGAGCGTTACGCGCTGCCCTGAGCCGGTTCCACCCGGAGCGAGTCGCCCGAGATCACGCCCCACTTGCCTTCTGCCATCTGGAGCCGGGCGACTGCCTCCTCGCCGACGCGCAGCAGGGGCACCGTCGGGTAGCCGAGTTCGCGCGCGACGAGGATCCCCAGCACCAGGATCGCGTCAGGCCTGCCGACCACGATGCCCGCCGGCGCCACGTCGTTGCGGAGCAGCTCCAGCATGATCGCGCTGGACGAACTCGAGCCGATGGTGCGTTCCATGACGAGGATGCGTCCCGTCAGCCGTTCCCGGTGGCGGGGATGGCGCGGGTCGGAGACGGCGCCGGTCAGCGGGTCCACGCCTCCCCAGAAGCTGAGCGGCTTCCGCAGGACCAGGAGGGGTCCCGATCCGGTCCCCTCCTGGACGGGTGTTCCCCTCAGCTCCACAGGCACTCGTCCCGGCTGACCCGGGCCCGGATCGCGGAGCTGACGCAGTCCTCCAGGCTGCCATAGACGACGCCGTACCCCGTGTTGGCCGGGGTGTAGTGCGCGAACTTGCCGGAGTTGGTCATCAGGACGCCGCCCTGGGGCGGCAGGATCGGTGTCACCACCACGCAGGTGTCCACCACGATCTCAACGCCCGCGCCCAGGAAGCGCGAGAGGTGGCCGGATGCTTCGAGTTGCCGGTATTCCGACCTGCCCGTGCATACGTAGAAGGGCACGGCGAAGGGGGTTGCCGGGAGCAGCTTGTCGAGGTGCCGGAACTCTTGCAGTGAGAAGTGCGGACTACCCACAGCCACCGCGTCGATCGGGCCGGAGGCGGCCGTGCTCAGGGTGTCTCGGACGATCCGCAGTTCGCGCGGATTCGGGGTCAGCACGGTCTGCGGGGCCGCGCCCCCCAGCGCGGTCTCCAGATCCGGAGCCTCCGGGGTGACCCCCTCCACGTGAAAGAGTCCCACCGCGCCGGCCGACGCGGCTGCGGCCCCCACGGCTTTGAGCTGGTCTTCGGAGACGGTCCCGGGCAGTCCTGTCACCACCGCCACGCGGTCGTCTACCGTCGCGCCGAGCCAGGTTCCCAGCACCGGGTAGAAGACGTCCCGCCGCTTCAGATCGGGGTCGACCCTGCCCGTATCGACGACGACCGTGGCACGGCGCCGCTCGCGCAGGTGGAGGCCCGTGCGCGGCGCCCGCCCCGCGATCGCGCAACAGATGTCCATGAAGTCGCCGTACCGGTTTGTCCTCGCGCCGAGCACCGAGTTGGCGAACGCCACCGCGTTGCTCTCTCCCCAGGCGACGTGTTCGCCCAGCGCGGGCCTGTGCCCGGCCTGGTACGGCGCGCACGTCCACGTCGGGGTGCAACCGAGGGCCTGGTACGCCCTCATGAGCCGCAGCGCCATCTCGCGCTTGTGGCCCTGCGAGCGCACCCGCGCCGGGTTGAGGAGGTCGAGCGCGCCCACGTTCAGCGTCGCGGGGACCACGACGGCGCCGCCAAGATCGACCAGACGCTCGGCGAACTCGACGCCACCGTCACCGTGATAGAGGCAGCCGTCGATGTGGGACGACGCGATCTCGACCAGCTCCCGGGCGCCGAGAATCTCGGCCATGCGGACGACGATCCCCATTGCAAGAGCCACGGCGGGGCCTTCGTCGCCCGCGAGGCGCGCGTCTTCACCCGGCGAGAGTCTCAGGGAGGGGCTGGTCATTTCGTTCGCGGGCCTGATGGGGCGGTAAGCACTTCCTCGGGTAAGATAGGGCCAGGGGGTAACCCGGGGACAACGGGGCAACAGGTGGGTATAATCCGGGTAGGACCGCAACGGATGGTATGGCCAACCGCTGAGGAAGGAGAAGACAATGTCCGAACCTGGACGGATGTCACGATATGGAGCGTTCCTGGTGGCCGGAGTGGCCACGCTGGCCGCATGCGAAAGCACCACCGACCCTGCCGATCCACTGACCCCGGAGGAGACGGAGGCGCTGTACTTCGGCCTGACGGAGTTGGCCCAGGACACGGCCCCCGAATTCATTTCCACGACTCCGGCTGGCGCGGTGGTCGCATGTCCGTCGGGGGGACAGGTCACGGCGGCGATTGAAGCCAGGGAGGACATGGCAGGCGACACCACCCGCCTGATTACGCACACGACGCTCGACCCGGACGGATGCGTGTTTTCGAGCGAGGGTTACGAGTTCACGGTGGACGGCAATCCGGATGTCGTGATCGCGCTGTCCATTGGTTTTGCCGTGGTGGGAGAAACGTTCGAGTTCCTGGTGGACGGGTCGATGACCGGCGGCCTGGATTGGCAACTCGAAGACCGTTCGGGGACCTGCATGATCGACCTGACGCTCGGCCTGGATCTGTCGAGTCTGCAACCGGCGGGGCTTGTTTCCGGAACGATGTGCGGTCTGGAAGTTGAATTCACTCAGAGTATTAACGTTGCGATGTAAAGCAGAGTTACCATAATGTAATGCATACTTTACATTCAAGGCGGATTATCGCCTGCGAAGACCCACCACCGCCGGGTGAGGAGATCGGCCGTTCCCGCCGGGGGCGGCCGATTCTTGCGTACCGGATCGGTGACGGACCGCTGCGCGTCAGCCTGATCGGGGGGTGCCACGCCGACGAGCCGGTGGGACCGCGCTTTCTGGGCCGACTGGTGCGGTTCCTGGCCGGTCCGTCCGGGTCGGAGCTGCGGCGGGCAGCGACCTGGTCGGTAATTCCGCACGTCAACCCGGACGGGGCGAAGCGCAATGCGGCGTGGCAGACCCCCGGCGCCGAGCGGTACGACTTCGTTTCGTACCTGCGCCACCGGGTGCGGGAACTTCCCGGGGACGATATCGAATTCGGCTTCCCGCGCGGCGAGGACGACCTGGGCGCCCGCCCCGAGAACCGCGCCGCGTGGGAATTCTGGCGGGCGGGCGCGCCGTACCATCTGCACGCGAGCATGCACGGCATGAGTGTGGCGGCGGGCCCGTACTTCCTGGTCGAGCGGTCGTGGTGGCCGCGCCTGGGCGAGATGGCCGACGCGCTCACACGCGAGGTGGAGGGCGCCGGGTACTCGCTGCACGATGTTCAGCGGCACGGTGAGAAGGGATTCCACCGTCTGGGGCGGGGGTTCTGCAGCCGCCCCGATTCCCGCGCGATGAGGCGGCACTTTCTCGACCTGGAGGACCCCGGGACGGCGGCGCGATTCCGTCCCAGCTCGATGGAGGCGGTGCGGTCGCTGAGCGGCGACACCCTGACGCTCGTGACGGAGATGCCGCTGTTCATCACGCCGGGAGTGGGAGCCGAGCTGGGGCCGCCGGACCCTGTGCTGGTGCGGTGGCGGGAGCGGATTGCGGGGTGGGAGGCGCGGATCCGGGGGGCCGGGAGTCGGGAGGAGGCGGAGGTGCGGGGGGAGGTGGAGAGGGCCGGCCTCGCGGCCATGCCCGTACGGGATCAGATGCGCTTCCAGTGGGCGTTCATTCGGGCGGGGCTGGGGCAGTGAGGGGCCAACCGGGGGGTGCGCCGGGCGGGTCGCTTCCCTACCTGATCCCGCTTCTTGTCTGGGTCAACACCTTGTCCGTGCCACTCACGGCCGCGCAGGAGACTCGGGGAGCCGCCACGGTGACGGTAACCGGCAACGTGGTGAACGATGCGACCGGACGGCCCGTCGGCGGTGTCGTCGTTGTGTTGGAAGCGCTGGGCCTGACCTTCGTGACCGATGAATACGGCCAGTTCGTCCTCGATAGCGTTCCTCGCGGCGTATACGACCTCCGATTGATTCATAAGGACTACCAGCATCTGGACGGCGACCTGACGGTCGACCGGCCTGGCGAGTTCTTCCTCGGCCTGACGCCCATCGGGGACCCGGGCGACGGAATGATCACGGGGATCGTGGGAGTCGTCACGGATCAGGTGAGCGGCGAGCCGGTTGCCGAGGTCGTCGCCAACGTTGCGGGAATCGGGCGCGTGGCCACTACGGACGAGGATGGCCGCTTCACCCTGTCCGAGTTGATCCCCGGGCGACACGATGTCGAGTTTACGCATCTCGGATACCGGCGGCGCTCGGTGACGATCGAGGTGGAAGCGGACCATGTGGTCAAGCTGCACGTTGAACTGGCGGTCGACGCGATCGCGCTGGACCCGATCGAGGTAGCCGTGGACAGGCAGGACAGGAATCTGCTGAGCGTGGGATTCTACCAGCGGGAAGAGGACGGCTGGGGTGACTTTCTGGATCGCGAGGAACTCGAATTCTGGAATCCTGTTCGGCTTACCGCCGCGTTGACGCGGTTTCCGGGGGTGAAGATCGTGCCCGATCCGCAAATGCCGAGCCGAGGATTTCTTGCGCTCCGCAGGATGGGGACCGAGTGCATTCCGACCGTCTATCTCGAGGGAGTCAGGATTGGCGGTGGCCGTAACCCCGCATGGATTGACGACATCGTGAACCCCTCGGCGGTAGCCGGCGTTGAGATCTATCGCAATACGGGGGGAATACCACCACAGTATTCGGGGACAGGCTCCTCCTGCGGAGTGGTACTCATATGGCTTCGTCGCGGGGGTTAGCGGCGCCGTCTTGCCTGGCGTTGACACTGCCGAACCGCTGGCGCTCGGGAGGACCAACCAGCGCCTTCCGTTGGCCCGGCGGGTCACCAGGCCCTATCTTCCTCCAAGTCGCCGGGGGCATCCCGCAACGCGCAACGCCGCGCGGGATTGAGACTGTACCCCAGAACCTGATCCGGCTGATACCGGCGTAGGGAGCGCGGCACTGGCGGGGTTGAATCCCCGGCCGGCCCCAACGTTCCCTCCCGGCGACGACGCTGGCGGCCGGGGAAGCGTACACTTCATGATCAAGCCGACCGCCGCCGTCGCTCCCGGTGCTGCTTTGGCACCCGGTGCCCCTCCCGTCGCCTACGACGACGCGTTCCCCAACTCGGCCAAGGTCTTTGTCGACGGCCCCGGCGGGATACGCGTCCCCATGCGTGAGATTTCCCTTGCCGGAGGCGAGCCGCCGCTCCGCGTCTACGACACCAGCGGGCCGCCCGGCTGCGACGTCCGCGAAGGACTCCCCCTGTTGCGCGAACCCTGGATCGCCGCGCGCGACGTGCGCGTGACGGGCCGCGCCGGGACCGTCGTCCCGGGGAAGAAGGACGACCCTCTCGAGCTGCCCCCCGGGCTGCACCGCACCACCCGCCGCGGCAACGGTCCCGTCACGCAGATGCACTACGCGCGCCGCGGCGAAGTCACCCCCGAGATGGAGTTCATCGCGGTGCGCGAAGACATGGACCCGCGCTTCGTCCGGGACGAGGTGGCGCGCGGCCGCGCGATCATTCCCGCGAACATCAACCATCCCGAGATCGAGCCCATGATCATCGGGCGGGGCTTCAAGGTGAAGATCAACGCCAACATCGGGAACTCGGTGGTCACCTCGTCCATCGACGAAGAGGTCGACAAGCTCCGCTGGGCGACGCTGTGGGGCGCTGACACGGTCATGGACCTGTCGACGGGGAAGAACATCCACGCCACGCGCGAATGGATCATCCGCAATTCTCCCGTGCCGATCGGCACCGTGCCCATCTACCAGGCGCTGGAAAAGGTGGGTGGCGTGCCCGAGGAGCTGACCTGGGAGAGCTACCGCGACACGATCATCGAGCAGTGCGAGCAGGGGGTGGACTACTTCACCGTGCACGCGGGCGTGCTGCTCCGCTACGTGCCGCTGACGGCCGATCGGGTGACGGGGATCGTGTCGCGCGGCGGGTCGATCCTGGCCAAGTGGTGCATGGCGCATCACAAGGAGAACTTCCTCTACACGAACTTCCGCGAGCTCTGCGAGATCATGCGCGAGTACGACGTCTCCTTCTCGCTGGGCGACGGGCTCCGGCCGGGCTCGATCGCGGACGCCAACGACGAGGCGCAGTTCGCGGAGCTGCGCACCCAGGGCGAGCTGAACCGGATCGCGTGGGAGTACGATGTGCAGGTCATGAACGAAGGGCCCGGGCACATCCCCATGCACCTGATCAAGGAGAACATGGACAAGCAGCTCGAGTGGTGCGACGAGGCGCCGTTCTACACGCTGGGGCCGCTCACCACCGACATCGCGCCCGGCTACGACCACATCACCAGCGCGATCGGCGCGGCGATGATCGGGTGGTACGGGACCGCGATGCTCTGCTACGTCACGCCGAAGGAGCACCTGGGCCTGCCCAACCGCGACGACGTGAAGGATGGCGTGATCGCCTACAGGATCGCGGCCCACGCGGCGGACCTGGCGCGTGGACATCCGCGTGCTCAGCAGTGGGACGACGCGATCTCCAAGGCGCGCTTCGAGTTCCGCTGGCGCGACCAGTTCAACCTGGCGCTGGACCCGGTGACGGCGCGCGAGTTCCACGACGAGACGCTGCCGGCCGAGGGGGCCAAGGTTGCACACTTCTGCTCCATGTGCGGCCCGAAGTTCTGCTCCATGAAGATCAGCGACGATGTGAGGCGGTTCGCGCGGGAGCGGGGGCTGGATACGAAGGAAGCGATGGAGGAGGGCATGAGCGAGAAGGCGCGGGAGTTCCGGCGGGGGGGTGGCGAGCTGTATGTGGCCGCGGGAGAGTCACGATGAGCGCGCGGGGAGGTCGGCGCCCGCGACTCGCACGAGGTGTGGCCCGGATGGCGTGCGTGCTGTGGCTCGGCGCGGTGTCGGCGTGTGCGCCCGAATTCGATACCTCCGCCGGCCTGGTCATCCACGGCGCGCGCCTATGGGACGGGGCGGGTGCCGGGCTCAGCGACCCGATGATGGTCCATGTGCTCGACGGGAGGATTGTCGGTTTGGTACCTTCGGACGGCATCGACGTAGGAGCCATGGCCGCCGAGGCCGGAGCGCGGGAAGTCGACGCCACCGGCATGTACCTCATACCCGGCCTCATCAACACGCACGGCCACGTGGGCGGCACCTGGAACCCGGACACCGGGGTGGAATACGGCGACTACGCCGCGGTCGAACTCGCGCGCTACGCCCGCTTCGGCGTGACGACCGTCAACAGTCTGGGCGGCGACCAGGAAGCGTCTTTCATGCTCAGGGATGCGAGCTGGAACACCGACGGCCCACCCCGCGCGCGCCTCCTCGTCGCCGGGCCGGTGGTGACAGGATCCACCCCGGAAGAAGGTGTCGCCGCGACGGATGCCGCCGCCGCGATGGGCCCCGACTGGATCAAGATCCGCGTGGACGACAACCTGGGCACCAGCGCAAAGATGTCACCCGAGACCTACGGCGCGGTGATCGCCCGCGCCGCCGAACACGGTCTCCGCGTTGCCTCGCACCTCTTCTACCAGGAGGACGCGCAGGGGCTGCTCCGCGCCGGGACGGGGATGGTCGCGCACAGCATCCGCGACGAGGGGGTCGACGACGAGACGATCGGCCTTCTCCGCGAGACCGGCGTCTGCTACGTGCCGACGCTCACCCGCGAGGTGTCCACCTATGCCTACGGGGAACGTCCGGACTTCTTCGACGATCCCTTCCTGATGTCGGATGTCGACTCCGCGCAGGTCGTGACGGTGAGCGACCCCGGGCGGCAGGCGCGTGTGAAGGCGTCCGGCGCCGCCGAGGCATACGGCCGCGCCCTCGAGATCGCGCAGGCCAACGTGGCGCGGCTGTCCGAGGCCGGCGTGCCGATCGCCTTCGGCACCGACTCGGGCCCGCTGGGGCGCTTCCAGGGCTACTTCGAGCACATGGAGATGGAGCTGATGGCGGAAGCGGGCCTCACGCCGGAGCAGATTCTGCGTTCCGCGACGGGGGTGGCAGCCGCGTGCCTCGGTCGGGATGACATCGGGACGATTGAACCGGGCAGCCGCGCCGACTTCGTGATTCTGCGCGCCAACCCGCTCGAGGATGTCGCCAACCTGCGTGAGATCTCGGGGGTGTGGGTCGGTGGGGTGGAGGTGGAGGGGGCGGGGCGGTAGGGGCATGCCAAACGGAGGTTCGGACTGTTGCGGCACTTGCTGGTTCAACCGGGCAAACGGCGGCGAGATGGGGAGTTCCAATCACGATCATTCAATTGCGAGCCACTGTGAAATCAGAGATCTGCCGGTAGAGGACCCCTTCTATACCTACTGCGCGAACCATCCCTACCGGATGCAAAAGCGGGTACCGGTGCCCCTTGGCCCGGTGAACAGATATGTCGATGAGTCGTACGAGCGCGACGGAGTCAACTACTACGATTCGGGGCGCGTGGTCTGGAAGGACGCACCCGACACCGAGGAGGTGCGCAACCAGCTACTCCAAATCCTGGAAGAGCCCGGCGACCTGTCCGACGGCTATCCGTTCTACGGCACGAACCTCGTGAGTGTCGTCGTCGATGAACTGGAACGACTCCGGGAACCGCGCGCCATCCCCATTCTGGAGCGCCTCGCGCAGGAATTCCGCGGCGAAGGCCAGGTCCGGGACAGCGTCCTGGACGCGATCGCGAGGATTGAGAAGGCGGTCCGAGGACTGCAGGGGGAATGACCAGGAGGAGCCGGTGAAGGGCCCATGACCACACCACCCATCCCACGCAGAGCCAGAGTCGCCGTCATCGGCGCCGGCATCGTCGGCAACTGCCTGGTCGAGCACCTGGCCAGACTCGGCTGGGACGATCTCGTCCTGATCGACAAGGGCCCGCTCCCCAACCCCGGCGGATCGACCGGCCACGCGTCCAACTTCATCTTCCCCACCGACCACGGCCGAGAGATCGCGCTGATCACGCTGGAGAGCCAGCGCCAGTATGAAGCGCTCGGCATGAACACGACCTGCGGCGGCGTCGAGGTCGCGCGCACCGAAGAGCGCATGGAGGAACTGCGGCGGCGGATGACCTCGGCGAAGGTGTGGGGGATCGAGAGCGAGCTGCTGACGCCGGCGGAGGTGGTCGCACGCGTGCCGTTCGTCAATCCGGACGTGATCCTGGGCGGTTTCTACACCTCGAGCGTGTCGGTGGTGGACTCGGTGGGGGCGGGCGCGATCATGCGGGAACGGGCGCTGGCGAGGGGTGTTCTGACGGTGCTGGACGAGACCGAAGTCACAGGTCTCGAGGTGGACTCCGGGCCGTTCGGGCGTCCCCGCATCCGGGCGGTGCAGACGAGCCGCGGCACCACCGAAGTGGACCACGCGATCATCGCCTGCGGTGTCTGGAGCCCGCGAATCGCCGCGATGGCCGGCGCCACGATCCCGCTCACCCCGGCGGTGCACCAGATGGCCGACTACGGCCCGATCGAACTCCTTGTCGGGACCGGCAACGAGATCGGCTACCCCATCGTGCGCGACATGGACTCGTTCATGTACGAACGGCAGAGCTACGGCGCGATGGAGGTGGGTTCGTACGCGCATCGCCCCATCCTGATGCATCCCGGCGACATCCCGACCGTCGCCGAAGCGGAGCGTTCCCCGACCGAGCTGCCCTTCACGCCCGGGGACTTCGCGCCCCAGCTCAAGCGTGCGCGCGAAATCATGGGCGAGTTGCTGGCCGGCGCCGAGATGGAGTACGCCGTCAACGGCCTGCTTTCGCTGACTCCCGATACCCAGCAACTTCTTGGCGAAACCGCCGAGGTGGCGAACCTCTGGTCGGCGGCGGCAGTCTGGGTGCGGGAGGGCCCGGGATCGGCCCAGCTTATCGCCGAGTGGATGACCCACGGCTACCCGCGCCTCCTCGATCCCCACGGCTCCGACGTGACGCGGTTCCAGCCGCACGAGCGCACCGGGCATCACGTTCGCGCGCGATGCCGCGAGCACTTCACCAAGACGTACGGGATCGTGCATCCGCGCGAGCAGTGGGAATCCGAGCGCGGCATCAACCGGTCGCCCTTCCACCCCCGCACGCAGGCGCTCGGGGCCGAGTACTTCGAGGCGCGGGGATGGGAGCGGCCGCAATGGTATGCGTCGAACGAGGATCTGGTGGCGCGGTACAGCGTCCCGGATCGCCCGCACGAGTGGGACCGCCGCTGGTGGTCGCCGATCATCAACGCGGAGCACCTGCACCTGCGTGAGAGTGTCGGCATCGTCGACCTGGGCGCGTTCCAGATCTTCGAGGTCTCCGGGCCCGGCGTGGTTCCGTACCTGGAAACCATGACGGTCAACACGTGCGACCGCCCTGTCGGAAGCTCGATCTACACTCCGTTGCTGACGCCGGACGGAGGCTTTCGCGCCGACCTGACCATCCAGCGGCTCGCGCCCGACCGGTTTCGCATCGTCACCGGCGTCTTCGACGGAGCGCGCGACGCCTTCTGGTTCCGAAAGCACCTGCCGGCTGACGGGTCGGTCCAGTTCGAGGATCGGTCGTCAGCGATCTCGACGCTCGGCGTGTGGGGGCCCGACGCACAGGCTCTGCTCGCCAGTATCACAGACAGCAGACTGGGCCACGAGGACTTTCCATTCGGCACGGTGCGGCACGCCCTGATCGACGGGATTCCCGTCACGATGCTGCGCATCTCCTACGTGGGCGAGGGAGGCTGGGAGATCTACACGCGGACGGAACACGGCCTGGCACTGTGGGACGCAATTTGGGAAGTGGGCCGGGAATTCGACGTGCGTCCCGTGGGGATCGGTGTCTACGGCACCACGGGGCGCATGGAGAAGGGTTACCTGCTCATGGGCAGCGAGCTTGCTTCCGAGTATTCGCCGGTCGAGGCCGGACTGGCGCGGCGCCAGGTCAAGCAGGCGGACTTCATCGGCAAGGCAGCCTACTCGAAGGCGCGCGAGCGGGGGCCGGCGGCACGACTCTGCACGCTCACGATCGACGACCACATGAGCGCGGCGGGCGTTGCCCGCTTCCCAACCGGTGGGAACGAGCCGATCCTGACGCGGGGCGGGAACCGCATCGTGGACTCGCTGGGGAGGGAGTCTCGCGTAACCTCCGCCGGGATGGGCCCTTCCGTGGGGAGATATCTCCTGATGGCCTACCTGCCGGTCGAGCGCGCCCGCGTCGGCGAGCGGCTACAGGTCATGTACATGAACGAGACGTTCCCGGTGACCGTCGCGGCGGTCGAAGGGGCGTTGTTCGACCCTTCGGGCAGTCGGATGAAGGGCAGCGTCTCGCGACGAGCCTGATCGTGGCACCCGAGTGGCGCTCCCCTTTACATGCCTGATCGAGTCACCGATTGTCAATTGACCTGCCAGGTTGTGCAGGTTGAACAGCCTACAAGATGGAGGCGCACGAGCGGAATGACGACCCTGGACTGTGCAGTGCCCAAGACCGGGGTGGGGCGGGGGATTATTGCCGGACTGATTGTCTGCGTGTCGATGCTGGCCGCGTGCGGCGACGATACCACGGAACCCGATCCGCCCAAGGCGACCGAGGTCTCGATTTCGCCCGAGTCGGTCACGCTCACCACCATCGGCGAGACACGGATGTTCGTCGGTTCCATCGCCGATCAATACGGCAACAGTTTCCCTGGAACGCTTACCTGGTCGAGTTCCGCGCCAGGAGTCTTCACCGTGGACTCGAACGGCCTGGTGACCGCGGTGGCGAACGGGTCTGGTACAGTGACCGCGTCGTTCGAGAGCCTCAGCGCATCCGCGTCCGTGACCGTGGACGCGAACCTGCCCCCCACACCCAGATCCGCAATCGACGACGTGCGCCTGTCGGTCGGTGGTGGCGTGTCGGCCATACAGCCGGCGCCGTTCTTCGTAGACCCCGACAACGACATCCTCGACCTCACCTTCACCACCCGGTTCGGCGACGACGGCGTTGCCGCCTCGGAGGTGCGGATCGACGCCGAGGGACACGTGGCCATACTCTTGCTCGGCACGGCCGTCGGGACCACCGACCTGACGATCATCGCCACCGACCCCGGAGGCCTCTCCGCCGAACAATCGCTTGCCGTGACGGTAGACGGCGACGGCTTTACGCCGTCCCCGGGATTCCGCGTATCCGACAACAAGATCGAGATTGCCGGCCTTGCGCTCGTGGGCCGGTGTTCTCCTCCACTGGAGGATTTCGTGACCGTCGCGGGCTTCATCTTCACCATAAACGGTTCCGGGTGGCAGAGCCGGAGTGATTCGGCGGCGGACTGGGCGAATATCGCGGGCACCGCCAACACGGAGGGCAGGCTTTGTCCCTACACCACCACCGTCGCGGGCGAGTATCGGCTGGTCTTTCACATGACGGCGCGGATCGACGAGCATTCTGAGCCGTTCTCGGGAGCCTATCGCAGCGAAAACACCTTCACGGTCGTGGACACCGTGACCACGGGGAACCGGGCGCCCGTGCTCAGCCCGGACGCCTTCGAAGTCCTCCCCCTTGCTGCCGGTGGCGGCCCCCTTCCTCTCCTGGCGGGCAGATTCCTTACGGACCCCGACGGTGACGCCCTGACCTTCGCGATTTCCAACGCCGACACCGCGTCGGTGTCCGCCGAATTGATCGTCGACACCGCCGGGCACAGCATTGCCATTCTGACGGGCAAGGCCGTGGGCACGAGTATGGTAACCGTGACGGCTACGGATACCGGCGGGCTCGGCACCGACTGGGAGATTGCGGTATCGGTAGACGATTCGGGCGCTACGCCCTGGCCCGCGGTCTACGTTGCCAATGGCATTCTCATCGCGTTCGGGAACCAGCTGGCCGTATGCATGCCACCGGTGATCAACTTCGAGTCGGTGGACGGCAACACGTACACGGTTCACGAGTCCAAGTGGCAAAGCAGAGGGGATTCGAGCGAAGCGTGGTCCGATATCGCGGGCACGCAGATCATGAACGGACAGGTTTGTCCCTACACCGCTACGGATCCGGGCGACTATCGCGTTGTCTACGAAATGTCCATTCAGGTGGACCCGCACGTGCCGGCGACGCGGGGGTGGTACCGCAGCCCGAACCACTTCACGGTCTCGAGCGGCGGGGATCACGAGTAGACACGACGGGTGGGGGCGATCCTCGAACTCAAGGACCTCTCACTCCGTTTCGGCGGTGTAACCGCGCTCGCGGAGCTCGCCATGGAGGTGCGGCGCGGCGAACTCCTCGCGCTGATCGGGCCGAACGGGGCGGGAAAGACGAGCGTCATCAACTGCGTGTCGGGGCTGTACCGCCCGCAGGCCGGGACGGTCACCCTCATCGACGGTGACGGCGCGCGCCATTCGCTGAATCGCCTGCCGCCGCACCGCATCGCGGCGCTGGGCGTGGCCCGCACCTTCCAGAACATCGAGCTGTTCAAGCACATGACCGTTCTGGAGAACCTCATGCTGGGCCGCCACGTTCACATGAAGGGGGGCGTGTTGAGCGGCGGCATCTACCTGGGCCGTCAGCGGCGCCGCGAGATCGAGCACCGGACCCATGTGGAGCGCGTAGTCGACTTCTTGAATCTGGAACCGCTGCGCAGCGCCGAAGTGGGGAACCTCGCGTACGGGAACCAGCGCCTCGTCGAACTGGGACGCGCGCTGTCCCTCGACCCCTCCCTCCTCCTCCTCGACGAACCGACGGCGGGGATGAACGCCGAAGAGAAGGAGTCGATGGCGCGCTTCATCCTCGACGTGCACGAGGAGTGGGGCGTCACCGTCGTCGTGGTCGACCACGACATCGACGTGATCATGGACATCTCGGACCGGGTGGTTGTCCTCGACTTCGGGCGGAAGATCGCCGAGGGCCCCCCGGACCGCGTGAGGCGCGACCCGGCGGTGATCGACGCCTACCTGGGGCATGCGAGGACCGGGCCATGAGCGCCGCCGACACCCTGCCGGGCCTGCTCGCCCGCCGGGCCGCGGACCGCCCGAACGAGGTTGCGCTGCGCGAGAAGGAGTTCGGCATCTGGCAGGAGACGACCTGGGCAGAGTATCTGGGCCGCGTACGGGCGTTCGCGCTGGGGCTCGTCGAGTTGGGGATCGAGAAGGGAGACCGGATCGCGATCATCGGGGACAATCGCCCCGAGTGGGTGATCGCCGAGCTGGCGGCGCAGGCGGTCGGCGCACTTCCTCTCGGGCTCTACCAGGACTCGATCTCGGAAGAGCTGGCGAAGATGCTGGAAGCCGCCGAGGCCAGGTTGATCGTCGCCGAGGATCAGGAGCAGGTGGACAAGGTGCTCGAGGTGCGGGATCGGGTGCCCGGGCTGGAATACGTCGTTTACTACGACCCGCGGGGGATGTACGGGTACGAGGCACCCGGATTGATGTCATTTGAAGAGGTGGAAGCACTCGGTGACAGATTCCGTGCCAGATTCCCCGGGGAATTTGTCACAAGGCTTGCGAAGGTCCAGCCGGGCGACACCGCGCTCCTCTGCACGACCTCGGGGACGACCAGCATCCCCAAGCTTGCCATGCTTTCGCACGCGAACCTCCTCGCCATGGCGGCGCAGCTGGTCGAGGTCGACCCGATGGGCCGCGGCGACGAGTTCGTCTCGTTCCTTCCCATGGCGTGGATCGGCGAGCAGATGGTCGGGGTGGCGAGCGCCATGCTGACGGGCTTCACCGTGAACTTTCCCGAAGAGACGGCTACGGTTCGTCAGGACCTGCGCGAGATCGGTCCGGCATTCCTGATGTCGCCCCCGCGGATCTGGGAGAACATGGTTTCGGACGTGCAGGTCATGGCCGAGGACACGACCCGGCTCAAGCGCTGGATCTACGAATGGGCGATGAAGCAGGGGGCTGCCGCGACCGAGGCCGCCTCGGGTGGACGGCGCGCCCCTGTCCTCGCGCGCTTTCGTCGCCGCCTTGCCGACTGGACGGTCTTCCACCCCATCCGCGACCAGCTCGGCCTCAACCGGGTGAAACGCGCCTACACGGGCGGCGCGGCGCTTGGCCCCGACGTCTTCCGGTTCTTTCACACGATCGGCGTGAACCTCAAGCAGCTCTACGGCCAGACCGAGGTCTCGGGCATCTCGGTGGTGCATCGTGATGGCGATGTCCGCTTCCACACGGTGGGCACACCCTTCCCGGAAACCGAGATCAGGATCTCGGATACGGGGGAAATCCTCTGCCGGAGTCCCGCCGTCTTCGAGGGCTACTTCCGCAACCCGAAAGCCACCGCCGAAACGCTGGAGAACGGCTGGCTGCACTCCGGCGACGCGGGTTACTTCGACGAGGACGGTCATCTGGTCGTCATCGACCGCCTCGCCGACGTGATGAAGCTCGCCGACGGGACCAACTTCTCGCCCCAGTTCGTCGAGAACAAACTGAAGTTCAGTCCCTATATCCGCGAGGCGGTGGTCTTCGGCGGCGCCGGCGCTCCGTTCGTGACCACGATGATCGCGATCGACATGGAGAACGCGGGTCAGTGGGCCGAGCGCCGCCGCATTCCGTATACCACCTTTACCGATCTGGCTCGCCGAGCCGAGGTCTACCGGCTCATCCGCCGCCATGTCACGGGCGTCAACGAGGAGCTGCCCCCGGCCGCCCGCGTCCGCCGTTTCCTCCTTCTGCACAAGGAACTGCACGCCGACGACGCGGAGCTGACGCGCACACGCAAGGTCCGCCGCCGTTACATCGCGGACCGCTTCGGCGACATCATCGGCGCGCTGCAGGGGGACGGTGATTCGATCACCGTTGCGACCGAGATCACCTACCAGGATGGACGCACGTCGGACGTGGCCCACGAGCTCCGGATCGAGACGCTCGACTGATGGACGTCTTCCTCCAACTCACGGTCTCGGGGCTGAGTACCGGAATGGTCTATGCCCTGGCCGCGGCCGGGTTCGTGGTCATCTACAAGGCCAGCGACGTAATCAATTTCACTCAGGGCGACCTTCTGCTTCTCGGCACCTACCTGATCTTCTTTGCCGTCTCGCAGACCGGGCTTCCGTGGAGCCTCGGAGTCCTCGTCACGGTGCTGCTGGCCGTTGCCGTTGCGCTGGCCATCGAGCGGCTCGTGCTGCGCCCCCTGATCGGCGAGCCCATCATCTCGATGATCATGGTGACGATCGGGCTGTCGTCGGTGCTTCGGGGCCTGGTCAACGCGATCTGGGGTCCGGCTCCGCGCGCGTTCGAGTCGTTCCTGCCCTCGGGAGACATCGTCATCGGCCCGGCGGTGCTTTCGACCGGCCGGCTCCTCTCGATCCCCATCGCGCTCGCGGTTCTGGCCGCGCTGGCCCTCTTCTTTCGGCATACCCGGGACGGGATCGCCATGCGCGCAATCGCCGACGACCAGCAGGCGGCCCTGAGCATGGGGATCAGCATCTCGCGGGTCTTCGGCGTGGCCTGGGCACTGGCCGCGGCGTCGGCCGCCATCGGCGGGATCATGCTCGGCAACATCGTCGGGGTGAGCCCCAACGTGGCCTCGATCGGGCTCAGGGTCTTCCCGGTGGTGATCCTGGGGGGGCTCGACTCGATCAGGGGTGCCGTGATCGGCGGCGCGATCATCGGGCTGCTGGAGGTCTACACCGGGGGCTATGTGGGCCACGGCCTGAGCCTGGTGGTCCCCTACGTGGTACTGATCCTCGTGCTGATGGTCCGTCCCTACGGACTCTTCGGGAAGGAGATCATCGAACGGGTATGAGGATGTCACGATGAGCCTGGAGTGCGGCGTCTTCCACACCCGCTACGAGTCCGACATGGGGCTGCGGCGCTGGCCGGCAGAGCGCATTCGGCTCGCGGTCTTTGCCGTATTCGTGCTCGTCTTCCCCTTCGTGGCCGGCCCGTACTGGCTCGATCTGGCCAATCAGGTGGCGATCGCCACGGTCGGAGCGATCGGGCTGAACATCCTGGTGGGCTACACGGGCCAGATCTCGCTGGGACAGGGCGCGTTCATGGCCATCGGGGCGTACAGCGCCGGCCTCCTGACGCTGAACCTCGGGCTGCCCTGGGGCGTGAGCATCGCGCTGGCGTGCGTCTTCACTTCGGTGGCGGGCACCTTCTTCGGGCTGCCCTCTCTGCGCCTCAAGGGGCTGTACCTGGCCATCGCGACCCTCGCGGCCCAGGAGATCGTCGAGTGGGCGATGACCCACTGGACGGCGGTGACAGGCGGCACCGAGGCGATCGTCCTTCCCGCGCCAAGCCTCTTCGGGGTGCGGCTCAACACCACCTTCAACTTCTACTGGTTCGGGGTGGCGATGGCGGCGGGCACGGCTCTGTTTGCGGCCAACCTCTTCCGCACGCGCATGGGACGCGCCTTCGTGGCGGTACGCGACCAGGACATCGCGGCCAGCGTGATCGGCGTGAACCTCTTTCGCACCAAGCTGCTCGCGTTCGCCACGTCGTCGTTCTTCGTCGGCCTGGCCGGGGCCATGATCGCCTACTACCGCACCATCATCACCTGGGAACGATTCACCCTCGACACGAGCATCGTCTACCTGGCGATGATCATCGTCGGCGGACTGGGGTCGATTCGCGGGTCGTTCTTCGGCGCGGCGCTGATCACGCTGCTTCCGGCGCTGATCACGAACGCGGGCCGAGCGCTGCAGGAAACCGCCCCGATGGTTGCAGGCCTGCTTCCCTACGCACAGCAGGCGGTGTTCGGAATCGTGATCATTCTGTTCCTGATCTTCGAGCCCAAGGGGCTGTCCAAACTGTGGGGCAACGTGAAAGACTACTTTCATGTGTGGCCGTTCGCGTACCGGCGGGGGTGAGGGGGCAGTTCGGGCACCTTGCAGGGGTGGCGGTGCAGCGCGTCGTTTGCGTAGTGTGCATCCTCCAATCGATCGAACGGGAACGACGCCATGACCAGACGCCAAAACGCGGGGCCGATCCGCCTCCTTGCTGCCGCTCTCCTCCTCGCGAGCGCGGCCTGTGGGGGCGATGGCGGGGGAGACGGAGCCGCCGACGCCGACATCAAGGTGGGTGCGATCTTCGACCTCACCGGTCCCACCGCCGACGTGGGTACCGACTATGCGGACGGCATGCGCGGCTACGCCGACTGGATGAACCTGCGCGGCGGTATCGAAGGGCGGCCGATCGACCTGATCTACCAGGACTACGCCTACCAGGTCGCCCGCGCAGAGCAGCTGTACAGCCAGTTCGTGAACGAGGGTGTGGTGGTCTTCATGGGATGGGGCACCGGGGACACCGAGGCACTGCGGCTCCGCATCACCGAAGACGAGATCCCGTTCAGCTCGGCGTCCCTGTCCCACGTCCTGGGCGACCCGGCGGATTCCCCGTACAATTTCCTGGTCGCCAGCAGCTACACCGACCAGTTCCGCATCGCCCTGGACTGGATCGCGCGCAACCACGGCGAAGGAACGCCTGTCGTTGCCCTCATGCACAATGCGAGCCCCTTCGGACTGTCTCCATCCCGCCACGGGGGCGTGGAGTTCGCGGCAGCGCTGGGGATCGACCTGACCCTCTACGAGATGCCGCGGGGTGCCGTCGACTATACGGCCGAGTTTTCGAGGATCCGCCAGAGCGGTGCCCGGTACGTGGTGTTCCAGAATACGTCGGGACCGGCCGCGGTGGCCCTGCAGAACGCGCGCAGCCTCGGGGTGGACGCGACCTTCATCTGCCTGAACTGGTGCTCCAACGCGCAGTTGGTGCAGTTGGCGGGAGAGGCCGCCGAGGGGGTGGTGGGGACGATCCCCTACGCACCGCTGAGCGTCGACGTACCGGGTACCCGTGTCATCCGCGAATACCTGGAGGCGAAGGGCGAGTCGATCGAAGGCAGGACGAACGCCTACACGCAGGCGTGGTGGACGTTTTCGATCTTCGCCGAGGCGATGAAGCAGGTGCTGGCGTCGGACCAGGAGCTGACCGGGGCGAACATCAAGGCCGCGCTCGAGACCTTCACCGACCTGGACATGGGCGGCGTGACGGTGCCCATCACCTTCACGCCCACCGACCACCGTGGTGCCAAGGGGCTGCGAATCTTTCGCGTCGAAGGCGGCGAGTGGGTGCCCCTCACCGAGTTCGTGCAGGCGCCGGCAGCGCCCTGATGGATCCCCTCCTCAAGCTCAACAACATCGAGGTCCTCTACGACGACGTGATCCTCGTACTGCGCGGGCTGTCGCTCGAGGTGGGCAACGGCAGGATCGCGGCGCTCCTGGGATCGAACGGGGCGGGGAAGACCACCACCCTGAAGGCGATCTCGGGGCTCCTCCACGTGGAGGACGGAGAGGTCACCGACGGCACGATCGTCTTCGACGGCGAGGAGATCCAGGGGGTCGATGCGCACCGGATCGTCGAGAAGGGGATCTTCCAGGTGCTCGAGGGACGACGGGTCTTCGAGCATCTGACCGTGCGCGAGAACCTGGCGGCGGGAGCGTACACGCGGCGCGACCGACGGGGGACCGATGCCGATCTGGAAAAGGTATTCCACTACTTCCCGGCGCTCGCCGAACGCCGCCGCCAGACCGCGGGACACCTTTCCGGCGGCGAGCAGCAGATGCTCGCGCTGGGCCGCGCGCTGATGGCCTCGCCCCGCATGATGCTCCTCGACGAGCCCTCACTGGGCCTCGCTCCGATCCTGGTCGAGAGCATCTTCGAGATCATTCAGCGGATCAATCGCGACGAAGGGACGACGATCCTGCTGGTCGAGCAGAACGCGCGGCTTGCCCTCTCCGTCGCCGACTTCGGATACGTGATGGAGGGCGGACGCGTCGTGATGGAGGGCACGGCCGACGAGCTGCGCACCAACGAGGACGTCAAGGAGTTCTACCTGGGACTGGGAGACGCGGGGCGCCGTTCCTACCGGGACGTGAAGCACTACCGGCGCCGGAAGCGGTGGCTGTCGTGAAAGGGGACTGGTCCGCGCTTCAGGACCGCCTGGCGGTGCGCGCGGTTCGGTACGGGGCGGAGCGCAGCCGTGAGATCGGGCGGCGGCTGCGGCGCGCCGGCGTCGAGGCCGACCGGGTGGCGGGGGTGGCCGGACTAGCCGCGATTCCCGTGCTGGCCAAGGACGATTTGCCCGCGCTTCAGGCCGCCGAGCCTCCCTTCGGGGGAATGCTGGCCGTACCGCAGGGGTCGCTGCGGCGCATCTACCGGTCGCCGGGGCCGATCAACGATCCGGAAGGCGACGCGGAGGATTTCTGGCGTCTGGCTTCCGCCGTGCGCGCTGCGGGGTTCCGTGAAGGCGACGTGGTGCTGAACACATTCTCCTACCACCTGACGCCCGGAGGCCTCATGCTCGACAGCGGGCTGCGAGCGCTTGGCTGCGTCGTGATCCCGGGGGGCGTGGGCAACACGGCCGCGCAGATCGAGATGGCCCGCGCCGCCGGCGCGACGGGCTACGCCGGCACGCCCCGGTTTCTGCTGACCCTGCTGGAGCGGGCGGCCGAGGCGGGGGTGCCGCTCCCCTTACGCCGCGCTCTGGTCACGGGCGCGCCGCTTCCGCCGCCGCTCCGCGCCCGCCTGCAGGACGAATTCGGCGTGGATGTCTACCAGTCCTACGGGACGGCCGACGCCGGGACTCTCGGCTACGAGTGCGAGGAGAAGGACGGCTGGCACGTCGCGACCGGGGTGGTGATCGAGGTGCTCGTCCCGGGGGATGATCGCTCGGCGGGGGAGGGCGAAGCCGGGCAGGTGGTGGTCACCAGCCCGAACGAGGTCTACCCGCTGGTGCGTTTCGGGACGGGTGACCTGTCGGCGTGGAACCGCTCGCCGTGCCCGTGCGGCCGCGCGAGCCCCCGCCTGGCCGGGTTCCTGGGAAGGGTGGGGGAGGGGGTGAAGGTGAAGGGCATGTTCGTGCACCCGCGTGAGCTGGCGGCGGCGTTGGGGGGCGAGCCGGCGGTGGCCCGGTATCAGGCGGTGGTCAGCGAGGGTGGCCGGGGCCAGGACGTGCTGACGGTGAGGGTGGAGGCCGTGGGGGGGCGCGGGGTGGATGCGGGGGGCGCGGGGGAGGACGCCGCGCTTGCGACTGCGCTGGCCGTGAAGGTCCGGGAGGCCGTGAAGGTTCGCGCCGCCGTGGAGATCGTGGCCGCGGGAGTGATTGCGGTGGACGCGCCGGCGCTGGTGGATGTGCGGGGTGGCGGGGTCGGAAAACGACCCTGACGTAACGTCAGGGTTGCCTCAGCGCCGACTCGGCGTGACGTAGCGGACGACTCTGCCGTCCCGGTCCACAACGGCGATGGGAGCGCGGGAGATATGGTCGCCGAGGTCGATTCCGCGGCCGGCGCCGACGATTTCGGGCGCCATCGCCCCGGACGGGAGGGTGAATTCGTCGGCCAGTCCGAGGTCCACGCCCTCATACCCCAGATCCTGAAACGACGCGAGGGTGACGACGCTCAAGGGGTTCTTGCCACGGTCGATGAAGCTTGTCATCAGCTCGGTGTGGAACACGAATTCGCGCCAATGGCCGTCCCAGACGCCAGGCCCGCCCACGCTTTGTACGGGCACCGGTTTGCTGTCGGTGTATGCGTCGCCGCCGATGGACGAGAATGCGTCGAGGGCCGCCGGGCCGATGAAGTGCGGATCGGTGCCGCCCCTGCTCTTCGGCTCCCTGAGCAGGCCCAGGTACTCCCACAGCGTGCCGAATCCGATCACATGGGCCATCTCGTGGAGGATGGTCTCGTCCCGCGCCTCTTCGGACAGTCCGTTCATGTCGGTTACGTCGAAGAACATCGTCCCGACGACGGGAAGGCCGGTGTCCGCTCTGATCTGACACGGGCCAGCGCCCCCGAAGACGCCTCCCGGGCCGTCGATGTCGCGGATGTCGACGTAGATCAGGAGGTCGTCGACGACGCGGTCGCCGGGGACGTCGAGCGTGAAGCCGTTCCTGGCAAGGCAATCCTCCAGCGCCTGCTTCAGCACCGTGCTCCAGGGCAGGTTGCCCGTGATCGCCTTCTCCCAGAACTGTTCGGCCTTGTCGAAGGCGCCCCGCTGGGACTCCGACAGCGACCCGGGGTTCGCGTGCACGATGTCGATGCGGTACACCGCCGCGACGCCGGTTGCGCGGAAGGTGACCGAGTCGACCGCACTGTCCCCGTCCCGGGCCGTCGCGGTCAGCCGGTAGGTCGCGCCCGCGGTCGGGCCCAGGATCCACTTGTCCACGGTGGCGAAGCCATCGGGGTCGGTGACCGCGCTGCCGGGGACCGCCGCGCTGCCGCCGCTCGCCGTGAAGGTCACGGTCGCGCCGGCGACGCCGTTGCCGTGTGCGTCCTGGACCTGCACCTTCGGCGGCACCGGCACTGGAAGCCTGGTCTCGGACTCCTGCCCGTCACCCTCGACGGCCTCGACGGCCGCGGCGGGCCCGGGAAGCGCGCGTGCTTCCACACGGGCCGGGTTTCCCTTGACTTCGGCGCCCGCAACAGTGGCTGCCAGCGTGTAGATCCCGGTCGCTGTCCCCAGGGTCCAACTGCCGACTGCGGCGCGTCCGGTCCGGTCCGTGACCGGCGTGGCTCCGGTGATCGCGGCACCGCGGTCGGCACCGAAGGTCACGGTGATTCCCGCGAGCGGCGCGCCATCGGCGTCGGTTACCAGTACCTCGGGCGGGACCGGGACTCGCGACCCGGCCGCCACCTCCTGGTCCGCGCCCGCGGCCACGGCGATCTCGGCGGGAATGCCGAGGGATGTCGCGGTGAAGACGACAGGCGGCAAGGTAAAGACCGCGGCCTCCAGCTCCTGGGGACCGGGAGCGCCCAGCGTCCACGGGCCCGGCGACGCGGTCCCGTCGGCCCCGGTGGTGACGGTGGTGCCATTGGACCCCTGTACGGAGCCGCCCCCCACCGTCACGACGAAGGCCACCGAGACCCCGGCCACCGGAGCACCCGACCGTCCGACCACCCGCACCAGAAGGGAATTGGCGACGGCGGTTCCGGTCGTAGCGGTCTGTCCGCTGCCCGAAACGATCTCTACGGTGGCGGGAGCATCGGGCTCCGGCGGCCCCACTGAATCGTCGCCGCCGCACGAGGTGAGGGGCAGGACTGCGAGAACGGCGATGAAAGCGAAAACGGCGGGCGCGCGCGGGCGGTCGTTCCGTCGCGGTGAAGTCAAGGGATGCATGCTTCAATACTACGCGAAGGGCGCCGACGAGTGTAACCCTGAACGGGCGCGCGCGACGGTCCCCTCCGGTTGCCCCGGCGCGTCCGGGTGGAACATCTTCCCTCCCCCCCGCATCCCCACCCCGGAGGCCCCATGCACCGCACCCACACCGCACGGCGTTCGCCGCGCTTCCTTCCCCAACCCCTCCTCCCCGCGCTGCTGCTTGCCCCCCTTCTCCCCGGCACGGCGACCGCCCAACCCGCCCACGGCCCCAGCCGGCCCGGGATCGACATCGAGTCGTACCGCTTCGAGCTCACTCTGCGCGACGACAGCGACGAAATCGCGGGGCGGGCCACCATCGCGCTGCGCTTCACGGCGGACGGCGTCACCGAGGTGCCCCTCGACCTGACCGGGCGCGGCGACGACGGGCGCGGCATGGAGGTCCTTGCCGTCACATCCGCGGGAAGCCCGCTCATCCATAGTCACCAGGACGATCTGCTCACCGTCACCCTCGCCCGATCGTCCACTCGGGGCACCCTCGACTCGCTGACCGTCACCTACCGCGGCACGCCTGCGTCGGGCCTCCGCATCGGCCCCAACAAGTACGGCGAGCGCACCTTCTTCAGCGACAACTGGCCGAACCGGGCGCGCAACTGGCTTCCAACCGTGGACCACATCGGCGACAAGGCGAAGTGCGAGTTCGTCATCACCGCGCCCGCTCACTACCAGGTGGTGTCGAACGGACGTCTCGCGGAGGAAACGGACCTGGACGGCGGCATGCGGCTGACGCACTGGGAGCAGTCCGTGCCCATCTCGCCATGGCTCTTCGTCGTTGGCGTGGCGCGATTCGCGGTGCAGAACCTGGGCGAGTTCAACGGCGTCCCGGTGCAGACGTGGGTGTACGCGCGGGACCGTGACGCGGGCTTCTACGACTTCGCCGTGCCGACCATGGACGTCCTGCACTTCTACGACGAGTACGTGGGGCCGTTCGCGTACCAGAAGCTGGCCAACATCACGTCGCCGGCCACGGGCGGGGGAATGGAGGCGGCCACCGCGCTCATGTACGGCGAGAACTCGGTCACGGGCGAGCGCTCGGTGCGCTGGCGCAACGTGATCATCCACGAGATTGCGCATCAGTGGTTCGGAAACGCCGTCACCGAGTCGCAGTGGGACGACGTCTGGCTCAGCGAGGGCTTCGCGACGTACTTCACGCTGCTGTTCCGGGAGCACGCGTACGGCCGGGACGATTTCGTCGCGGGGCTTCGGGAAGCAGCCGACCGTGTCTGGCGCTGGTACGACGAGAACCCGAACTACCGCATCGTGCACGACGGGCTGGACGACATGTCGCGGGTGACGAGCGTCGCGACCTACCAGAAAGGCGCGTGGGTGCTGCACATGTTGCGGGAGCGCCTGGGCGACGAGGCCTTCTGGGAGGGGATTCGCGCGTACTACGCCCGCCACTTCAACGGCACGGCCACCACGGACGACTTCATGCACACCATGGAGGAGGTCTCGGGGGACGACCTGCAGCAGTTCTTCGACCAGTGGCTGCGGCAGGGGGGCAACCCGTCGCTGGCGGGATCGTGGCACTACGACCCGCAGGCCGGCGCGGTGGTCGTCGAGCTCCGCCAGGTGCAGGAGACCGGCCAGTTCGCCATGCCGCTCGACGTCGGATTCTACATGGAGGGTGATCCGCGGCCCACCCTGGTCACGACCGTGGAAATCGGCGCCGGCGTTCAGCGTTTCGTGATCCCGGCCGGTGCCGAGCCGTCGGAGGTGCGGCTTGATCCGGACACCCGGGCGCTCTTCCGGGCGGAGTTCGGGGCACGCTAGCCGTTCGGATGTCCGGCTGGACCCGGGTACACCGCCCCCGTACCTTTGCGCTCCGCTCATATCTCACTACCGGGCAGGTACCCAAATGCGCAAAGCGACCGCCTCGTTCGTCCTCCTTCTTCTGGCCTGTGCCGTCAGCCTCTCCTTCCCGTGGCAGCTCTCCGCCGCGCCGGTCCCCGCACCTCTCCCCCAGGAAGAGGAGGCCGCCGGCGACGAGGAGGACCAGGAGGCGACCAGATCCTACAGCGACCTGATCACCGAGGACGCGATCACGTCCGAGGGTCTGTTCGACACCCACATGATCGACGGCGACCTGTTCTACGAGATTCCCCTCGACATGCTGGGGCGCGAAATGCTGCTCCTCACCCGCATCGCGCGCACCCCCGACGGCGTCGGCTACGGCGGCTCGAAGGCCAACACGTCGACCGTGCGTTGGGAGCGTGACGGAGAGCGCGTCCGTCTGCGCCTGGTCGGCTACGAGAACTTCGCCGCCGACAGCACGGAGATCGCGGCCGCGGTCCGCAACTCGAACTTCGAGCCGATCGTCATGGCGTTCGATGTGGAGGTGATGAACGAAGATTCGACCGCCCTGGTCGTGGAGGTGACCGACCTTTTCACCGAAGACATCACCCTGCTTGGCCTGCAGAAAAACCGCCGCCAGACGTACGGTGTGCGGCGGGTCGACGGCGACCGCACCTACGTGGTGCGCGCGAACGCCTACCCCACCAACGTCGAGGTCCGCCGCGTCCTTACCTACGACGCGACCGACGCGCCCTCGAACGGACAGAGCAACACGCTGTCCATGGAGATGCATCATTCGATGCTCATCCTGCCCGACGACCCCATGGAGCCCCGCCTGTGCGACGAGCGGGTCGGCTTCTTCAGCACCAGCCAGATCGACTACGGGCTCGACGAACAGCGCGCGGTCACCCGCTGCATGGTCACGCGCTGGCGCCTGGAGCCCAGTGACCCCGAGGCCTTCGCGCGCGGCGAACTCGTCGACCCGGTCAAGCCGATCGTCTACCACATCGACCCGGCCACCCCGGCCAAGTGGGTCCCGTATCTCAAGCAGGGCGTCGAGGACTGGCAGCCCGCCTTCGAGCGCGCGGGCTTCAGCAACGCCATCATCGCCGCCGACGCGCCCACCGACGACCCGGACTGGAGCGCCGAAGACGCGCGCTACTCGGTGATCCGCTACCTGGCCTCGCCGGTCCAGAACGCGTCGGGACCTCATGTCCACGACCCGCGCACCGGCGAGATCCTCGAAAGCGACATCCAGTGGTACCACAACGTCATGAACCTGCTGCGCAACTGGTTCTTCGTGCAGACGGCCGCGGTCAACGAGGACGCGCGCGGCATCAAGTTCGACGACGAGCTCATGGGCGAACTCATCCGCTTCGTGTCGGCCCACGAGGTCGGGCACACGATCGGGCTTCAGCACAACATGCAAGCGTCGGCGGCGTACACCGTCGAGCAGCTCCGCACCCGTTTCGTCTGCGAGATGGGCGTCGCGCCGTCGATCATGGACTACGCGCGCTTCAACTACGTCGCCCAGCCCGGCGACGACACCTGCCTGCTGCCGCTGGTGGGCCCGTACGACAAGTTCGCCGTCGAGTGGGGCTACCGTCCGTTCCCGGGCAAGGACCGCGTGACCGAGATGGAAGACCTGCGGGCAATGGTTGCCGACATGCAGGAAGACCCTGTCTACCGGTTTTCCAGTCCGACCGGGTCGGATCCCTCGGCGTTGACCGAGGCGATCGGCGACGACGCGATGCGCGCGTCCGACTACGGCGTGGACAACCTCAAGCGCATCGTCGACAACCTGACGGACTGGAGCTTCGAAGAGGGCGAGGACTACTCGCAGCTCCAGGAGCTGTACAACAACGTGGTGGGGCAGTGGGGCCGCTACACGGGTCACGTCGTGGCCAACCTCGGCGGGGTCGTGCGCACCCGGAGGAGGCAGGGCCAGGACGGCGTTCCGTACGAGATGGTCGACCGGGACCGCCAGCAGCGGGCGATGGAATACCTGAATCGCCAGGTCTTCGCTACGCCGGACTGGATGCTCGACGCAGACATCCTGGACAGGTTCCAGGGGAGTGGCGCGGTCGACCTGGTGCGGGCGCGGCAGGCGCAGGCGCTGAACCAGGTGCTCAACGTCGCCCGCATGCACCGGCTGGTGGAGCAGGAGGCGTTCCACGGCAACAGCGCCTATTCGCTCGGCGAAATGCTCGACGACCTGCGGGCCGGTGTGTGGTCGGAGGTGGGCTCCGGGCGTGACACCGACGCGTACCGGCGCAACCTGCAGCGCGCCTGGCTGGAGCGGATGAAGGGGTTGATGGAGGACGAAGCAGCGATGCAGTCCGACGTGGCTCCGTTCGTGCGCGGGCAGCTGGGCGCCCTCCGCGGTGAGCTTGCGGCCGCCTCCGGCGGCACCTCCCACCGCGCGACCCGGCTGCACTTCGAGGACGCGATCGTGCGCATCGACGCGGTGCTGGATCCGGGGGGGTGAGCGCGCAGGGGGCGGGGTCGTGATGACCAGGGGCCGGGGCCGAACACTCGATCGCATCAGGGGAATCGAGCGCCTTGAACTGGAGTAGCGGCCCCCAGGGCGGTCCGGTTTACGCGGCCGAGAGCACCCTGATGTCGGGACATTCGAGCAGCGAACTGTCCGCCGTTACCAGTGTGAGCCGGTGAACCATGGCGGTCGCCGCGATGAAGCGGTCGGCCGGGTCGTCATGGGGCAGGCGGACGGTGCGGCTGCCGAGCGCAACCTCGTGGGTCAGGGAGAACTGCCGCATCGCCCTGGTCGCGAGGGCCGTACGGATCCAGCTCCAGGGATCGGGAACAAGGTCCACCCGGCCCTTTTCCGCGAGCAGCAGCGTCTCCCAGACGCTCACGGGGGAAAGTGCGAGCATGTTCGCCGGGTCGGTCAACGCGTCGCGTGCCCGGGCGGACAGCCGTGCCGGCTCCAACTGGCTCCAGAGCCAGACGTGCGTGTCGAGCAGCAGGCTCACGGCGCCTCGCCACCCTCTTCGCTGGACGTCGCGCCCGAACGGTACACGTCCCAGTCGGACAACTCGGATACCGGGGAGACGATGTCGCCCGTGATCTCGCCCATATCTCGCATCGCACCCAGCCATTCCGCACGTTCGGGCTCGGCATCCGGACGTGGATCGGTGGCCTGGGACGGGGAGTCGGTCGGGGTGTGCCGGAGTGCCGGAGGTGGGCCGTATGCGACACGGGACCGCTCGCGCACCAGGCCAAGCGAGGGGCTTCGGAACGCAAAGCGGCCAAGCAGGTATCGCAGCTCGCCCTCCAGGGAGCGGTGGTTCGCTTTGGCTCGTGCCTTGAGTGCCGCGATCACTTCGTTGTCCACGTTCCGGATGGTCAGTACGCCCATGATGTTGTCCAGCTTGTCTCCGCGCAGCATGATGAATACATTATGCTAGCGTAATTGCAGTCATAATGCCACAAACCAGGAACGCCCATGAATCGTCTCCTCGACCGATGTCGCGTCCTCTCGGCTCTCTCCCTCATGGCCGCCGCGCTCGCATCGCCCCTCGGCGCGCAGCAGGGCGGCCACGCCATGCAGGGTGGCATGTACGACGGGCCCACAGTGCTCCGGGCCGCGCGCCTCCTCGATGTCGATACCGGCACGATGCACGCGGACGCGGTGATCGTCGTCGAGGACGGCGTGATCACGGCGGTGAACCCCGGGAACGTCCCGGAGACCATGCACGACATGGATCTGGGCGACGTGACGCTGCTGCCCGGCTTCATCGACGCGCACACCCATCTTGGCGGGGAGATCAGCGCAAGTTCGTTCACCGCCGCGGTCACCATGACCGAAGCCCGCGGCGCCTACAACGCGGTCCTGTACGGGGGACGCACCGTGCGGGCGGGCTTCACCACGGTGCGCGACTTCGGCCGCGGCGTGACGGTCGAACTCGGGCACGCGGTGGAGCGCGGCGACATCGTCGGGCCCCGGGTGGTGCCGTCGCGCAACTCGCTTGGCATCACCGGTGGCCACTGCGACGCGACGGGGTTCTCGCCGGGCATCCTGGAGGGCGGCCCGGAAGAGGGCATCGCCGACGGTCCCTGGGAGGTGGTCGAGGCGGTCCGCTACCAGATCAAGCACGGCGCGAAGGTGATCAAGACGTGCGCGACGGCGGGCGTGCTGTCCATGGAGGGGCCCGTGGGCGCGCAGCAATACACGCTGGAAGAGCTCACCGCAATGGTCGAAGAGGCCGCCCGGCACGGGATCAAGGTCGCCGCCCACGCGCACGGCTCCGACGGGATCATGGCGGCGGTGCAGGCCGGGGTGGCCTCCATCGAGCACGGGTCGATCCTCACCGACGAGATCATGGACCTCATGATCGAGAAGGGGACCTACCTCGTCCCCACCACCTACCTGGTCGACGTGATCGACATGGACGCGCTCCCGCCGCTGGTGCGCGGCAAGGCGGAGGAGATCCTGCCGCACGCGCGGGCCAGCATCGAGCGCGCGATCGAGCGCGGCGTACCCATCGCGTTCGGCACCGACGCGGGTGTCTTCCCCCACGGTGACAACGCGGGCGAGTTCGGGGTCTACGTCGGGATGGGCATGAGCGAGCTCGACGCGCTCCGCACCGCAACGATCCACGCCGCCGACCTGCTCGGCACGGCCGACCGGGGCCACCTGGCGGAGGGCATGCTTGCGGACATCATCGCCGTGCCGGGGAACCCGCTCGACGACATCGAGGTGACGAAGGATGTGCGTTTCGTGATGCTGGGCGGTCGGGTGATCAAGCACGTCATGGGTGGGCGTGACATGCACTCGATGGGACATTGAGCGACCCCTTCCACGACGAACTCCGGACCGCGGTCCGGGCACTGTGCTCCGACTACGGCAACGACTACTGGCAGGCCGCGGACGAGGCCAGCGCCTATCCCCATGAATTCGTCGATGCGCTGACCGAAGCCGGGTACCTGGCTTGCCTGATCCCGGAAGCGTACGGCGGCATGGGGCTCGGTGTGCGGGAAGCGTGCGTGATCCTGGAGGAGATCAACCGCTCCGGCGCCAACTCCGGTGCGTGTCATGCGCAGATGTACACGATGGGAACCCTGCTGCGGCATGGTTCGGACGAGCAGAAGGGCCGCTATCTGCCCGCGATTGCATCGGGCGAGCTGCGGTTGCAGGCGTTCGCGGTGACCGAGCCTGACGCAGGATCCGACACCACGCGTACCCGCACCTTCGCCGAGCGGCGGGGCGACCGGTATGTCGTCAAGGGACAGAAGGTCTTCATCTCGCGGGTGCGGCAGTCCGATCTGATGATCCTGCTGGCCCGAACCACGCCGCGCGAGAAGGTCGAGAAGCGGACCGGCGGACTTTCGGTGTTCATCGTCGACCTGCGCGAGGCCGGTGACCGGATCCGGGTGGGTCCGATCGGCACCATGATCAACCACGAGAGCTGCGAAGTCTTCTTCGACAGCCTCGAGGTCCCGGCGGAGAACCGGATCGGCGAGGAGGGCAGCGGTTTCCGCTACATCATGTCCGGGATGAACGCGGAGCGGATCCTGCTGGCTTCCGAGTCCGTGGGCGACGGGTTCTACTTCATCGACCGCGCATCCGACTATGCGAGCGCACGGCGCGTCTTCGGCCGGGCGATCGGTGCGAACCAGGGGGTACAGTTCCCGATCGCCGACGCGTACATGGACATTCGCGCCGCGGCGGCGGTCAGGGACGAGGCGGCCCGCGCCTTCGACGCCGGCGAGAAACGGGGGGACGGTCCCAACATGGCCAAGTACCTGGCGTCCCGTGCAGCCTGGAAGGCGGCCAATGCGGCCATGGACACGTTCGGTGGCTGGGGCATGGCGTCCGAGTACGGGATCGAACGCAAGTTTCGGGAAGCCCGGTTGTACCTGATCGCGCCGGTGGCCAACAACCTTGTACTCAGCCACGTGGCCACGCACGTGCTGGGCATGCCGAGGTCGTTCTGAGGCCGGTGCGGCGGCGATGACTTCCCTCGGCCTCGCTGCATGGCGCTCCATCCTCTTCGTCCCCGGAGACCGCCCCGACCGCTTTGCGAAGGCCCTGGCGGCGGGCGCCGACGCGGTGTGCATCGACCTGGAGGACGCGGTGGCGCCGGGGCGCAAAGCCGAGGCCCGGGTATCGGTGGTGCGCCTTCTGGCGGAGACGTCGAACCCGCCCCGGCGTGACACGGGCACGCCCGCTGCACCCCGGCCGCACATCATTGTCCGCGTCAACGACCCGGAATCGGACGAGGGACGGCGCGACGCCGCCGCACTGACCGGGGGGCCGACGCCCGACGCCTTCATGATCCCGAAGGTGACCACGAGCGAGGGGCTTCGGAACGCCTGGCGGCTTCTGGGCGGCGACACGCCTCTCGTTCCCATCATCGAGACCGCCCTCGGGCTCGAGAATGCGGCGCGAATCGGTGCCGTGTCGCCAGCCGCCGCTGCATCGCCGGCCGGTGCCGCGTCGCCAGCCAGGGCCGTGTCCCCTCCTCCGGCTGCCCCCATGGTCGCGGCTCTGATCTTCGGCGGCTTCGACCTTTCGGTGGAGCTGGGCGCGGAACCGGGCTGGGAGGCCCTTCTCTATGCGCGCTCCCGGGTTGTGCACGCCGCGGCCCTCAGTGGACTCGACGCCATCGACATGCCGTCGCGCGACCTCGCCGACATGTCCGGCCTGCGGACCGAAGCCGTGAAAGCACGCAGTCTGGGCTACGCCGGCAAGGTGGCAATCCACCCCGCGCAGATCCCCGTCATTCACGAGGCCTTCACCCCGTCGACCGAAGAGGTCCGCCGGGCTGGCAAGATCGTCGAGGCGGACCGCGCTGCCGGGGGAGGAGCCGTCGCCGTGGATGGCAAGATGGTGGATCGTCCCGTGGTCGAGGCCGCCCGCAGGATTCTGGCGCGTGGAGGCAGCCGGTGACGGAGATGCGGTACCCGCAGGCGCACCGCACGAGGGTCCGGACGGACGTCGTGGCGCCCTGGCCGTCGCAAGCCATGCTCGGCCTTCTCGACAGAGACCCCCGCACCCTGGCCGAAGGGGATCCGCTGCCGCTCGGATGGCACTGGCTCTACTTCAAGCAGCCGGTGCGCGCGTCCAGCCTCGGTCCCGACGGACACGAGCAACGGGGCACGTTCATGCCCGAAGTGGACCTGCCGCGGCGCATGTGGGCGGGCGGGACACTGAGCGCGGTCAGGCCGGTCGCGATCGGCGCGGCGGCTACGCTGAAGTCAGAGGTTGTCCGGGTGAAGGAGAAGGAGGGGAAGAGCGGCCGTCTCGTCTTCGTCACCGTGGGCCATACGCTGAGTCAGAACGGCCAGCCCTGTGTGGAAGAGGAGCAGGTGATCGTCTACCGGGAGGCCGAACGGCGCCCGGCGACCCCCCCCGCGCAACCGGGGTCCGCGGCCGGCCCACCGCCCGAATGGACCGAGACCTTCCTCCCCACGCCCGTCACGCTCTTCCGGTTCTCGGCGCTGACCTACAACGGCCACCGGATCCACTACGACCACCCGTACGTGACCGAACGTGAGGGCTACGCCGGCCTGCTCGTACACGGTCCGCTCACCGCGCTGCTGCTGCTGGACGCGGCCCGGCGACACTCGGCGGGGCCCGTGTCGCGCTTCCGCTATCGTGCGCTGGCGCCGCTTTTCGCGGACGAACCGATCACCCTTCGAGGGCATGCTTCCGGCGCTGAGCGGATCGTTGAAGCGTTGGGGCCTGCGGGATCGGTGGCTATGCGCGGCTGGGTCAGCTGACGGGCGCGGCTCCGATCATGCCGCGTCGGCGGCCGCTCCGACCTGTATGATCCTCGGGCTGTCCACGCCCGCCACGCCCACGTACTGGAAGATTCTGCCATCGAGTTCGCGCGGTGCCGGATCCTGGATGACGACGGTCTCACTTCCGCTCAGAAGCGCGGCGAAGGGAGCCGCTTGCGATTCGCTGTCGGGATCGGTCGGAAACGCAAAGTCCATCTCCTCGGATCCCAGGATGATGCGCCCCTGTTCATCCGTGATCCAGAACTCCGAAATCCCGGACCGCTGCACGATTGCGGCGAGCACGGTCTCGATTTGATTGTGGCGTATTCCGGCCTTCAGTGCAGCGTCGAGATAGTGAGCAACCGTCATCGCGGCGGCCACCATCATCTTCTCACGCTTGTTGCGCCCCAGACCAACAGTGGTCATCAAGGTCAAGGTGCTACCCGCCCAGCCCAGGGTGAACTGTTCATGAAAAACTCTTGCGCTTTCGCATTTTCGCGTGAGAAGCGTCGTGTCGCAACCTTGTGAAACGTTTCACAAGGAACCGTCCCGGACGGGTGGCGGCAGGCGACATCTTCGTCGCCTTCTCGACGGCCAACCGGGAGGCGGCCTCCGAGCGGGCCGCGGCGGCAGAGTACAACCGGCTGGAGGGTTGACGGAATCCGGGTTCGTCGAGATCTATAATGTAGATCCCGTCATGACAAAGAGAGGGGAATCATGGGAGCGAAGTCTCATATAGCTCGGTGGGGGAGCAGTCTGGCAGTCCGGATTCCGAAGCCTGTCGCAGAACAATGGGGTGTTCGCGAGGGTTCGAAGGTGGAAATGGCATATCGAGGGGATCGGCTCGTACTGCGCAAGCGGCTCTACGATCTTGAGGAACTGGTTTCACGGATCACGCCCGAGAACGTCCATGCCGAGGTCAAGACAAGCCCCGCACAGGGCAATGAAGAGTGGTAGCCCCGGAACCGGTTCCGGATCGCGGGGATATCGTCTGGCTCACCTTTACACCCCAAGCCGGGCACGAGCAGGCCGGGCACCGTCCCGTACTGGTCCTGAGCCCGAGGCTCTACAACGGGAGGAGTGGCCTGGCTCTGCTCTGTCCGATCACATCGCGAGCGAAGGGGTATCCGTTCGAAGTGGTTCTGCCCGCATCAAGCAAGGTCACGGGTGTGGTCTTGACCGACCAGATCAAGAGCCTGGACTGGCGAGTGAGACGGGCCCGTCTCGCCTGCACCGCCCCACCGACCCTCGTCGATGAAGTCCTGAAAAAGTTGTCCGTCCTCCTCGACCAATCCTGAGCGCAGCCGACCCCCTTCACCTCCGATCCCAGTAGTCCACCGGCCGGTCGTCCATCAGCCACGCGTTCGGGTCCACCCACCAGTGCTCACCGTACGGCACCTGGTTGGGCCACACTTCGTCCAGACTCAGTCCGTCCCTCACGACTCCGCCCAGTACCACGTACATGATGTCCGTGGTGCTGCGGATGTCGTCGAGCGGGTTCGAGTTCAGCACCAGCAGGTCCGCGAGCTTGCCCGCCTCGATCGAGCCGATGTCCTGATCCGCGCCCAGGAAGACCGCGCCATGCAGGCTCGCCACTTCCAGCGCCGCCATGGGGCCGGCCGCCGACTCGACCATCCAGATCTCCCAGTGGGACCCGATGCCGTGAGCCTGTCCGTGTGACCCGATCGCGCCCCAGCCGCCTTCCTCGATCACGTCCATCATGCCCAGCGCGATGAAGGGGAAGGAGTAGTCGGTGTCCGGGCGTTCCCAGCGGCGGCGCATGTGTGGGATCACCTGTCGCCAGGGGAGCCACTCGCGCTGCTTCGGATCCAGCCAGACCTCGTCCTCCGCGAAGAAGAACTCCTCGTTCCACGGACCGATCCCGCCGACGATGAACGTCGGCGAATACGTCGCTTCGGCGGCGCCGAGGAAGGTGCTCAGGTCGCGGTACATCGGCAGGTACGTCATGGGGTGTTCGAAGCCGGTCTGGCCGTCCATGATCATCCCGATCGTGTACGGGATGTCGTTGTTCTCCGACGTGACCATGAGCCCCTTGCGACGGGCGATGTCGGACACCCACTGGCGCTGGTCCCGGCGCGGCTGCAGGTACTGCTTGAGCGCGGTCGCGCCCCACGACGCCAGGCGGTTGATGTTCTGCTCGGCGACCTCGTAGCTGCTCAGGTCGTTCTGGCGCGCGGCGTCGCCGCGGTAGAGCGGGTCGCCGGTCGAATAGGTGCGCGGGCCGACGACTGCCCCGGCCCGGATCATCTCGCCGCTCGCGAAGACGTTCTGGGACCACATCGAGTTGTCGAGGTTCGCCGTCACCCCGTAGGCGAGGTAGATGGCCGACTCGAAGTCGCGCTTCGGGATCAGGCCCTTGTGTTCGCGGTAGTGGTGCGCGTGCATGTCCACGAAGCCGGGAACGATGGTCTTGCCGGTCATGTCCATGGTTTGATCGGCCCCGGAGATGTCGCATTCGCCCACGCACGCGATCCTGCTCCCGTCGATGAGGACGGTCCCGCTCTCGTGCACGGCGCGGTCGTCGAGGGTGACGATGCGCGCGTTCGTGAGGGCGAGCGTGCCATCCGGAATGACGCGGTCGACGCTGAGACGGATCGTCATCGTGTCCGTGCCGCCCGTCGCGGCGTCGTGCACGAAGAAGCTCTGCCCGCTCCCGTACTCGAGCCGGTCGTTGTCGAGCCAGCGCGGGTACAGCCCGCCGTCGGTGGTGAGCTGGGTCACCGGGACCGGGGCGCCCTTCTTCTTCAGTTCGATGGGGTCGCCGCCCGTCCCGCCGGGCGGAAGGGGCGCCCAGAAGACGTTGTCGCCCTCCTGGAAGGCGACGCGATCGCCGTCCGGTGACACCACGAACTCGTCGCCGAAGGGGATCGTCGCGTGAACGCGCGGGTCGGAGCCGTCCATCCGCACCGACATCAGCGCGGTGGCGCCTCGTCCGCCATCGGTCTCGTGTCCCGCCGGGAAATGGATGCGCCCGCCAGGCCCGAACGACGCGCGGGTGATCTGGCGCCGGTTGCCGAGCAGCCCGCCGGGACCACCGGCCGGGATCGTCATGATCTTCTCCTCCGACCCGCCCTCGGCCGAGACCCGCCACAGCTCCCAGTAGGGGTTCTGCGTTGCGGATCTGGCCCGCGCCGCCGCCCCGCTGCCGCGCGTTACCACGATTTCCGAGCCGTCCGGCGTCCACACCGGGTGCGCGTACTCGGACGGCGACGTGGTCAGCTGCCGGGGGGTGCCGCCGCCGGCCGCGATCTTCCATACGTGCCCGCCCTCGCCGCCGTCCCAGGTGGTGTACGCGATCCAACCGCCGTCGGGCGACCATGAGGGCGAGAACTCGTGGGGTCCGTCGCCGCCGGTCAGCCGTGTCGGGGTGCCGCCGTTGGCGGCCGCGAGCCAGATCCTGCCGACGGCCTGGAAGGCGATCCGTGACGCGTCGGGAGAGGCCGCGTACCACCGCAGCATCTTCGCGTCGAAGGGGCCGTCGTCGATGCGGAAGCTGGCGCTCGTCCTCTCGGAGATCGTGCGCTGCACGCGGGCCGAGAAGGGGACGGTGGCGACCTCGCCGCTGGCGACGTCGAGTGTGCGGATCTTCCCGCCCTGGGTGATCACGATGCCGGAGCCGTCGGCCGTCCAGCTGTACCCGGGCAGGATGCGGAGCGTCTTGATTCCCTCGGCGTTGTCCACCGTGATCGGGTCCATGGCGACGCGCTCGCTCCCCGTCTCCAGGTCCCGGATCCAGAGCGCGGTGCGCGGGCCAAAGGTGTGGCCGCGGTACGAGATCGTCCCGCCGGCGATTCGTCGGGCGAAGGCGAGGTGGCGCCCGTCGGGAGAGATCTCGGGGGCGTAGGCGCTGCCGCTCGATGCCCGCACCTGCTGAGCCGCCGTGCCGTCCGTAATGTTGACGATCTCGCCGGTGCGAAGATCCTTCCGCCGCACCTGCCAGTGCCCGGCCAGCGCGTCGCGGCCCTGGAGTCCGGGCGGGCCGGTGTAGATGTGGAAGTAGAGGTAGCGGCCGTCCTCCGACGGCGAGGGCCACTGGGCCTGCGGCTGGTCGGCGAGAACTTCGATCCCCTCACCGCCGTCCCTGTGGTACATCCAGATCCCGCCGCGCCCGCTGCCCCCGCGTCCCGCGGCGACATCCTGCAACCGCACGAAGATGTAGTCCCCGTCGGCGGACCAGGCAGGCTCGACCGCGCGCGTCGCCATGTCGGTGAAGACGGCGCGGGCGTTCGAACCATCGGCATCCATCATCCACAGATTGTTCTGTCCCTCACGGTCGCTGATGAAGGCGATCGTGGCCCCGTCCGGCGAATAGCGCGGATGGTAGTGCGTCGCCACGCCGGTGCCCCCGGTGAGCAGTTCGGCGTCACCGCCTCCGTCCGTGGGGACGCGGTAGACGTGCCCGAGGAGATCGAAGGCGACCCAGCGGCCGTCCGGCGAGATGTCCAGCGACATCCAGGTGCCCTCCGCGGTGCTGAAGTCGATCTCGCGCGTCTCGCCGCGGGCGAGGGTCACGTCCCACTCGTCGTCGTCCTGCGCCTCCTGGGCGATGAGGGGGGCTATGAGCGCAAGCGCGAAGGCGGTGGCGAGCGAGGCGGCGGCAGAGAAAGCGGCGCGCATGAAATCCTCCCGGAGGGCACGCGGAAGCCGGACCCTGACGTTACGTCAGGGTGCACGGCGGAGGTTGGCAACAGCCTTCAGATTGGGGTTGGGCGGGCCTGCGAGCAAGGGAGCCGGCCCGGCGCTCTACCGCCTCCTTGCCGGCATCGACACCGCCTCGGGCGCCTCCGGCCCAACACCCTCCGCGTACACCCGTGCGTTGAGCGCCGGCAACCGCTCCGTGAGCAGCTCGTTCACCCGCTCGATCACGCCGGGGAGCTCCTCCCACGAACGGTCGATCCGCCAGAGTTGGTCGGCGGAGGGGAGATGGGTCGCGGACTCGATGGTCCGCCATGTGGCGGCACCTGCCGCGGGGCCGCTGCCGCCGCCGCCGAAGCCGCCACCGCCACCGATCTCCTCCTGGAGTGCTTCCAGATCCTCGCGGAAGGCTTCGATCTCTTCGGTCAGCGTCTCGGGCGGGTTGTCGGCGGCGCCGACCCGCTCTTCCACCTGGTCCAGTTGTTCGCGCATCTCCTGCATCCGCTCTCGCGCGTCGCCCACCGCGCCAGACAGCCGGTACGAGTCCAGCATCGCCGCGTGGCGCGCCATCAGGTCACTTCGCGAGGTCTCGACCCGGGGATCGAGGCGCACCTCGACGGGCGCCTCCAGCGTCGCGTCGCCCGCTGACAGCGCCACGGTGTAGCTGCCCGGGAGGACGCGCGGCCCGGGGTCCATCGCTTCGCCGTCGCCGCCCTCTGCCGTGAGGCGCAGGTCCCAGATCACCTCGTTGAGGCCGGCGTCGCCGGTGCCGTCCAGCTCCCGCACGACGAGGCCGTCTCCGTTCGTGACGGTGACCGTGACGCTGTCGGTCGCTGCGCCGAGATGGTAGCGAACCCGTGCGCCCGCCGGCGGATTGGGCGCCGCGTAGATGCCGGGAGTCCATCCCTGGGGCCTGTATGGGTTGTACGACGTCGCCCGGCGCACCGGGTAGAGGTGGGCCGATGCGGCCATGACCTCGCTGCCGAGCCCTTCGAGCGGCCCGATGTCGTCCATGATCCAGATGCCGAGTCCGTGGGTGCCGATCACGAGGTCGTTGTCGCGGGGGTGCACCACGATGTCGTCGACGGGCACGGTGGGCAGGCCGTTCCTGAGCGGGTGCCAGTTCGCGCCGCCATCGATGGAGAAGTGGACGCCGACCTCGCTGCCGGCGAAGAGCAGGTTGTGCGCGCGGGGATGTTGCGCGAGCGCGTTCATGGACGTGGCGGGCAGCCCGTCGGTGATGCGCTCCCAGGAGTCGCCGTAGTCGGTGCTGGCATGGATGTAGGCCGCGAAGTCGTCGCTGCGGTGACCGTCGAAGACCGCGAAGACGCTCCCGGGCGCGGCCCGCGACGCCACGATGCGCGTGACGTAGGTGTGGGGTGGAAGGCCGCCGACGTTTCCGGTCACGTCCGTCCAGCTGGCGCCGCCGTCCCGGGTGACGTGCAGCCGCCCGTCGTCGCTCCCCGTGTAGAGCACGGCGGGGTCGTGAGGGGATTCGGCAATCGCGGTGAGGTTGCCGTAGCTGGATTGGCCATCGTTGCGGGACATCTGGGGCTCACCGCCCGCGACCCCCATGAGCATGAGCGTGTCCCGATCGATGTTGTACGTAAGGTCGGGGCTGATTTCGTCCCAGCTCTGGCCCAGATCCGCCGACCGGAAGAGGATGTTCGATCCCGTGTACACGACCTGGTCGTCGTGCGCCGAAAGGAGGACGGGCGAGTCCCAGTTCCAGCGCAGCTCGGGTTCCTCGCCGTCGTCGCCGGGACGGGGCAGCGGCCGGATCCGGGCCCGCTCGCCGGTCGCGAGGTTCACCCGCGTGAGGTTGCCCCCCTGTGACTCCGCGAACATGAGGTCCGGGTTCGAGGGGTGCATGACCGTGAAGAAGCCGTCGCCGGATCCCACATTGTACCAGTCGCGCGTGCGGATCCCCCGATTCGACCAGGTATCGGAAGGGGCGCACCAGGAGCCGTTGTCCTGAAGTCCGCCGCAGACGTGGTACGGGTCCCGCATGTCGACCCCGATCTCGTAGAACTGTCCGATCGGGAGGTTGCGGAGCTGGTACCAGTTGTCGGACCGGTCCCAGCTGATCGACACGCCGCCGTCGCCTCCGAGGATCAGGTGGTCGGAGTCGGCCGGGTCGATCCAGAGCGCGTGGTGGTCCAGGTGGACGTCCGCCGCGGCGTCGGGCGTGAAGTTCCGTCCCCCGTCCGACGACCGGTACAGGCTGGACCCGCCCAGGTAGATCCGTTCGGGATCGTTGGGGTCGACCCTGATCTTACTGTAGTACATGGGACGGTTGTTGGTCGTGCTGATGTGCTCCCAGCTTTCGCCCCGGTCCGTGGAGCGGTAGACGCCGTTCTCCTGGTCCCCCCCGCCACCGCCGCCGAAGCCCTGTCCGGGTGCGCGCGCGTCCGCCTCCACCAGAGCGAAGACGATGTTGCCGTCGCCGCGATGGATGTCGAGCCCGATGCGTCCCTTGTCCCCCTCCGGTAGACCCTCGGTCAGCTCGGTCCAGCTGTCCCCGCCGTCGGTAGTACGGTAGATCCCGCTGCCCGGGCCGCCTCCGTTGAAGCCCCACGCGCGCCGCTGCCGCTGGTACATGGCCGCGAAGAGGGTGCGCGGGTCGGAGAGGTCCATCGCGAGGTCGATCGCGCCCGTATGGTCGTCGACGAAGAGGACCCTGTCCCAGCTTGCGCCACCGTCAGTGGTGCGGTAGACGCCCCGTTCCGGGTTGGCGCCCCACAGGTGGCCGACCGCCGCCACGTAGGCCACGTCGGGATCATGCGGATGAACCTGTATTCGCGAGATGTGGTGCGTGTTCTCCAGCCCGAGGTGCGTCCACGTCCGCCCCGCGTCGGTCGAGCGGTAGACCCCGTTGCCCCACGGCGAGCTCTGCCGGTTCTGGGGCTCGCCGGTCCCCACCCAGATCACGTTGGGGTTGGAAGGCGCCACCGTCACGTCACCGACCGAAGCGGTCTCTTCGTCCTTGAAAACGTGCGTGAAGGTGATGCCGGCATTCTCGGTCTTCCAGACGCCGCCGGTGGCGACCCCTACATAGAAGATCCGCGGATCGGATTCGACGACTGCCAGGTCCGCGACGCGGCCGCCCATGATCGTGGGGCCGATGGTTCGGAACTCGAGGGCGGCCGTGGCCTTCGCCATCGGGCCATCGGGTGCTTCCTGGGCCGAAAGGCCGCTGGCGGACGCGAGCACGCCGGCGGCGAGGGCCGAGGCGACCATGGACGAACGGCGTGGCAGATCGGAGCGGGGAGTCGGGGGGCGGTTCACTGCGTTCTCCGGGTACGGGGTCGGGTTGTCCCGATCAATAGCGACCGGCATCATCCATCGACACAATAGGTGCTTGGGCACCAGGAATCACGCGGCAACACGGGATCACACGACAATGACGACACGACGCGAGTTCATCGGCGGCGCAAGCGCTGTGGCCGGGGCGGCGGCCCTGGGAATGACAGCGGGATGCGACCCGGCGGAATCCGGGCAGGACGGGGATCCCGGAAGCGGGACGGCGACAGCGGACCCGTCCGGAGGCGGAAACCGGTCCGGCCTCAGCATCCTCATCCTGGGCGGAACCGGGTTCATCGGTCCCCACGTCGTGCGGCACGCGCTCGCGCGGGGACACGAGATCACTCTCTTCAACCGAGGCCGCACCAACACCCACCTCTTCCCCGAGGTGGAGAAGCTCGTGGGGGACCGGAACGACGACCTCACCGCGCTGGAAGGGCGGCGCTGGGACGCGGTCCTCGACAACTCGGGGTACGATCCGCATCAGCTGGGACTCTCCGTGGGCCTCCTCAGGGACGCGGCCGACCAGTACCTCTTCACCTCGACGCGGGCCGTCTACACCGACTTCACCGCCGAGGTCATGAACGAGGACGCGCCCCTCGGCCCGGACGACATCCCCGAGAGCCAGTGGGACGGATACGGTCCGAACAAGGTGCTTGCCGAACGGGTGGTGGAGGAAGGCTTCGGCGCGCGCACCCTCATCGTGCGGCCCCCGGTGATCGTCGGCCCCGGTGACCGGAGCGACCGCTTCACCTATTGGCCGTACCGGATCGACGAGGGCGGCGAGGTGCTGGTGCAGGGTGATCCCACCGATCCCGTGCAGTTCATCGACGTGCGCGATCTGTCCGAGTTCTACATCCACCTGCTTGAGCAGCAGACCCCGGGCATATTCAACAGCGTCGGCCCCGCGGCACCGCTGTCGGCTGCGGAGCTCGTGTACGGGATTCGTGCCATCACGGCAACCCCGGTGTCGTTCACCTGGGTGGACTGGGACTTCCTGGCCGAGCGGGGGCAGATGCCCCAGGCGCAGCTTCCCTTCTGGCAGCCGCCGCGTGGGCGCTACCTCAACTACGGGCGCATGGACAGCAGTCGGGCCATCGCGGCGGGGCTGACCTTCCGGCCCCTCGCGGTGATTGCCAGGGACACGCTGGATTGGCACCGGACCCGGGAAGAGGCGGGTGAGCACCAATGGCGTACCGGGCTCGACCGGGCCACCGAGGCGCAGTTGCTGGAGGAGTGGAGGGGGGTGGCGGGCGAATGAGTCGCCCTACCCGGCCCCCTCCTCGAACGATCCCGTCCGCAGGAACCGGATGGTTGCGTCGGCGGCGTGGCGGCTGTTCATGATGAACGCGTGGGACCGGGGCAGGATGATCATGGGAACGTCCCCGATCCGCGTCTGCTCGATGCTCACGATGCCGTCGTCAGGCCCGCGTATCACCACGGGGCCGATCGGGTGGACCGCCCGGTTGCCGGCGATGATCCCCACGTCGTAGTCCGGCGGCGGCAGCCTGGCGGGAATGTCCGTGCTGTCGGTTCCAAGGGCGCTTCCCACCGGACCAAGCACCTCCGCGGCAAGAGGCACCTCGCTGAGCCAATCGACAAACATGCTGCCCTGGTTGGGAGGGGTCACCAGGACGACCCGTCCGAGAGAAGGGAGCCGGTGATCGGCCAGGTAGCGGCGGATGACCAGACCGCCGAGAGAGTGTCCCACGAAATGAACCTTGTTCGCCTCCACACAGCACCCCGCCACGACCGCCGCGACTTCAGCGGCCTGCTCGTGGAGGCTTGTGGTCCGCGAATCGTAGCTCACCACGGCGACATGGTAGCCGGCCCACTTCAGTCGCTGAGCCATGACGGCCATCGAAGCTGGAGCCCGGCCCAGTCCGTGTACGAGCACGACGGTCTCGCCCTCCGGGGAAGTGGCGTCGGATCCGCACGCCAGGAGGGGGAGCAGGAACAGCGGGAGCAATATCCATCGTTTCTTCATGACACCGGATTATACCCCGGCGGTGCGCTAAGTTCACGTGGGGCAGCGAAGCGGCCGCTCGGACACGAGCGCCAACGGTGCCGCAACACTGTTAAGCAACCGAACCCCGGGGGCGGCGTGTCTACCTGAAGTCGCGCATGCCCTTGAAACCGAGGATGTGATGAGAGTGCCGCGAATCCGCTTTGTGGGAGTGTTTGTCGTGCTGTCCGCCGCCTGCGGCACCGAGAGCGACTCCGGGCCGGTGCTTCGGTCGGAGGTCCGCGACAGCGCCGGGGTCACGATCGTCGAGAACGCGAGTCCATCCCCGGGCTCGCTGCTCGGCTGGCGGGTCGGCGAAGCCCCATCGGTGTCCATCGGGACGCAGGAGGGCGAGGAGGCCGAGATGCTCTATCTCGTGGACGACGCCACGAGACTCGCCGATGGCAGGATCGTGATCGCCAACGCGGGCACCTCCGAGCTGCGGGTCTTCTCGGCCGGTGGACAGCACCTGGCGACCTGGGGCGGACAGGGCGAGGGTCCGGGCGAATTCTACGCCTACACTCCCGAGGCGGTAAGCCGGTGGCCCGGGGACTCGGTGGCGGGGGCCAACTCGTGGGGGAGGCGGATCGAGGTCTTCGATTCCCGGGGCGATCACGGGCGGTCGGTGACCATGCCCGACCCCTATCACTCGTTCCTGGGTGTCATGCCCGACGGGACCTTCCTGGTGAAGCCGAGCACGGTCTTGAGCGGCGGCATCTTCGGTGCCGGCGACCCGCTGGTCCGCCGACCCGACAACTTTGGTCTACTGGGGCCCGGCGGGGAACTGCGGGTCTCGCTGGGTGACCTGCCCGGGGAGGAGTGGTTCTCATCCCCCGCCGGCCCGATGGCTCGTCCTCATCCCTTCGGCCGGGCCACGACAGCGACCATCTGGGGAGACCTTGCCGTCGTGAGCCCGACCGACCGCTACGAACTCCGCGCCTACGCGAGCGACGGGACCCTGGTGAAGATCATCCGTCGCGACCACGACCTCCGGAGTCCCACGCAGGCCGAGCTGGACGCCTGGCTTACCGAACGCTACGCCGACCTCCCGGAGGAACGACGAACGCAGGTGCTCTCCGAGAACGAGGGGATGCCGCTCGTCGAGTTCTTTCCCGCGTTCGAGGCGCTGCACGCCGATCCGCTGGGCAATCTGTGGGTGCGGGAATACGAACTGCCGGGCGAGGACCACAATCGCTGGACCGTGTTCGACGCGGAGGGCCGGGCTCAGGGGTTCGTCGAGATGCCACTCGATCTGGAGGTCTTCGAAATCGGCGACGACTACGTTCTCGGCAGGGTGATGGACGAGATCAACGTCGAACGCGTCCAGCTCTGGCCGCTTGCGCGCTCTCCCGGGTAACGTCTCTCTCCATATCAGGTAAACGCTCCTCCCTCTGCCGGCGTCTCACTTCTCGAAGACCACATGAGGAGCCAAGGGACGAGCGCCATGCTCTCCGACGGAGAGATCCTGCAGTTGGCCGCCAGGGCCAGGAAGGGAGAACAGGAGGCGCTCGGAAGGCTGGCGGGTGCGCTCCGGCCTCTGATTTGCCGGTGGGCCCTGGTCATGACCGGGGATCCTGACGATGCGGAGGACGTCGCGCAGCTCACGTTGATGAAGATGCTGGCATCGATAGAGCGCTTCGATGGCCGCTCCAGGGTCACGAGCTGGGTCTACCGCATCACCAGGAACGCCAGCCTGGATCACCAGCACAGACAGAGGCAGGGCCAACGGTTGGCCGACAAGCTGGAGCAGTTTGCTCGGGCGGATACGCTTCGGCTCGAGGATCCGCTCGACAACATCGAGATGAAGAGGACGCTGGGACTGATTCGGACCCTTCTGACGGAGCTGCCCATGACGCAGCGGGAAATCTTCGATCTGGTGGACTTGCAGGGACTGAAGCCGCGGGAGGCGGCTGACCTTCTGGAAATGAACCCGAACACAGTGCGGGTACATCTCTTTCGCGCAAGGCGCAAGCTGCGCAACGAGATGCTCGCCCGGGGCCGGGGAGAGGGAAGCTAAGGGGGAATGATGGATCATCGAGACGATTGGCCGGACGGCATCCTGGAGGGAGACCTCGACTCTGCCGAGGGGCAGCATCCCGCGGCGCGTCAGAGTGCCGAGCGGATCGCCCGGGACGCGCGGAACATGAACGCCGTGCTCTCGGCGATGGCGGACCAGGTGAGTGATCGCCTTCCCACGCCGAGCCGCAGGCAAGCAGCGCCCGCACGGCGGCGGAGTTCCTGGATTTGGCGGACCGTGGCGCCCATCGGGGCCGCCGCCGCCATCGCGGCGCTGATCCTTGTGCGCGGTGGAGAAACCGGAAGGGATGGCGAGCCCCTCATACCCCCGCCCGCATCCCGGACAACGAGCATGGTGAGCGAGATGGACGTGGAGGCCGACCGGCCCTTCGCGGTCTTTCCCACGAGCGATCCCGACATCGCCGTGGTATGGCTACTCAACCCAAGGGAGAGCGACTGATGTATGAGAACATGAAGAGGAGTATTCGATGCGCGGTGATCGGGACATTGTTCCTGGGGTCGCTCTCGGGCGTCGCGAATGCACAGCAAGGTGGGGACGCCAGGCAAGACGTCCACAACGTGCTGCTCACCTTTCATCTGGTCCAGGCGGATGGCTTCACGGATCAGGACCCCGAGATCAGCGACGTCGTGAGCGAACTCAGGAAGCTCTTCAACTTCCAGGGTTACCGGCTCTTGTCGACTTCGGTATTCAACGTCGGTTTGGCACGAGTGGACAGGGAAACGAACACGTTGGCCTCCGGCGAAGGATCCCAGAGAATCGTCCCGGACGATTCCGAGACCCCGTTGACGATCCTGGCGGAGATCAGTGCAATCCGTTCCACGGGAACCGTTCGTGCCAAGGTGACGCTCACCGACAGGACCACGCGACAGATCAGATTTACCGGAACAACAACCGAGCGGCTTCCGCTTCTCGAGGCCTCGGTCACGATGCGCGATGGCCAGAGGGTGGTGTTGGGGTCGACCCGCCGGTCTGCCGGGGAGCCGGTGCTCATCCTCATCGTGACGCCCAGGATCGATCCGTAGTGACGAGCGCGGGTCGAGCGAAGTTGTTCGGTTCCGGATCGAGGTGGGTGTCGGTTAAGTAGGCTGGCTGGATCGCACGGGACGAAAGACATGAGTCCCAACAAGCCTCCTGGCGGGAGGGACGGAACGAAATGCCGAAGCTGACCAGGACGAAAACGACAACAGCGCGATCGCGCGGGTTTATCCACGGACTGCTTGCGATCCTCGTGGCCTGCGGCGATACCGGGGACGGATCGGCCACCGGCGCCGCCGGAACCCTGGATGGCCCGGACGTGATCGTGAACGCCGTGACCGAGGAGGTCTTCACCGTCGGGTCGTTGACGGGCAACGACTGGGACGCCTTCGGCAGCGTGCGCTCGGTGCACTTCGACGCGCAGGCCAACCTGCACATCTTCGACAGCCAGGCCGATCACATCCTGGTGGTTGGGCCGGACGGGTCGCTGATCCGTACGGTCGGAGGGCAGGGAGAGGGACCCGGAGAGTTCGGCAACGTCATCACGGCGATCGTTGGGCGCGATGGCTCCTACACGGTGATGGGATTCACGCAGATCGACCTTCTCGAACCCGACGGGGAGTTTGTGCGGCGCGTCACCATGGACCCGATGACGACGGGACTGGTCATGGCCAGCATGGCGCTCCCCGACGGCCGCCTGGTCGCCACTCAGATCATGCGCTTCGGCGCCGATGACGAGGAGCCCGAGGAAGAGGGCCGTCCCATCCACATCTTCCCACTCGACGGCGCAGAGGCCGAACTCCTCTACACCGCCTGGGAGCTACCCGAGGAGGACGAAGACGAATCCAGCATGAGCGGGTCCTTGGAAGGCGGCATGACAATGAACATGTCGGCGGGCCGCGCCTTCGAGCCCCGCCTCGATATCGATCTACTGACCGATGGCCGTCTCGTGCTGATTGACTCGATCGGGTACCGGGTCAAGCTCATCGGACTCAACGGAAGTGTCACCGGAACCATCGAGCGGCCGATTGCGCCGCTACCAGTCGACGATGCGATCATGGAGGCCGAACGCGAGCGCTACCGCGAACGCGAGGCGGCGGTGCTTGAGAGCGGGACCAGAAACAACATCCAGATCGAGCGGGCGGGGGTGGAGGAGCGCACCTTCGCCGACAAGTTGCCGGTGTTGTATAGTTTGAAGGTGGACTGGGAGGACCGAATCTGGGTGGAACGCCGGGGTCCGACGGGCGACGACGACGGCCCAACCGACATCGTGACGCCCGACGGGGACTACATCGGCACGCTGCCGCCGGACGGGCTCCAGACGCCGGACGCCTTCGGCCCCGACGGGCTCTTGGCCTACATCGAGCGTGATGAGATGGACGTGCCGACGGTGCGCGTGGTCAGGTTGGTTGCGCTGGAACCGGAGGGGTAGGGGGCGCATCCGGAAAGGTCGCGAGCTTCAGCGTGCCAGCAGCGCCGTGATGAGTTGGTCGTTGGAGACGATCTCATGTGAGTTGATTCGGTAGATCAGGGCAAACGGGGCGCCTGGCTCACGTTTTGCCAAATAGTTATCCGGACGCTGGAGAGAAGGAGTCGAACGATGCAAACCCGTCTGACCATCCTTGCCACCGCCACGAGCATGCTCGGCCTCGTCGGTTGCGGCTCCGGTGCCTCGCCCGCCGGCCCAAGCGTTGAAGTGGAGACCATCGGCGACACGACGATCGTCCGCACTCTGTCGGGAAGTGTATGGGGCGCGGAGGCGAGGCTCGTCCCGGAAGTGTCGATCGGTGAGATGGACGGGCCGGAGGAGTATCTCTTCGGCCGCATCGGGTCGCTGGCGGTTGACGACGACCGCAATGTCTACGTCTTCGATGCGCAGGCGCAGCACGTCCGCGTCTTCGACGACTCCGGCGTCCATGTACGAACGCTGGGCAGGAGAGGAGAGGGACCGGGCGAACTCGGCCGTGCCGGGGCTATCGCCGTGCTCCCTGACGGCCGGTTGCTCGTTCGGGATCCGGGCAATATGCGGGTCCAGGTGTTCGACCCCGTTTCGGGCGAGACCGACGAATGGGAGTACAATTCCGGCAACACCTACCGGCCCGGGACGCCGCTGTACACCGATGTTCGTGGCCAGACGTTCCTGTTGACCCGCGACCAGTCCAGGGACGACATCATCCTGGTTCTCGGGCCCGACGGAACACAACTGGACACGCTTCCGGAACCCTCGGGCGACCATGAGCCGGTCATGCTGCGCGCGGAGCACACCACCGCAGAGGGCAGCTCGCGGGTAAGCGCGCCCGTGCCCTTCTCACCCAGGTTTCTCTGGGCCGTTCATTCCACGGGTCATTTCCTTACCGGCGTCTCCTCCGACTATCGCATCGACCTGGTCCGTGACGACGGTGTGCTGCGCATCGAACGCGACCACCAGCCGGTGCCGGTGTCGGACGGGGAGCGCGACTACTGGCGTCAGTCAACGGTGCAGATGATCCGGTTCACCGTTCCCGAGTGGACATGGGACGGCCCCCGGATCCCGGACCACAAGGCAATCTTCACAGAGCTGCTCAGCGGCCGGGATGGACGGATCTGGGTGTCGCTGTCGACTGCGGGGCAGCGTGTCGAAAACGAAGACCACGACCCGGAGAATCCCTTTTCGAGGCCCGTCACCTGGCCGGAATCGACACGTTACGACGTCTTCGAGCCCGATGGCACCTACCTGGGAGTCGTCGTACCGCCCGATGAGTTCTCCGGGGGACCCGAACCCGTCTTCGAAGGAGATCATGTCTGGGCGGTGACGCGGGACGATCTGGGGGTCCAGCGGGTGGTCCGCTACCGGATCGAGGTGGAAGACCCCGCCCCCCGGGGCGGCGACCTCGCGACCACGATCGACACCGTTGGCGGCGTCATCCATGTCACCAGCGCCGGTACCGCGCCCGAGTGGCGTCTCGTGCCGGTTGCCTCCTTCGGGCCGACGACGCTCACGGACCAGGCCGCTCCCGACGAATTCGGCCGGGTCAGCGCGGTGGCCTTCGGCCCCGATGAGACCGTCTTCGTCGCGGACGAACACAACAGCGAGATTCGGGTGTTCGGCCTGGACGGGGCGCACCGGCGCACCTTCGGACGGGACGGTGAAGGACCGGGCGAGTTCAGGAGTCTCTATTCGCTTGCGTGGGTGGGCGACAGGCTGCTCACTCTGGACCCGCGCCTGGGCCGCATCGGCGAATTCTCGGCCGAGGGGGAGTGGCTCGGCCAGAGAAGGACGGTGATGGCGGGGTTCTCCGGCTCGCCGGCATTCATCCGCTTCTACCCGGTCGGAATGAACGAGGTCTTTCGCTTTGCGTACGGTGCCGAGCGTGAAGTGCTGTGGGTGGGCCATCACGGAGGCGGAGACACGGGCGACACCGTGCCCGTGCCGCGTAGTCCAGAGGCTGCCTCTCCGGGCGCGATCCGGCCCATTCTCTGCGAGGGCGAAGGTGCGTTCGGCTTCTTTGGGGCCCCTTTCGCTCCGAAGTCCGTGCAGCACCCGGGTTCCGGCGGCGTCGTCTACTCCGCCTGGGGATACTTCTACCGGATCGCCGTCACCGCAGCCGGCGACACCCTGCGGGTCATCGAGCGCACACTGCCGACGGAGCCGGTTTCCGACGAGGAATGGGCCGATGGAAGCAGCGAGGAGTACGATGAGTTCCGGGAGCGGTTTCCCAACGCCTCCTGCAACCCCCGGACCTTCACCCGGCCAGACCGCAAGCCCTTCATTGAAGAGATCTTCGTCGCCCCCGACGGCAAGCTGTGGGTCGAGGTGATCCGCGGCGGCGGCAATCGCTGGGAGTTCTTCGACGCCGGGGGCAGACTGCTCGGCAGCGTTCCCGCCGTACCCTACAGGGACCGCACCGTCCCCGTTTTCCGCGGAGAATACCTCGCCACGATCCGCCAGGACGAACTGGATCTCGACCACGTGGATATCTGGCGGCTTGACCGGATGACCGGCTAGCCTTCATCGGACGGTTCGCGCCCCACCCGCACCAAGGAAGACCACCGATGAAGTCGTTCCCCCGCCTCACGGCCCCCCTCCTCGCCTTCGCAGCGGCCATCACGGCGCTCCCCGCCGCCGCCCAGCAGGCCGTCGACGAGGAGTACACCGCGCAAATCCGCGAATTCACCACCGAGCCCTTCTTCTCGACGCCGCTCGTCGACCACCTGCCGCACAGCGAGACGGTTCCCACCCCGCTCGACCACCTCGGCCACATCTCCGGGGCGCCCGACATCCTCAGCTACCCGGAAGAGGTCCACGCGTACATGCGCGCGCTGGCCGCGGCGTCGCCCCGGGTCGAGGTGTTCACGATCGGCACCTCCGAAGAGGGCCGCGAGATGATCCTGGTCGTGGTCGGCTCGGAGGAATCGATTGCGGGTCTGGAAGCCAACAAGGCCGCGCTCCGCGCCCTGGCCGATCCGCGCGTCACGACGCCCGAGGCCGCCGAAGGGATCATCGGCTCGGCCAAGCCCGTCTACTGGTCGACGGGCGCGATCCACGCGCCCGAGACGGGGTCGCCGGAGATGTTCATGGAACTCGCGTACCGGCTTGCCGTGGGCGAGAGCGACTTCATCCGCGAGATCCGCGACGGCGTCATCTACATGATGACCCCGGTCATCGAGGTCGACGGGCGGGCCAAGGTGGTGGACCTGCACATGGGCAAGCGCAAGGACTCGGAAGCCAACCTGCCCACGCGCCCGCTCTACTGGGGCAAGTACGTGGCACACGACAACAACCGCGACAACATCGGCCAGGCCCTCGAGTTGTCACAGGCCGTCACGCGCACCTACCTCGACTTCCGGCCGACCGTCTTCCACGACCACCACGAGTCCGCGTCGCACCTTTACACCTCCACCGGGCGCGGCCCCTACAACGCCTGGCTGGATCCGATCGTGATCAACGAGTGGAACCGCCTTGCCTACAAGGAAGTGCAGGACATGACCGCGTTCGGGGTCCCCGGCGTGTACACGCATGACTTCTACGACGGCTGGGGCGCCAACTACATGATGTGGGTCGCGCACATGCGCAACTCCATCGGACGCTTCTACGAGACGCAGGGGGCGGGTGACGCGTCCACCAGGATTATCCGGTCGAACGTCCAGCGTCAATGGCACCGCCCGAGCACTCCCCTCAAGGAGGTCGTGTGGGGGATCAGGAACAACGTCAACCTCCAGCAGAGCGCGGTGCTGATCGCGATGCACGAAGTTGCCGTCAACGGCGACGAATTCCTGCGCAACTTCTACAAGAAATCCCAGCGCTCCGTGGCGAAGGCGTACAACGAGGGCCCCGCGGCGTACGTCCTGCCCGCCGACGACCCGCGCCCAGGCCAGCAGGCGCGGCTCCTGCAGCTCATGGAGGACCACGCCTTCGAGGTTCATCGGACAGACGACGACATCGAGCTGGGCGAAACCGTCTTCCCCGAGGGCAGTTATGTCGTGCGCATGGACCAGCCATTCTCGCGCGGGGCGGACATGCTCCTCGACAAGCAGTACTACAATCCCGACGATCCGCGCCCGTACGACGATGTCGGGTGGACGGTCGGCCCGCTTTTCAACGTGCAGACGGTGCGGGTCGAAGATACCGCCATCCTCGACGCCGAGATGACCCTGGTTGAATCCGTGAGGGTTGCGGGCGGTGTGGAAGGGGGCCGCGGAAGCACGTACCTGATCGACTACAACGCCGAAAACACGCTGGCCGCCTTCCGCTTCGCGCACGACGACCTCGTGATCCACGCGGCCGAGGCCGGCTTCACCGACGACGACCGTTCCTTCGGCGCGGGCACCTTCGTGATCCGGGACGAGGACAACCCGGAGGTCGATCTCGGCGCGGTCCTCGAGAGGGCGGGCGCCGAGTACGGCTTCATCGCCCACCGCACGCGCTCGGACCTTGATGTCTCCCTTCACCGGACACGGGTTCCGCGCATCGCGGTCATGCATACCTGGACCAACACGCAGGACGAAGGCTGGCTGAGGTTCGGGCTGGACGAGTACGGCATCCCCTTCGACTACATCTCGGTGCACGAAGCGCGCGACAACCCGGACCTGGCGCGTGACTACGACGTGATCGTCATGGGGCAGCAGCGCGGCGACGCGATGGGCATCGTGCGCGGCCTGCAGGGCGACGACCCGATCCCGTGGAAGGCCACGGAGATCACGCCCAACATCGGCCGGCAGGCGTCCACCGACGACATGCGCGGGGGACTCGGCCTCGAGGGCGTGCTGCACCTGAAGCACTTCGTGGAAGCCGGCGGCGTGTTCGTCACCATGGCCAGGGCGTCAACTCTTCCCGTTCACTTCGGCCTGGCCGACGGCGTGTCGATCAGCGACACCCCCGGCATGTGGGCACGGGGCGGCGTCTTCGCAACCCGCGTCACCGACGAGGCCAGCCCGATCGGGTACGGCTACGACGACCTCGGCGTGGCCTTCAACACGGCGCCGGTCTTCCGGGTCGGCGGCGGTGGCGGCGGCTTCGGCGGATTCTTCGGCGGCGGCGCAGGGGGCGCGCAGTCACGCGGTCCCGGCGATACGACCGCCCGGCGCACCGGACGCGGCGGCACCGACGAGCAGGACATCATCCAGGGCCGGGCGCGCGACCTCGGTGCCGCGGGCGTCGAGGCCTTCCGTGAAGCCGAGGACGACGACGACGCGCCCGGCGGCAGGTTCTCGTTCGGCGCGAGCACCGACCATATCCGCGTCGTCATGCGCTTCGCCGCCCAGACAGATGACCTCCTCATCAGCGGCGGTCTCAGGAACGGCCAGGCTCTGGCGAACGCCCCCGCGGTCGTCGACGTTCCGCTGGGCGACGGCCACGTCGTCATGTTCTCCTTCAACCCCTTCTGGCGTGGCCACACGCACGGGTCGTATGCGCTGCTTTTCAACACGCTCATGCACCACGACGCGCTGTCCGCCACCGCGGAGGAGATGGTGGCGGAGGAGGATCCGGGGGCGGAGCGGAGGTAGCGACGGCCGAGCGCGTCAGCTCAGCGTAGCCACCAGCCCGGAGTCCACGATGTGGCGGTCGTGCGTGAGTAGCGTCGCGCCCAGAATCCGGGCGGTCGCGACGAGAATCCGGTCGGCGGGGTCACGGTGAAAGGAATCCGGTAGTGCGGCCACTTCGGCCGCGATCGCCGGAGAGATGCCGTGTCGCCGGACCAGAGGTGGCGCCACCGCCTTCTCCAGCCACTCGCGCAGCGGAAGCGCAAGCCGTATGCGGCCCAGGCCGTGAAGCGTGGCGATCTCCCAGAGCGAAATGTCGGAGATCCGGAGCGGCGTGTCCCCGTCCGCCGCATTCAGGAGCCGCCGTTGCTCAGGCGACACCGGACCATCGCCCTGAAGCCACCAGATCAGGATGTGGGTGTCCAGCAGCACGGTCACTCGTCGCCTCCACCACGGCCCCGCCTGCCCCGCGCGCCCACGTCCGGGGTCCGACCCTCCAATTTGCCAGCGCTCGCCAGACTGTCCCAATGGTGCTCCGGAACCACCGGCCCGACGATGTCACCGACCACGGTCACCGTGCCCTTCAACTCATGCTGCGGATGCTGCGATTCCGCTTGGCTGGGCGGCCAGAGTTCGGCCACCGGCCGCCCGCGCTTGAGAATCACGATGCGCTCCCCCGTCTCCCGCACACGGTCGAGGATCGCCAGGCAGCGGGCCTTGAAGTAGGACGCGTTGATGGTTTCCATATGACTAGTATTGGTGACCGGTCATATTAAGTCAAACCCCCCGGACCTCCCCTTGCGTCCTCGCCCGCCGCTCCCCATTCTGACGGCAGGCACCACCACCGAACCGGAGGTCAAACACATGCAGCGCGGGAGCGGATTCAGCCGCAGGACCTTTCTCAGGAGCGCTGGCGCCACGGCCATTCTCGGAGCGGCGGGCGCCCGCACCGCCGTCGCCCGGCAGGCCCCGGGCCCGGGGGGATCCTCTTCCTTCGTCCTTCCCGCCCTCGACGACTACGACTTCGACGAGGTCTACGACCGCGTCGGCACCGACAGCGTCCGGTGGGACCGCGCGGTCGAGCAGTTCGGCCCCGGGATCGTGGCCGGGATGGGCGTCGCGGACATGGACTTCCGCGCCGCCCCCTGCGTCACGCGGGCCCTCGCCGAGCGATGTACGCACGAGAATTGGGGATACATGCACCGCCCCGGTTCGTACGCCGAGTCGGTCGCCGAGTGGAGCAACCGCCGCTACGGCCTCGACATCGATCCCTCCACCATCGTCTTCACCACCGGGGTTCACCCGGGGATCATCGCTGCGCTGCACACCTTCTCTCCCCCCGGCACCCGCGTTCTCCTGCAGACGCCCACCTACGCCGGCTTCTACACCGACCTTCGCTTCGCCCGCACGGTCGCCGACGACAGCCCCATGATCGTGGCTGCGGACGGCAGCTACTCCATCGACTTCGACGACTTCGAGCGGCGCGCGAGGCGGTGCAACACCTTCATTCTGTGCAACCCGCAGAACCCCACCGGCAACTGCTGGTCTGCCGAGGACATGATGCGCATGGGCGAGATCTGCCTCCGGCACCGCGTCGTTGTGCTCGCCGACGAGATCCACTGCGACTTCGTGACCGCGGGCAACAGCTACACGCCCTTCGCCAGCCTCCCGGACAAGGACATCGTCGACAACAGCCTGACCTTCAAGTCGGCGAGCAAGTCCTTCAGCCTCGCGGCGATGAAGGTGGCCTGGTACCACACCACCAACCCCGACTACCTGGAGCGGGTGCGGGCCAACACCCGCGCCGACCTCAGCACATTGGGCATGGTGGCCACTCGCGCCGCGCTCGAGGAGGGGGAGCCCTGGCTCGACGACCTGCTGGCCTACCTCGATGCGAATCACGATTTCGCCCGGTCGTATATCAGCGAAAACCTCCCGTCGATCAGCCACCACAAGGGGCAGGGCACCTACCTGGCCTGGCTGAACGTCTCGAGCTTCGCCGACCGGATCGGGGCCGCCGAGACCGCCGCCCGCGAGAGCGCGGAAGCGACCGACCCGGTTACGGCCGAGAAGGTCGTGCAGCGCTGGTTCGCGGAGCACTCCGGTGTATTCCTCAACCCCGGATCCAACTACGGCACCGGCGGTGCCGGATACATGCGCATGAACCTTGCCTCTCCGCGTGCTACTGTAGAGAGGGCACTGAACAACATGGCCGCGGCAGTGGCCGAAGCATGAGGATGATCGCCATGAAGAGAATCAGCACGACCGTACCGGGCGCGGTGGCCGCCGCCGCCCTTATCCTCGCCTCCTTCGCCGCGCCGCCCGCGGTGCAGGCCCAGTTCGACGACGTCGGCGTCATCACCTTCCCGACATCGGCGACCGGCGAGGCCCAGGCCCACTTCCTGCGCGGCGTCGCGATCCTGCACAGCTTCGGCTGGAAGCAGGCGCGCGAACAGTTCCACGCGGCCCAGGCGATTGACCCCGACTTCGCCATGGCGTACTGGGGCGAATCGCTCGCCTACAATCACCCCCTGGTCACCAACATGGACCCGACCGAGCCCCGCAAGGCGCTCGAGCGGCTCGGCGCCACCCCCGAGGAACGTCTCGCCAAGGCGCCCACCGACCGCGAGAAGGGGCTCTTGCGCGCGGTCGAGACCCTCTGGGGCGACGGCGACCACGGCAAGCGCCGCTTCGAGTACATGGAAGCGATGGGCGACCTGCACGAGATGTATCCGGACGATCCCGAGATCGCGGCCTTCTACGCGCTGTCGCTGTTGGGCGTCAACCGCCTGAACGGCAACGTGACCGAGCGTTACAACGTGCGCGCCGGCACGATCGCGCTCAAGCTGCTGAACGACAACCCGATCCACCCCGGCGCGGCCCACTACACCATCCACTCCTTCGACCATCCCATCAATGCTCCGCTGGCGCTGCAAGCGGCCCACGCGTTCGCGGGCATCGCCCCGGCGGTCTCGCACGCGCGCCACATGCCCACGCACATCTTCATCCAGCATGGCATGTGGGACCTGGTCTCGGGCCACAACCAGTCCGCCTACGACGTCGCCGTCGAGCTGTGGGAGCCGGGCGACGAAATGGGAGACGCGGTGCACGCGCTGGACTGGGGCCAGTACGGCGACCTGCAGCGGGGCGACTACGCCAAGGCGCGTGTGTGGATCGATCGCATCGCGTCGATGGTCGAGAACGAGGGCTTCGAAGTCGGCGGATCGCGCGGCGCGGCGGGGACCGCCCGGGCGCGGGGCGCGCTGCCGCTCCTCAAGGCCCGCTACGTGGTCGAGACCGAGGAGTGGGACGTGAAGCCGGTCACGGAGGAATCGCGTGGCCCCGAACTGCTGGCGACCGGGCTCAGCGCTGCCCGCACGGGTGACAGTGAAGCGCTCGCAGCCGTGGAGAAGGCTCTGGACGAAATGTCCGACGGCACCGGCTACAACCATGTCATGCACATGCAGGTAAGCGCGCTGCTCCATCATGGAATGGGTCACGGCGACATGGCCACCGGCTACATGGACAAGGCGGTCGAGACCGTCGAAGCCATGGCGCCGCCCCGCGGCTCCGCCAACCCGGTGAAGCCCGTGCACGAGCTGTACGGCGAGCTTCTCCTTGACCTGGGCCGGGCCGAGGACGCTGCCGCGATGTTCGAGACCTCGCTGCAGCGCATGGCCAACCGCCCGCGCTCGCTTCTCGGGCTGGCGCGTGCGAATGCGGCGATGGGCAACGACATGATCGCGGCCGAGAACTACGCGAAGGTGGCTGCGCTCTGGGCGGACCGCGAAGGCGTGTCCGGACTGGACGAGGCGCTCACCTTCATGGAGGACCATGCGGGGGGCGGAGGCGAGAGTTCCAACCGACGGTAGGGATACCCGGATGAGGAGAGCAAGTCCGTGGATGGCTGCCCTGGCCATCCTGATGGGATCGACGGGGGTGGCGGGACAGGACTTGCCGCCTGACATCCAGGTGGACCTCTACCTCGTGCGGGCCGACCGGCTCATCGAGAGCCGGGACTACACCGCCGCGCTGGAGGCGCTGGACGTGGTGCTGGCCCTGCAGGCCAGGCACGGCCTGGATACGCCGACGGATCTCTGGTTCAGGCATGGGCAGGTAGCACTCCAGGCGGGATACGCCCAGACGGCCATTGCGTCGTCGACCCGCTACCTGCAGGAAGCGGGCCGGGAAGGGGCCCACTATACGGCGGCGCTCGAGTTGCTTGACGAGGCACAGGCACTGGCCGCGGGGAGAGAGAGGCCCGCACCAGCGCCCGTGCCCGCGGTCGTGGCCGCCGAACCGCAGCAACCCGATGTGCCCGAACGCGCGGCGGTCAACCGGTTCACCCTGATCTCCATGCTCGGGGTGAACGGGGCGAACATGGCGTTTGGGAGCGAAGGGCCGATTCCCTTCGATCCGTCGCAGCTCGCCGGCCTGGCGGGCGGAGTCGCTGTTGTGCTCCCCATCGGCGTTGTTCTTTCCGGTGTCCAGATCGGCGCCCAGCTCGGTGCCCAGTATTCGCAGAAGGGGGCACGAATGGACCTCGGTGACGAAGAGGTGACCGCCGACGCGAGGCTGGAATTCCAATACGTCGATTTCACGGCGCTGGCACGCATCTACCCCGCCCGCGCACACCTGCCGCTCTACCTGCTGGCAGGGGGATACGGGTCCCTGGAAGTGGCCTGCCGCCTTGCCGTGGACGTCGGCGCCGGGACCGAGCGTATCAGCGCCAGCGACGATTGCATCAGCGACCAGATCGACATCGAAACGCGGCCGTTCGATTTCGGGCTGTCAGGGGGAGTGGGCTTCGAGATGGGCACCGGCGCAACGCGCCCCACCATCGGGTTCCTCTACAGCCATGGCCTGCAGGACATCGACAAGTACGCGGGCGAAACAGCCAGCCACCGTGTCCTCAACATCCATGTCGGATTCGCCACGACCTTCTGAATGGGTCAATGCGGGATCCCGCTACTGCAGCCCAACCCCCAGCGCCACCCCGATCGCCACCACCCCGATCGCCACGAGCACGAGGTAGCGAGGCGCCGCGAAGCGGATCCAGTCCTCGTAGCGGACCCCCGCCGACGCCAGGATCGCCATGAGTGCGCCGTTCGTCGGTGTCAGCAGCTCGCACAGCCCCGCGCCGTACTGATACGCGAGCACGGTCACCTGCCGTGACATCCCGAGCAGGTCCGACAGCGGAACCAGCAACGGCATCGTGAGCACCGCCTGCCCGCTCACACTGGGTACCGGCACATGGATCGCCGTCTGGGCCGCGACCATCCCCATGCTGGATGCGAGCACGGGCAGGCCCTCCAGCGGCGTGAACATGGCGTGCACGATCGTGTCGACGATCCGCCCGTCCTGCAGCACGACGTAGATCGCGCGCGCGAACCCGATCAGGATCCCGGCGTACGCCATCCCCCGGAAGCCGCGCACGTACGCCTCGGCGGTGCCGCCGACCCGCATGCCGCTGAGCAGGCCGACGATCACCCCCATGATGAAGAACGCGGCCGACAGCTCGTTGAACCCCCAGTGCCACGCGAACATCCCCACGACGACCGCCGCAAACGTCACGCCGACAAGCGCGAAGATCCCGAGATCGGCAGCCCGCACGCCCTCCGCCGCCTCGTCGGCCACATCTTCGGCCGGGCCGCGGGTGCGCCGCGCGTAGCGCATGGTCACGGTGATCCAGAACGCGAGCGCGATCAGCAGAAAGACGATCCGAAAGCCCGCCCCGGACCCCAGCGGCAGCTCCGCCAGCCGTTGCGCGATCGACACCTGGAAGGGATTGATGGGACTGAAGGCCGACCCCACGAACGCGGCTCCGGCGCTCATCGCGACCGCCACCATCGGCGTAAAGCCGAGCCTGCGGGTAAGGATCAACAGCACGGGAACGAGGGGGATGATCTCTTCCTGCATGTTTTCCACCACGCCTCCGGTCGCGAAGAGGACCGAGACCACGGGAATGACGAGCAGGTCCCGCCCGTGGAGCGCACGCACCATCGATGTGACACCACGTTTCAGCGCCCCGGTCTCGTCCACCACCGTGAAGGCGCCGCCGATCAGGAAGACGAGGAAGATGACCTCGGCCGCGTCGGCCATGCCGCGCGGAAGCGCGACGATCGCGTCGAAGAAGCCCACCGGGCTCGGGTCGACCTCGTGGTAGGTGCCCGCCACCACGACGCTCCGACCGGTCGCCTCGTCGTCGCGGCGGTCGAATTCGCCCGCTGGCAGCACATGGCTCGCCACGGCCGCCAGGATGACGCAGGCGGTGAGAAGCACCAGCGGGTGCGGGACCGAGAAGCGGAATCGGCGCGTCATGCGGCTAGCGCCTGCCACGCCCGTCTTCCCGTGAGGGCGGTTGCCCCGGATCGGCCGGCGGCCGCGAGGCGCCCGGGATCACGCGCACGGTGCCGTCGCCGTCGATCGTCATGACCGGTCCGCGCTCGAAGTCCCCCCGCAGATCGACCGTATGCACCGGTCCGGCGAGATCGGCAACCTCTCCTGAGGCCAGCGTGAACGCGTCGGCGAGCGACACGTCGACGCTGTACCCCATGTCCGCCAGCGCCTGGATGGTGATGGCGCTCAGGGGATTGGTGTTGTTGATACTCAGGCTGGGCGTCATGACCTCCAGGCCCAGGACCGACTCCCGCCAATGGCCGGTATCGCTGCTGCTCTGAACGGGCACCTTGGCGCCTGAGTGGCCCGAGCCTCCAGCGGCGTCGAAGGCGGCAACCGCCAGCGTTCCGGCAAAGTGCGGATCCGGGTTGGAGCCTCCAGTGCCCTGAATCAACCCCGACCAGCTGGAACTCAAGCCGAGGCCGAGGACATGTCCGATCTCGTGGATCGCCACGCTTCCCAGAACACCACTGCTCTCAAGTTCGTCGAGGTCGGCGATGTCGAATACGATGGCCCCGAAGGCAGGCGTATTGCTTCCCGAGCGGATCGCGCAGAGCCTGGCGCTCGCCGCAACGCTCGGGTTTCCGGATCCGTCGATTGTACCCGCGGCCACGGCAATCACGATGTCGTCCACGGGTGTGCCGGCATTCAGGGTGAACGTGATGCCCCTGACACGGCAGATGTGGCTTGAACTCGGGGTCACATCCGCGAAGTCCGTGGCGGACAGGATGGACTCCCAACTTGCCGCCGCACCGCCCACCGCGGACCTGACGGCTGCCGTGGCGGAGGAGTGATACTGGATGGTGAGGCTGAAGCCGCTGCCGCCGCCGCCGCCGTCACTGCCCGTCACCGTGACGGCGAAGCGCTGGGTGGCCGAACTGCCCGCCGGATCCGTGGCCACGACGGTGATTGTGGCCGTGCCGGCGCTCTGGGCGGTGACGAGCAGCGTGGCGCCTGTCATCGCCGCCGAGGCGACTCCGGCGTCGGATGTTCCCGCCGTGTAGGCCAGGGGATCGCCGCTGGGGTGTCTGAAGTAGGAATCCATCTCGACGGTCAGCTCCTCGCCGGCGTCCAGCGACGCGTCATCCACCGAGCCCACCGACTCCGGGCCCTGACCGGACTGGCCCACGTTGACCCGCGCCGTCTGCGTGGCCGACAGGCCGTCGGAATCGGTGGCCGCAATGGTTACCGTGGCCTGGCCCTCCGCGACCCCGGTAAGCGTGACCGCGTCCCCCGATCCCGTCGCGGTGACCACCCGCGCATTGGAGGAGGTCGCGCTGAAGTTGAGGCTGCGCTCGTCCGGATCCTGGAAATAGGAGCTCGGGTACAGCAGACTCGTCCGTCCCGTCTGGACGTTCTGGTCCGGAATCGGGCCCGCGGCCACCGGGCCTGACCCGGGGACGACAGTGACGATCCGCGTGGTCTGGGCCGCGGAACGGCCATTGGGATCGGTGGCCGTTACCGACAGCGTGGTTTCGCCGGTCGCCACACCCCGGACGGTCACCCGTGCTCCCGACACCGAGGCCGTGGCGACCGCGCTGTTGGCTGTCGTGGCGCGATACCTGAGCGCATCGCCGTTCGGATCCTGGAAGTACGCGGACACGTTCAGACTGCGCTCGACGCGCTGGCTGATCGTCTGATCCGGGATGGTTCCGACCGGGGTCGGCGTGCCTCCGCCCGTCCCGGCGACTGTGATGCGCGCGGTCAGGTTGGCCGTGAGACCTTCCGGGTCGGTGGCCGTCAGCGTGAGCGTGGTCTCCCCGGCTGTCACGCCCGTGAGCGTTACCGCGGTGCCCGATACCGAGGCGCGGGCGATCCGGGTATTGGCCGTGCTTCCGGAGTAGGCGAGGGCGTCCCCGTCCGGATCCGAGAAATAGCCCGAGATCGGGAACGTCAGGTTTTCGTCCCTGGCGATGGTGAGTTCCGGGAACGGCCTGGCCACCGTCGGCGCCTGATTGGCGACGACTACCGTGAAGGTGTGCGCTGCCCCGAGGCCGTCGGGATCGGTGGCGGTCACGCTTACCTCGGTGGTGCCCTTCGTTCGCGCGCGCAATATGACCTTGGCCCCGCGCAGGGTGATCCGGACCACGGTCCGCGAACTCGCCTCGGCCGTGTATTCCAGGGTGTCTCCGTCGGGGTCGGTGAAGTGCTGGGCAAGGTCGACCGTGTCGGGTATGCCAATGGCGATGGTCTGTTCAGGTATGGGGGTGGTGACGGTCGGTGCGCGGTTGAGCACCGTGACCGTGAAGCTCTGACGTGCCGAGAGGCCGGCCGGGTCGGTGGCGGTCACTGTGAGGACGGCCTCGCCCTGGGCACCGGCCTGGATGGTCAGCGTCGTGCCCGAGACAGCCGCTTTGGCCACGGTGGCGTTCGTCGTTTCGGCGACGTACGCGAGGGCGTCACCGTCCGGGTCGCTGAAGTGCGGGCTCAGGTCCAGCGGCATCGTTTCCCGCTTGTACAGCGTCTGGGCGGGTATCCTGTCCGCCACGACCGGTCCCCGGTTGGGCACGGTCACCAGGAAGCGCTGCTGAGCGGCCAGGCCCTCCGGGTCGGTGGCGGTCACCGTGACCTCGGCCTCGCCCTGTCCGACGGCCGTAACTGCGAGCGTGCCCGCCGCCGCCGACAACTCCAGCGCCACCACGCCGCCGTCGGACGTCCCGGCGCCCCACGTGAGCGCGTCGCCGTCGGGATCGGTGAAGTGGCGCGCCAGCACCAGCGTATCGGCCTCGTCCTTGAAGAGCGTCCGCGCCGGTATCGTGTCCGCCACCAGCGGCGCCCGGTTCGGAACGGTTACCGTGAAGCGCTGCTCCGCCGACAGCCCCTCGTCGTCGGTGGCGGTCACCGTTACCTCCGCCTCGCCCTTCGCGAGTCCCGTCACCACCACGGCGCTTCCCGAGACCGGCGCGGCAACCACCGCGCTGTCCGACACGGCGGTCGCGTAGGACAGCGGGTCGCCGTCCGGATCGGCGAAGAAGGGGGACACGTCCACGGTGTCGGCGTGGTCGGCCTCGACGATCCGCGCGGCGATCGAGTCGACCGGGACCGGTGGCCGGTTGGGGACCGTCACGAGGAAGCTCTGCATGGCCGAGAGGCCGCCCGGATCCGTCGCCGTCACGTTGACCACTACCTCCCCCTTGGCCACCGCCACGACGGTCAACACGGCCCCCTCCACCGCCGCCTTCAGGCGACTCGAGTCCGAGACCGTCACCGCGTAGCCGAGGCTCTGCCCGTCGGGCTCGCTGAAATATCCCGACACGTCGAGCGAGGCCGAGTCGCCGACCATCAGCTCCCGGTCCGGCATCGTGCCGACCGTCGCAGGCGCCCGGTTCGGCACCACCACCCGGAAGCTCTGCTGCGCCTTCAGCCCCGTCGGGTCCGTCACGATCATGGTCACGAGGGCGACACCTGGCGACACGGCCGTGACCGTCACGGTGCTGCCCGTGGCGACCGCGGTGGCCACCGCGGGGTCCGAGCTCACGACCCCGTGATCGAGGATGTCACCGTTGGGATCGTCGAAGCACAACTGCACCGTGACCGACTCCCCCACCGTGATCGTCTGCTCGGCGATCGACCCGCACAGCTCGGGCGGCTGCGGGTTGTCGCACGCGAACACCCAGGCCGTGGCCAGAACGGCCAGAACAGCAGCGCGGCGAGGTGTCAAGTGTGGTTTACATGATGTCAAGTGAAGTTGACATTATGAGCCCTTGTCCCCCTCTTCCGGGTTGTGCGTGAACTCGTTCTCGGTTCTTTGGCGAATCCGGACGGGGTTGCCATCGGCGTCCATGATCGTGACTTCGCCCACCACCCGGTAGGTCCCGGCTGCGGCCGTGCCGTCCTCGAGAGCCGTGTAGGGACAGATCACGTCGGTGCTGGGCATGTCGTCGGGCGCCACCTTTCGGGTGTCCGGCACCCGGACCCAGCCGGTCCCCTTCCTCAACTGCCACTCCGTCCAGTGGACGTCGATCTGGCCGGTCGCTGCCGTTGCAAGCCGGATAAAGGCCCTGGTGAAGCAACCGCCCAGAGTGATGGGGCCGAACACGAGCTTGGCCTCCTCACTGATCGTCAACCCCACCCAGGGAGAATAGTCCTCCACCGCAACAAACACCTCCGCTTCCTGCGAGAACGACAGTCCCTCCGGATCCGTTGCCGTCACGGTCAGGGTAACCGCGAGCACTTCGTCCTCCATCGCCGACAGCGCCGTGGTGGTGACCACGGAGCCATCCACCGCTGCCGTCGCCACGGCTTCGTCCGACGTGGTTGCCGTGTAGACGAGCGGGTCATCGTCCGGATCGACGAAGTACCCGGACACGTCAAGCACGATCGCGCTGTCGAGGACCAGATCGTGCGCGGGGAAGGGGATCATTTCGTCGGCCATCTGCGGCGCACGGTTCGACATCGCCTGCTCCACCGTCACCATTACCTCCTGCGACGCCGCCAGACCCTCCGGATCCGACGCCGACACCGTCACGGACACGCGGCCCGCCGCCACACCCCCGATCGTGACCGTGTCATTGGAGGCCAGCGCGGTGGCGATACCCGTATCCGAGCTTACGGCTTCGAAGGTCAACTCGGCCCCTTCCGGATCCATGAAGTGACCGGACACGACGATCATGATCGTTTCGCCCACCACGATCATCTGTGCCGGGATCGAGTCGGCCAGCTGCGGGGCCTGGTTGCCCTGCAGGATCATGACCGCCATGTCCTGCGTAGCGGACAGGCCGCCCGGATCGGTGGCGGTGACGGTTACGGTCGCGCTTCCCGCGCCGACACCGGCAACCACCACCGTTGTGTCCGACGCTGTGGCGGTTGCGACCGTCGTGTCGGAACTCGCCGCCGTGTAGGTGAGCGCGTCCCCATCGGGATCGCTGAAGTACTCGGCGACGAACACCGTGACTTCGCCGCCCTCGGGGAAGGAGAGGTCGCCCAGCGAGCCCACGGGCACGGGCGCCTGGTTGGCCGCCTCGACCGTTACGCCGATCGACTGGGTGGCCGTCGCGCCGTCGGGGTCGCGCGCTGTGACGGTGATCGTGGCGCTCCCCGCCGCCACGCCCGTGATCGTGACGTTGCTGCCGGCCAGCGAGGCCGTCGCCACGCCCGCGTCCGAGGTCGCGGCCGTATAGGTCAGCGCGTCCCCGTCGGGGTCGTTGAAGTTCGAGGCCACGTTGACCGTGACGGACTCGCCCGCGGCAATCGTCTGAGCCGCGATCGAGCCGACGGCCGCCGGGGACTGGTTGGGCGGAGGGGGGGGCACGATCGTGCCACCATCTCCGCCGCAGGAAGCAACCCACATAACGGCCGCCAGGGCGGCGAAGAACGGTACGATCCTCAAGGGGCGCGGCATGCCTGGGTCTCCAGGTTGAGGTGTGTCGTGTCGGTAGGGTCAGTTTACATCCCGCGTCGGGTTGACGGCAAATCATCCGTCAGTTGATGCCCACCCGCCCCCTCACGTCGGCCAGCATCCGGGAAGAATCGTATCCGACACCGTCCTTGAACACGACCGTGACGTTGCGGATCACCGACGGATCGGCGGTCAGGTCGCCGCTCATCACCACAAGATCCGCGATCTTCCCCGCCTCGACGGTCCCCAGGTCCTCGAAGACGTCCAGCACACGTGCCCCGTTGGCGCTCAGGACCTGCACCACTTCGTGGGGCGCAAACCCCGCTTCCGACAGGAGCTCGAAGTTGCGCTGGTCGCCGTAGCCGGGAAGCGCGCCGCCGTTGCCGGTGGGATCGACGCCCGATGCGAGCAGGCCGCCGGCGTCGTAGAACGCCTTCTCGTAGGCCATCGCAGTGAGGAATTCGTCCTCGGCGCGTCCGATTTCGTCGATCTGGGCCTTGGCCGCCAGGTAGTCCTCGCGCACGGCGGGCGACATGGCTTCCAGCGAGCGCGCGTCGCGCGTGGGGCGGCCCTGGATGAAGAGTTCGTACACGGCCAGCGTCGAGGTCATGGCGACGCCCGCGTCGATCATTGCCTGGAATGTGGCCTGCGCCTCGGGTCCGTTCACGTCGACCGCCACGGCGTCGTCCCAGAGGTTGCTCGGGCATTCGTCCTGCCCGCGCCCCTCCGAGTAGTCGCTGTTGGTGGCCAGTCCGTGCTCGATGTTGTCGATCCCGAGCGCGACGGCCTCCGTGAAGCTGATCGAGCAGAGGTGGCCCGTCACCTTGATCCCCTGCTGGTGCGCCTCGTCGATGGCCGCGCTGAGTTCTTCGGTGCGGATGTTGGTGTACGCCTTGAGCCAGGTCGCGCCCTCGGCGGCCCAGTAGCGCACGAAGCGCCGCGCCTGTTCGGGGGATTCGAGCATGGTCATGCCGGAGATGCCGCCGCCGGCCGTGACATAGGGGGCGGTGATGTGGATGCGTGGACCCGGCGTCCTCCCGGCTTCGATCTCGGCGCGCAGGTTGAGTTCGGCGTAGGGCTGCCGACTGCCGGTGGTCCGCACGCTGGTCACGCCGCTGCCCAGGTAGAGCCGGGGCGCACTGTAGGTGAGCTGGGCGGACCGGCCCCCGGCGGCGGTGTAGAAGAGGTGGTTGTGCAGGCCGATCATGCCCGGCATGACCGTGTGGCCAGCCATGTCCATGACTTCGGCGCCGTCGGGGATGTCGACCGAGCCGTCCGGTCCCACCGCGGCGATTCGGGTGCCGGAGATCACGACCGTCTGGCCGCGCCGCGCGGGCGTGCCCGTCCCGTCGAGCAGGGTGACGCCGGTGAGCGCGGCCACGCCGGCGGTTGCGTTGACGACCGCGTATCCGGCAGCTGCGGAGCCCGCTTCGGGTCGCTGGGCGGACAAGGTGCCAGCGGTGATGGCCATCAGTACGAACGCGGGCATCGCGGCCCTTGCAATACTTCTCGTTTTCATTCTGGATTCTCCTGGGTGGATGAGACTCAATTCGCCGATCCGGGCCGTAGTCGTGGGATCAAGGCCGGAGTGGTCGCCTGGTAGTCGCGGTAGCCGGGATATTTGCCGGCGGAGATCTCCTCGGTCATGCGCAGGGACGGAATCAGGAGCAGTGTAAGCCCGATGCAACCCAGCCCCGTCCAGTGCAGCCATTCGCCGGATGCCGCGACGGCGAACAGGTAGATGACCCACCACATGGCGATCTCACAAAAGTAGTTCGGGTGTCGGCTGTAGCGAAAAAGCCCGGTGGTGAGAAACGGCTGCGCGACATCCTCGCCGGCCGCGATCCGCTGCTTCTTGTCCTGCTGGAAGTCCCACATCTGCCGGTCGGCGACGGCTTCGCCGACCCAGAACACGAGGAACAGCCCCGCCGCCATGTAGTCGAGCGGGCCCAGCGGCACGTCGCGGAACTGCCACGCCCTGTGAATCGGCGAGACCATGAGCCACAGGAGGAGCATTTGTACCGGGTGAATAAAGGTGATGTTGAGTACCTGGAAACCCACCGGTCCCGTGTTCTCGCGGACCTTCGCCCACCGGTAGTCCTCGCCGCCCTTCCTGTAGCCGCCCTTGCGGGCAAAGTTGAAGGTCAGCCGCACACCCCACAGAACCACCAAAGCCGCTACGAGATCGACGCGCACCGATTGGAAGCCGATCGCAAACGCTACGATCAGGCAGTAGACGGGCGGGCAGAGGGACCAGAGGCGATCGATCGTGGAGACCTCGCGGGTGATCACCGACACCAGCCACGCCACGAACGTGACGATCACGCACACCTCGAGCGCTGTCCCGAAGGGCGTTCCCGTCAGCGGAAGATGAAGGAAGTCGAGCACCGCAACGGCTTCAGTTGATACCCACCCGCCCGATCACGTCGTCGAGCATGGCGGGTGAATCGTAGCCGATCCCGTCCTTGAAGACGATGGTCACTTCGCGGATCACCGACGGGTTCGCGGTCAGGTCGCCGCGCATGACCACCAGGTCGGCGATCTTGCCGGCTTCGACCGTTCCCAGGTCTTCGAATACGCCCAGCACCCGGGCGCCGTTGGAGCTCAGCACCTTCACCGCGTCCGATGGGGCGAACCCGGCCTCGATGAACAGCTCGTAGTTGCGCTGGTCGCCGTAGCCCGCGAGGGCGCCGCCGTTGCCGGTCGGATCCACGCCCGCGGCCAGTACGCCGCCCGCGTCGTAGAAGGCCTTTTCGTAGGCCATTGCGTTCAGGAACCCGTCTTCCGGCGGGCCGATCTCGTCGATCTGGGCCTTGGCGGCCAGGTAGTCCTCGCGTACGGAGGGCGCCATCGCGGCCAGGGTGCGCGCGTCGCGGGTCGGGCGGCCGGCCACGAAGAGCTCGTAGACGGCCAGCGTCGAGGTCATCGCCACGTTGTTGTCGATCATGGCCCGGAAGGTGGCCGCAACCTCGGGTCCCTCCACGTCCACCGAGGTGGCTGTTTCGCGCAGATCCGCGGGGCACTCGTCCTTTACCTTGGTCGGCGAGTAGTCGCTGTTGGTGGACAGGCCGTGCTCGATGTTGTCGATGCCGAGCGCGACGGCCTCGGTGAAGCTGATCGAGCAGAGGTGGCCGGTCACCTTGATCCCCGCCTTGTGGGCCTCGTCGATCGCCGCGGCCAGGTCGTCCGTGCTGATCGTGGTGTACGCCTTCAGCCATGTTGCGCCCTCCGCGGCCCAGTAGCGCACGAAGCGCCGCGCCTGCTCGGGGCTCCTGAACCGGGTCATGATGTTCAGGCTTTCGTCGCCGGTCATGTAGGGCGCGGTGATGTGGATGCGGGGGCCCGGCTGCAGGCCGCGCTCGATCTCGTCCTTGAGGTTGAGCTCGGCGTAGGTGGCGAGGCTGCCGGTGGTGCGGATGCTGGTGACTCCGGAGCCGAGGTACAGGCGCTGGCCGGTGTAGCTCATCGGGTGCATGCGGCCGCCGGCGGCCATGTAGAAGAGATGGTCGTGAAGGCCGACCATCCCGGGCATGACGGTGTGGCCTGACAGGTCGAGGGCTTGGGCGCCTTCGGGAACGCCGACCTCGTCCGCAGGGCCGACGGCGGCGATGCGGTTGCCCTCGAGGACGATGGTCTGGTTGCGGAGCGGCGGTCCGCCCGTGCCGTCGATCAGCGTGACGCCCTGCAGTGCGACGGACTCGGCATCGACAGCCACGTAGGCGGCGGCCTCGGAGCCCTCGGCGGGACGCTGGGCGAGGGCGGGGTGCGTCACGGCGGTGGCCGCGAGACACAGGGTGGCGAGCAGTGGGGCGTGCGCGCCCCGGCTCGGGCCAATGGCTGAGAGTCGCCTGGCGCCGGCGTGAATTGCGGGTCTGGTCATCTGTTTCTCCTGCGGAAAACGTGTCGGCCGGGCACCCGCCGCGTGGCGGGCATTCGTGGATGTCCCCGGGGGCATTGTGGTCCGTATTTCGGGTTTGCGCCAGCGGGGGCGGGGGTTTGGCAACCCGCGGATGCGCACCGGGGTGCCTCCGGCCCTGTTGGGCTGAGCGCTTTCCGGGCGCCTCGGCGTGGACGGGGGCAAGGTGACCGGGGTGGGGGTGGTGGGGGGGCTGGGTGGGTCCCGGCCGCTGCGTGGGGTCCCGGCCGCTGGATGCTGTCTCATCCAGACATGCCGGGGTCCCTGGTTTTGCCGCGGAAACGTCGGGGGGGCGAGGCGCGGTCGGGGGTGGGGACGGCCGCCGGTTGTCTGGCGACAGCCGGTTCGGCAGTGGCGAGGCACGATTTCGCGCAAGTCGCGACAGCCGGTTCGGCAGTGGCGAGCAGTGGTTCCGGCAGGACGAGCAACGTTCCCGGCAGGACGAGCAACGGTGCCCGGCAGGGGCGAGCAACGTTCAACGCCACGCGGTTGTCCCCGCCATCGTGCGCTGCGCCACCGTGGCTGCGCAACGGCCCGACCCCCCGTTGTCCCAAATCGCCAAGAAGCAGTCCCAACCAGCCATGGACAGGTTTGGGACCGCGGCTTCGGCG